>ERZ778022.1822-NODE-1822-length-25510-cov-4.433274_pt1 | contig 25510 bp, 25 predicted proteins | sample MGYA00375752_ERZ778022 | MGnify/ENA primary metagenome ERZ778022 (study PRJEB29350, sample SAMN05389826) | bioreactor metagenome | isolation source: Thiocyanate bioreactor | place: South Africa: University of Cape Town | collected 2014-04-04 ...
CTATCTGTACGCCTTCTTCGGCAAGTCCACCACGCGGTACTTCCCCCAGGCCCTGAGGACGCCGTCCAGGCAGCCAATGGCGATCACCGATCCCGCGGAGAAGGTCCTGCCGGCGCAGCTGCCGCTGCCGTCGTGGGACCTGGGAGGGACCGCCGTTCGCGTGCACCCCGCGATCGGCGTGGGCTATCGGTGGGACGGCGGGAACTTCGTCCTCTTGCCGTCGCTCGACATGGGATACGACTTCGTGCCGGCGACGCTCTTCGCTGTCCACGGCGACTCCGTGAACACCTGGCTCGTCGGTGACGGCTTCGCGCTGAAAGGGCCCACGCAATGAGCGCGCGCCTCTCTCTCGGGTGCGTGCTCGCGCTCGCGGCCTCGCTCGGATCCTTCCTGGTCGTGGCGTGCTCGTCGTCCGGCGCCGTAGACGGCGACTCGGCGGACGCAGGCGACAAGAGCGACGTTGACGGCCGAGACCAGGGCCCACCGTACGGTGAGGATGCCGGAGTCCCCGACGTCGACGCGGCGGTGTCTCCACCCACGTACGACTTCTCCGTCCAGTGCGGAGGAGCTCCGTGTGTCACAGGACTCTCCGCGCGCGGCGGGAGCCATGCATGCGTCGTCGTGAAGGACGGCAGCGTTCGCTGCTGGGGCTCGAACGAGTCGGGCCAGCTAGGGACGGGGCCCAGCGACGCGGCGCCGATGCCCCGCTTCGATCCGATGCCTCGCGTGGTCGCTGGCGTCGCAAATGCGACGAGCGTGGCCGCGACGGGAGACGGCGTCCACGGCACGACGTGCGTGGTCACGGCCGCAGGCGCGGTCACGTGCTTCGGCTCCGACGCCCACGGTCAGCTCGGACGCGGTGAGGCGCCATCGAGCGCTCCGCACCCCGATCCCGCCGACGTGCCCGGGCTCGAGGCGGAGGCCGTCACGCTAGCGGGCACGTTCGCGTTGGCGGTGGGCGTCGATGGGCGGCTCTGGTCGTGGGGAAAGAACGATGTCCAGCAGCTCGCGCGCTTGCCTGGTGACGCAGGTGTGAGTCCGTCCGCGCCTGCATGGGCCGATCGGATCGCGAGCCCCGCCCGCTCTCTCGCGGGCACCTCCAAGAACGGCTTCCTCATCACCGAGGACGGCGCCGTCCTCTCGTGGGGAGGCGCGGTGGGCTCGCAGCTCGCACGGGCGAGCTCGCTCGTGGCGGACCCGGTCCCGACCGCCGTCGCCCTCTCGGACGTCACGAGCATCACTGCGGGGGCGTCGCACGCCTGCGCCGCGAGCCGCAGTGGAAGCGTCTCGTGCTGGGGAGACAACGCCCACGGGCAGCTCGGAATCGGTACGAAGGGCTCGCAGCTGCGGCCGGTGCACGTGCTCCTGCCGGACGGAGTCCAAGCCGTGAGCGTCATCGCCGGCGGTGACGACACGTGCATCATCGCCGCGAGCGGAGAGCTCTACTGCTGGGGGGCGAACGACACCGGTCAGGTCGGCGTCAGCGGCGGGGGAGGACCAGCCTTCCCCCCGCCGTATCGACGGGCTCGGCGAACAGGTGGTCTCCGCGGCGGTCATGGATGGCGCCGTCTGCGCGCTCCGCCGCGGCGGGACGGTCGTGTGTTGGGGGGACAACCTCGCCGGGCAGCTCGGACGAGGGACGCGGGATCAGGAGATCCACGTCGAGCCTGCCCCAATCGTGATCGAGTGATCGAGGAACAGTCATGCGCAGCCCCATTCGCTCTCTCCCTCTCGTCATGCTCCTCGTCGTCCCCGCTGCGTGGATCGCGTGCTCGTCCGATCGCGCCATCTACGACGAGGGCGCGCAGGTCTTCGAGGCCCCGCCCGAGGCCGGCTTGGATTCGTGCGAAGGTCTCGCCTGCTCGCGAGACCTTCGCTCCGTGCTCGACTGCACCGGCAACGTCGTCGAACGATGCGCTGAGGACCAGGCCTGCGGCAACCAGAGGTGCATCGACCCGTGCAGCGCCGCGGCAGCGAATGCGGGATCCGTGGGCTGTTCGTTCGCCGTCCCCCCGCCGAACGGAGACCTCATCGGCAGGGGGAACTGCTACGCCTTCTTCGTCGCGAACAACTGGACGTCACCCGCCACGCTGCGGCTGGAGTTCGATGGGCAGGAAAAGGCGCTCGACGGCGCGGTGTGGGTCCCCTCCGTCGAAAACGGCAAGGTCAAGCACACGCAGCTCGACGGGCCGATACCGCCGGGTGGAGGAGCGGTCGTCTTCTTCTCCGAGGACCAGCGCCACGCCGGCTCGCAGACGTTCACGGCATGCCCGGACGGCGTCCGTCCGGTCCTCGACAGGGACCCCGTCGTCCACGAGACGGGGATCGGCCGAACGTCGTTCGTGACCGCGAACGTGCCGGTCTCGATGTACGCGATCTACCCGTACGGAGGCGCGAAGACCCACTTCCCGAGCGCCACGCTGCTGTTCCCGACGACTTCCTTCGGGGACAAGTACGTCCTGCTCAGCGCCTGGGGCGGCAAGGGCGATACATTCGGCCGAGGCATGCTGCGCGGCGCCGACACGGCCACGACGCAGTTCGGGAAGCCCACGATCCAGATCGTCGCGATCGAGGACGAGACGACCCTCGAGCTCCTGCCCAGGGTCGACATCGTCGGGGGACCGGGCGTCGCCGCGAGCTCGCGTGGCCAGGTAGCGAGCTATCGCCTGAAGCGAGGCGACGTCCTGCAGCTCACGCAGGAGAACGAGCTCGTGGGCTCCGTCATGGAGTCGAACAAGCCGGTCGGTGTCTTCGCCGGCAGCTCCGGCTTGAACGTACCGAGCGACGTCAGGGCCGCCGATCAGGAGAACGATCAGATCCCGCCGGTCTCGGCGTGGGGACACGAGTACGCCGTCGTCCCTGCCCCGAATCGCGCGAGCCTGCTGTCCCAGGGCCGCGAGAAGGAGCGCGACCCGAGCGTGATCCGCATCGTCGGCGCCGCGGACGGCACCGAGCTCGTCTACGAGCCCGCGGCGCCCAAAGAGGCGCCGCGCCGCCTCGGCGCCGGAGAGCTCGCCACGTTCTTCGCAGAGCAGCCGTTCGTCGTACGGAGTCAGGACAGCGATCATCCGTTCTTCGTCGCTGCCTACATGACGGGCGCCGCGGCCTCCTCGTACGAGGTCGGCGACCCGGAGCTCGCGATGGTCGTCGCGACGGACCAGTGGCTCGACACCTACGGGTTCTTCTCCGACTCGAACTACGACTCGAGCTCCGTCGTCGTGACGCGTCGGAAGGATCGGGGCTCGTTTCACGATGTCGCGCTCGACTGCGCCGGCACGCTCACGGGATGGACGGCGATCACGCCGGAGTACGAGTGGGCGCAGGTCACGCTCACGCGCTCCGGGGATGCGCAGAGGTATGACGCCGGGACGTGCACGGACGGGGCGCACCGGATCCAGAGCGAAGGCCCGTTCACGATCACCGTCTGGGGCGTCTCGGGATACGCGAGCTATGCGTACCCCGGGGGGACGGGCTTGCGACCGATCTCCAGGACGAACCTGACCGTGCGCTGATCCGCGCGGCTTGATCGAGGCCCGCGCTCTCCGCGACGTCGCGGACCGGCGGCTCGGCCAGCGCGAGCGGAGGGCCGCCGCGAGGCACTCGCGTTCCTGCTTCGCGAGCGGTTCGTCAACGAAGCCGTCGTTACCGACATCCTGTCCGTGCTGCACCGCTCGCTCGACGCCTCGAAGGTCATCCGGGCGCTACTGCTCGGGCTCGGCGATGTACTTGGTGACCACGAGAAGATCACGAAGTGGCTCGGGCCGTTGCGGACCGCGCGCTCCGCGACGGACACCTCCCGTCGTTCATCACCGCGGGGCGGCCCATCCGCTCTGGTGCGCCTGCGCCGGACGTGCAGAAGCTCGCTGGTCACCTCCACCTCCACGTAACTCAACGCTACGCGCACAGCAGCGAGGCCTCGCAGGAGGCGGCCATGACGGCGTTCTCGGTGAGGATGATGGAGGCGAGCGGTCGTGGTAGCAGCGTGGAAACGGAGCCGATGAACGCCGTTCCGCGGAAGCGCTCGATCAGCCGGAAGGGGCGCAAATCAGGGCGATCTCGCGTGGCGGGCGAGTGAGGCCTCCCGCCTTTTCGGAAACCGCCGTGGGGCAACCCACCGGGAGTTCGAATCTCTCCTCCTCCGCCAGCACTTACGCGATCGTTTTGCGGCGCGCCGTCCGTGCTACTCCGCAAACCACGCCGCAGAAAGCAGCGGTTTGCGGGCGTCGCAGTCGCGCCATGCGTCGACGTATCGTGCCTTACCAGGATGATGACCTTCGACGAGGGCGAGGCGCCCCCCCCTGGGGGCTTCATGATGCCTACCTCGAAGGTATCGTCCTCGACTGGCTTGGTGCTCGGCTCGAACTCGAAGTTCGCCTGATGATGAGCGAGCACCAAGACATGGACCAGCGAGCCTGCGTCACCGTGACCGGACTGGTCTACTGCGCGATCGATCCCCCCGAGATCGATCCGACGCGAGGCTAGGTGGCGATCCCGGAGCACGGCCCTTGGATCGACACGGGGGCGGGAGCAGTCACGACCGGCGTAGCGTCCCGTTTGCCGAGACCCCTGCAGGATGCCTTCTGCAATGGATCTTCGTGCATGACTGGAACCGCTGCATTCTCATCTGCGGGAAGGACGCGAGCGTCTCGTGGTTGGAGCCCGTCCCCGTGCCGTCGAGGGCGCTCACCAGGGCCCTCTTTCCAGGCGAGACCGTTCCCGACGCCGCAGTCTGATGAGCGCGGAGTCTCGACGCCTTCCGACCCGCTTTACGTTCGATGGAACGTCCGCCTTCCGAAGGTCCTGTCTGATGCGGCGGAGGCAGCGAGGACGGATGGGACGCCCCGCTGACCGCAGGCGACGCGAGCTGACTGCCAGCGCCCCGTGCTGACGGATCACGCCACGCGCCACCCAGCTGACCCATCGCGCCATGGCTCCGACGTCCCGAAGCCCCGCGCATTGGGCGTGTGTACCGGCAGGGGGCGCGCTCGCGAGCTCCCGAACCCTACCTAGCTCAGGGCGCGACCGCACCGAGCTTCTCGGCGAAGCGGCTCCGAAGCCTTCGACCGAAGCTGCTCACTCCGAGAGTTCTCGGGAGCGGAGAGCAGGGAAACCGCCTCCGCCCATTGTTCGGGTCGGCCGCTGCTTACCGAGATCGCGCGGCCGGATCCGAGCCAGGCCGGCCGCGGCTCGATGATCGTCACATCCAACCGTGACACCGCCGGCCCAAGAGCGCAAAATGCCAGCGCGCGTTTCCGTCCGTGCGAAAGACATGCAGGCCGTATCGGCCCGCCCTCGTCTCTCGCTGTCACGTTATCCCTATCTCGATGTCCGTTCGCTCGATGAGGCGTCGGACATCTACAGTCGAATGGCGGCCCCGGTGCACATCCATGGCATGCCCGGCAAGGAGTCCTTCTTGTGGCGCGTCCACCACCTCGCGCTCGGTCCCCTCGCGCTGGTCGCGAGTGAGACGAAGTCCGGCGTGTGGGCGGATTGCGAGGGCGCGTCCGACGCATATCTGTTGTCGCTGCCGCTCGAGTCGAACGCCACGGCCGAGATGACCGTCGGCAAGAGCGTGACCCCCGTCGTGCTTGGCCGCACATCGGCTCCCAGAACAATGGCACCCTGGTGAACAAGGGCACGATGAAGATCGACGGCGCGAAGTTCACCAACGCGGGCACGCTGTCGAACGCGGGCAGCTCAAGAAGCCGCAGTGCGTCGGCCAGATCGGGCGTCACCCGTACCGCTTTGGTGCTGCCGACGCGTTCCTCGCGATGGGGAAGTGAGCGATGGCCAAGCGGACGTCCTCCTCGTCGAACCGTAAGCTGAGTGATCGCCTTCAGCCCGATCTCAAGGACGGCAACGTCGAGGCCATCATTGTCGAGAACCATGCCCACGCGGCGAGTGCCACGTTGCCGTTCGCTCTGCGCGCCGCTTCGTCGGCGCGTTCGACGTGACTAGCCGCCCGACCCCGTGTTCCGGGCATCTCGAGATGCTCGCGACGCCGTCAGGCGGGCTATCGGTCGGTGAGGGGGTGCCGCCGTTCGTCGCAGGCGCATCGGCTGGCTTCGTCGCGCAGAGTGTTGCAGAGGTAAGACGCCGGCCTGCGGGGGCCCTCACGGCAGAGGTCGGCGGCGCTCACGATCCCAGGGAAAATCTGGGGGCAGAACCTGGTCGCGCATTGTAGTCCGAAGGGACGACGCCGGCCGGTCGAAGGCCGGCCGCTCCAAGTGACGATGCAGGTTGCGCAGGCTGCGCTGCGCACGGTGCGCATTGCGCAATCGGAACGAGCCTGAATCGCCGCTCTTACGGGAGTGGGCCGCTGCGCATGTCGATTGCAATGCACACTGCGCCGTCACGGACGGCATTCTTCGCTGAAGACTCGTGTTTCGCTTCGCTCGTCTTACCTCGCTCGCTTCCTCTTGGCTTCCTACTCATTGGAGACATTTCGCATGGTGATCTGGCGTCGACTCGCGTTTCTCTCACCTTGCCTTCTCGCTGCGGCTCTCGCGGTCGCATGCACGGAGACGTCGAAGTCCTCTACGTCGTCGGGAGGACCACCGCCCGGAGAACTGGACGACGATGGTGGGACGAAGGACGTCGGTCCGAACGAAGAAGCCAGCGCGTATGTCGTCGCCGGCACGATCGTCGGCACGAACGGCGAGCCGCTTCCGGATGTCGAGGTCTACGCGGACAACCAGCTCGTCGAAGGTTCGACGCTCGTCGCGTACACCGATTCAGCCGGGCGCTACCGCCTCGAGCTACCCGAGACCGCCACCACGTGGGCGATGTCGGCGACCCACACTGTCGAGTATCACGGGACGTCCTATTCGTTCCCGCTTCATCCGGAGAACGACAGAGTGTTTGCCGGCAACACCGGCGCGATCCGGAACTTCTCGTGGAAGCTGACGGGCACCCGCCCCGACGACGGCAACTACGGCGCTTTCGTCGTCGGCTACACGGAGCCGGCGGAGTTCGGCTTCGAGCTGAGTGACGTCGAGCTCACGCTCGAGCCGGACGGCCCGCTCGTCGACGGCTCGAACGGAAAGGCAATCACGAAGAAGCTCGAGCGAACGCCCGAGGGCGATGCGATCGACGACGTTCCGCTCGGGCGCTACACGATCTCCGCGAAGTTGCCGTCGGGACCGCTGGTCGTGCGCATTCGCAATGGGGGCGGCGACTACGCGTCGTCGATCACGGCGGACTTCGACGCGCCGTACGGATCGCTCCCGATCTACCAGATCGATGTCGAGATGAAGCAGCCGTGAATCACCCGCGGAGAGGGGATGGGATAGCGCAACCAGACTGAGGCGCGCCTCGTCCTTCTCGCGTTCGCGCGCAAGCCAGTACGCCCGCGCGTCGTCGTTCGTCCACGCGTGCTCCAGCTCGGCGGCGCAATCGCCCCCCACGCTCGAGGCCCTCGAGCGCCGGTTCGCGAACAACCCGACGCGCTCACGAAGAAGCCGCTGCTCGAGGCGCTCGGGCCAGGCATCCCGCCGCCGTGAGGCGGTCGACGGCGTTGATCAGGCACCTGCCTACCGGAACGCCACGATCCTCGATGCCCACCCCGAGCCTCGCGACGGGCACAACTGGCGGGTCGCCGCTTCGACCGAGGCTGACGACTTCTGGGCCTCGGTGGAGCACGCTCGACGAGCGCGACACCGTCAACGCGATTCTCGGCCGGTTGGTCGAAGCGAACAGCGACGCGAGGACGCGCCGTCGATCCGGAACCTGTGGCCAGTCGAGGGCGCTCCGTGGAATGATTCGCATTTCATGCGAAACTTCGCTCTGTTCGCTTTGATCGTCGTGGGCTGCGGTGCTGGCCCTGACGCCAACAGCGGCCCTGGCAGCAAGAGTGTTGCGCCGAGTGATGCGGGGGGAACAGAGGCCGACGCGTCATTGGGGGGGGCCACGGATGCAGGTGCGGATGGGAACACTTCGCAGCAGACGTATCCGCCTTGGATCCGACAGTTCGGTGGGAGCGATATGGACGCGGCCACTGCGCTTGCCGTGGACGGCAGCGGCAACGTCTACGTCACCGGCTACACCGGCCATAGGGGCATTAACGTCGGCACTGCTGACGCATTCGTGCAGAAGTATGATCCGTCGGGAGCGCTCGTGTGGGCGCAGCAGTTCGGATCCGCCAAAGACGACCTCCCAAACGCGATCCGCGTGGACGCGAGCGGAAGTGTGTACGTGGTCGGCGCAACCTACGGATCGCTCACCGGCGAGGCGAACGGTGGCGTGGATGCGTTCGTTCGGAAGCACGACGCAGCGGGGGCGCCAGTGTGGACCCGACAGTTTGGGACGGGTGGGGTGGTGTCCGCCCAATCGGTGACTTTGGACGCGCGCGGAAACGTGTATGTCGGCGGCACGACAAATGCGGCGTTGGCCGGGCAAACGAGAGCCGGACAGGATGACGCGTACGTTCGTAAGTACGACCCGCTGGGCACGCTCGTTTGGACTCGGCAGTTCGGCTCCAGCGACTTCGACTATTGTTCAGAGATAGGCATCGACGGGAGCGGGAATGTCTATGTGACCGGGATCGCGCGAAAGGCTCTCCCAGGGCAGACGAGCGCGGGCGGCGCGTTCGTGCATACCTACGACGTGCACGGAGCGTTCGTGTCGACCCTGCAGTTCGGGACGATGAACGCAGGCGGTATCCACGTGCACCGCGACGTGAGCGGAATGCTCTACCTCACGGGGACCATCATGGGGACGCTGCCAGGGCAGACGAGCGCGGGCCTCCTCGATGCCTTCCTTCAGAAATTCGATTCCGGCGGGACTCTCCTGTGGGGTCACCAGTTCGGGGCGAGTGATCACGACAGCGTGCACGCGGTGGTCGTCGACGCGAGCGGAAGCGTGTTCGTTGCCGGGCACGCGTCCGGCAGCCTTCCGGAGCAGACCGGCTTTGGAGGAGGCGACGCCTTTGTTCGAGAGTACGATGCATCGGGGATGCTCAAATGGCCGGGCCTGGTCGGCACGGATTTGGGAGATACGGCGCTTGCGATCGCGTTGGATGGGAGCGGGGGCGTGTACCTCGCGGGAACCACGTACGGCGCGCTGACCGGGCAGACGAACGCGGGCCAGACGGACGCGTTCGTCATGCACCTCCTCCGCTGACGTGCAACCGACGGTTCCCATCGAGCCCGAGCGCCTCACAGCTCACCGCCGGCGCGTCGAGGGATTTCTCTAGGAGGCCCAAACCGTGACGTGCCCGCACCACTCGGCAGGTGAGCGCACTGCGAGCCTCTCGTTCATCCGACCCAGAAGATCGCCGACAGGCTCGTGGACAAGCTGGCGATCCAGCTCGACTCGCTCCGCCTCCGGGGGCTCGGCGCGCACCGTGTTCGCCGCGAGGATCTCGGCGCGGTAGCTGGCGGAGGCTCGGCGGCCCCTGCTTCACTCGGACGAGATGGTCGACGTCATCGCCGAGCGTGTGGGGTACGCGGACGCGACGTACTTCATCCGGATGTTTCGCCGCGAGCACGGCGCCACTCCCGCTGCGTGGTGTGCAGCTCAGGCCCCCAAGCGCTGAAGCTCCGGTCGTCGCGCATGCCCGAGCGATGCGCCGCACATTCAGGCGCTCGGCGGACGGGCAGCTGCGCTCCACGCCAGCGTGTGCTCTTCTTCGGACAAGATGCGGGATAGCAGGCGAAGGGCGAGGGGAGGATGGCTGACGCCGCCTTCGTTGCTCGTCCTGGCGCTGGTCTTCTCCGCGAAGGTGTCGTTCGCGGCAGAGTCTCCTCCCGTCCGGATCTCGGAGTCGCTTCACCAAGGGTGTCCGAAGCAACCGAGCATGCGCGAGCGCATCAAGGCCCATCTCGGGACGATTCGAGATGCGCGTCCCGACGAGTTGGCGATCGAGGTGGCGTTTCGTATCGAGCGCCGTAACGCGCTCAGCCACGGGACCGTCACGCTCTCCCTCGGGGGAGTCAGCACGGAACGAAAGGCTTCGTCGAAGTCCTGCGCGGACGTCGTTGCCGCTCTCAGCATGATGGCGGCCATCGCGATCGGGGAAGAGGCGGAGCGACTCTCGAGCGAGCTGCCGGAAGAGCCGCCCACTGCGGTCGACGAGCCCTCGCCGTTGCCGGCTTCTTCACGAGCCGCTCCCTCGAGCGACGCGCACCCGGTGCAGGTGCAGCCGATGCCCAGCGCCGCTCGGCCGCAGGCCAAGGCTGGGCATGTCGATCGTCTCAGGGGGGCACTGGGCACAGGTATCGAGCTCAACGGCAATCGGGAGCTCGTCCTCATGCCGACCGGGTTCGCTCAGCTCACGTTTCCCGCACGGTTCGATCCCGTGGTGAGGGTAGGGCTGGCGCGAAGCTTTAGAGGTCGGGCGTCGTCGTCTCGTGGCGAGGTGGCGATCCGCTGGAGCGTCATCAAGCTCGCAGGTTGTGCGGACGTTCTTCGTGCGGAAGCCTTCCGACTCGGGTCATGCCTGGTCGGTGAGCTCGGCCTTTTGGAGGCGGCCAAGGTCGACCCGTTGCCGGCGCGTGAGTTCTCGTACTTTTGGCTCAGCCTTGGCGCCTCCGCCAAAGCCGCCTGGCGACTGCTTCCGGGCTTCTACATCGAGACGATGGTGGGAGCGCGCGTGCCGGTGACCCAGAGAGAGCTCTACTTCAACCCGTACACGGAACCGCTCGCGTACAAGAGCCCGCTGGTGGTGCCGTTCGCGGCGGTGAGCCTCGTCGCACAGGTGCCGTAGACGCGAGCGTCTGCCCCGTCGTGGATGGTGTGGGCGCCCGATTTTCGAGGTGGGCGACGATTTTACTCTTGGCTGCCTGAGCGCACGACATTGCTAACGTGTTGGTCGCCCTGCCTGCCATCACGAGTCGGTCGTCCGGCACCACCGAGGACATCTCGGGCAGTGCGAGTTCGGCAGACGAACGTCTGCACGACATCGTCGTCGAATACTACGACTTCGTCTGGCGTTCGCTGCGCAGGCTCGGGGTCACGCCGCCCGAGACGGACGACGCTGCTCAACAGGTCTTCATGATCGTCGCGAAGAAGTTCGCCGACATCGAGGAGGGCAAGGAGCGGCCGTTCGTCTTCGGCATCGTCATGCGCGTCGCCGCCAATGCTCGTCGAGCTCGGGCCAAGCTTCGTGAAGTACCCGAGGAAGACGCACCGGACTTAGGCCTCGTTCAGCCCAATGCCGAAGCATCACTCGATCGTGCTGCAGCGCGCGCGGCGCTCGACGAGATCCTCGGCAGAATGCCGGACGAACGACGCGCGGTACTCGTCCTCTCCGTCTTCGAGGAGCTCTCGCTCCCGGAGATCGCGGCGACGCTCCAGATCCCGGTCACAACCGCCGCGTGGCGATTGAAGCGCGCACGCGAAGAGCTCGATGCTGGCATCGCTCGGCTTCGCGCACGAAGGCAAGGAGTCTGACGTGTCCCAGTTCGAACGCGAGTCGCGCCATGTCGATGACGGCGACCAGCTGAAACAGAAGGTTCTCGACTCCGCTCTCGACGATGTTCCTCCGCCGGACGGACGCAAGCGGGTGCTCTCAGCGCTGAACCTGGTGTCACCATCGGCCCGCGCGACCACGCGTCCGTCACCCCGGGGCGGAGTCGGCGGCCGCTCCAGCCACGTTCTACACGCCGCGCTCGCCCTCGGGGTCGCCGTCGCGGTCGTCATGACCGCGTTCAACGGTGACGAGCCGGTCGCTACAGAACCAAGGGCCGGAGCTCCAGCGCCTGCCGCTCCGACCGCGACGACAGCCGAAGAGGCGACGACCGAGGCGCGGGTCGAGCCACCCCCAGCCGCAGTGGCGTCCGCCGCCGAGACCGTTGCTCCACCAACGGCATCGGCGAGCAGCACCACGAGCAGTGCGCGCGCTGCGCGTCCGCCGTCGAGCGCTTCCGACGACTCGACGCTCGGTCGCGAGCTCGCGCGTGTATCTGCCGCTCGCTCGGCGCTGGGTGCGGGAGATGCCGAACACGCGCTGAAGTTGCTCGATGCGTATGACGCAGAGTTCGCTTCGGGCACTTTCTCGGTCGAGGTGTCCGTGCTTCGAATCGAGGCGCTCGCGCGAGCCGGTCGCGCCGACGAGGCACGACGGTTGGGCAATGAGTTCTTGGCGCACCATCCGCAAGGCGTGCTCGCGCGTCGGGTCTCGACGACATTGCGAATGGTCGCTCCTCACGAGTCGAATCCGGCGCCTACCCCAAGCTGGTGACAGCGTCGCCGAATCTCCAAGGAGACTCAAAGTTGAAACTCCGCACTCTCGGACCTGCTCTCGCACTGACGCTGGCGTGTCTTGCTCCGTCTTGTTCGAGCGCCGACTCGCTTGGCGACGGACGCGATTCCGGCGCGCCCGCCCAAGAGTTCGCGCCTACCGACGCGGGCACGGCGACGCTCGATGCCCCCGCAACCCTCACGTCGTACTGTCCCTCGGACAAATGTCCTGAGGGTTGGACGACATGCCCGAATTCTCGCTTTCCGTGCGACGTGAACCTGCGAACGGACCGCGAAAATTGTGGCGCCTGCGGCTCGCGCTGTCCCGCTCCCATGACGGACTTGTCTGCTCGGGAGATCTTCGAGTGCGTCGAGGGTAGCTGCGCCATGACGTGCGGGACCGTGACCGCGCTGGATTGCGACGGCATCGTCGACAACGGCTGCGAGACTCCGACGAACGATCCGAACAACTGCGGCGCGTGTGGCAACGTCTGTACGGATCCAGCCAAGCCCTGCATCGTGAGAACGGATGCCCCTGGTGGCGCCGCCTGCGGCTGTCCGGCCGGACAGCTGGCGTGCCCGATCCGTCCCGGCGGGCCCTCCCGCTGTCTCGAGGTCGATGCGAACGACAGCAACTGTGGAGCATGCGGCAACGTCTGCCCGTCGAATCCCGACGGCGGAGCGCTCCCACAAAATGCATATCATGGATGCCTCCGCCGCGAATGTGGGCATCTGAAATGCCGGGCGAATACTGGCGACTGCAACGGCGACCTCGTCGACGCGGACCGCGGTGACGGCTGCGAGACGGACCTGACGACGAACGAGCACTGCGGAGCATGCGGAAATGCTTGCGCTCCGGGTGAGGCCTGTCGACGGAACTCTACCGGCGTCTACGAGTGCCTGTGCCCGCCGGGGCTGACCTACTGCGGCAACACGTGCGTCGACCTCGCTACGAACCCGACCAACTGTGGCTCTTGTGGAGTTCTATGCAAGGACACGGTCATCCAGGGAGGTCTCTATAATGCGAAGACGGAGATCGGCATATGTGTCTACGGCATGTGCAAGCGCCAGTGTGTCGCCGGTCGCGCGGATTGCAACGGGAACTCCGAGGACGGTTGCGAGGTAAACACCAACAGCGATCCTCGAAATTGCGGCGGGTGCGGTGTCGAGTGTGACGCTGCCGCTGGTCAGGCGTGCGTGGGTGGGCGATGCGCGGTCGAGCCATGCGAACAACTCGATGGTGGGCCGGTGACGCGATGAGAGCACGATACTTCACCCTTGCCGGGATCCTGGCGGCGTCGGGCGCTGCAGCACTCAGCGCTTGCGCGACTCATGTCGACGAATTTCTGGCGGAGCCGGCTCCCGAGGTCGTCGTGCCGGCGCCCGAAGCGGAAGCCGGAGCCGATGCTGCTGCGCCGTTCGACGCGAGCGATGCCGCGCCGTGCGCCGATTGCGAGTACTTCCCCGAGGTGTGCACCGACGACGTCCTCTGCCAGAATGGCCTCTTTGGCACCGACGGGGGGCTGGATCCCAGGGCGCAGGTCAACGTCATTCGGGGGCGCTCTGCAAGCGACGTGTGGATCGCCGGAGCGCTCGGAGCGCTCGCTCACTTCGATGGCGTCTCGTGGACGCCCTCGGACCTGGGAGTACGCGAGACCGTCCACGCCCTTTGGCTCGACGACTCGGGGGAAGTTTCGGCAGCCTCGCTCCAGCGGCTCTTCAGCCGTGGGCTCGACGACCCGAACGACGCAGGCGTGTCGGACGGCGGCTGGACATCCCGCACGACGCGCACGCCGTCGGCTGAATATCGGAGGTGGTCGAGGACCCTCGTCTCCGGGTGGTCCTTCCCTGGCTCGGAGTGGCGATGGGGAGTGACCACGAATCACTGTGCCTCGTCCACCTGCTTGGTCTCGGACCCGAGCCCGACGAGCGGCGTCTGGCGATTTCGTTCTTCGCCCGTCGCGCCAGGGTCCTTCGATATCGCTGACGTAATCAGTAAGAACATGTGTGCGAGGATTTCGTGCGGCGACATGATGAGCATTCACGGCTCGTCGGCGAATGATCTCTGGGCTGTCGGGAACGGCGGCGCTGCGGTTCGAATCACTGAGGCAGAGAGCAATGCGCCGACGATCCTGGCCTTCAACACTCAGACATTGAGCACGCTCCATGGGGTGTGGGCGGCCTCCGAATCCGAGGCATGGGCGGTCGGTGCGCAAGGCCTCGTTCGGCACTACTCGGGCCATCCCGTGCTGTGGGACATCGTGTCGGACGTGCCGACCAACGAAGATCTCTTCGCTGTATGGGGCTCCTCGCCTTCCGACGTCTGGGTCGTGGGTGATGCGGCGACTGTCCTGCACTACGACGGGGTGACGTGGTCGCGTGTGAAGATCGCGAGCCTTGGGGCTCGCCGGCCCAAGCTGACCGCCGTCTGGGTGCCATCGCCAGGGCACGTCTGGATCGGCGGTCAAGGGGTCCTGCTCTCTCTAGGAGGCAAGCCGTGAAGCGAGCACTCTCGATCTCCATCATCTCCCTCGTCCTCGCGGTCGTGGGAGCGTGCGCTACGTCGGAAGACGGCACGCCGGCGGCTTCTCCCGATCTGGACTCCGACCCGATCACCGTTGGCGATGCGGCGTCGAACGAAGACGCGGCGTTCGACGCGGGTGCCGACGCCGACACGGATGCGAGCAATTGCAGTTCGGCAGGTTGGTGCGTGACGTCCATCCCCGATTCGGACCTCACGTTCAGAGACATCTGGGCGCTCCCCGGGCGTGCCTTCGCGGTCGCAGAGAGCCCGACGCTCGGGGTCAAGGTGCTCGAGTGGAAGGACGAAGACGCGAAGTGGTCTTACATCGATGACAATACGCAGAACGAGTCGGGCCGAGGCAGCTACGCCGGCAGAATATGGGCGCCCAGCGAGGATGAAGTCTATTACGCTGTAGCGCCTCGAACCATCTACCACGGCAAGCGCAGCGACTCTCCGACTGCCGCCTGGTCGTGGACGTATTCGCAGCTGGAGAATCGTGTCCCGACGTATGCCCCCGAGCCCCAACATCCGGGCCACTACGTTGGTCGGCCTTGGTATCAGATGTGTCACTGCGGTGGGGTCAACGGGCTCGTGACCGGTGAGCTCGGGGATATCCCGGCATTGGGTGTCTTCGGGACGAGCTCCGACGACGTCTACGCGTTCTACGCCAACACGATCTATCACCTATCGAGCGACGAGGCTGGGGCGCGCACGTGGCAGGTAGAGTACGTTGCGGACGATCGCGATCGCGACGACGAGCAGCTCGTCTTCTTGAGCGCAACCGCGGTGAGTCGAGACGACGTCTGGTTCGGGGGTGGGCGAGGCGGTAGGCCTACCGACAACCGTATGTGTCCCATCGCCGTGCGTAGGACGCCTTCGGGATACGTCCGCGTTGCGGACGGCGTCGGCGTCACTGGCGCGACGCCATGTGCAGCGCGGAGCGACACACTCTCCATCGGCGGCGCGGCGGGCTGGCTTGCAGATCTCGATGTCGACTCCACGAACGCGGTCGTCGGCCTCAAGGCAGCCCGCGAGGTCGTGCGCATTACGGCGGATGGAGACACGTATTCGGCCGCGATTTCGGCGCCGTTTCCCATGCCGCTCTCTCTGAAGCCGCTGCGGTCGCTCTCGGCGGTTCCGGACGAGTCGACCCTCTGGATCGGCGGGACCAACCTCGTCGCTCGGAGCGACGACGCCTGGGACGGCGGCTCATACCAAATTTCCACGATTTCGCTCAACGGTGGGTGGCTGGAAACGCCAATCAACCGAGTTCGAGGTTCGTCCAAGAATGACCGCTGGGCGGTTGGAGTTCGCTATGCACTACACAAGACGACTCCTTGAATGGCGCTGGTCGGGCGCACTCGTCGTCGCCTCCCTGACATCTGCAGGTGCCGTCGCGAGCTGTGCGAGCTCGGACGAGGAGCCGCCCGCAGTCGCCGATGTGCCCGACGCCGCGCCCAGCGCGCCGTCGGTCCCCGACGCGACCGTCCCGGATGCGCCAGAGGAGCGAGACGCTGCTCCCTTCGACGGCGGCCCGCTGCCCGTGGTCTGCGCGGGGACACCCTGCGCGATGGCGCTCGTGACGACCCGCGGAGCCGGCGTCTCCGATCGCGGCGAGGGATTCTGTGTGCTGCTCCACGACGGTGCGGTCGCGTGCTGGGGCGCAGGCGGGGCCGGACAGCTCGGTCGCGGTGCGGAGGCCGGCGTTGGTGACAGCGCGTCGCCCGAGCGCGTGTCCGGTCTGACGGAGATCGTCGCGCTCGACCACACCTGCGCGGTCGACAAGGCCGGCGCCGCCTACTGCTGGGGGACCGGCCCGTTCCTTCGCAGCACTTCGGCGGCCACCACCACGGAGCGCACCCCCGTCAAGCTCGACATCCCGAGCGTGACGAAGGTTGCCGTCGGCGTCTCCACGGGCTGCGCCTTGAGCGATGGACGAGTTCTCTGCTGGGGATCGAACGTGAACGCGCAGATCGCTCCCCTCGAGTCTCAAGCCCCCTCCGCCGTCCTACCGGTGACGGAGCGCGCTCTCCCCGAGGGCGCGGCGGTTCGAGATCTGGCCGTCGGCGATGCGACCTTCGCCATTCGCGTCGACGGTACCGTCGTGACGTGGGGCGCGAACCCTCCGCTCGCGCGCGTTTCGTCGCTGCCCCGCGATCCGTATCCGATGCCGAGCCTCCTCGTCGGAGTCACGACAATCGACCTTGCCGAAGACAACGCCTGCACGACCGTTGCGGGGGTCGGTCAGTGCTGGGGGACCATCATCGCCAGGGAGTCCGAGCTGCAGCAGGGTGTCAAGCGCCTCGACCGAGCGCTCCCCAATCCAGTCGCCACACCGGAGCCCGTCGTCCAGATCGCCACGACGCGACCGAGCACGGCCATCGATCCCGTCCCGGTGCGGGAGGGGATCGGATGGAGCGCGCCCGTGCAGCCGCAACGCTGGTGCGCGATCGGAGCATCTGGCGCCGTGTACTGCTGGGGATACAACGCGAGCGGCCAGGCGGGCGACGGGACGAAGGAGTTTGCATACCGAGCGGTCAAGGTCGTTGGTCTTCCGGAGCCCGCGGCGCAGGTCAGGACGACCGCCGACGCGACGTGCGCGTTGCTCACCACCGGCAAAGTCTACTGCTGGGGCACGAATTATTACGGACAGCTCGGCAACGGCACGATCCGAATCCCCAGCCTCACACCGCAGGAAGTGGTGCTGCCTTGATGAATGCTCGAATGATTGGGGTTGCTGCGCCGCTCATCCTCGCCGTCTTCGCGGCGGTAGCATGCGTGGACGACAGGGATGGATTCGTATCCGAGGGGCCCCGCGACTTCGGAGGTGATGCGGGAAGCGACGCGCCAGCGGCCTCGCTGTGTCCGTTCCAGTGTTCACTCGACGGCCGATCGATCGTTCGAGCGTGTACAGGCGAAGTCGTCGAGCAATGTCCGCCGGAGCTCGCGTGTGGCGAGGCGCGTTGTCAGGCGCCGTGCGCGGCAGCGGCGGCGGATGCGCGTTCGGACGGATGCGAGTTCTATTTTCAAGCTCCGCGGTTCAAGAGGAATCTCCGTCAATCTTGTTTTGCGATGTTCGTCGTGAATACGTCGATTCAGGCGGTCGACCTCTCCCTGGATATCGATGGTGCGTCGCTAGATATATCGAAGTCTGTCTACCGGACGACTGCCGGCGATGCCACGTTGATCCCTCATAGCGGTTCGCTTGCGTCGGGCGAGAGCGCAATCCTCTTCGTCTCGGATCAAGACCCAAGCAAGCCTACCACCGGCAACGGCGCGGCTTGTCCGTACGGCGTGGTCCCTGCCACGTATCAGGACGATCTCCCGAACGGCACCGGCTATGCGCCTGCGTTCCATCTGAAGTCGAACGTGCCTGTAGCCGTCACCTCGATGTACCCCTTCGGGGGCGCGATCAGTCATTTTCCAACGGCATCGCTTCTGCTCCCGGTAGCGACATGGTCGAAGGAGCACATCCTCATCAACGGCTGGGAGACCGGGTACAGCGGTGAGCCGGCCGCGCAGATCGTCGCGTCCGAGGATGACACCGAGGTGACCATCACTCCGACCCGTGACATCCAAGACGGCTCTGGCGTCGTCGGGGCATTGGCCGGAACGCCAGCTTCCTACCGGCTCGCAAAGGGGCAGCTCCTTCAGATCACGCAGAGCGAGGAGCTCTCCGGAAGCATCGTCTCCTCGACGAAGCCGACGACCATCTTCGGAGGTCATTCCGCTGCGGACATCCCCACCACCGGAGGGACGGCCGACGTCCTGGCTCAACAGATACCAGGCTTCGATCGCTGGGGCTCCGAGTACGTCGGTGTCGGCTACCGGCCGCGCCTCGGCAACGAACACGAGCTCGTGGGATACCGCATCGTCGCGGCACGTGACGGGACGCGCCTCGAGTATGACCCGCAGATCCCTGCCGGCGCTCCCGTCACGATGTCTGCTGGCGAGGTGGCCATGTTCGCTCACGGGACGGGGAATGCCTTCGTCGTCCGTACGCAGGACGCCGAGCATCCGATCTATGTCTCGGCCCACATGAGCGGCCAGAGACAGGGCTTCGAAGGGCCTGCCGGCGGTGACACCTCGTTCGCACAGCGGGGCGATCCGGAGGTCGTCAACGTCATTCCGACGCGCCAATACCTGAGCTCATATAGCTTTTACGCGGATCCAACGTACGGTGATTCGTCCCTCGTCGTCGTGAGGGCCAAGAGCGGCGGGCAGTTCAAGGACGTCTGGCTCGAATGCGCCGGCAACCTCACGGGCTTTCGCCCCATCGGGACGAGAGGTGATTACGAGTACGTCCGAGTCGATCTCAGTCGCGACGACGGACCCGGCGACAAGTTCGGTGACGGGGTCTGTCAAACAGGTCGCCACCGCATGAGAAGTGAGGGGCCCTTCACAGCGACCCTGTGGGGCTGGGACTACTGCGCGAGCTACGCGTACCCCGGTGGAACCGCGCAGCGTAAGCTCGTGGAGACGCCGCTCGTGCCGGTCAATTGACGTAACGATCACGACGCGAAGCGGATGGCCACGCTCGCGAGCGCTCCGTCTGTTGAATCCGTCCTCCGGCCCCTTCGAGCGACAAGACTGCGTGCTCAATGCACAATGTTTCTTGCCGACCGATCAGTGGCTCGACGCCTACGGCTTCTTCTCCGACTATTCGTACGCGATCAGTCGATCGCGAGCAGCTCGATGGTGAAGACCAGACGGCTGGATGAGGCGTCTCGTCGCGTCGCCGTAGGCGAGGGAGCCAGAGCGCCACAAGCGCGCCTTCTCGCTCGCGGCCATCATCCGCAAGAATCTCTCCTCCTCCGTCAGCAGTCTTCCTCGCGTTTCGAGCGGCTAGGCGCAGTGCTTTAGAGCGCGGACGTGGTGGAGCCGGGATCAGGTCAGTGCGAGACGACCTCGAACCTTGCAGAGCCGAACGGCCTCGGCCTTGAACTCCGGCGTGAACGAGCGCCGGGCCCTCCGTGTCTGTCGCTTCGGCATCGAACACTCCTCGCGCATACTCGCTCTACTCGGGGTGTCCACGGAAGCGGGTGAGGATCACGCGCGTCCAGGACCGGAGCGTGGACACGACCCGCGGCCGTGTACATGACCGGCGCAAACTTTGGCGGAGGCAACCTCGGGACGGTTACAGTCGCGCTCGGACGGGGGCGAACGTCGGCTTCGCCCCCCGAAACGGCAGCTACCGCTCGGCCGAGCGCGCTTGCGCGGATGTTGGGCGCGCGCTCGAGCTTGGCGCTGCCCGCCTTTCCAGATTTGGCAGAAACACCGCAACTAGCCCGATCAGCGGCAGGTACGCGCAGAGGCCATAGACATACTCGATGCCTCGCACGTCTGCGATTCGCCCCAGTACCGACGCGCCGATGCCGCCCATCCCGAAGGCGAATCCGAAGAACAGGCCGGAGATCATGCCTACGCGTCCAGGGATCAGCTCCTGCGCATAGACCAGGATCGCCGAGAACGCCGAGGACAGGATGAGGCCGATGATCACGATCAGCACTCCGGTCCAGAACAAGTTTACGTGTGGCAAGAGCAGCGTGAACGGCGCCACACCCAGAATGGACGCCCAGATTACCCACTTGCGTCCGATGCGGTCGCCGATGGGACCGCCGAGCAGCGAGCCGGCGGCTACCGCGAAGAGGAACACGAATAGGTGTGTCTGCGCCGTGGGAACCTCCACGCCGAATTTGTGAATCAGGTAGAAGGTGTAGTAGCTGTTGATGCTGGCCAGATAGAAATACTTGGAGAAGATCAGCACGCCCAGGATGAGCAGCGAGACGGCGATCTTTCCGCGCGTCAGCGGCAAAAGCTCCGTGTACCGGGCCTTGGCTTTGCCACGAACGGCATGGTGGTCGCGATACCAGCGGCTCACCTGTAGCAGCACCACGATGGCCAGCAGCGTTGCCCCCGAGAACCACGCCACGCTGCCTCGCCCATTCGGCACGATGATCCACGCGGCCAGTAGCGGTCCGAGCGATGTACCGGCATTGCCGCCCACCTGGAAGAGCGACTGCGCCAGTCCGTAGCGCCCTCCCGACGCCATGCGCGCCACGCGCGAGGATTCAGGATGGAAGACCGAGGACCCGATGCCCACCAGCGCAGCGGCGAGCAACAACGTGGGGAAATTGGGGGCCGAGGCGAGTAGCAGCAGGCCGCCCAGCGTGAAGACCATGCCGACCGGCAAAGAATACGGCATCGGCTTCTTGTCGGTGATCATGCCTACCGCCGGCTGCAGTAGCGAGGCGGCGAGCTGGTACGTGAGCGTGATCGTGCCGATCTGGCCGAAGCTGAGGTCGAAGTCGCTCTTGAGGATGGGATAGATGGCCAGGATCAACGACTGGATCATGTCGTTGAGCAGGTGCGAAAAACTGATTGCCCCCAAGATTCGGAAGTCGGTGCCGTGTTCGGTGCGTGCGGCGGGGGCCGCCGGGAGCGGCGTGTCATCAACGCGGGGTCGCATGGGCTCTCTCGGGTCGGATGCAGCAAGTCGGCGCGGGTTGCGACGCCGGGGTCCTCACTCTAGGGTGACAAGGCTCGGCCCGCTCGCATCAGCGGGTCACTTTCTGTCGAGTTTGGGCAAAACCGGTGCGTAACACCCTCGCCGACGCCTTCGAGAGCACGCCTCGCGACGTGATCGCGACCGGCAACGAGTACCCGTCCCACTACGTCCTGGCAGCTCATGCGCACCGGCGCAGCCAGCTCTTGTACGCCTCGTCCGGTGTGCTGACCGCCATCACCGGCGAAGGCAGCTGGGTGGTGCCCCCGCGTCGCGCGCTGTGGATCCCTGCCGGGGTCTCGCACGAGGTGCACATGGATGGCCCCGTCTCCACGCGCAGCGCCTACGTCATCCAGGAGGCGACGTTTGCGGCTGGGCTGCCGCAACATTGCCAGGTCATCGCCGTGTCGCCTCTGCTCCACGAGCTGCTGCAGGAGGCGGTGGACCTTCCGCCAGAATACGATCTCGGTGGCCGCGATGGCCGCGTGATGGCCCTGCTGCTGGACGAGATCCGCCACGCGCCGGCGCTGCCACTCAGCACACCCTTGCCGCGCAATAAGCGACTATCCGCGCTCTGCCGCAAATTGCTCGAGCGCCCATCGCAGGAAACCAAAATTGACGACATGGCCCAGCGCGCCGGCATGAGCCGACGCAGTTTCACGCGCGCCTTTCGTGCCGAGACCGGCATGAGCTTCACCGCTTGGCGCCAGCAGGCGTGCTTGCTCGCGGCGTTGACCCGACTGGGCAAAGGCGAGCCCATCACGCGGGTGGCGATCGACCTTGGCTACGGCAATCCCAGCGCCTTCACTGCTGCATTCCGACGTGTGCTGGGCGCGGCGCCGAGTCGGTATCTCAGCGCACCGAAACGGTGAGTACCGGCACGGCCTTCCGGCGAATGTCGGTCGAACCCGCATGAGCCGGCGGCGCGGGGCCAAGAAGAAAGGGGCAACTTGCTCGTGGGGGCCGGCCGTCATGGAGGAACCTCCTCTCGGGAGTGAAGCTTCAGCTACAGTTCGGCGCGTGAAGGTCTTGCCGCAGGCGATCGCGCTGGTGGGCATTCTCTGCCTGTCGACCAGTGCTCTCGCCGTGCCGCGCTCGGACCTTCCGCTCGAGCTGACGTGGTCGGTTCCGGCAGGATGTCCCGACAGCGGGGTTGTGCGCTCGGGCGTCGAACGCATCGTGAAGGACACGCGCGCGACGCCGGTGATGGCGGACGGGCGCATCGTCGCCGTCGAAGGCGGCTTCAAGCTCGAGCTTTCGATGCGGGTCGAGGACGTCACGGAGACCCGGACGGTCAAAGCGCCGCTCTGCGCAACGTTGGCGGATGCCTCGGCGGTCCTGATCGCGCTCGCGCTCGACTCGAAGAAGGACGCGCCTCCGCCTCCGGCCTCGATCGAGCGCGATGATGTCCTCGCGCTCGAGCCCGGCGTGGACGAGCCTCCGTCGAACGGAGCTCACGCTCCGGCGGCTCGTCGCGAGGAGCAGCGAAGGGCTCCGCGTCCGGAGCATTCGACGGGAGCTCGCCCTGGAGAGCAGCCGGGCGCTCGCCGATCAGCTCTGCAGTTTGGCCTTGCACTCGCTCCGGCCTTGGAGCTTGGAACGCTCCCACGTGCGAGCGCGGGGCTCTGGTCGCACGGGGTGCTCCGGCACGGACGCTTTCGCGCCGGAGTGAGCGGCTCGGTGTGGCTTCGCCAGCGGCCTACCTTCGACGGTGACGGACGGGCAGGTGCCGCGTTCGACATGTTGCAAGGCGCGCTGTTCGGCTGTTTCATGAGCCCGCTCTGGCGGCTGGCTCTTGGCCCGTGTGCCAATGGCCAGGTGTCGTACGTCGTCGTCGAAGGGTTCGGAATTCGCATGCCTCAGCGGCAGGCAACGCTCTGGCCATCCGTGGGAGCTGGCCTCCTTGGAGAATGGAGCTTCGGGCGTGTCGGCTTGTTCGCACGCGCCGACCTCGTGGCCTCGATCGGCGCGCCGAGCTTTGCGCTCATGACGAGGGCGGCGGATGGCACGTCTCTCTACGACCCGAGCGGGATCGTCAGCCGTTTCGTCGTTGGAGCCGAAATCGTCATCCCGTAGCAACTTTCTGAACGATTTGCGGGGCTGCCGGAAGCTTACGGGTATGACGCTCGGTGCCGGCGAGGCCTGGATTGAAGGTCGGCTCTCCGGCGCACCCCAAGCCGTGACCACGCCATCGGCCCAGGAGTTTGCAGAGCTCTACAGAACGCATTGGGCCTACGTGTGGAAGAGCGCGAGGCGGCTGGGCGTGCCAGCCGAAGAGGTGGAAGACGTCGTTCAAGAGACCTTCCTCACGCTTCACCGTGTTCTTCATGACCAGGAGCCGCAAAGGTCGCTGAACGGTCTCCTCTTCTCGATCCTCCTTCGGATCATTCAGAGGCAACGACGCTCGAAGCGTCGGCGGCTTGCCGTGCGCGAGGAAGTAGCTCTCGCCCATCAGGCCATCGAGCCAATCGATCCTGGTCCTGACAAGACCGCCGAGGCTGCGGAGTCGCTCCGCATCCTCGAGGAAATCATGGACCGACTCGATCCGGCCAAGCGCGTCGTTCTCGTCTTGGCGGAGCTCGAGGGGAAACCGGTCGTCGAGATCGCTGAAATCCTGGGCATCAACATCAACACCGCTGCCACCCGCTTACGACGTGCGCGCGAGTTCGTGGAGGCGAGCCTTGCCCGCTACGAGGCACGTGAGCGACGGAGGTTCAAGTGACTGTGGACGGAAAAAAGAAGCTCTCGATCCTTCAGCCGATGGCCGACGCGTACGAGCCGTCAACTGAAGAGGGACAGCGCGTCTTTCGAAAGCTGCAGGCGACCCTCTATGAGGGGGCTCCGTCTTCGCCGGAAAGGGCGTTGCCAGTGAACGCCATGACGTTCCTCGGTCTTTGTTGCGTCGCAGGAGTGCTCGCCTTGGGTTCCATGGTGTACGGCCGTCACGCCTCGGGGCCCGCTTCGGACACGATGTCGAAAGAGAACGTGGCCGACGTGTCTTCGCCCAAGCTCGCGAGCTCCGGCACATCTAGGGAGGGAGACATTCAACTTCCAGAATCGTTGGGCGACAGCGATAATTCAGTTCCCTGCGTTGCGGTCGACGACTTGCCCGAGCTTGTCGGAACGGCTCCAACGCAAGCGATGCCGATTCCGGCACGCTCCCGTCCTCCAATCGCGATCGCCTCGGCCGCGGTGGAAGAGAGCACACTGGAGCGGGAAGCGCGCTTGATCGCTGGGGCGGACAGCGCCCTACGCGACGGAGATGCCCCGCGCGCGCTCGCGCTCCTGGACGAGCACGCGCGCCTCTTTCCGCAAGGCTGGCTGGCGAGCGATCGCGCAGGCGAGCGAGTCCTCGTACTGTGCGCTTTAGGCCAGCATGAACGCGCCATCCGCGAGGCGGAGGCATTCTTACAAGGGCGCGCACCGAGCCCTCTCACGCGTCGGATCGCGGGAAGCTGCGCCGGGGACCTGGGAAAATGACCATGAAGCGCTATCTTTTCGGAGTTGTCCTTTTTGTGCCGCTCCTGACGATACCCTCATGCGGGTCGGAGCGCGTCTTCATCGGCGCCGACTGCGAAACAGGGTTCTGCGACGCTGGGACCGCATCGAGCTTCGGGGGCCCCGACGCGGGGGATGCGGCCGCGCCTGAGCAGATTAGCGACCTCACCTCGTATTGCCCATCGAACAAGTGTCCCGAGGGATACACGAATTGTCCGAATTCGCGATTCCCCTGCGACGTCAACTTGCGGACGGACCTGCGCAACTGTGGCGCGTGTGGTGTCGTCTGCCCGCTCCCCACGGGGCGCGAATGGTACGAGTGCGTGGACGGGCACTGCGTTCCCCAATGTCTGTCCCAGCCTCCGACCTTCGATTGTGATGGGCTCCCCGACAACGGCTGCGAAGCCAATATCTCGAACGACTCTTGCGGGGGGTGCGGAATCAAGTGCACGGACCCCGCCAAGCCGTGTGTGAAGCGGGATCTGTCGAACGACTACGGTTGCGGGTGCAAAGATGACAAGCTTCTGTGTTTTGGAAGTTGTGTCGATGTTACGACTCACGACAACCATTGTGGTCGATGCGGGAACTCATGTCCTCGCAGGGGAGATGGGGGTGTCCTCGACCCGAATGCGCATATGTACTATGGGTGCCTGGACAGCCAGTGCGGTCGTCCGAAATGCGACAGCAACTGGGGTAACTGCGATGGCGACTTCGGGAACGGGTGTGAGGCGAGTCTGCGTACGGCCGAAAACTGCGGCGCTTGCGGGAACGCGTGCGCTCCGGGGGAGGAGTGCAAAATCGAT
>ERZ778022.1823-NODE-1823-length-25490-cov-4.689286_pt1 | contig 25490 bp, 21 predicted proteins | sample MGYA00375752_ERZ778022 | MGnify/ENA primary metagenome ERZ778022 (study PRJEB29350, sample SAMN05389826) | bioreactor metagenome | isolation source: Thiocyanate bioreactor | place: South Africa: University of Cape Town | collected 2014-04-04 ...
GCTCATGTTCCTCGGCGGCGGCGCGCTGCTCCTGGCCCTGGGGCGCTATCCCGACATGGCCCGCGGGCCGGCGCTGCCCGAGGCGGACGATACGGCCGCCGACGCGACGAGCTGAAGGACAGGATGACGCCCGACACGCCCCGCCCGCCGTCCTACGCCGCGCTCGCGCTGCAACTCGCCGCGCGCTCGATCGAGGGCGCGGCCGACCGCCAGGCCGCCTCCGCGCAGATCCTCACGATGATCGACGAGGTCGCGGCCAAGCTGCGCGCCTCGATCATCTTCATCACCCAATATACCGGGTCGCCGGTGCGACTGGCGGTGCTGCCCGAATACCTGTTCACCAGCTTCCCCGGCCGGATCTCGGTCTCCGACTTCGCCGAGCAGGCGGCGATCGACATGGACGGGCCGGAATATGCCGCGCTCGGCCGCCTGGCCGCCGCGCAGCAGCTCTACCTCGCCGGCAACGCCTATGAGCGCGATCCGCATTTCCCCGGCATCTATTTCCAGACCAGCTTCGTCGTCGCCCCTACGGGCGAGGTAGTGCTGCGCTATCGCCGCCTTAACTCGATGTACGCGCCGACGCCGCACGACGTATGGTCCCGCTATCTCGACATCTACGGCATCGACGGGGTGTTCCCCGTGGCGCGGACCGAGATCGGCAACCTCGCCGCCATCGCCTCCGAGGAAATCCTCTATCCGGAGATCGCCCGCGCCCATGCGCTGCGCGGGGCGGAGGTCTTCGTCCACTCCTCGTCGGAGATCGGCTCCCCCCTCGCCACGCCCAAGGCGGTGGCGCGGCGGGCACGGGCCTTCGAGAACATCGCCTATGTCGTCTCGGCCAACACCGCCGGGATCAGCGGCATGGCGATGCCGCTCGCCTCGGCCGACGGCAATTCGCAGATCGTCGACTTCAAGGGCCAGGTCCTGGCCGAATCGAACGCGGGCGAGACCTTCACCGCCTTCGCCGACCTCGATCTCGGCGCGCTGCGCGCCCAGCGCCGCAAGCCGGGCATGACCAACCAGCTCGCCCGCCAGCGGCTGGAGCTGTTCGCCCCGGCCTATGCGGGATCGGTGCAGGCGGCCGACAGCCTGATCGGCGCGGACGGCGGCCTGGTCGTGCCCGACCGCGCCCATTTCCAGCGCGCGCACGACGCCGCGATCGAACGCCTCGCGAAGGAGGGCCTGATATGAAGCACGACGTCGCCCCGCCCTATACCGCGGTCGCCCGCCATGCGCTGTTCCCCGAGCCGGGCCACGACGAGGCGGCGCGGTTCGACTTCCTGGCCAATTTCAACAAGTTCATGGCGACGACGCTCGGCCCCGGCAACAAGCGCGCCTATGACGGCCGGGTCCTGCCCGCCTTCGTCAAGGAGCACGGCCGCGAGCCGCGCGACCGCTTCGAGATCCGCCGGGCGATGAACCGGGACCCCTGGCACCGCTTCTGGTCGGCGCTGAAGCGCAATTCGATGGAGATGCGCCAGCACAACGGGCGGCAGATCGCGCTCCGCCAGCTCGACGAGCTGGACGCCCGCACCCGGCAGTTCAACGAAGGCCGCGACACGCTCCGGCTCGACGACAGCGTCTCCGTGCCGCGCTATCAGGCGGCGGTCGACATCCACTGCATGCCCGGCAGCTATCACGGCGAGGAGCGCCCCGGCGACGTCTCGGCCGGGGCCAACTACGATTGCGGCTTCTTCGCCACCACCGCCGGGGCGCTCGGCGCGCTCAGCGACGGCGGCGGGCAGGCCCTGGTCGAGTGGATCCGCAAGGAGCGCCCCGGCTGGACGCCGCGCCGCATCCTCGATATCGGCTGCACGATCGGGCACAACATCGTGCCTCTGGCGCTCGCCTTTCCGGATACGGAGGTGGTGGCGATCGACACCGCCGCGCCCGTACTGCGCTACGGCCATGCCCGGGCCCAGGCGCTCGGCGCGCGCAACCTCAGCTTCGTCCAGATGAACGCGGAGGACATGCACGCCTTCGCCGACGAGAGCTTCGACTGGGTGCAGACGACGATGTTCCTGCACGAGCTGTCGGGCACCGCCCTGCCGCGCATCATCCGCGAGGGCTATCGCGTGCTCGCGCCGGGCGGGCTGATGTTCCACCTCGAGCAGCCACAATATTCCGAGGCGATGCCGCTCTACGAGCAGTTCATCCGCGACTGGGACGCCTTCAACAACAACGAGCCGTTCTGGTCGGCGATGCACGCGCTCGACCTGCGCGGCATCATGGTCGAGACCGGCTTCCCCTCCGAGGCGATCTTCGAGACCGGCGTCCGCGCGGTGGTGGACGAGACGATCTTCCCCCGCGCCAAGGACGGCGAGGGCGAGGACCACGGCCGCGCCGCCGTCTGGCACGCCTATGGAGCATGGAAGCCGGCATGACCGAGGACATCGACTGGATCGCCCGCGCGGCGAAGCGCGCCAAGGGCAAGCGCCCGGACTATTTCGACGATTTCGCCACCGACCGGCTGATGTCGATCACCATGGCGCTGGTCGCGGAACTGTCGGCGGTGCGCCAGCGGCTCGACACGGTCGAGCGGCTGCTCGAATCCGGCGGCACGCTCCAGCGCGAGGCGATCGAGGGCTTCACCCCCGACGCGGCCCAGGCCTACGAGCGCGGGGTCGAGACCAAGGCCTATATCGCCCGCATCATGCGCGGCGTGACCCAGGCGATGGAAGCGATGGAAGCCGACGAGCGGCCGATGGAGGACATCAGCAAGGAATTGCGCGAGGCGTGAGGAGCGCAGGGCCGCTCCGCCCCGATCAGCCCTCCCGCGCCGCATCCTCCGCATAGGCGGCGAGCGGCAGGGCCTGGCCGGTCTGGCGCAGCAGCGACCGGCGGCGGAAGAACCGCGTCAGGCCACTGTCGCCCATCCGCGACGGCCCCATGCCCGAGAGGCCGAAGCTGTTTTTCTCCGCGTCCCAGACCATCGCCGTCAGGGCGCCGTCGTTGATCGAGATCGCGCCGACCTCCAGCCCCGCGCCCACCGCCTCGGCCTCCTCCGTCGTGCCCGCGATCACCGCGCCCGACAGGCCGAACTCCCCGACATTGGCGAGGGCCAGCGCCTCCTCGACGCTGTCGAAGGGCGTGACCGGGATGACCGGGCCGAAGGTCTCCTCGCGCATGACCGCCATGTCGGGGGTCACGTCGACCAGCACGGTCGGGCGCAGCCAGAGGCCGCCGTGCCGCTCGACCCGGCCGCCGACCAGGACCCGCGCGCCACGCGCGACCGCATCGTCGATCTGCGCCTGGACGATCTCCGCCTGCCGGGCGAAGATGAAGGGGCCGATCTCGCCCCTGCCGATGTCCTCCGCGTTGAGCCTCGCCGCCCCGGCCTGCGCGACCAGCGCGTCGAGGAACGGCGCCAGGATCGCGCGCGCGACATAGACCCGCTCGATCGACTGGCAGGCCTGCCCGGCGTTGACCACCGAGGCCCGCAGCGCGATCCCCGCCGCCGCGACCGGATCGGCCGAGGCGAGGACAATCATCGGGTCCTTGCCGCCAAGCTCCAGGCTGGCCGGGACGAAGGCCGCCGCCGCCGCGGCCGCCACCTTCCGCCCGGTCGCGACCGATCCGGTGAAGCAGACGTAGTCGACCACGCCGACCAGCGCCGCCCCGGTCGCCCCATCGCCCTCGACCAAGGCCAGCGGCACATCGGCCACCTCGTCCAACGCCGCCATCAGCGGGCGGATGAAGCGCGGCGTGACCTCGGACGGCTTGACCAGCACCGCGCATCCCGCCGCCAGCGCCGGGATCGCGTCGATCAGAGCGAGGATCAGCGGGAAGTTCCACGGGCTGATCACCCCCACCAGCGGATAGGGCACGAGGCGCGGCGTGATCGCGATGCCGGGCGTCGCGCTCGGCCGGGTTCCACCCACCGCCGCCGCGATCACCTCCGGTGCGCGCGCCGCCCAGTGCGCGGACATCCGGCCGATCCCCGCGACCTCCATCAGCGAGGCCGCGCGCCGCCCGGTGTCGGCGGTCAGCGCCTCGGCCAGCGCATCGCCATGCCGCGCGATCGTCGCCGCCGTTTCGCTCAGGCGCGCCGCGCGCGCCTCGGCAGTCAGCGCCGCCCAGGTCCGCTGCCGCGCGCGCAGGTCGCCCGCGACCTCGCGCAGGGCTGCGACGTCGAGCGGAGCGATCGCATAGTCCTCCTCGCCGGTGCGCGGGTTGCGGACCTTCATGGCCGGGGCGCCCAGCACTGGCGCAGGAAATCAAGCACCGGGACCGCCCATTCCTCGACCCGGTCGGTCGTCATCGATGCGCCGCCGGGCAGCTCCGCGCTGGCCCAGTCGGGCCGCCGCGCGAGGAGCCGCGCCGCCATCGGGTGGAGTGGGTCGGCGCGCCCCGCCAGGACCAGCGTCGGGCATGAGATGCGCGGCAGGTCGGCGGCGAAGTCGTGCGCCGGGGCCGCGACGTGGGCGTGCTCGGTGCTGGGGCCGTTGGCGAAATAGGTCAGGACCGACAGGTGCACCGTCTCGTCGCTCCATCCCGGATCGCCGAAGCGCCGCGCCAGGGCCCAGCGGTCGGTGAAGTGCCCACCATCCGGCGCGAGCGCGGGCAGCGCGTCGCCGGCCTTCGCGCGCCGGCCTTCGCGCTCCTCGTCCGAATAGAACGGCGCGTTGTCGAGGATCAGCGCCGCTGCGCGATCCGGGTAGGCGGCCGCCGCATGGCCCGCGACCAGCGCCCCGCCATGATGCCCGACCAGCGCCGCCCGCGCTTCCCCCAACGCGTCGAGCAGCGGCGGGATGATCGCCGCGAAGCCCGCGACCGCGGGGAGATCGAGCGGATCGGACAGGCCGTGGCCCGGCAGGTCGGGCGCGACCGCGCGATAGCCGGCGGCAGCGAGCAACGGCATGATGCGGTGGAACTGGATCGCGGCCCACGGCGCCTGATGGCACAGCAGCACGGCCGGCCCCGTCCCCATTTCGCGATAGTGCACCTGCCCACCGCCAGCGTCGACATAGCCGCGCCGCTCGCCGGGCAAGGTGCCGAACCTGGGCAGCATCGGCCTCTCTCCTCGTCACCGTCTCTCGGGCCGCCAGACTAGCAGCGCCACTGCTCGGCTCAACAAAAATTTGTCCGGACATTTTATCGTTCCAGGCTTGTGCCGGAAACCCGATGAAGCTACGAATACGCCTAAATCTAGGACAAATCGACGCCTTCCCCCGATTCCGAGGCGCGGGGAGCGAGGCGCATCTCAACCGAATTGCCGCAGCTTCAACGGACGGAAGGATGACCATGGGTATTCGCGAGGAAATGCCGCTGCTGGCCCGCCACGAGGGCGTGTGGGACGGCACCTACACCTATTACAACGCGGCCGGGGAAAAGGTCGACGAGCACAAGTCGCGGCTGTTCTGCCGCCTGCCCGACAACGGCCCCCACCCCTATCACCAGACCAACCACTACACCTGGGCCGACGGCCGCACCGACATCCGCGATTTTCCCGCGGAGTACCGCGACGGGCGGATCTGGTGGAACAACGAACTGATCGTCGGCTGGGCGGCCGAGGTGCCGCTCGACCAGTACAACCGCACGATCATGCTCTACTGGCAGCGCACCGGCGACGAGGCGCTCTATCTCTACGAGATGATCCAGCTTGCCGACGACGGCCAGACCCGCTGCCGGACCTGGCACTGGATCCGCAACGGCGAGCTGGAAACCCGCACCGCGATCCAGGAGCGCCTGGTGACGCGCGACTGGCGCTCGCTCGACGGCTGAGCGCGTCGATTCCGGCAAGGCGCGCTGCGATCCGCGCTACGCGCCCGCCCCGGACGCATCAATCCGTCATGGTGGGGTTCGTGATCAGCCGGTCGAGGGTCTCGGAAACCTGCTTCACCCAATAGGCGTCTTCAGGTTGCGGCCTTGCCAAAAGGGGCAAGCAGCGCAGCTATACTGCCGCCAGCGCCTGCTCGATGTCGGCGATGATGTCGTCGACGTGCTCGATCCCGACCGACAGCCGGACGAGGTCCTGGCTGACCCCCGCCATGGCCAGTTCCTCGTCGGAGAGCTGGCGGTGGGTCGTCGTGGCCGGATGGCAGGCGAGCGACTTGGCGTCGCCGATGTTCACCAGCCGCAGGATCATCTGTAGCCGGTCGATGAACGCCGCGCCCGCTTCCTTGCCGCCCTCGATCCCGAAGCTCAGGATTCCGGAGGCCTTGCCGCGGGTCAGCCGTTGCGCGAGGGCGTGGAACTTGCTGTCCGGCAAGCCCGCGTAGTTGACCCAGCGCACCTTCGGATGGGCTTTCAGGTATTCGGCCACCTTCTGCGCGTTCTCGCAATGCCGCTCCATCCGCAGCCCCAGGGTCTCCAGCCCTTGCAGCAGGAGGAAGGCGCTGTGCGGGGCGAGCGCCGCCCCGGTGTTGCGCAGCGGCGCGACGCGGGCGCGGCCGATGAAGGCCGCCGCTCCCAGCGCCTCGGTATAGACGACGCCGTGATAGGAGGGATCGGGCTCGTTGAGGATCGCGAAGCGCTGCTTGTCGGCGGTCCAGTCGAACCGCCCGCTGTCGACGATCATCCCGCCGAGCGTGGTCCCGTGGCCGCCGATGTACTTGGTCAGCGAATGGATCACGATATCCGCGCCGAAGTCGATCGGGCGGCAGAGGAAGGGCGTGGCGACGGTGTTGTCGACGATCACCGGCACGCCGTGGCGGTGGGCGATCTGCGCCACCCGCTCGATATCCACGATGTTGCCCGCCGGGTTGCCGATCGATTCCAGGAACACGGCCTTGGTCTGCCCGTCGATCGCCGCTTCGAGCGCCGCGAAGTCCTCGCCGTCGACCAGGCGCGCCTCGATCCCCTGACGCGGGAAGGCGTGCTTGAACAGGTTGTAGGTACCGCCATAGAGCTGCGCGACCGACACGATGTTGTCGCCCGCCCCGGCGATGGTCTGGATCGCATAGGTGATCGCCGCCATGCCCGAGGCGAGGCCGAGCCCGGCGATCCCGCCCTCCATCTCCGCCACGCGCGCTTCGATCACCGCGGTCGTCGGATTCATGATCCGGGTGTAGATGTTCCCCGCGATCTTGAGGTCGAACAGGTCGGCCCCGTACTGGGTATCGTCGAAGGTGTAGGAGGTCGTCTGGTAGATCGGCACCGCCGCCGAGCGCGTGGGCGGCTCCGAGGTGTAGCCGTGGTGGAGGGCGATCGATTCCAGCTTCATGTCAGGCTCCTTCAGGAACCGGGTTCAAGCCCACTTGGCCGGCATGGTCAATCGATCGTCGCCGCCGTCAACCTGACCGACACCTCTATGGTCGCGCCGGGTTCGAGCATCCGGCCCTCGCCGCGGTTGAAGGCGTCGGTCGCGTTGCTGACGGGCTCGACGCAGAAGAAGTCCTCTCCGGCCGGGGTATAGACGACGGTGTTGGTCAATTCATCCGAGCATTCGAGCCGGAGCGACAGGTTCCGGCTCGGCCAGGCTATCTCGAGCGGCCCGGCGCGGCCGGCATAGGCCGTGTCGACCGGCCGCGCGCCGACCGGCGCCCCGCCCCACCAGTCCCGCGGCTCGTCGCGCAGGTCCAGCGAGTGCGGCAGGCAATCCGCGTCGTTGCGCCACTCGCCGCGGTGGAGGCCGCGATAGCGGGTATCCGGATCGCGCGGGAAATAGGGGTGGAAGCCGAGGCCCAGCGGCATGGCCTGATCGCCCGTGTTGGTCGCCGCCAGATGCATGGTCAGCCCGGCCTCGTCGAGCGCCAGCAGCTGCTCGGCGCGATAGGCCCAGGGCCACTCCCCGGCGGGATGGACATGCTCCATCGCGACCGACCGCGCGTCCTGGCGAAGCACCCGCCATGCCGCGAGCCAGCCGAAGCCGTGGAGCGGATGCGGGTGGTCGCTTCCCGGAAAGTTCGGTCGCAGGCGCACCTCGCGGCCACCGATTACGAAACGGCCGTTCGCGATGCGGTTGGAAAAGGGCACCAGGGGGAAGCAGGCGGCATCGAGGATCGACGGGCCGCAGGCCGGGCGCATGAGCGGCCGCCCGCGCCAGTCGAGCCGCAGGATCGCGCCGCCGCGCTCCGGGGCGGCGCTCAGCCGGTAGTCGCCTGCCGCAAGCTCGACCATCAGCAAGGGCCTGCACGCTGCGGAGCTTCGTCGGCGGACATCCTATCCTCCCTTGCAGGGCGGGCGACCGCCCCTCCCACTTCGGATAGCGCTATCATCAGCTTGCCGACAAGCCCGCGCAGCCAATTGACTTTGCCTTCCCCGCTGATAGCGCTCGCAAATCAGGACGGGTGGGGAGAGCGAATATGTCTGTGCCCAAGAGCTACAACGCCGGCTTCATCGGCCTGATCGTCGCGGTCGCGACGATCGGCGGCTTCATGTTCGGCTACGATTCCGGCGCGATCAACGGCACCCAGGACGGGCTGCGGCACACCTTCGGCCTTAGCGAGGGCGCGCTGGGGCTGACCGTCTCCGCGCTGCTGCCGGGCTGCGCCCTTGGCGCGTTCCTCGCCGGGCGCTTCGCCGACATCTTTGGCCGCCGCAGCGTGATGATGCTCGCCGCCGCGGTGTTCATCGTCAGCGCGCTCGCCTCGGGCGCGGCGCCCTCGGCCCTGGTGCTCGCCATCGCCCGCTTCTTCGCCGGGGCCGCGGTGGGCGCGGCGAGCGTCCTCTCACCGGTCTATATCAGCGAGGTGACGCCCGCCCATGTCCGCGGCCGCCTGTCGAGCGTCCAGCAGGTGATGATTATCTCGGGCCTGACCGGGGCCTTCCTCGCCAACTACTACCTGGCGGGCGCGGCGGGCTCCTCGCTCGGCGCGTTCTGGGGCGGGCAGGCCGCCTGGCGGTGGATGTTCTGGGTCCAGGCGGTGCCCGCGATCCTGTTCCTAGTCACCCTGCTGCTGGTCCCCGAAAGCCCGCGCTTCCTCGTCGCCAAGGGCGGCGTGGCCGAGGCCGGCGCGGTGCGCGACCGGCTGCTCGGCCCCGGCTCGGCCGAAGCCAAGGTGCCCGAGATCCAGGCCTCGCTCGCCCGCGACCACGCGCCGAGCCTGGCCGATATCCGCAAGCCGGGCGGCGGCTGGCGGCCGATCGTCTGGGTCGGCATCGGCCTAGCCGTGTTCCAGCAGTTGGTCGGCATCAACGTGGTGTTCTACTACGGCGCGGTGCTGTGGCAGGCGGTCGGCTTCAGCGAGGCCGACGCGCTCAAGATCAACATCGTCTCGGGCACGGTCTCGATCCTCGCCTGCCTGCTCTCGATCGCGCTGATCGACAAGCTCGGCCGCCGCCCGCTGCTGCTGATCGGCTCGCTGGGCATGACGGTGACGCTGGGCATCCTCGCCTGGGCCTTCGCCCAGGGGACCATTGTCGAGGGCCACGTCACCCTGCCCGCGGGCGTCGGCACGACCGCCCTGCTCGCCGCCAATATCTACGTGGTCTTCTTCAACCTGAGCTGGGGCCCGGTCATGTGGGTCATGCTGGGCGAGATGTTCCCCAACCAGATGCGCGGCTCCGCCCTCGCCGTGGCCGGCGCGGCGCAATGGCTGGCCAACTTCGCGGTCAGCTCCAGTTTCCCCTGGCTGGCGCAGAACATCGGCCTGCCCGTGACCTATGCGGCCTATACGCTGTTTGCGCTGCTCTCCTTCGGCTTCGTCCTGCGCGCCGTGCACGAGACCAAGGGCCGCGAGCTGGAGGACATGGTCGGCTAGCAACGCGGGCCTGAAAGCCCTGGCGCGCGGCGCTAACCGCGCGTCGACCATTCCTTAAGCGGTCCCTGTCATGGTGTGGTGGAACGGGGGCCAGCCATGCAATTGGAATCGTTGCGCACATTGCTGGCGAGCAGACAGCCGCTGGCGCGCGAGCCTGGCGGGGTCGCATCCTCGCTCGGGCTCGAAGCCTTCGCGCATATGCCCACCCAGCTCGCCTGCTTCCTTGCCGCCGCCGAGACCTTCCTCGCCGACGCAGTGGTCGAGGAGATGGTGGGGCTGGCCGCCGACGGCACGCTCGCCGTCGTCCCGCTGTGCCGCGGCAAGGAACGCTTCGCCCGCTGGCGGATCGTCGGCTCGCGGGAGGTGTTCGAGCCGGTCGACGCCCTGGCCGGCTCGGCCGAGGCCATGGCCGCGCTGGCCGAGGGGCTGGCGCGGCAGCCCCGCCCGCTGTCGTTCGACCGCATCCCGGCGGAATCGCCGCTGATCCCCGCCGTCCAGGCGGCGATGCAGGGCAAGGGGTGGGTCTCCCTGCGTCCCGCCGTCGCCCGGCCGGTCATCACCCTCGACGCGAGCTGGGCCGATCCCGCGACGCGGTTCAACTCGGGCCGCCAGTCGGACTTCCGCCGGGCAGCGCGCAAGGCGGAACGGCACGGGACGGTCGCCTACGAGGTCCTCGCCCCGACGCCCGCCGAGTTCGACGCGCTGTTCACCGAAGCCGTGGCGGTGGAGCTGCGGAGCTGGAAGAAGGAATCCGGCACGGCGATCGGCGTCGACCGGCGCAAGCACGATTTCTTCCAACGGTTCTTCCGCGCGGCGGCCGAGGACGGGCTCTGCCGGATCGCCTTCATGCGGATCGGCGGCCAGGCCGTGGCGATGCAACTGGCGCTGGAATGGGACGGCCGGTTCTGGCTGTTCAAGATCGGCTACGACGCGGCGTTCCGCGACTGCTCCCCCGGCAACCTGCTGATGCTGCACACGATCGGCCATGCCGCCACGCGCGGGCTGGAGCGCTATGAGCTGCTCGGCAACACCGAGGACTGGATCTCGACCTTCTGGACCAGGGAGCAGCTCCCCTGCCTGCGCCTGCGGACCTATCCCGCCAACCTGCGCGGAGCCTGGGCGGCGGCGAGCGACGCCTTCTCCTGCCTGTCGCACCGGCTGGCACGGCGCGGAGGATGACGCGGGCGCTGTGGTCCGCCCTGCGCCGCGCGCGCTACGCCTTGCCCGGCATCGCGGGCCGGATGCTGCCGGCGCCCGACGCGGCGGCGGTGCTGAAACGCGGCACCCGCCTGCATCGACGCGGCATCGGCACCGCGCTGGGCTATTTCCACGACGATGCGGCGGACGCCGCAACGGTCGCCGAGGCCAACCTGGCGGCGCTGGCCCTGGCGAAATCACAGCCGGGCGACCGCTATCTTTCGCTCAAGGCCCCCGCCCTCGGCTTCGACGCACGGCGCATCCGCGACATCGCCGAGGCGGCCAAGGCGGCGGGCATGGCCATCGTGTTCGACGCCCATGCGCCGGGCCAGGCGGACGCCACGCTCGATCTCGCCGAGGCGCTGCTGGCGGAGCATCCGGCGACGGGCTGCGCCCTGCCCGCCCGCTGGCGGCGAAGCCCGGCGGACGCCATGCGCTTCCGCGACCTGTCGGCGCCGCTCCGGCTGGTCAAAGGGGAATGGGCCGATGCCGAGGCCGACCCTGAGGACATCGCCAGCGCCTATCTCGACCTGACCGCGCGTCTCGCCGGGCGCGCCGCGCCCGTGGCGGTGGCCTCGCACGATCTCGCCCTGGTCGAGCGCGCGCTCGGCCTGCTCCTCGCCGCCGGCACGCCCTGCACGCTGGAGCAGCTACGCGGGCTGCCGCGCCGCCGGACCACGGCCATCGCGCGCCGCCTGGGGGGGCCGGTGCGGCTCTACCTGCCGTTCGGGCCCGGCTGGTGGCCCTATGCCCTCAATCAGGCCCTGGCCCGGCCGCACCTGATCGCGGCGCACCTGAAGGACATCGCCGCCTAGGTTCGCATACCAAGACCCTACGGAATGTTACGAATACCGTCGGACCGCGCCCTGGCGGACTATCGACGGGCGGGGAATCCTCCCCACGGATGCCATTCGGATACACGCCTTGCGCCAGACCATCACCCTAGCGGCCGCCGCCGTCCTGCTCACCTCATGCCAGACCGTGCCCCGGGCAAGCGAGGCCGGCACGGTCGAGACCCACGACGCGATGGTCCGCCGGATCAATCCCGCCGCGATGGCGATCTGGGAGGTCAGCGACAACGCCAAGAGCGAGGCCGGAGGGCTCGACCCCGCGCTGATGAACGCGCGGGCCTGGGCGAAGATCACGCGCGCCGCCCAGTCGCTGGAGCGCGCCTCGCGCGACATGGCCGCGGCCCGGACGCTCAAGGTGGGTGCCCATACCGCCGTGGAGCCCGGCTTCGCCGACCGCGACGAGATCCAGGCCCGGCTCGACGCCAATCCCGACTGGTTCCGCGCGCTGTCCGGGAAGCTGGCCGACGACGCGCACGAGCTTCAGGCCGCAGCCGTCGCGCGCGACCTGCAACAGACCCGCGACCTCGCCCAGAACCTCAACGAGGCGTGCCAGACCTGCCACACCCGCTATTGGGAAAAGCCGGGCGCGTGATCCAGCCGGTTCCTAGCGAGCAGCAGGCGCCCTGACGATGGCCAGCCGGCCCGCCTGATAGGAGCCCAGCCACAGCTCGCCGCCCGCCAGCGCCGCGGTCGACAGGCCGTTGAAGCCCGCCTGGGGGCCGCCATAGGCAAAGGTGGCGATGCGCCCCTGGGCGGGATCGAGTTCCCCGACCACCCAGCCCCGGTGGCAGAGCATCGGATCGGCCTGGCCGTCGATCACCTTGCGCAGGCCGCCGCAGGCCGGCTCGTCATAGCGCATTCCGGCCAGCAGCAGCCGGCCGCCGGTCCAGTGGATGTTGTCGGGCATGAAATCGGGCGCGACGAAGCGCCTCACCGGGCGGCGGGTGTCGCGGCGATCATAGACGACCACCGCATGCCAGCCGAAGGCGACGACGTAGAAATGGCGGTCGTCGGGATCGACCTCCAGCCCGTTGTTGCCGGGCAGCTCCGTGCCGGGGAGGAGGACGAAACCCTTGCTCCCCGGGCGCAACCCCCAGACGCCGCCCGTGACCCGGCCCTGGACGAAATCGGCGATCGTGGTTCCGGGGCGGGTCAGGACGGTGACGAGCACCGTGCCGTCGGAGAAGCTGGCCACGGCATTGCCGACCTGGCCAAGCGGCATCGGCCAGCAGCCGCGCCAGGTCAGCCGGGGCTCGCCGCCGCCGATGGAGATGCCGAAGACCTCGATCGCTTCCCGGCCGCCGTGGTTGACGACCAGCAGCTCCCGCTCGCCGCGCCCGACCTCGCGCAGGGCCAGGCCGCGGGCGTTGAATAGCGCCGGATCGAGCGGACCGGGGCAATCGGCGAAGCGTCCGCGATCCCAGGCGATCTGGTCTTCCGCCCCGGTATACCAGCGGCGGAAGCTGCGCCGCTCCCGATCGACCAGCTTGAGGCCCGCGCCCGGCGCAAAGCCGCTGGCGACCAACCATTTGTCGCCGGGCAGGGTCAGCAGGTCCTCGGGCTTCTCCGGCCCGCAGAGATAGGCGAGGTCGCTGTCGGGCGCGCAGCCCTCGCCCGGCGGCATCCCGCCGCCCGCGGCCGCGCCGAGCAGGAGCAGCGGCGCAAGGCAGGCAAGCCGCCTCAATCGCGCGGCTTTCCGCCCACCGGACGCGGGGCCGCTCCGGCTCCGGCGAAAAGGGCAATGTCGGCATAGTGCGGCCAGTCCGTCACCCGGCTCCGCTCGCCCAGCCAGACGAGCCGCGGCGCATGCGGCGTGAAAGCGGGCCAGGGGCCGAGCCCCGGGCTCGCCGGGCGGCCCTGGGCGGCGAAAGCCAATAGCGCGGCGGACATCTCCGCCTCCAGCGAAAGGTCCGCCGGCTCCCAGACGCGGGTCGTGCGGAACAGGTTCAGCGCGTCGCGGGTCCGCAGCCAGTAGGGCACGTCGCCGGTATGATAGGCTCCGACCGTCGCCGGATCGTGGTCGCTGAAGGTGATCCCCAGGGCATAGGGCTGCCGCCGCGCGAACAGGTAGGCATAGGCCGGGGCCTTGCCGTAGCGCTGCTGGAAGCGCGCCCAGTCGGCCATCTGGCGGCCGACCGTCGCGTCGCGGGCGATGTCGGCGGCGGCCCGGGCCGGATCGGCCCCGTCATAGGCGGCGAGGATCGCAGCGGCGGACTTGCCGAACCGCTCCTCCAGCGCCTGCGCCAGGGCCGCGCGGTCCTTGATCGGCCCGAAGGGGCGGAAGCTCTCGTCGCGGGTATAGCCGATCAGCACCGGCACGTCGTTCTGCCGCCCGGCGGCGAAGACCTCCTCGGCGCTGCCGGTCACGTAGCGGCCGTCGATCACGATCGGATCGCGTGGAGCGACGGCGGCGGCCACCTTGTCGCCCGGCAGGGCGCGCAGGTCGGCGAGCGAGGCCGCGCCGAGCTCGCGCTGGAGCGCCATGCCTTGCGCCTCGGCCGTCGCCTGCGGCACCGGGCCGAGCATCCCGCCGAAGGGACTGCCGCTCATCCCCACCGCCTTGGCGAACAGGCCCTTGGCCGCGGGGCTCATTTGCAGCAGGGCGACCGACATCGACCCCGCCGACTGCCCGACGATGGTGACGTTCGCCGGATCGCCGCCGAACTTGGCGATGTTCCGCTGCACCCATTGCAGCGCCGCGATCTGGTCCATCAGCCCATAGTTGCCCGAGGCGCCGTAGCCGGATTCGCGGGACAGCTCGGGATGGGCGAGGAAGCCGAGCGGACCGACCCGGTAGGCCAGGTTGACCCGCACCACCCCGGCCCGCGCCAGCGGCTCGCCCGAATAGTTGGCCATGGCGGCCGAGCCGATGTTGAACCCGCCGCCGTAGATCCACACGACCACCGGCAGCTTCTCCACCTGCGGCGGCGCCCAGACGTTCAGGTAGAGGCAGTCCTCGCTGGTCGCCTCGTTGCCGAAATAGTGGTTCTGGCGCGGCGAGCGCAGCGGCTGGAGGCATTCCGGTGCGAAGCGGTCGGCGTGGAAGACGCCCGGCCAGGGCTGGACCGGCTGCGGCGCCTTCCAGCGCAACTCGCGCAGCGGCGGCGCGGCGAAGGGCACGCCGAGCCAGGCCCTGACGCCCGAGGGCAGCGCGACGCCCTCCACCAGGCCGCCGTCGACCCGGACCGGCGCGGCCTGGGCGGCGGGGGCCAGCGTCAAGGCCAGCGCGGTCAGCAGGCGGCGAATCACTTTACCGGCACTCCCAGCCTGGCGTGGAAGAAATCGAAGGTGGCATTGGTCGCGCGCAGGGTCGCCTCGCGGGTCTGCGCCGGGGTCTTACCGATGAAGCTGTGGTCGACCCCGTCGATGTAGATCGCCTCGACCGGCACGCCGGCCCGGCGCAGCGCCGCCTCGCCGAGGCGCGACTGGGCGACGGGCACGGTCTTGTCCTCGGTCCCGTGGATCAGCAGGAAGGGCGGGTCCTTGGCGTCGATGTGGGCGACGGGGCTGACTTGGCGGATTTTCTCCTCGTCGCAGGGGCCCGGGCAGCCGAGCAGGCTCTTGCCCGCCGCGTTGCCGTCCGGCGTGGCGGCCATCGCGGCGAAGTCGAACACGCCGTACCAAGTGACGGCGGCCTGGACGCAGCCGTCGTTCGCCGCCGCCGGATCGAGCGCGGTGTCGCGGCAGGTCGTGGCGGTCAGCGCGGCGAGATGGCCGCCGGCCGAGCCGCCCCAGACGCCGACGCGGGCGGGGTCGATCCTGTATTCCTGGGCATGGGCGCGCAGGAAGCGGAGCGCGGCGTTGGCGTCCTGCAACTGCGCGGGGAAGCGGGCTTCCTCCGACAGGCGATACTCCAGGCTGGCGACGGTGAAGCCCTCGGCGGCGAGCGCGGCGAGAACCTTGGGGAAGTCGGCCAGAGCGCCCGAATGGCGGGTATGCCCGGCACGCCAGCCGCCGCCGTGGATGTAGAGCACCAGCGGATGCTGCCCGGCCCCGGCGGGCACGTAGATGTCGACGATCTGCGGGCGATAACCGGGCACCGTCTGATAGACCACGTCGCGCCAGGCCTTCACGCCCCCAGGGAAGGCGATCGGCGGATTGGGCATCCGGTCCTCGAGCACCGGCCGGTCGGCGACCGGAAACACGCGCGGCGGCGCGGCGAATGCGGTGCAGGCCAAGCTGAGCGCCGCGGTGGCGCCGAGCAGCCGGAAGGTCATCTTGGCAATCATCGGACCATCTCTCCCTTGGTCAATCGAGGAATTCGGGCTTGTGCCGCGCCTGGGCGGCGAGCCGGATCGGGGCGTTGACCGCGCCGTATCCGGTGTAGTCGCGCCGCTCGACGAGCTCGAAGAACACGCGCCGGGCGAAGGCACGGCTGTAGAACTGGAAGTATTCGGCCTCGCCATCACGATCATAGAGGATGTCGCGCGCGGCCATCCGCTCGACCAGCGCGGGATCTAGGCCCCAGCGCGCTGCGAGGTCGTCGTAGTAGTTGCGCGGGATCTCCAGCCGCTCCAGCCCGCCGGCGATTCCCGCATCGACCGCGGCGAAGATGTCGTCGCAGGCGAAGGCGATGTGCTGGACCCCCGCACCGAAATAGTTCTGGATGAACCGCGAACTCAGCGACTGGTGGGCGAGCGAGCCGTTGAGCGTGAAGCGGACGCCGCTGTCCGGCGTCTCGACCGCCTGGCTCTGGATCAGGCCCATGGGGTCGGCGATGTCGAGCTGCGGCGTCTTGCGGACATCGAAGAGGCAGACGTAGAACAGCAGCCAGCTCAGGAACTCCTCGAACTGCATGGTCTGGGCGATGTGGTCGAAGGCGATGAGCCGCGCCTCGCCGGCCGGCTCCAGCGGATGCGGGAACTCGTGCGCCCACATCGCCTCGCGGCTGGCGGCATCGACGAAGTAGAGCAGGCTCCCGCCGACCCCGCGGACGCTGGGGATCGGCCATTCGTCGGGCGCGAGCGCCTGCTCGAAGCGCGGGATGCGCATCGCGTCGGCGCGGGCGAGAGTGCCGGGCACGTCGTCGAGCGCCAGGCCGATCGCGCAGACCGAGGCGCCATGGACTACGTCGAAGCTGTGGGCGAGACCCTCCGGCTCGCAGTTGACGACCAGGTTCAGGTCCCCTTGCGTCCAGCGGGTCACGTCCTTGCTGCGGTGGCGCGCGGTCGGGCGGAAGCCGAGCGGGCGGAGCATTGCGCCGAGCGCCTCGGCCTCCTCGTGGCTGGCGGCGAACTCGATGAACTCGATCGCGCTCGGCCTGGCGCGTGGCGGCAGGGCGGCGGCGGTCGAGGCCGGATGCTCGATCCCGCCTTCGAGCAGGCGCAGCGAGCGATAACCGTCGAGCGCCACGCCGCTGGCCGAGCCGGCGCGGAAGCGGTCGTTGAAGATCTCCAGGCTCCAGTAGCCCTGATAGCCGATCCGGCGGATCGCCTCGGCCCAGTCGTCGAGCGGGAACTCGCCCTGCCCCGGCATGCAGCGGAAATGGCGGCTCCAGCCGAGGTAGTCCATGTCGAGCACCGGCGCGTCCGCGACCTGGACGATGAACAGCTTCTCCGGCCGGATGTCGCCGATGCTGCTCGAGGGCACCCGCCGCGCGAGCGAGTGGAACGAGTCGAGGATCAGGCCGAGCGCGGGATGGTCCGCATCGCGCACCAGCGACCAGGCCTCGCGATGGTCGTTGACGTGGCGGCCCCAGGCCAGCGCCTCGTAGCCGATCCGCAGCCCGCGCCGCCCGGCGCGCTCGCCGGCTTCGCGGAGGTCGGCGACCAGGCGCTCGCGATCCCCCTCGGCTTGGGGCGAGCAGCTCGAGCAAACCAGCAGCAGGTCCGTGCCGAGCTCCTCCATGACGTCGAACTTGCGCTCCAGCCGGTCGAAGGCGCGGGCGCGCAGTTCGCCGGCCAGCCCCTCCAGGTCGCGGAACGGCTGGAACATGGTGCAGGCGAGGCCGAGGTCGCCCATCAGGGCGCGGATCGCGCGCGCATCGAGATGGGTGGAGAGCAGATCGTTCTCGAAAATCTCGGCCCCGTCATAGCCGGCCGCCGCGATCGCCCGCAGCTTGGCGTCGAGGGTGCCGCTGATCGAAACCGTGGCGATGGAGGTCTTCACTGGCCGCCTGCTTCCCAATCGATTCACGAGGTCGTCTGCCCCGCTGCGCCGACGCCTAGCATGGGCCGACGCTTGACAAAACAAAAAATGACAGGAACTAGTTCGTAACATAAATCAAGGATGTGGGCAGAGCGGTGCAGACGGCGGCGGAAAAGGGCGTTAACGGTCGCACAGGGTGGCGCGCGAGCGCCGTCCGCAGCCGTTTTCCCGGAGGGATGCCCTTGACCAAGCCCGCCAAGCCGCCGCGCCGCTCCCACGCCGAGGCGCGCGAACAGGCCATCAGCCAGATCATCGACGTCGCGACGCAGGAATTCGTGGAGAAGGGGCTGGCCGGCGCGCGGATCGACGAGATCGCGGGCCGCGCCACCAAGCGCAAGATCTACTACTACTTCGAGGGCAAGGACGAGCTCTATCGCGCCGTGCTCGAACGCGCCTACCGCGCGGTGCGCGACAGCGAGGAGAAGGTCGACGTGGAATCGGGCAGCGCGACCGACGCGCTGCGCCGGCTGATCGAGCATGGGGTGCGCTATCACTCGCAGCACCCCGAGCTGGTCCGGCTGGTGATGAACGAGAACATCCACCGCGCCGAGCACCTCAAGCAGATCGCGGACCTGCCCCAGGGCAACCGCAAGGTCATCGACATCCTCCGCCGGATCATCGCCCGGGGCGAGGCCGAGGGCAGCTTCCGCCCGGGGATCGACCCGATCGAGCTGCACATGAACATGACCGCGTTGAGCTTCTACAACGTCTCGAACCAGTTCACCTTCGCCCACAACTTCGGGATCGACATGACCAGCCCCGAAGCAGTCGAGCGGCGGGCGAAGCAGGTCGGGGACATCATAATCGCCTGGGTGACGCGGCTGGACTGAGCGCGTCCGGCGCGGCCGGCAGCCTGTCCCGTCGCGTCCTTCCGGCACTGGACGGGAAGAGGAAAACATGGCTGTCACCACGCTCGACGCCGCCGGGGCGGGCCCGGACCACTGGACGCGCCGGGGCATCGCGATCGTCGCGCTGTGCTTCGTGATCAACATGGCCGACGGGATCGACGTCACGATCCTCTCGTTCATCGCCCCGCGCATCCAGGCGGACTGGGGGATCGGCGCCGACGTGATGGGCACCCTGTTCAGCGCGGGCCTGCTCGGAATGGCGCTCGGCGGCATGTTCGTCGCCCCACTGGCCGACCGGCTGGGCCGCCGCCGGATCATCCTGACCGCATTGGCGCTGATGTCGGTGGGCATGGTCGCCAGCGGCTTCGCGCATAGCGTGACGCAGTTCTTCATCCTCCGGATCGTCGTCGGGACCGGGATTGGCACGGTCCTCGCGGCCATGGCGGCGCTGGCGGCCGAGAGCGCGCCGGAGCGGCACCGCGATCTCGCGGTCGGGCTGGTCCAGGCAGGCTATCCCTTCGCCGCGGTCTTCACCGGCCTGGTCGTCGCGCACCTGCTGCCGGTCTATGGCTGGCACCGGCTGCTGGCTGGCGCGGGCGCGATCACGGTGGTCCTGTTCCCGCTCGCCTGGGTCCTGCTGACCGACGCGGTGCCGGGCAAGGCAGGCGCAGCGGACCGGCACGGCGGCGTCAGGGAACTATTCTCGCCGACCTTCCGCGCGCGGACCCTGGCACTGTGGGGCGCGGTGTTCTTCGGCCTGATGGTGCTCTACTTCATCGTGAGCTGGATTCCGAAGCTGTCGATCGAGGCCGGACTGTCCGAGACCGACGGGATCTACGCGGGCGCGCTCTACAACCTCGGCGCCTTCCTCGGCACGGTGGGGATGAGCGTGCTCGCGGTGCGCATCCCGCTGGGCCGCCTGGTCCCGGCGATGCTGGTGGCGGCCGCCGCGGCCATGCTGTGGTTCGGCTCGGTCGCGATGCCGGTCGCCGCGACCATGGGCACCGCCTTCCTGATCGGGGTCCTCCTCCAGGGCGGCTACAACGGGGTCTGGCCGCTCGCCGCCGGGACCTATCCCGCGCGGGTCCGCGCCACCGGCATCGGCTGGGCGATCGGCATCGGCCGGAGCGGCGCGATCGTCGGCCCCTGGCTCGGCGGACAGCTCATGGCGGCCAAGGTCGCCCTGCCCGTGCTGTTCGCCGCCTATTGCCTGCCGCTGCTGATCTGCGCGGGCTGCGCCGCCGCCGTGCACCGCTTCGCCCATCGCGCCCACAAGGCCGTCGAAGTAAATTGACAGGAACTAGTTCGTAACATAAATGCACCTCACGAACCGACCAAGGGAGTCGGATAAGGGGAGGGTATCCATGCGACCCATCAATTCACGCCTAGCATTCACCGTTTCGGCGCTTTCCTGCGCCGTCGCCCTGGCCACGCCCGCCCTGGCGCAGGACGCCGCGGCCGAGGACGCCGATTCGGCGAAGGCGAACGAAATCGTCGTCACCGGCTCGCTGATCCAGCGGCCCAACAACGCCTCGGTCAGTCCGATCGTCACGATCGGCGAGGCAGCGATCAAGGAAAGCGGCGCGGCGACCCTTCAGGACGCGCTGAACCAGATCCCGAGTTTCACCGTGGGCGGCAACGCCGCGACCGGCGGCCAGGGCACCGGCGGCCGCGCCTCGATCAACCTCCACGGCCTCGGCACCAACCGCAACCTGGTCCTGCTCGACGGCCGCCGCCTGCCGGTGTCCGACATCTTCGGCAACGTCGACGTGAACATCCTGCCCGACGCGATCATCGGCAGCGTCGACACGATCACCGGCGGGGCCTCGGCCATCTACGGCTCGGACGCGATGTCCGGCGTGGTCAACTTCAAGACCCTGCGCAGCTTCAACGGGGTCAAGCTCGACGTGATGAACTCGATCAGCGAGCGCGGCGACGCCTATCGCTTCAACGGCTCGGTCGCCTTCGGCACCAAGTTCGCGGAAGACCGCGGCCACCTGATCGCCGCCTTCACCTATGCGAAGCAGAACCCGGTCAGCGGCGCCACCCGCGAGTTCTTCGCCGACAAGACGCCGTCCTCCTACATCGGCACCGGGACCTTCGTGCCGAGCGCGACCAACGCGCCCGATGCCGCCGTGGTCCAGAATCTGTTCAACGGCTACGGCATCGGCTCGCTTCCCGCCAATTCCCAGCTCGCCAACCTCGGCTTCAACAACGACGGCACGCTGTTCATCCAGAACGGCGGGCAGAACTATCGCGGGCCGACCAACGGCAACGGCTACATGGTGATCGGCGGCAACGTGCGGATGCCGGTCGGGCCACAGATCCAGTTCCTCAACGGCCTCCAGCGCAAGAGCGCCTTCGTCAAGGCCGACTACGACCTGACGCCCTCGCTCACCGCCTATGCCCAGTTCATGTACGTCGACCTCACGGTCTCGACCGAGAGCGGCGGCAGCCTGACCCAGTTCCCGACGCTGACGACCATTCCCGTCACCAACCCCTTCATCCCCACCGACCTGCGCACCGTGCTCGCCTCGCGCCCCAACGCCACCGCACCCTTCGCCTGGAACGCCCGCTACGTCGGCGTGCCCTACAAGGGCTGGGAAGAGAACTATCGCGTCCTGCAATACCTCGCCGGCCTGAAGGGCGAGATCGCCCCCGGGTGGACCTTCGACGTCTTCGCCTCCTACGACGAATCCAACCACCACCAGGTGATGCACAACGCCGTGCTCAAGAGCCAGGTCCAGCGCCTGCTCAACGCGCCCGACGGCGGCGCCTCGCTCTGCGCCGGCGGCTTCAACCCCTTCGGCGACGCCAATGCCCGCTCGCTCTCCCCGGCCTGCGTCGCCTTCATCACCAAGGACGCGATCAGCGAGGAGAAGCTGGGCCAGACCCAGGTCCAGGGCCAGATCAACGGCAAGCTGTTCGACCTCGGCGCCGGCCCGGTCCAGCTCGCGGTGGTCGCGGCCTATCGCCGCAACACCTACCTGTTCACGCCCGACAGCGACCTCGTCGCCGGCCCCTTCGCGCCCGGCGGCAATATCGAGGGCGTGGTCAACACCCTGCCGGTCGCTAAGCAGGCGATCACGGTCAAGGAGGTTGCCGCCCAGATCGACGTGCCGCTAATCGCCGACAAGCCGTTCTTCCGCGAGCTGGGCATCGGCGGTGCGGTGCGCGTGTCGCACTATTCGACCACCGGCACGGTCACGAGCTTCGAGGCGGACGCCCGCTGGAAGCCGGTCGACTCGCTGATGTTCCGTGGCAGCTTCCAGCGCGCGGTCCGCGCCCCCAACATCGGCGAGCTGTTCGCGCCGCCGCAGGGCACCCAGCTCGTGATCGGCACCCCGCCGGGCGCGCTGGGCGATCCGTGCGACGTGCGCTCGACCGCCCGCTCCGGCGCCAACGCCTCGCAGGTCGCCGCGCTCTGCGTCGCCCAGGGCGTGCCGCTCGCCGGGATCGGCAGCTACCAGTTCCCGACCACGGCCACCGGCCAGGTCGTCACCGGCAACACCGCCCTGACGCCGGAACGGGCCAACACCTTCAACGTCGGCTTCGTCTTCAACGCGCCGCGCGGCAGCGGGCCGTTCGGCGACTTCTCGCTCTCGGTCGACTACTACAACATCAAGATCAAGGACGTGATCTCGACCGTGCCGGGCCTGACCGTGCTGTCGAAGTGCTTCAACCTCGACGGCTCGAACCCCGGCTATTCGAACGCCAACCCGTTCTGCTCGCTGATCTCCCGCGACGCGGCCACCGGACAGATCCTCAACGTCGCCACCCCCTACCTCAACCTCGGCCAGCTCAAGACCGACGGGGTCGAGGTGCAGGTCCACTGGGGCGTGCCGGCGCCGTTCCTCGGCCATACGGGCAAGCTCTACGTCGATTCCTCGATCGGCTGGTTGCACAGCTATCAGGTGCAGTTGCTGCCGGGCGCAGCCTTCCTCGACTATACCGGCGTCAGCGTCGGCGGCGCGGGCACCAGCTCGGTCCCGCCGCGCGCTGCACCGAAGTGGCGCACGCTGACCACCTTCGGCTACAAGTCCGACACGCTCGGCCTCGGCCTGCGCTGGCGCTATCAAAGCGCGATGAAGGACACCAGCGCGGTGCTCACCCCTGCCACGGCCCAGGTCGGCGTCGACGCCTACGCGCTGTGGGACATGTTCGCCTCGGTCCGGGTCAACGAGAAGTTCGAGCTGCGCGGCGGCGTCAACAACCTGTTCAATCGCGGCCTGCCGATCGTTTCCAGCTCGCAGAACGGCACCGACACCGCGCTCTACGACGCGATCGGCCGCTCGTTCTACATGGGCGTCAAGGTCAACTTCTAGGGCTCCCTGCTGGCCGGGCCTGTTCACATGGACAGGCCCGGCATTTTTTGGCTGAAGGACAAGATGCTTCGTTCCGGGCTCATCGGTCGCGCCATCCAGGATTCGCGCTCGCCCTGGCTGCATGAGCAGGAGGCGCGCGCGCAGGGGCTCGACCTCACCTACGAGCTGTTCGATTTCGACCAGCTCGATCTTGCGGACGGAGAGCTTGCCGGCCTCCTCGCCCGCCTCCGTGAGGACGGCTTCTGCGGGGTGAACGTCACCTATCCGTTCAAGCAGCGGGTCATGCCGCTGCTCGACGAGCTGGCCGAGAGCGCCTCGCTGGTCGGCGCGGTCAACACGATCGCCATGCGCAACGGCAGGCTGACCGGGCACAACACCGACATGGTCGGCTTCTACGAGAGCATGGAGGAAGGCCTGCCCGGCGCCGCGCTCGACCGCGTGCTCCAGCTCGGCGCGGGCGGCGCCGGATCAGCCGTGGCCTGCGCCCTGCTCGCGCTCGGCACCAGGCGGCTGGACCTCTACGACGTCGACCTCGACCGCGCCGGAAAGCTCGCCGGCTTGCTCGGCGAGCGGTTCGGCGCTGGCCGTGTCTTCCCCTGTTCGATCGCAGATCCCGTCACCGTGGGGGTCAACGGCATCGTCAACGCGACCCCGATGGGCATGGCGGCGCATCCCCAGTCGGCGATCGCGCCGGACCTGATCTCCCCGGCCCATTGGGTGGCGGACATCGTCTATTTCCCGCTCGAGACCGAGCTGCTGCGCGTCGCGCGCGCCAAGGGCTGCCGCGTCCTAAACGGCAGCGGCATGGTCATCGCACAGGCTGCCAAGGCCTTCGAGATCATGACCGGCTTTCCGGCCGACAAGGCCCGGATGCACGACAGCTTCCTGTCCCGTCAGTGACCGGCTCATTCCCGCCGGAAGCACGGCAGGCGGCCAGTGGATCACGCTGAGATCAGTTCGGTCTGCTGAACGCAACGCTTCCGCAGCATCATGGAACTGCGCCCATCCCGCCGATGACCCGCGATTCCCTTTGATTTTCGGGTGGCCCCATCGGATTGTCGCGCGATGCTGACAGAAAGCACAGCTTCCCGTCCATCTCCCCGTGATTCCGTCCCGCAAAGCGGGAATGTGGCGCTGGCCATGACCCGGCCGGCATGACCCTGGCGGCGATCATCGCCCGCTACGGCCTGCTGGCGGTGTTCGCCGGAGCCGCGATCGAGGGCGAGACGGCGGTGATGACCGGCGGCCTGCTCGTGCATCAGGGCCTGCTGCCCTTCCTCGGCACTGCCGCCGCCGCGACGGCCGGCTCGTTCTGCGCGGACGAGGCGTTCTTCCTGCTCGGCCGACGCTTCCGGGACCATCCGCGCGTGCGGCGGATCGCGGCGCGGCCCGCCTTCGCCCGCGCGCTGAACATGGTCGAGCGGCACCCGACCGGCTTCGTCGTCGCCTTCCGCTTCCTCTACGGGCTGCGCACGGTCAGCCCGGTTGCAATCGGCACCTCGGCGATATCGGCGCGCCGGTTCGTCGCCCTCAACGCGCTGGCCGCAGTCCTGTGGGGGCTAGCCTTTACCGGCATCGGCTATGTCTTCGGCCACGGGATCGAGCTGGCCTTCGGCCGGCTGCGCTCCGCCGCGCATATCGCCGGCGCGGTCGCCGTGCTTGCCGCCGCGACGCTGGCGCTCGCCTGGGCCCTGCGGCGGCGCTCGTCCGCCTGAGCCCGGCTCACCCCTCCGCTTGCGCCATCGCGTCCTTGAAGGCCACGGCGGTGGGGGACAGTGCCTGCTTGTGCAGGGTCCACAGCCGACTCATCACCGGCGAGGCGAGGCGGCGCTGGACCACGTTCTCCACCTGGAGCCGGGCCAGCGAGCGGGCGAGGACCGTCGCCCCGAAGCCCGCCGCGACCAGGCCGAGCAGGGTGGCGAAGCTCGACACCTCCAGGGCCACGCTGGGGCGGAAGCCGGCCTCCTCGCACAGCTCGAAGAAATGTTCGTTGAAGCCGGCGCCGTTGGCGACGCCGTAGAGCACCAGCGGAACGCCCGCGAGGTCGGCGATGGCGGGGTCCTCGGCGCGGCGGGCGAGGACATGCTCCTTGCGCATGGCGAGCATCATCTCCTCCTCCAGCAGGCATTGCGAGACCATGCCGAGCGGCAGCGCCGGCTGCTCGAAGGCGCGGACGATGCCGATGTCGAGCTGGCCCTGCTCGAGCTGGGCGATCTGCGCGTCGCGGCCGAGCTCCTGGAGTTCCAGCTCGACCTGGGGATGCGACTGGCGGAAACGGTAGAGCGCGCGCGCCACCCGCGGCACGAAGGGCGCCGAGGCGGTGAAGCCGAGCCGCAGGCGGCCGATCTCGCCGCGATGGGCGCGCCGGGCGACCTGGGCGGCGCGATCCGCCTGGGCCAAGGTCTGGCGCGCCTCGGGCAGGAACAGCTCGCCCGCCTCGGTCAGCCGCACGCGGCGGCTGGTGCGGTCGAACAGGCG
>ERZ778022.1825-NODE-1825-length-25462-cov-7.101075_pt1 | contig 25462 bp, 4 predicted proteins | sample MGYA00375752_ERZ778022 | MGnify/ENA primary metagenome ERZ778022 (study PRJEB29350, sample SAMN05389826) | bioreactor metagenome | isolation source: Thiocyanate bioreactor | place: South Africa: University of Cape Town | collected 2014-04-04 ...
TGCACCTCCTGCCCGCCGGGGTACTCCTGCCCCTCCACCACCGCCGCCACCGTGACGGCGTGTACCGCAGGCAGCTACGCCACCGGCGACGCGTCCACCTGCACCACCTGCACGGCCGGCAACTACTGCCCGCGCACGTCGCAGGACCTGGAGATCCCGTGCAACCCGGGGTACTACTCCGCCGCCGGCGCCACCACCTGCACGCAGTGCCCCGCGGGCTGGGGCTGCAGCGCGACGGCGGCGGTGGCGGCGTGCACGTCCGGCAGCTACGCAACAGCCGGCTCCGGCGTGTGCACGCCGTGCCCGCCCGGCAGTTCCTGCCCCGCCACTGGCGCCGCCACCATAACAGCGTGCAGCGCCGGCAGTTACGCCCTCGGTGGCGCGTCGGCCTGTACCGCCTGCCCCTCCGGCTACCAGTGCCTGGACGCCACGCTGCCGCCCGTGCCGTGCGCCGTGGGCACGTACTCCGCCGCCAGCCAGACCAACTGCGCTGCCTGCCCGCCCGGCTACCGCTGCCCCAGCACCGCCACCGGCACGCCTACCGCGTGCACGTCTGGCTCGTGGGCGCCGCCGCTCTCCGCCACCTGCCTCGCCTGCACGCCGGGTTTCTACTGCCCCACCACCACCGACACCCCCATCCCCTGCCCCTCCACGCACTACGCCCTGGCGAGCGCCACCGCCTGCACCTTCTGCCCCGCGGGGTCGTACTGCATGACGCCCGGCACCGCGCCTGTGTCCTGCCCCGCGGGTACCTGGTCGCCGGGGGGCTTCGTGGCGCAGGCCTGCCTGCCCTGCTCGCCCGGCTACTTCTGTGCCGCTGGCGCCACCACGGCCGCGCCGCCCGCCGACGTGGCGCCCAAGGGCTACTACTACAACCCGGGGTCGCCGCCGCTGGCGCTCAGCCCCTGCCCCGCCGGCATGTTTGGCAACGTGACGGGCGGCGGGTCGCTGCAGCTGGCGTGCTTCAACTGCCCCGCGGGCCAGTGGTGCGCCTCCACCTCCACCGACGTCAACCCCGCCGCGTCGTACCGCGGCACCTGCCCCAAGGGCTACTACTGCCCGGAGGGCACGGGGTACGCCACGCAGTACCCCTGCCCCGGCGGCTACTACAACAACGCCACCGGCGCCCTGTCGCTGGCAGACTGCCTGGGCTGCCCCGCGGGTGTGTACTGCCTGCCCGGCACGGCGGACTACATCCCCAACCGCTGCCCCGCCGGCTACTACTGCCTCGCCTTCACCTCCTCGCCGTTTGAGTACCCCACGCCCGCCGGCTACTTCTCGTACCTCGTGTCGGCGCCCTCGCTGGCGAGCGTGACGCAGGCCGCTAACCGCTGCCCCGTGGGTCGCTACTGCGCCTCTGGCAGCGCCAGCGACGGCGCGCCCTGCCCCATGGGCACCTACAACCCGAACGAGGCGGCGCAGGACGTGACGTCCTGCCGCCCCTGCGACGCCGGCGTGGTGTGCGCCTCGGTGGGCCTGTCGGCGCCCAACGCGCCCTGCGCCGCCGGCTACTTCTGCCCGCCTGGCACCGCGTCCGCCACCCAGTTCGCCTGCTACGCCGGCACGTACTACGACCTCACCAACGCGACGCGGGCGGGCGACTGTTGGACGTGCCCGCCGGGGTCGGCGTGCGAGGCGGGCACGGGTGGCGCAGCGCGGCCGCCGGAGCCGTGCGCGCCGGGGTACTACTGCCCCGCCGGCACGCACGTGCGCGACCAGTACCCCTGCCCGCCTGGCTCCTACACGCCGCGCACCAACCTGACGTCCGCCGCCGAGTGCACCATCTGCCCCGCGGGTTCTTACTGCGCCGGGTCGCTGGGGCGGTTAGGGTCGCCCATCGAGGCGAGCGGCGCGTGCGCACGCGGCTACTACTGCCCCGCCAACACCTCCGCCGCCGACGCGTACGCCTGCCCGGCGGGCACGTGGGGTTACTTCACTAACCTCACCGCCGCCACCGACTGCTACGACTGCCCGCCTGGCGCCTACTGCCCCGCCGCCGCCGTCGCACCCATCCCCTGCATCGCAGGCTCCTACACCAACGTCACGCGCACCTCAGCGCCCATGCGCGGTGGCGGCGGCTACCCTGAGTGCGCCGTGTGCCCCGGTGGGTTCTACTGCCCCGCCGGCACCGCCAACCCGCGGCCGTGCGGCGTCGGCTTCTACTCCGCCAACAACGCGTCTGCCTGCACGCCGTGCGCCGCCGGCTACTACTGTGACACGCCCACCGTGTCGCGCACCTACATGCTGGCGTCGCGCGCTTGTGCCGCGGGTCTGTGGTGCCCCACCGGCACCGACTACGTGCCGTCGATTGCCACCAACGCTTGCCCGCTGGGCGCCTCCTGCCCGCTGCACACCGCCCTGCCGCTCACTTGCGCGCGCGGCACCTACGCCAACATCACCGGCCTGCCGATCTGCATCACCTGCCCCGCTGGCTACTACTGCCTGCCGGGCGCGGTGCAACCCACCGGTCTGTGCCAGCCCGGCTACTACTGCGTGGCGGGCTCGTCGTCCGCCACGCAGGCGCCGTGCGCCGGCGGCACGTATCTGCCGCAGACCGGCGGCGCAGCGGCCACCGCCTGCCTCACCTGCGCCAACGGCACGTACTGCCCGCGCGGCGCGCCCGCGCAGCTGGTGTGCCCGCAGGGCGCGTACTGCGAGGGCGGTTCACCGGCGCCCACGCCGTGCCCCGTCGGCCGGTACGGCAACGTGACGGGCGCGCGCGGCGTGGCGGACTGCGCCGAGTGCCTGCCCGGCTTCTACTGCGACCGCGCGGGGCTCACCTTCCCCACCGACAAGTGTGACGCCGGCTACTACTGCACGCGCGCCAGCCCGCTGTCGGCGCCCGGCTCGCTGGGCGCGGCGGCGGAGGCGGCGTGGGGGGCGACGTACGGCTTCTACGGCGCCGTGTGCCCCGCCGGGGGGTTCTGTCAGGCGGGCGCGTCGGCGCCCGAGTCGTGCCCCAAGGGCACGTACCTGAACACGACGGGCCAGAGCAGCAAGGTGGGCTGCCTGCCCTGCCCGCCGGGCTACTACTGCGGCGAGACGGCGAGCGCGGGGCCCGCGGGGCCGTGCCTGCCGGGCTACTACTGCACCGGCAACGCGGAGACGCCGGCGCAGTACCAGACGCCCAACGGCACGTTCACGGGCGCCGGCTTCTCGGCGCCGCAGTACTGCAGCCCGGGCACGTACCAGCCCGCCATGGGCGCGGCAGCCTGCCTCCCCTGTCCGAACGGCACCTACTGCCCGGATACGGGCATGACCACGCCGCTGTACTGCCCCGCGGGCGCGTACTGCGGCACGGGCGTGGCCATGTACCAGCTGTGCGGCGAGGGCACGTACAGCCCGTTTTCCGGCCTGAACAACGAGACGCAGTGCACGCCGTGCACGCCCGGCGCGTACTGCGACCGTGCCGGCCTGACGGCGCCCACCGGCGCGTGCGACGCCGGCTACTACTGCAGCCGCGCCAGCACGCAGCGCAACCCGGTGGCCAAGTCGTTTGGCACCATCTGCCCGCGCGGGTCATACTGCCCGGCCGGCTCCCCCGCGCCGCTGGCGTGCCCCGCGGGCACGTACAACCCGAATGAGGGTGCCGCGGCGGCGTCCGGCTGTGCCGCCTGCCCCGCCAATGCCTACTGCCCCGCTGCCGGCCTATCTACGCCCGCCGGCGTGTGCGCCGTCGGCTACTACTGCCTGGCCGGCGCCAACCGGTCGGCGGTGGACCCGCCAGACGCCACTGGCGGCCCCTGCCCGCCTGGCTACGCCTGCAGCGGTGCCGCTGCGCCGGTGAACTGCACGCTGGGCAGCTACCAGAACCTGGCGGGCCAGTCCGTCTGCCTCCCCTGCCCCGCCGGCTTTGTGTGCAACGCCACCAGCCTGGCGACGCCGGGCGACTGCCCGTTGGGCGCCTACTGCCCCGCCGGCACCACCTCCACCGTCAAGCTGTGCCCGCCCGGCCGGTACGGCGGCCGCGTGCGGCTGGAGGCGCTGGTGGATTGCGCCAACTGCACGGCGGGGTCGTACTGCCCGGACTACGGCGGTACCGCCACGGCGGGATCATGCGCGCCCGGCTACTACTGCCCCGGCCGCAACACCAACCAGTACGGCGCAGACGACCTCGTGTCATCGCGCATGTGCCCCACTGGCGCCATCTGCCCCGCTGGTGCGCCGGCGCCCATCCTGTGCCCGGCCGGCACGTACCAGCCGACCACGGCGGCGAGCGCGTGGGCGGCGTGCCTGCCGTGCCCCGTGGGGCAGTACTGCGCGGCGGCAGGCGCGGCGGCGGTGACGGGCACGTGCGCGGCGGGCTACTACTGCCAGCAGAACGTGTCGACGCCCACGCCCATCGTGGGCGTCACCCTGGCGCAGTCGGGCATCCTGGTGGGCGGCGCGGTGTGCCCACGTGGCGCCTACTGCCCCGCGGGCGCCTCCGCGCCGCTGTGGTGCGGCGCCGGCACGTACAACGATTTCCTGGGCCGGGCGTCCAACTGCTCCGTCTGCCCCTCCTCCTACTACTGCCCCGCCAACACCACCGACTACACGCCGTACCTGTGCCCCACGGGCGCGTACTGCCCGGCCGGCACGCCGTCGCCCACCGCGTACCAGTGCCAGCCTGGCACCTACAACGCAGCACCGGGTGCGGCAGCGGCCGCCGCGTGCACCGCCTGCGACGCTGGCTACTACTGCGCCGGCGCGGGCAATGCGGTGCCCACGGGGCCGTGCGCCTCTGGCTTCTTCTGCGCTGGCGGCGCCAGCACGTCCATGCCACCCGGTGACGCCACGGGCGGCGCGTGCGAGTCTGGCGACTACTGCCCCTCTGGCTCCTCCGCGTCGCGCCCCTGCCCCGGCGGCGTGTACTGCAACGCCACGGACGGCCTGCCGGTGGGGCCGTGCGCGCCCGGCTACTACTGCACGCGCGGCTCGTACACCGCCACGCCGACGGGGCAGACGAACCCCAACTGGGGCGTGATGGGCGACGTGTGCACGCCTGGCGCGTTCTGCCCCGCCGGCAGCATCTCGCCGCAGCCGTGCACCAACGGCACGTTCAATGCCGGCGCGGGCGCCACCTCGGTGGCGGCGTGCGTGCCGTGCACGGCGGGCATGTACTGCAACGCCTCGTCGCTCACCGCGCCGCAGTACCCCTGCTTGCCGGGCTACCTGTGCCCGCCCGGCACCGCGTACCCCACCGTGCCGTGCCCCGTGGGCACGTTCTGCGCCGGCGGCAATGCCTCGCCGGTGAACTGCGCCGCGGGTACGTACACCAATGTGACAGGCACGGTGACGTGCAGCCAGTGCCCCGCCTCCTACTACTGCTTGGCTGGCTCTGCAGAGCCGCTCGCGTGCCCGCCCGGCCACTACTGCCCCGCCGGCACCGCTGTTGCCACGTCGCACCCCTGCCCGCTTGGCACGTACAACAGCCGCACCCTGCTGGCGGCGGAGGCGCAGTGCACCGCGTGCCCGCCCGGCGTGTACTGCGGCACGCTCGGCCTGTCGGTGCCCAGCGGCCCGTGCGCCGCGGGGTTCTACTGCGTGGGCGGCGCCAACACGAGCGCGCCGACGGACGGGTCGGACCGCGGGTACGTGTGCAGCGTGGGCGCGACGGTCTACGACTCGTCGGCGGTGCGGACGGGCGACGCGTGCCCGCCGGGCCACTACTGCCCCGCCGGGTCGGCGTGGCCGACGCCGTGCGCGCCGGGTAGCTACCTGAACACGAGCCGCACGGTGTCGGCGGCGGCATGCACGGCGTGCACGCCGGGGCACAAGTGCCCCGACTACGCCACCGTGCAGCCGTACGTGGCGTGCCCCGCGGGCTACTACTGCACGGGCGGCAACGTGAACGGCACGGAGTCGCCGTGCCCCGCGGGGTCGTACTGCATTGCGGGCGTGTCGTCGCCCACGGCGTGCGCGGCGGGGTCGTACATGGACGCGCCGGGCGCGTCGTCGTGCCGCAACTGCCCGGCGCGCACGTACTGCCTGGCGGGGCAGGTGACGCCGGTGGCGTGCCCCGCGGGGTACGTGTGCCCGGCGGGCACGGCGGTGGCGACGCAGGTGGCGTGCCCGGTGTCGACGTTCAGCAACCGCAGCGGGCTGGCGGGCGTGGGCGAGTGCACGCCGTGCCCCGCCACCATGTACTGCAGCACGTCGGCGCTGACGGCACCCACGGGTGTGTGCGCAGCGGGGTACACGTGCGTGTCGGGCGCCAACACGAGCACGCCGACGGACGGCGTGACGGGCGCGCGGTGTGTGGTGGGTGCATACTGCCCGGCCGGCAGCGCGGCGCCCACGCTGTGCCCGCCCGGCACGTTCAGCAACGCGGTGGGCGCGACGTCGGCGTCAACGTGCACTACATGCACGGCGGGGTGGGTGTGTCCTGCAGCGGGTGCGACGGCACCTGCGTACCCCTGCCCGCCAGGGTACCTGTGCCCGCCCGGCGTTGTGAGCCCGACGGAGCTGTGCCCCGTGGGCACGTACTGCGCCGGCGGCAACGCGGTAGTTCCGACGGCGTGCGCCGCGGGAACGTACACTAACGTGACGGGAACGGTGACGTGCAGCCAGTGCCCTGCCTCGTACTACTGTCTGACAGGCTCTGCGGAGCCGCTCGCGTGCCCGCCTGGTTACTACTGCCCCGCCGGCACCGCTGTCGCCACGTCACACCCCTGCCCGCTTGGCACGTACAACAGCCGCACCCTGCTGGCGGCGGAGGCGCAGTGCACCGCGTGCCCGCCCGGCGTGTACTGCGGCACGCTCGGCCTGTCGGTGCCCAGCGGCCCGTGCGCCGCGGGGTTCTACTGCGTGGGCGGCGCCAACACGAGCGCGCCGACGGACGGGTCGGACCGCGGGTACGTGTGCAGCGTGGGCGCGACGGTCTACGACTCGTCGGCGGTGCGGACGGGCGACGCGTGCCCGCCGGGCCACTACTGCCCCGCCGGGTCGGCGTGGCCGACGCCGTGCGCGCCGGGTAGCTACCTGAACACGAGCCGCACGGTGTCGGCGGCGGCATGCACGGCGTGCACGCCGGGGCACAAGTGCCCCGACTACGCCACCGTGCAGCCGTACGTGGCGTGCCCCGCGGGCTACTACTGCACGGGCGGCAACGTGAACGGCACGGAGTCGCCGTGCCCCGCGGGGTCGTACTGCATTGCGGGCGTGTCGTCGCCCACGGCGTGCGCGGCGGGGTCGTACATGGACGCGCCGGGCGCGTCGTCGTGCCGCAACTGCCCGGCGCGCACGTACTGCCTGGCGGGGCAGGTGACGCCGGTGGCGTGCCCCGCGGGGTACGTGTGCCCGGCGGGCACGGCGGTGGCGACGCAGGTGGCGTGCCCGGTGTCGACGTTCAGCAACCGCAGCGGGCTGGCGGGCGTGGGCGAGTGCACGCCGTGCCCCGCCACCATGTACTGCAGCACGTCGGCGCTGACGGCACCCACGGGTGTGTGCGCAGCGGGGTACACGTGCGTGTCGGGCGCCAACACGAGCACGCCGACGGACGGCGTGACGGGCGCGCGGTGTGTGGTGGGTGCATACTGCCCGGCCGGCAGCGCGGCGCCCACGCTGTGCCCGCCCGGCACGTTCAGCAACGCGGTGGGCGCGACGTCGGCGTCAACATGCACGACATGCACAGCGGGGTGGGTGTGCCCGGCGGCAGGTGCGACGGCACCCGCGTACCCCTGCCCGCCCGGCTTCTTGTGTGGCCCCGGCGTCGTGGCGCCGATCACAACGTGCCCAGCAGGGTACTTCTGCGTGGCTGGCAGCATCACGCCGACGGCGTGCGCCGCCGGCAACTGGCAGCCCGCGGCCGGCAACGACACCTGCCTGCAGTGCCCGTCGGGCGCGTACTGCGGAAGCGCCGCCACCGCGCCGACGACGTGCCCGCCCGGCTACTACTGCCCCGCCGGCTCCACCGTCGCCACGTCGCACCCCTGCCCGGTTGCCACCTACCGCAACCTTACCGGCGGCGCCGCGATTACTGACTGCTTTGCCTGCCCGCCTGGCGCGTACTGTGACACGCCCGGCCTGTCGGTGCCCGCCGGCCCCTGCACCGCTGGGTACTACTGCGTGGGCGGCGCCTCAACGCCCACACCCGTGGACGACCCCTCATTCCCGTGCACCGTGGGCGTGCCGCCGTCGGTGCCAGCGTCTGGCTTCACCGGCAACCCGTGCCCGCCGGGCCACTACTGCCCCGCCGGCTCCGCCAGCCCCATGGCGTGCCCGCCTGGCACGTACGGCAACGCCAGCATGGCGACGTCGGCGGGGGAGTGCTTGGCGTGCGACCCCGCGTTCGCGTGCGACGTGACGGCGCTGGTGGTGCCACTCACGGCGTGCCCCGCGGGCTACTACTGCTCGGGCGGCAACACCGGCGGCTACGAGGCGGTGTGCCCCACGGGGTCATTCTGCGTGGGCGGCGTGGCGGAGCCCACGCCCTGCCCCGCCGGCACCTACACGGACGTCACGGGCGCGGTGACGTGCACCACCTGCCCGGCGCGCGCCTTCTGCGGCGTGAACACCACGTTGCCCGCCACCTGCCCGCCTGGGTACTTCTGCCCGGCGGGTGTGGCCACCGGCGTGGAGAACCCGTGCCCGGTGGGCACGTTCAGCAACGTGAGCGGCCTGGCGGGCGCTGCCGAGTGCGTGCCGTGCCTGCCGGGCACCTACTGCGGTGCAGTTGGCCTCACGGCGCCCACCGGTGCCTGTGCTGCCGGGTTTGTGTGCATGGCGGGCGCCTCCACCCCCGCGCCGTCGGACGGCGTGACGGGTGTAGTGTGCCCGCCGGGCGCCTTCTGCCCCGCCGGCGCGCTGGCGCCGTCGCCGTGCCCGCTGGGCACGTACTCCGCCGCCACGGGGCTGACAGCGAGCAGCCAGTGCCTGACGTGCCCGCAGCAGGTGGCTTGCGACGCGGTGGGCATCGTGACGCCCACCACGCCCTGCCCGCTAGGCTACTACTGCCTGGGCGGCGCGGTGACGGGGACGGAGACGCCCTGCCCGGCGGGGTACTTCTGCCCGGCCGGGTCACGCCTGCCTTCTGCCTGCCCCGCCGGCACGTTCAACGACGAGGTGGGCGCGGGTGGGTGCAAGCCGTGCCCCGAGCGCTACTACTGCTCTCTCGCCACCTCCACGCCGACGCTGTGCCCCGCCGGCTACGTGTGCGCCGCCAACGCCACCACGGGCACCGCGACGCCGTGCCCGCTGGGCACGTTCAGCACGACGCCTGGCCTCGCAAATGTGACTGAGTGCCGCCCCTGCACGCCGGGTTCCTTCTGCTCCACGCCCGGCCTCACGGCACCCACCGGCCTGTGCGGACCGTACCACTACTGCCTGCTGGGCGCCGTGGCGCCGCAGCCGGCGGGCGGCGTCACGGGCGGCGAGTGCGCGGCGGGCTACATCTGCGAGTACGGCGCCACGGGGCCCATCCCGACGCCCGGCGTGGGCGGCCAGTTTGGCAACGGCACGGGGTACGCGTGCCCGCCGGGCACCACGTGCGGCGTGGGTGCCGCGGTGCCCACCCCCTGCCCCGCCGGCACCTTCAACCCGTCGTACGGGCAGGCAGAGTGCGCGCCCTGCCCCGCCGGCTTCTCGTGCCAGGTGGGCACCGTGGTGCCCGCCCCCTGCCCCGCACGCCGCTACTGCCCCGCCGGCTCCGTGCTGGGCACGTACTGTGCCGCCGGCACGTACAGCGCGTCGGAGAGCAACTTCAGCGCGCCGGAGCACTGCCTGCCGTGCCCGCCGGGCAAGTACTGCGCCACCGGCGTGGTGGCGGGCGACTGCAACGCCGGCTTCCTGTGCCGCACGGCGCAGGGGGCGCCCACGCCGGCCGCCGACTTTGGCGTGCCCATGAACCTGACGCTGCCGGGCGGCGTGTGCCCCGTCGGCTACTACTGCCCGGCCGGCACCCTGCTGCCCGTGCCGTGCCCTAACGGCACGTACCGTGCGGCACCCGGCGGCGCGGCGGCGTCCGACTGCGGCGCCTGCCCCGCCGGCTACCAGTGCAACCCGGGCGACCCGGTGGCGGTGGCATGCAAGAAGGGGTACTACTGCCCCTCCGGCCTTGTGGAGTTGCCGTGTGGCGTGGGGACGTACAACCCCGTCACGGCAGCGTCCACGCCCGCCGCCTGCCTGCCGTGTCCCGCGGGCTACGAGTGCCGTACGGGCGGCATTGGCATCCTGGCGCCTTACGCCTGCCCCGTTGGCCGCTACTGCCCAGTGGGCACCGTGAATGCCACCGCGTGCCCCATTGCCACCGTGCGTGCCGTCACTGGCGCTGGCGCGCCCGCCGACTGCGCGGTGTGCCCCGCCGGCAGCATCTGCCCGGATGCTGGCATGGCGGCAGGTGTGCCGTGCGCTGCTACCACGTACTGCCCCGCCGGCAGCGTCGCGCCCCTGTCCTGCCCGGCTGGCTACTACTGCGGTCCTGCCGCCACCGCGCCCGCCGTGTGCCCCCTGGCGCACTACTGCCCCGCCGCCATCGGCGTGCCGCTCCTGTGCCCCCTGTACCGCTACTGCCCACCCGGCGCCGCGGTGCCGTTTGTGTGCCCCGCCGGCATGCGCGCGCTGGTGGACACCACCAACGTGACGCGCGGCTACTTTGCAGACGCGTGTGAGACGTGCCCGCCCGGCACGTACAATGACGTGCCCGGCGACCCGGTGTGTAAGCCCTGCCCGGCCGGGTTTGTGTGCCTGGGCGGCACGACTGCCGCGACGCCCACCGACGCCGTGACGCAGCACGGGTACGCGTGCACCACGGGGCACTACTGCCCGCCGGGGTCCAGCGAGGAGCGGTCGTGCCCGCCCGGCACGTTCAACAACGCGGTGGCGCGCGCCAACCTGTCCGACTGCGCGCCCTGCGCCGCCGGCACGTTCCAGAGCGCGCCCGCCGCCGCCGCTTGCCTCCCCTGCGCCTCCTCCGCGTACTCCTTTGCGGGCGCCACCACGTGCACCTGCCGCGGCGCCAACCGCGTGTACCAGGTGACGGACGGCTACTGCATCTGCCGCGGCGGCTACGAGTACTTTGACGCCTTCTTCAACCGCCTGTCGGAGTACGACTCCACGGCGGACTGCCAGCCCATCGTGTACGACGTGTGCGTCAGCGGCACGGCGCGCAACACGGACGGCCGCTGCCAGTCCCTGTCCGCCACCGCCGTGTGCCGGCAGCAGTGCCCCACCGGCGTCGGCACCTACAACCCGCGCATCGGCTTGTGCGAGGGCGACGGCCTCACGCCGGTGCAGCTGGTGTGCAACGACGCCTGCCGCGCCGCCGCGCCGCGCCTGTCGCTGGACCCCACCACTGGTGACCTGCGCGTGGACGTGCCGGACGGCGCGGGCGGCACCAACGTGACCATGGTGCCGCCCACCGCGCTGGCGGGCCTGGTGGGCAACTTCACCTGCGTGCCCGGCCTGCGTAACGGGTTGAGCGTGGCGGACGCCACCACGTCGGGCCGCGCCACCTCCCTCTCTGGCGCCGCCACCACCGCCAGCAACTACGTCACGGACAGCTGCACGGTGGTGACGGTGTCCATGGGCAGCGGCGGCTTCAATGGCCGCTACGGCCTGCCGGCGTCGGTGCTGGAGGCGGTGGCGGGCAGCAGCAACAATGGCACCGGCCGCCGCCGCCTGGCGGCAGCAATGGCTGGCGGCACCCTGCTGTCGCCGGCTGACCTGCTGCCTGGCGCGTCCGCGTCCGCCGGCGGCGGCGCCTCAGCGGCAGCGTTTGGTGGCGACCTTGTTGCCGCGTACGCGCTGGCGGGGGACCCAGACGGCGCTGTGGTGGCAGGTGCTGCAGAGTTGCAGGGGCGCGGTGCGTGGGGTGACCGGGTGCATGATGGCCGCGTGCTGCCGGCTGACGCCCGCCGTGCCCGCCCGCCACCCACGGCCCCTCCTGCCGCTTACGCCCACCCTAGCCACCCTGTTGGCAGGCGGCGTAAACGGTGAGCATGCGGGGTGGTACGCGGGTGCAGTGGTGAGCGACGCGCGGTCGAGCGGCCGGCAGCTGCAGTCGGTGTCGGGCGCAGCGCTGAACACCAGCGCGCTGGCAGACGCGCCCGGCATCCTGCAGCCGGTGGTGTGCATCCGGCTGGGCGACGGCCTGCTGTTTGACGTCTCACCCTCCAACTACCCCGTGTACCTGAAGGACAGCCTCATCAACACCAACCCGCAGTTTGACTACGGCGCGTTCCGGCAGCTGGCAGAGGCGGCGGCGGGCTCGGGCGGCGTGTCCGCCTTCATCTTTGCCTTCACCACCGCCGGCTTGTACGACTTTGCCTCCAGCGCCAACTCCAACTGGCGCATGCTGGTGGCGGTCATGGCGCCCGGCAGCGCCTGCCCCACCGACGCCGCCATCGTGCCCATGACGCCGTCTGCGCTCATCCGGCTGGGTGCGCGCCGCTCCGACTCCCTCCTCGTCAACATCGACTGGCGCATTGTGGCGGGCCTGCTGGGTGGCCTGGCATTCATCATGGCGGTGGTGCTGGTGGGCGGCGTCGCATTCCAGCGCGGCGCGTGGACCGGCCCGCTGCCTGGCGTGCCGGCGTATCGCAAGGCGGCGGCGGACATGGAGCTGGGCGAGCTGCGCGACAAGGGCTCCATCGTGCAGACGGTGGTGAAGGTGGACGGCAGCGAGCGGCAACGCCCAGAGGACGCGGCTGCAGCGGCAGCAGCTGCTGCCCCAGGTGCGGGCGCCGGTGGCGGTGGTGGCGAGGACGCAGACGCGCACAACCTGGCTGCCGCACTGTCTGCCGACGCAACGCTGGCGGTGCCGGTGGCGCTGGCGGCGGCCGCCGCGGCGGGCGCATACACCGGCGGGCTGGGCGCCGGCCTGACGGACGGCGACCGCCGCGGCGCTGGCGGCAGCAGCCTGGCGCTGGCGGCTGCAGGGTTCTTTGGCAGCCTGCTGGGCGGTGTCGGCGGCGGCGCGGGCGCCATTGCGCTGGACCTGGACCGGTGGGATGACGACGACCTGGACCTGCGCGAGATCATTGAGCGGCTGGAGGCGCATGCCGCCACCATGAAGCGCGGGTTCTCGGTGCAGTCCAGCGAGACGCGCACGCTGATGACGGCGGTGCGTGCGGAGGCGGAGGCCATCAAGCGCCTGCTGGCGCGCAGCGCGTTTGAGCAGACGGTGCTGAGCGGCGCGGCGGAGGACGAGGTAAAGCGCATGGGCAACGTGTCGCGCGCCGTGTCGGAGGAGCTGGCGGCGCGCGCGGCGTACGACCGGCGGCTGACTGGTATGGAGAACGACATCATGGCGGCGCTGTTCAGCCTACTGGCCACGCTGTCGCCCGGCCCCGACGCCGTGGCAGCGACACTGGTGACACAGCTAAAGGCGGTGGCGGCAGGCGAGGAGGCTGCGCTGGCGGCCACCATCCGGGACGAGGTGCTGGCGGCGCAGACGGCGCTGGACGCGCTGGCCACCGCGGTGAGCGAGGAGCACGCGCGGCGCGCCACGGGGCTGCCCATGTGGAAGGCGGCGGCGGAGATTGGCGCGCTGGACCGCGGCAGCGAGTCGCTGGCGGCGCTGGAGGCGCTGCAAGACGACGAGGCAGCGACGGACGCGCACGTGCGGCGGCTGATGGAGGTGGTGGAGCCGTTTGTGGCGGGCGGGCCGCCGGCCTGGGGCCCCGCCTGCGGTCAGCCGCCGCAGCGGTGGCGAACCGGGAGGCGGCCGGCAACTTCACGTCGCCAGCAGTGGCGGCTGCCGCGCGCGCGGGCGGCGAGGGTGGATCGCACCTGCAGGTGGACGACGCGGCCGTGGGTGTGGTGGTGCACCCCGACCCCAGTGCCGCCGGCGGCGCTGGTGGTGCGGGTGGTGGCGGTGCGGATGGTGACGATGACGACGTGGACGAGCTTGATGAGCGTCTGGCGCGCGCACGGGCGGTCCTGGCCGGCGGTGACGACGACGACGAGCCGGTGGCGCCGCAGGCACTGTCGCCCGCCGCCGTGGCGGCCGTGAAGCTGACCAAGGCGTCGCACGCGCGCTTCCGCGTCATCATCCGCGACCTGCTGCGCCTGCTGGGTGGCATGCAGGGCCTGCTGCCTGCCATCAAGGACTCGGTGGACGCCACACGCGCCTCCAGTGAGGCGCACCGTGCGGTGCTGGGCGACGTGCTGGCGCGCCGCGTCGCCGCGGCGGTGTCCGGCCTCGAGGGCGTGCACACGGACCCAGAGGCGCGCCTGGACGCCGTCATTGGCGAGCTGCGGCGCATCATGGAGGGCAGCAGCGGCACGGTGACGGAGCCGGACGCGCGGCGGCTGGGCATTGTGATCAACCGTGACGGCACCGTGCTGCTGAACCAGCCCGTGCCGCCAGAGCTGTTGGCGTCCAGCGAGGCGGCTGCCGGCGGCGGTGATGCGGGTGGCGGTGCTGGTGCCGGTGGTGCTGCAGGCGGCGGCGCTGCCGATGCCGCGGCTGCCGCTGCCGGTGCTGGTGCGCCGGTGGCTGCCACCGCAGAACTGCGCGCCGCGGTGGAGGGCCGCGTCGTGGCGGCGGCGGCAGCGCTGCAGGAGCACCTGGCGGAGGTGGCGGCAGCGGATGACACCGCAGCAGCAGCGGCGGTGTCAAACAGCAAGGATGCCATTGTTGCCGCCACGCTTGCTACCCTGGGCCTCAGCCTGGCAGGTGGCGCTGCTGCCGGCGGCGGCGGCGGGGGTGGCAGTGGGAGCGGCGGCGGCGGCGGTGCTGCTGGCGGCAGCGCAGCTGGCGGCAGCGGCAGTACTGCGGGCGCTGGCGCTACGACGCAGCAGGTGGCGCAGCTGGCTGCCATCATTGCCGCCGACGTGGACAATGAGGCGGCGGCGCTGGCGGCGGCGCTGGAAGCCGAGCGCAGCCGGCAGGCGGCAGATCTGGCGGCCAAGATTGCCGCCGACCAGGCAGAGGAGTTGGCGCGGCAGGTGCGGGTGGCTCGCGTTCGCGCCGCCGCGGGTGCGGACCGTACCGCGGATGCCGCCTCCGCTGCACTGATTGCTAGCCAGGCAAACGCGCGCGCCGCGCTGGCGTCGCAGCTGGATGCCGACGAGGCGGCAGAGCGTGCACGCATTACCGCCGCCCTCACCGCTGGCGTCACGGTGCAGCTGGCTGGGGACGACGCGGCTCGTGGCGGTGCCGGTGGTGGTGGCGGCGGTGGTGGTGCTGCTGCTGCCGCAGCAGCGGCTGCGCCGATGATGCTAAAGCCGGCGGCGGTGGCGGTGGGCGACGACCTGCGGGCAGAGGCCGAGGCGCTGGTGGCGGGCGGCGTGACGGACTACCGCGAGGCGGTGGCGGCGCTGCGCACCAGCCACGAGGCGGAGGTGGCAGCGCTGGAGGCGGCACGTGCGGCGGCACGGCGCGCCGCGGCGGACGACCTGGCGCGCCGGCTGGAGGAGCGGCGGCTGGCGCGGCTGGGCGCGCTGCGCGCCAAGCACGCGGCGGAGCTGGCGGCGACGGCGGAGGCGGTGGCAGCAGGCACGGCGCCTGGAAACGCGCTGGCGGAGGTGGCGCAGCGCGGGGAGGCGGAGCTGGCGGCGGAGGTGGCGGCGCTGGACAAGGCGGAGGCGGAGGCTGCGACTGCAGCGGCTGCGGCAGCCGCCGCCGCCGAAAGCGAGTACACCAACACTCGTGCGCGCCTGGTGGCGGCATACGAGGGCGAGATTGCGGGCGCTGCGGCAGCGATCGCCGCTGCGCGGGCGCAGCAGGCGGCCGCCTTGCAAGCCAAGCTTGCAGAGCGCGCTGCGCGTCGGCGGGCCGCACCGCCGCCGTCGTCGGGTGCTGGTGGCGCCGCCGCCGCTGCAGAGGCTGCGGCAGCCGCGGAGGAGGACGCTCACGTGGCTGCCACACTGGCTGCCACACTGCAAGACACCGCGGCGTCGGTGATGACGCAGGCGGTGAGTGCCGAGCTGGAGGTGGCGCGCCTGCGCGACGCGTTTGCCAATGAGGCGGCGGCGCGGTCGGCGGCGGTGGAGGGCGACCGCGCGCGGCAGGACAGCGAGCTGGCGCGGAAGCTGGGCGAGCGGCGCGCCAAGCGCGAGCGCGCGCTGCTGGCACGCGAGGCAGCGCTGGCAGAGGAGGCGCTGGTTGCTGCCAAGGCGACCGCCGCGGCAGGCGGTGCGGCGGCGGGCGCGGCGGGCGTGGGTGACGCGGTGCGTGCCGCGGCCGCCGCTGCCGCCGCCGCCAACGACGACGAGGCTGCCACCGAGGCGGCGGCGGAGCGCGAGCTGGCAGCAGCGGCGGCAGAGCGCGCGGCGGCGCGTGCCGACGCGGCTGCCGCCGGCGCCGGCTTTGACCTCGATGCCAAGCTGCAGGCGGTGCGCGCGTCGTACGCGGCCGACACCGCGTCATCGTTGGCAGCGCTGCAGACGCAGCGCGCGGCGCAGGCGGCGGCGGTGGAGGCGCGGCTGGCAGCGCGCAAGGCACGCAAGCTGGAAGCGCTGGCGGCGGCGCAGGCGGCAGAGCGGGAGGCAGGTGCGGCAGCGGCAAACGCCGCGGCTAGCGCCGCAACCACCGCGCCCGGCGCCGCGGCAGCGCAGGCAGACATGGCGGCAGCGGCGTCTGCGGTGGAGGTCGCCATGGCGGCGGCGCTGGCCAAGCTGGCGGCCTCCAAGGAGGCGGAGGAGCTGGCGGCGGCAGCGGCAGCGCGCGAGGCAGAGCTGGCGCGCGAGACGGCGGCGCGCAAGGCGGCGCTGGCAGCCCGGCAGGCGGAAGAGCGCGCGGCCGCCGAAGCGGAAGCAGCAGCTGAGGCGGCGCGGGAGGCCGGCGAGCGGGCGGCTGCCGCCGAGGCGGCCAAGCGTGCGGCGTTGGAGGCGCGGCGGCGCGAGCAGGAGGCGGCGGTGGCGGCGATGGGCAGCGTGGCGGCGGAAGAGGTGGCGCGCGTGCGCGCGGTGCACGATGCAGAGCTGGCGTCGTACGGCACGTCGCTGGACGAGGAGCGGCGGCGGCAGCAGGACAAGACAAACGCGGCACTGGAGGCGCGGCGCGCCAAGAAGGCACGCGAGCTGGCCAAGCGGCAGGAGCGGGAGCGGGAGGAGGAGGAGGCGCGCGCAGCGGCAGCTGCGGCGGCGGTGGCTGCGGAGGCGGAGAAGGCGCGGGAGCGGGCGGCGCTGGAGGCGCTCACCGCTGCGGCTGCCGCGTCGGCCGGTGCCGGTGCTGGCGGTGGTGGCGGCGGCGTGGCTGCCAGCGACGCCATCGAGACGGTGATGCGCAAGCGGCATGCGCGCGAGACCGCTGACCTGGTGGCGGCGCAGTACCGCGAGCGCGCTGCCGTGCTGGCGCGCGTCACGCGCGACCTCTTTGACGCCAAGCGCGAGGAGAAGGCGGCGCTAGTGTCGTCGCTGCAGGCCGCGGGTGCCAGCGCTGAGGAGGTGGCGGGCGCAGTGGCGGCGGCAGACGCGGCGTTTGAGGCGCGGCAGGCGGCCGGCGTGGCGGCGGCGCTGGAGGAGGCGGACGGGCGGCACGCGCGCGAGCAGCTGGCGCTGCGGCAGCGGCAGCTGGCGGAGGTGCAAGACGCCTTTACGCAGCTGGCGCCGGAGGAGGTGCTCATGCGCGCGGCGGCGACCGATGCGGCGCGCGCGGCGGCGGAGCTGGCCACGTTCCAGGACGACATGGAGCGCGCTCGCGCGGCGCGGCTGGCGGCCATCAAGCGGCAGAAGGAGGAGTACGAGGCGACGCTGAAGGCGCACAACGAGGCGCAGATGGCGGCGCTGGAGGCGGAGCACGAGGCGGCGCTGGCGTCGCAGCGGCAGCGCGCGGAGCGGGCGCTGGCGGGTCAGCGCGCGCGCCTGGCGGCGGAGGCGGAGGCAGAGCGCGCCACCAAGCTGGCGGAGTCGTCGGGGCTGGACCTGGAGGCGCGCGACCGCATCATGCGGCAGTTTGAGGAGGAGCAGGCGGCGCGGTCTGCCAAGCTGGAGGCGGAGCGCGACGCGCAGGGCCGCGCGCTGGAGGCCAAGCTGGCGGCGCGCAAGGCCAAGAAGCTGGCGCGCATGGCGGAGGACATGGACGCTGCACGCTCCGCTGCCGAGGCAGACGCCGCACGCCGCGCAACGGCAGATGCCGACGCGTCGCGCGCGGCGCTGGATGCCGCCAAGGGTGCGGCAGCCGCCAAGGTGGCGGCTGAGGAGGTTGCTGCCACCACCGCTGCCGCTGCGTCGGCATCCGCAGCGTCGGCATCTGCTGCATCGGCTCCGGCTGCTGCTCCTGTGCCGACAACTCCTGTAGCCCCCGCTGCCGCGCCTGCCGCCGCGCCCGCACCTGCCGCCGACGCTGGCATGTCGAAGCGCGACCTGGCGCTGCGCATGGTGCGCATGCAGCTGCTGCTGGAGGAGCTGGTGCGCAGCATGCCGACGGCGGGCGCCGGCGGGGAGGGTGGCGCGCCAAGCGGGTCGACGGCAGACAGCCGCGCTGCGGCACTGGCAGCGGCCCGCGCGGCGACTGCGAGTGCCGGTGCATCTGCGCCGCACCCCGGCGATGGTGTGTTGACGCTGTTGCCGGTGGCATCCCTGCCAGCGCGGCAGGCGCTGCGGTTTGACTTTGCGCGCAACGTGGTGGCAGTGCTGTCTGTGTCAGCCACCGCTGGTGGGCCGGCACCGGCATCGTTCACGCCGCCTGACCTGCGTGCCGCTGCCACCATGCCGGCGCCGCTGCCGCCCGCTGCGTCGTTGGATGGCAACTGGCTGTATGACGCCGCCGCGCGCACCCTCACGGTGCGGGCGTCCACGCTGGAGTCGGCGTCAGACGTCACGCTGGCGCTCTGCCACGCCCTTGCGCTGGCGCAAGTATCGCCAGCCGACTGGACGACGGCATCGTCACCTGCCGTACTGGAGCAGGCGGCGCGCAACGTGGCGGCGCTGGCGGCGGAGGCGTTCAAGGCGTACGCGGTTGCTGCCGCGGTGGTACCCGGCACCACCGCCACCACCACTGGCAGTCGGCCGCGCAGCATAAACATGCCCGACGGTGCGCCACTTGGTGGCGCTGCTGCCGCCGGCGGTGTGGCTGGCGGCGGCGTGCTGCGGCGTGCCTCTGCCGTGCTGCTGGCGTCACCGCGTAGCCCCAGCGGTCACCTTCCGGGTGGTGCCGGCGGCAGCGTCGGCGGTGGCGGCGGTGGGTCCGGGTCGGCGCTGTCGTCGCCCGCAGGTGATGCCGCCACCATTTCATATGACGCCTCAGCGCTGGAGAGCCGTCTGCGCCGCTATGCCGCTGCAGCTGCAATTATGCCCCCCACACCCAAGTCTGCGCCTGGCGCGCCTGCCAGCGCCGTCAAGGCGCGAGCATAATTATTAGCTGCCGTGGTTGATCGGAGCTACCGTGCCCAATGTGCCCGCAGTGCCGTGCAGTGCAGTGCAGAGCAGTGTACCCGCGTGACGGCGACCCGCTTGTTGACGGTGGCGGTGACCTGTGTGTATGTGTGTCACTGCCCGGTACCCGTGTGCATGCCCCCTAGCTATTTATTTGCGTGTGCGGTCTCTTTTCGATGAGCGTGATAGTTGCTCTATTGTCCTTGCCTGGTTGTCCTTGCAACTTGCTGCGTTGTTGACACGTTGTGCCGCATCATGTGCGATGACACGCTGTTGAAACTTGGCAGCTGTCTTTGTAGGGCCCTGGCTGCAGGAGCAGAAGGGAGCAGTCCAGGCAGCGTGAGTAACGGAAACGTGCGGTGGGGAGACCAACTTTGCATTACGAGATATTGCAAACGCACGCACTAATCCCGCTGTAATTACAGTAGACAACCCTAAACCCCGAATTGTTTGGAATAGACGGCACATACGCATGCGCGCAATTGTATTTTTGCATGATTATTGCAAAACGGAGCCAGGCCTGTGGAGGAGGAGGCTGCAGCTGCAGCCCGCCAGGCATGCCAGCCACGCCCGCCACTGCTATTCACTCACTGCCGCTCACTGCTGCTCACTGCGATTCACTGCCACAGCGTCTACTCACTGCTACTTGCTGCTACTCGCTGCTACTCATGGTAACTCATACCATCCAAGTCTCTAACTAACGGCAGCCGCAACCATGGCAGCGCCACCCACCGCCATCGTGGCGCCAGTGGCGGCGGCGCCGTACGCGGGGGCAGCAGGAGCAAGCACGCCTGTATCGCCGCCTGCCGGCGCCGCGTCACGCAGCACCACACCAACAAGCGGCGCCGGGCGGCGTGCGGGGAGCGCCAAGGCGGCGCGGCGGGTGCGTATTGCCGGCAGCGGGAGGCGGAGCAGTGCGGCAGAGGAGGAGGCGGAGGCACGGCGGGCAGAGGAGGAGGAGTTGGCAGCAGCCAACGCATCGTCGGCGGCCGACACCGCCTTTACCATCTTGCACCTCACGCGGCTGCGGGTGCGGCTGATTGATATGGGCACCTCGGTGACAGACCTGCCGCCGCTGCCTGCCTCACTGATAACAGATGTGCGACCGCCCATGCACTGCGAGACGGTGCCGCTGGAGCAGCCGCCTGCCATCACGCACATGGGGGCCATCTTGCAGTCGCACGCCGCTGCCACAGGCAGTCACTCCAGTGGCGGCGGCGGCGGTGGAACACGAGCGCGCCTGCTGCGCGCCATAACGACGCCGCAGCACAGCATCTCGGCGCAAGTGCTTGCTGGCAAGCTGTCGCAGCCGTTGATCCCGCTCCCCAGCTCTCGGTCACCAGCAGCAGCTGGCAGTGGCGGCGGCTTGACGCCGTCAGCCTCTGCACCGGCGCTGATGCCCGCCACCTCCGCTGCGGCAGCCGTGCCAGAGGCGACGCAGGCGTCGCTGGTTAGCACGCTGGGTGGCGCCAAAGGGAGTGAGGGTGGTGCTGCCACCGCCAAGCAGCATGTTCCCTCGCTGGCCAGCGCCGCTGCCGCCGTCATGGCGTTTCGCCGTGCTGCCACGCCACCCACAGCGTCTTCATCGTCGTCAGAGCCTGCGACGTCGCCACCCGTGCTCCCACCGCTCCGCCTTTCAATCCCATCGCCGCAACCGGCGGCTGCACGGCGGCACGGCGCGTCCAGGGCAGCAGCAGCAGCAGCGGTGGCGGCAGAGGCGGCGCCGCTACCAACCAACGTGACCAAGCTGGTGGGCACCACGCGGGTGACCCTGAATGCGCTGAAGCGGCACTACGTGTACCCCTTCAATGCCGCGGCGGACCCGCATACCGCGTATGGTGAGGCAGAGAAGCGGCAGCTGCGCATTCAGTTGCTGGCGTCGGGGGCGGCGGCGTCGCATGCAACGCACCGACCGGCGCCGCGTGGCGCGGGCGGCATGGAGGCGGGTACGTTTGCGGGCCGTGGGCGGCCGCAGACGCCGCCCAGCTCCAACGCAGCAGCGACTGCCGTACTCTCCCCACGTGGCACCACGGCGCGCACGATGTCGCAGCGGACGGCGCCCACCACCGGCACCCTGGCCACCGGGCGGGGCGCTGCTCCTTGGGCGGCCGCCGCAGTGAAGCGCGCGGACCCGTGGCAAGACGAAGACAGCGAGGAGGAGGGTGAGGGAGGCGGCGCAGGAGGGGGTTCCCACGACGGCGGCGGGGCGGGTGAGGGCGCCGCCCTGCTGCCCAAGTCACCGCGGCGGCGGCGCGAGGGCGGCATGGTGGCTGTGGTGTCATTTGGCGCCACCAAGTCGGGCGCCGAGTCGCTCCTGACGGACCGGTTTATCCAGGCACAGGGTGAGGTGGTGCACGGCGGCACGGCGCTGGCGGGCACGCCGCTGGCAGACATTACGAGCATGCTGCTGGACTTCACCGTCAAGTTCCCGTTCCGCCGCATATGGGGGTTTGCAGATACGGACGACCAGCGCCCCGCCGTGGCGCTTGACTCCTCCCGCCCGCTCATGTCCCGCGACACGGTGCGCACGGTGGTGGGCCGCGCGGCGTTGGCGCTGTCTGCGGACGCACGTAAGACGGCAGCCGCTGTTGCAGCATCAGCGGCGGCGGCGGCGGCGGCGGCAGCGGCGGCGACTGCGGGGACGACGACAGGAGCGTCTGGCGGCGGGGAGGAAACCGGGCGGCCGAAATCGCGAGGCGTGGTGTTTACCTTTTCGCCTGGCACGAGTGCGCGCGACGCGGACGTGGAAACGGGTCGCGGCGCGCCGCACTCCCGTGCACCTGATTCGGCGCGCCTGCGTGACGCGGTACTGGATGCCGGCGTCAGTGCGCTGGCTGCCGACGCAGAGGCGGCGCGCGAGCTGTTGGAGTCGCCGCTTGTGGCGCACATCGCGGCGGACATAGCGGCGCTGTCATTCTGGGAGGTGCTGCTGCCACGGTACCGGCAGGCGGCTTCCGTGCTGGATGCGGATGCTGCCGCCGGTGTGGCGCTAGATAGCCGTCTGGCTGGCCGCCGCCTGCCTGCCGCCGCGTTTGTGGCGGGTGAAGGCGAGGCGGAGCGGCGACGGCTGGTGCATGACATCCTGCTGCAGTTTGTGGAGGTGGACAAGGTGCTGGCGGCGCGCAAACGCACGGGCTACTCCCACACGCGCCCCGTCCTGCTCCTGTGCCTGCGCACCGTGGTGGAGTCTCTCCTCCGCGCCCTCTTCCCGTTCCACTTCCTGGTGGAGGCGGGCGTGGCAGAGTACCTGCGCCGCTACGTGCCGCGTGCCGACCTCACTGAATTTGCGCACCAGCTGGCGGTGCGCACACGCGCGCCGCCCGGTGCTGCTCATGAGGCGGCACACAGCGCGGGCGACGGGGGGCTTGTGCCACGCGGCAGCTTGGCGGATTCCCGCGTATCCGCCAGCTCCCTCATCACGCTCATGATGACGTGGACGCCCACCTTCACACTGCTCGACTCGCTGGTGGCGGGCCTGGTGGACACCGGCCGCTTTGCCAGCACCGTGCCGGCGCTGGCGGCAGCATCGGACGCGCAGCACGCGCTGGGCCGTGCACGGCGCAACCTGCGGCGATGGGGGCTGGTGTCACGGCTGGTGGGCAGCACGGCGGCATCGGCGCTGGCTGCTGCAGGCGGCGCGGCGCGCGCAGATGCTAGCGCGGTTGGCACGGTGGAGGAAGACGATGCCAGCAGTGTGGCAGGGCCCGCAGGGGGCGACAGCGAGGGCGGTGTGGGCAGCCCCGCAGCACCACACCGGATTGCGTGGAAGCGGCGGTCCCTGGTGCTGGCAGCCACCACGGCGGGCGCGCCGCCGGCAGAGGCGCATGTCCCCGCGCCCTCCGTGGCGCGGCTGGTTGCCGCGCTGGGTGAGTTGGCAGCCAGCCCGCGGTGTGAGGAGGAGGTGGGCGGCAGTGACGGTGGCGACAGGTGCAGCCGCGACGGGGACGGTGACTATGGCATTCTCGACTACGACGCTGAGCTGGAGGCGGACGGCGGGGCGGGCGAGGATGAAGACGGCTTGGTGATGCACGTGCAGGCCTCGGCGGGCGGCAAGGAGCTGCGGGCTGCAATGGATGCTCGCCGGCCAGGTACCGCTCCACGCGTGCCCCTCGTGCCGTTTGACATACCCAGCCAGGCGGCGCGCAGGGCGCTGTCAGGGGCGGTCAAGGCGGTGTACGGTGGGCCGGGTGCCACGGCTGGCACGCGGGTGGCGATCGCAAGAGCGCCAGAGTCGGTGGCTGCCATCACGGAGGCGGCGCTGCGCCCCATTGCGGTGGCCACCGGGTTAACGGCTGACGCGGCGACGATTGCGGATGCCGCTGCTGCTGCTCGCACAGCGCGCTCGGTGTCGCCGGCTCCACCCGGCCTGCGCTCCGAGTCGCCGCAGACTGCCATCCTACGCGCCGCCTCGGCGGTGCAGCTGGGGTTGGTTGCAACACCTGCCTCGGCCGTGCGGCAGGCGCCCTCGGCTGCCACCGTGATGCTGCGTGAGGGAACCGGAGGCGGCGGCGGAGGTGGCAGTGGGACGACGCCGACAACACCGCCTTCTGCCGCGGCAAGCCGCGGCGGCCTGCCGACGCTGGATGCCAGCCAGCGCGCATCGCTGTCTGCTGCCCTCGTGTCGCGCCTGCAGCACCGGTATGCGGTGGTGAACCCGGCGCTGGGGACGCGCGACAAGCGTGAGGTGCTGTCATACCTGCACGCGCGTAGTGTGGGTGCAGTAGCACCTGAGGCGACGCACACGGCGGCTGTCACCGCAGCTGCCGCGAGCCGCCGGCGGCAGGACAACCTGCGACCGTTGCAAGCCAGCGACCTGGAGGACCCGCCAGAGGTGGACACCTTTGATGAGTGGCGCGCCGGCCTGGCAGCCGCCAACACCTCCTTCCTGGATGCCCTAGCACGCCGCAATGCGCCCACTGCGCCGCCCTTTGGGTGGACCATCCGTGCCGCTCGCGAGGCCGCCGCTGCTGGCGCGGGTGACAGCGGCGTGGCTCCTATGCCCAGCCTGAGTGCGTCAGAGTCATCCACCGGCGGCGGCAGCGCACAGCCACTCACGGGTCGCACCGATGCCGCCGTTGTGACGTCGCGGACGGGTATTGGCGGCGACCCTGCCGCAGCCAGCGGTAGCGGTGGCGGTGGTCGCACCACCAGCGGCGGCGGCGGCGGCGCTGTCAGCGGTGGCGGCGGCGGTGTTGGTCGTAGCAGCAGCGGCGGCGGCGTCGGCAGCGGCGTTGGCGTCGGTGGCAGTCGCATGTCTGCCGCCATGGCGGCGGCAATGGCGAAGCACATTGCCGCACCGCTGGAGGTATCACTGCCCATGCCCACTGATGTGGTGCCTGGCGCTCGGCGGATGCGTGGCGGCGGCGGCGGCATCAGTGACAGTAGTGCGACGTTTGTACGCCTGCCACTGAATGGTGCTGATGTCACGACGGCGCCGCTAGGGTTGACGATGGCCGGCGGCACCGGCGGCAGCGGCCTGGGTCTGTCTGCTATGCTGTCTCCCGACCGTCGGGCCTCGCTGGCTGGCGGCAGCGTGGCAGGCAAGAGTGTGACCTCCTCGCCGGGCATTGCACTGTACACCTCGCTGTCGCGCGAGTCGCTGGGCCTGTCGCCCGCCCCCGCCTGGCTGCAAACGCTGCACGCCGGCGACGCGACGCTGGCGAGCGTGCTGCGCCAACGCGCCTCGCCGCCGCCTCGTGGCGCATCACGGTCACCTGCACCTAGTGACGTGTTGCGGCGCACCAGCGTGGCATCCCGCGCGGACGCTTTTTCATGACACGGTGTCCCAATGCCTATTGAAAGCAACACCACACGCGCGGGCGCAAGCGCGACACTAATGTACAACAGGGCACACGGCCGTCGGTACACACAGCAACGCCACACATATAATTAATACGGCAAAACACAATAATTAATGTACGTTGACTACAGCAGCTGCTCCTCCATGGCAATCATGGCCTCCACGTCATCCACGTAGTGCTGCTTGTCGGCGGGTACCCACGCCCGCACGTCCGCCGCGGGCGGCGCGCCGTCATCCGCGTACAGCTGCATGCGCAGCTCCTCGTACAGGCGCTCGTACAGCGCGTCGCCGAGGCAGGCGCGGCAGTGCACGCGGTACGCCTCCACGCGGTCTGACAGGGAGCCAAAGTGCAGCGTGCCAATGGCGGGTGGTGCGACAGCGACGCCTCCACCAGCACCGCCGCCAGCCCCGCTGCCGCCT
>ERZ778022.1826-NODE-1826-length-25460-cov-4.001338_pt1 | contig 25460 bp, 23 predicted proteins | sample MGYA00375752_ERZ778022 | MGnify/ENA primary metagenome ERZ778022 (study PRJEB29350, sample SAMN05389826) | bioreactor metagenome | isolation source: Thiocyanate bioreactor | place: South Africa: University of Cape Town | collected 2014-04-04 ...
ATCTGCAAACGTCTCCGAGGCGGATATGCCCTCTCACAGGCCGATGACCATCGCCCGAACCTTCATTCTAACTCTCGCACTCCTACTGCTCGCGATACCGGCGTCCAGAGCTCAGGATCCACAACCACAGTCGAGAGACACGTTTGCCGCCGCCATCAAGAAGGCGCTCCCGAGCGTCGTCGGCATTCAAGTGCTCACGCTCGAGCCCGTCGAGGAGACGAGCCCCTTCTTCAATCATCCGGCAGCCCTCAACGGCGCCGAGCCGCAGAAGACCCGCACCCGCAGATCCGGCTCGTCAGGTTCCGGCGTCATCGCCATGGCGACCAAGGACACCGGCCTGATCATCACGAACTTCCACGTGATACAGGATGCCGAGCGGATCGGCGTTCGGCTGACGGATGGCCGTGCCTTCGAGGCGCATCTGGTGGGCCGCGATGCCGCCACGGACATCGCCGTGCTTTCGGTTGAGGCCCCCGACCTCAAACCGATCACCTTCTCTCCGCGCAAGCCGCAAGTCGGAGATGTCGTGCTCGCCATCGGCGGCCCGTTCGGCCTCGATGCGACGGCGACGATGGGTATCGTCAGCAATCTCTTCCGCTCATCCATCCGGTACCGCAATTTCGAAGGCTACATTCAGCACGACGCCTCCATCAATCCCGGCAACTCGGGCGGCGCGCTGCTGGACGTGAATGGGGATCTCCTCGGCATCAACACGGCCATCGCCGGCCCGACGGGCGCCAGCGTCGGGCTCGGCTTCGCCCAGTTGGCCGGCCTTGCCATAAAGACCGCGCACCAGCTCGTAAAGTACGGGAAGGTTCGTCGTGGCCAGATCGGCATTGCATCGACGGATCTGACGCAGCGCCTTGCGGCCGAGCACAAGATCCCCTTCCGGCAGGCCGCGATGGTGACGAGCGTTGTGCCGGACTCTCCGGCTGCAAAGGCCGGCATCGAGGTCGGTGACGTGATCGACGAGGCGGGCGTGCCCCGTGACGATAGGTTCCTCGGCATCGGGGAATCGCTATCGATGGTCCCGATCATGTCTCAGCGCGCGCTCGAGACGGTGCTGGGTATCAATGCCGTCGGCGACAAATTGATGCTCCGCTTCAATCGCGGCCCGAAAACGGAGTTCGTCGGCGTCCAGTTCGCGCCGCTCTCGAACGATGTGCCGACCTATCCGGCGCCTGAAACCCTGGTCCGCCTCAGAGGTCTCGTCGTGTCGGAGCTCGGGCCGCTGAACGAGAAGTTCGGGGAGGTGAACGGCGTCGTCGTGACCGATGCGAAGCCGGGCTCCATGGCCCAATACGCCGGCCTTCTGCCGGGAGACATCATCACCCACGTCAAAGGTCATGAAATCCGCAAGCCCGAGGACCTCTTCCAGGGAGCCGATGGCGGCGAGATCCCGGAGATTCGCCTGATGCGAGGCACCACGCCCATTCGCTTCAAGCTTCCGTACTAGAGGCCCATCGCTCAAAACGGAATCGCAATCCCCCTCCCCCAGCGCCGAAGGCGCGCCTTCGGCGCGCGTGTGGGGAGGGGTTAGGGGTGGGGGGAATCCCTACCGCGCTTGTTCTGCAATCCCCCCTCCTAACTTCCCCCACAAGGGGGAGGAATAAGCGCGGAGCGCGATGCGAAGTGATCCCGCATGGAATGAACGCGCTTTAGCGCGCGCCGGCGGCTCATGATCTGATCGGTAGCTCTCAGCGCTTGCGATACGCGGCGAGGAATGCGTGCACGGCCATATCGACGACATGGCCGATGCGCTCCTCCGACGGCGGACCCGCATGATTGAAGAGCATGGGCTTGAACGTCGTCGATACGCAGGCATCGATGAATTGAGCCGCGGAGACCTCGCAGTCGTGCGGCTCGAGCACGCCCTCCGCGACCTTCTCCTCGAGGTACTTCTGCAGGTTTTCAACGCCGAGAGCAGGCCCGGACAGATAGAAGCTCGCGCCGAGCTCCGGCATGCGCTCGGCGATGGCAATAACCGTCCTCAGCTCCGACACGCCGCCCGGCCGCGACACGAAGCGCGAGAAATCCCGCCCTAGTCGCTTGAGCTCGGCCTCGATATCCGCCCCGCGCTCCAGGCTGAAGATCTGCCCACCCTGCAGCCGGCACTGCGCTTCGACGATCGCTTCGAAAAGCTCTTCCTTGCTTTTGAAATAGACGTAGAGCGTGCCCTTGGAGACGCCGGCCGCGCGCGCAATCTCGTTCATGCTGGCCGCGTCGAAGCCGTTGGAGAGGAATGCGCGCCGCGCACCGTCCAGAATCTGCCGCCTCTTGGCGCTGTCCTCGCGCGCCTCATCGGTGGGCCTGTCCCGCTCCAGCGTCGACATTTCCCGCCACTCCTTCCTGCCAAAATTCTGATCACAAGATCGTTGACCGAACCGTTCGGTCATTGACATAGGGTGTTCGATTGCATATGTCAAGGGCGTTATGACCGAACGGTTCGGTCATTGCGAGGTGGGTTATGCTGGATAATCAAGAGTTTGAAGACGATCGTGAGCAAAAGGTCGAGGTCGCGGACAAGGCGGAGAGCCTGCCCGAGCCTGCGGAAAGCCTTGCCAAGCCGGCCGAACCGAGCAAACCCGCCGGGGCACCTGCTCCGGCGGGACGCCGCAAGTCACTGGTCCGTGGCGCAGCCGCGCTCGGACTGCTGCTGGCCCTCGGCGGCGGCGCATACTACGGCAACTACTGGTGGACGGCCGGCCGCTTCCTCGTGAGCACGGACGACGCCTATGTCGGGGCCAAGAGCGCGACGCTTTCGCCGAAGGTCTCGGGCTACATCTCGGACATCGCGGTGGCCGACAACGCCCAGGTCTCGGCCGGTGACGTCATCGCGCGCATCGACGACGGCGACTATCGCCTCGCGGTGCAGACCGCGCGGGACCAGATTGCCGTCCAACAGGCGACGGTGCAGCGCCTCGGCCAGCAGGTCACCGCCCAGGAGGCCATGGTCGATCAGGCCAAGGCGCAGCTTGCCTCCACGAAGGCCGGCCTCACCCGAGCCGACCTTGAGCTGAAGCGTCAGCAGGATCTGGCCGCGCGTCAGATCAACAGCAGGCAGCTCCTCGAGCAGGCACAGGCCTCGTACGATCAGGCTGTGGCTGCCGTGCAGGCGGCCGAAGCCACGCTCCACTCGGCGTCGGCCAATGTCGGCGTATTGAGCGCGCAGCAGGAAGAGGCACGCCGTACCCTCAAGCAGTACGAGACGTCGCTTGCCAAGGCCGAGCGTGATCTCTCCTTCACCGTGATCCGCGCGCCCTTCGACGGCGTCATCGGCAACCGCGCCATGCAGATCGGCGACTATGTTCAGCCGACGCAGCGGCTCGCGAGCCTCGTGCCGCTCGACGCCGTCTATGTCGACGCCAACTTCAAGGAAACGCAGCTCTCGCGCGTGCAGCCCGGCCAGCCGGTGAGCATCGCGGTCGATGCATTCCCTGAGCACAACATCGACGGCCGCGTGGCGAGCGTCGCCCCCGCATCGGGCTCGGTGTTCTCGCTGCTGCCGCCGGACAACGCGACCGGCAACTTCACCAAGATCGTGCAGCGGCTTCCCGTTCGCATCCACGTGCCTGCCTCCGTCGCCGAGAAGTCTCTGCTGCGGCCCGGCATGTCGGTCGTCGTGAGCGTGAACACGAAACCGGGCGCCCCTGTCACCGAGCAGAAGCTGACGAGCGCCCAGGTGCGCCCGACTACGAACTAAAGCGCGAGCTGAAGAGTACGCCCCCATGGCCAACAGCATCGCATCAGCCGCAACAGGACCGACGCCAGCCGCACAGCCGGCATCGGATAGTGACCGCATCCAGCCGCGCAGGCTCGTTGCGTTCCTCGCGATGACGTTCGGCATGTTCATGGCGATCCTGGACATCCAGATCGTCTCGGCGTCCCTCACGGAAATCCAGGCCGGCCTTTCGGCTTCGGCCAACGAGATCACCTGGGTCCAGACGGCCTACCTCATTGCCGAAGTGGTGATGATCCCGCTCTCGGGCTACCTGTCGCGCGCACTCGGCACGCGCATCCTGTTTGCACTCTCGGCCGGCGGCTTCACTGCCGCGAGCCTCATGTGCGGCCTCTCCACGAGCATCAATGAAATGATCGTGTGGCGCGCCATCCAAGGCTTCATCGGCGGCGGCATGATCCCGACGGTGTTTGCGACCGCCTACCTCATCTTCCCGCGCTCGCGCATGAGCCTGGTTGCGCCGATGATCGGCCTCGTGGCGACGCTCGCGCCCACGATCGGCCCCACGGTCGGCGGCTATCTGACCGATGCCTTCTCGTGGCACTGGCTGTTCTTCGTCAATGTCATCCCCGGCATCGCCGTCACCGCAGCCGCGCTCATCCTGATCGATTTCGACGAGCCCGACTGGTCGCTCCTCCGCAGTTTCGACTGGGTCGGCTTCTTGGCCATGGCGGGCTTCCTCGGCGCACTCGAGTATGTGCTCGAGGAGGGGCCGCGGAACGATTGGTTCGGCGACCAGAGCGTCCTGTTGATGGCCTGGGTGTCCGGCATATCGGCGGTCGTCTTCTTCGTGCGCGTCCTCACGTATCGCGAGCCGATCGTGGATCTGCGCGCCTTCACGGATCGCAACTTCGGGCTCGGCAGCCTCTTCTCCTTCGTGATGGGCATCGGCCTCTACGGCCTCACCTATCTCTATCCGCTCTATCTGGGCATGGTCCGCGGCTATGACGCGCTCATGATCGGCGAGACCGTATTCGTCTCCGGCGTCGCCATGTTCCTGACGGCCCCCATTGCCGGACGCCTGTCGACCAAGCTCGATCCGCGCTTCATGCTGATCGCCGGCTTCCTGTTCTTCGCCTTGGGCACGTTCTGGCTGACGTACCTGACGAAGGACTGGGATTTCTGGGAGCTCTTCTGGCCGCAGGTCTTCCGCGGCGTCGGCCTGATGCTGGCGATCGTGCCGATCAACAACATCGCACTCGGAACGCTGCCTCCCGAGCGCCTGAAGAACGCGTCAGGACTTTATAACCTGATGCGCAACCTCGGCGGTGCCGTGGGTCTTGCCGCGCTCACCACGATCCTCAACAACCGGACCGATCTTCATCTGGCGCGCCTGCACGAATCCATCACCTGGTCGCGCCAGCCTGCGCTCGAGACCCTCAACAACCTGACGCAGCGCTTCTCCTCATTCGGCAGTGATGCGCAGGCCATGGCCTTGAAGCAGCTCAATCAGATCGTGCACCGGCAAGGCGTCGTGATGGCCTTCGCGGATGTGTTCCTGGTCTTGACGTTCCTCTTCATGAGCCTCGCCGTACTGGCGCTGATCATGAAGCGGCCGCCGGCTGCCGCCGCACCTGGCGGCGGCGGACACTAGCTGAGCATGAGGCAGCTCAGAATTTGAGGGTCCCCGTAAAGATGGTCATCCGGCCATCCATGCGGTTCCTGGGATCGAACTCTTCATAGTGCCGGAGATTGAATATCAGAGGCGTCGTGCCGACGATGGTCGTATAGACGGCGCCCGCGCCGATCGCGTCGACACTGCCCTTGTAAGGACCCAGCCGCGCACCCGATCCGGAGTCGCCGTCGAGCTGACGATAGTTGTAGCCCACGATTCCAAGGACCAGTCCCTGAGACACTTCCTTGCCGACGGCCCACTCGAAATGGAACTCGTGTCCTGATTGATAGTCGGTCTTGTCGTTCTCGAAGTTGAACGTGAAGCCGAAGGTCCCATTGAACTGGAACTTGGACGTCGGCTCTTCCCACGTGAAGGACCAGCCCGTGTCGATGCCCGGCCGATGCAGGCCGACGATCGGCTCGAAGCCGACCTTGTAGCGGCCTGTGGGCGCAACGCCCTGAACGTAGATCAAGTGGGCGAACGTGCCGCTCTGCCAGCCGAGCTGAATGCGGCCATTGATGTCGCCGAGCCCCCAGCCATCGGTCTGGCGGGTGAGAGTGGCGCCGCCCGGACCAGTAATTCCGGCCGTTATATCGACATGTCCCGCAGGGATGGTCAGCGCGATGCCGACCTTGCCGCCGAACAAGGTCGCCTCGGGAACGTAGAGACCGCTCAGCGCACTCTGGAAGAATTTGGCCTTGGCGCCGGCGGTGAAGATCTGGCCGCCGAAATCGATCGTGGCCCGCGTCTCGCCCGAGTAGTAGCCGATAACGGTGGTGACATACGTCCCTGGCGGCGGCGTCGCGCCGGCCCCGAATGCGGAGCTTCCCAGACCGTATGTGGAGAACCCGTATTCCGCGGCATCTGCACGCGAAACAAAACCCAGAGCCGCCACCCCTAACGCAAATGCCAACAACAGATGTGGCTTTCGCATATTGGCGCCCTCGCCATTGGGACGACGAACAGCACCTCGCTAGCAGATTCGCGAACTTCGGGTGTACCTCCGCTGCCACGTAGGGCGCCGATTCATTTGAACGCTGAGGATTATTAGTCCACCGAGGGATGGAAAACGGTCTTCCAGTCGCGCTGCATGCTCACGAGCTTGATGCCGCACTTTTCCGCCTTGTCCAGCGCCTTGGAGAGCGGACTGATCTTGAAGTCACGGTCGTACGCCACTTCCCGATTTGCATCGTCATGATGCAGCAGGAGCGCCAGCCGCAGGCCGCTGCCGGCCAGCACGTACTGGAGCATCTCGAAATCGCCGTCGGAGTTGCCGAACGCGAAGATGGGCCGCCGCCCGATAAACTGCCCGATGTGCTCCGGCTTCGCCTCGCGATCGTCGACACTTTCGGCTTCCGCGACCTTCACGAGCACGGCGCGATTGTCGCGGATCACGAAGCGCAGCTTCAGGCTGGAGCCGATCACCTGCTCCCGGGGAATCCCATAGAGCTCCTCCGAGAATGCCCGCATGAACTCGACGCCACCGCCTGAAACGATGTAGGTCTTGAAGCCATTCGCGCGCAGATATTCCAGAAGCTCCAACTGGGGCTGATACGTCATCTTCGAAAAATTGCGGCCGGTTTCGGGATGCTTCGCCGTTCGCATCCAATCGCGCGCCAGCTCGTCGAAAGCCTCGACGGTCATCCCCGCGTGCGTCGAGAAGAACAGCTCGGCAATGCCTTTCGAGCCCATATCATGGAGCGCTTTGAGGTCGCCCTCCAGGAGCGCCTTGAAGGGCTGACGATCCCGCAATGCCTCATTCTTCGCCGCGAGCGTCTTCACCCTGTCGATCAGAAAGAAGGCTTGCACGGGTATGGGCTGCTCGCTCCACAATGTCCCATCATTGTCGAACGTCGCGATCCTCTCTGCCTGAGGTACGAAGTCCGCGTGTCCGACGCGCGTGACGCGGCCGACAAAATCGACAATGGCATTCTTCACCGGCCCCTCTCGCCACGAGGGCAGCGGATCGGCGCGGGCAATAGTTCCTAAAATTGCAATCGTTATCGCGAGGACCGCGAGGCCCCCTGCAGTGCGCCATATATGAGCAATCGTCGAACGGATCGGAACCAAATTCATCAATACACTCCGCATTGGATCAAGTTGTCGATCGCATGGAGATCGCGCCCGCTACGCATGGTCCACGCCCACCTCGCGATGATGCGCATTCGGCGCGCGGGCTGCGACCTTTGTCTCTTCCTCCCGTGTTCTTGTCTCGGCCATGTCGCGCTCCAGGAAATAGTTGAGGAAGGTGCGGATCGCCGCGATCGAGCCCAGTCGAGCAATCGCCTCCCAGCTTGTCGCGTTGGCCGTCTCGATAATGTCGGCTGCGAGTTGAAACGTCAGGCCCGCGACCAGCCATCGCGCATAGCGCAGCCAGATCTTCTGCCGCTCCTCCTCCGTTGACTGAGACACGAGCAGGCGCACGACGGCGAAGAAAGCCTGCGCGCTGCCGAATGCCACTATGGCGAGTGCCATCCCATCGATGACGAGAACTGCAGCGCGACTGAGAACCAGCAGCCCCTCTTCCATGATGCAGCTACTCACATTCTCGCAAGTTGATAGGTCTCCTTGTGCGCCTCATGACGAGAGATGCAGCTCGGCAAAGGAGCCGGCCGCAGGCACACGCCCGCGGCCCGCTCATGTCGTCAGTCGCCGCTCACGGACTCGCTCATCTTTTTCAGCGCGTCGTCCACCGTGAAGGTGTTCGGCTTCTGCACCGCCGGGAAGTCCGTGAAGGTATCCACGAACTTCGCCATGATCATCTGCGCCGCGAAGATGATGTAGGCGTGATGGATCATCCAGTCGTAGTACGCGTTCGACGTGATCGGCGCGAACTCGTAGGGATCGGTGCGCAGATTGATCACCTTCGGCAGGCGCAGGTGCACGAACGGCTCTGCCCACACCCCGAGCGTCCCTTCGAGACGCTGCTCCATGAAGATGATCTTCCAGTTGTCGTAGCGCACACCGAGCACGTCGCCGTCGTCACTGAAATAGAAGAAGACCTGGCGCGGGCTCTCCTTCGTCTCTCCCGTCAGATACGGCAGGAGGTTGAAGCCATCGATGTGGTTCTTGTACGTGCGGCCGATCGCCTTGTAGCCGGTCTTCAGCTTCTCGACCACATCGGGTGCTCCGGCAGCCGCGAGGAACGTCGGCAGCCAGTCATGATGCTGCACGATGCCGTTGGCGACGGTGCCCGGCTTGATCTTGCCCGGCCACCGCGCGAGCTGCGGCACACGGAACGCACCTTCCCAGTTCGTGTTCTTCTCGCTGCGGAAGGGCGTATTGCCGCCGTCCGGCCACGTGTTGCGATGTGGTCCGTTGTCCGTCGAGTACACGACGAGCGTATCATCGGCGAGGCCGAGCTCGCCGAGGAGGTCGAGCATCTGCCCGACGTTCTTGTCGTGATCGATCATCGTGTCGTGATACGGCGACTGCCAGCGCCCGGCCTGGCCCATGCTCGACTTCTTCGTGTGCGTGATGAAGTGCATGTGCGTCGTGTTGAGCCAGACGAAGAACGGCTTGCCTTCCTTGTGCTGGCGCTTGATGAAGTCTGTCGCCGCCGCGACGAACTCGTCGTCGCAGGTTTCCATGCGCTTCTTGTTGAGCGGGCCGGTATCCTCGATCTTCTGCTTGCCGACCTTGCCCCACCGCTCCATGACCGTCGTGTCGTCCTTGTCGGTCGCCCAGGAGTGGATGACGCCGCGCGGTCCGAAATTCTTCTTGAAGTTCGGGAAGTCCTTCTCCGGCGGATAGTCGTACATCTCCGGCTCTTCCTCGGCATTGAGGTGATAGAGATTGCCGAAGAATTCATCGAAGCCGTGATTGGTCGGCAGCATGTGATTGAGGTCGCCGAGGTGGTTCTTGCCGAACTGCCCCGTCGCGTAGCCCTGCTCCTTGAGAACAGCCGCGATGGTGACGAGCTTGTCGTTCATGCCGATCGGCGCCGCAGGAATGCCGACCTTCGACAGTCCTGTCCGGTACACGCTCTGCCCGGTAATGAAGGAAGAGCGGCCGGCGGTGCAGGATTGCTCGCCATAGGAGTCGGTGAACAGCACGCCTTCCTTGGCGATGCGGTCGATATTGGGCGTGTGATAGCCCATGAGTCCGTGCGTGTAGCAGCTGAGATTCGACTGCCCGATGTCGTCGCCCCAGATGACGAGGATATTCGGCTTCTGGGGGCCCGCCCCATTCTGGCCGCCTTTACGCGTGGTCGCCATGTCGCACTCCTTCTTTCACATTGATTCCAAGTGGTAATTTCCAAGCGCCGCAGCGCTGATTTTGCTTTGTGACGTCGCCGCCCTCATGCGACCGTTCTTGAGACTTTGACCAATGTCGGGGGACCTTCGTGGACTACGATCCCAGGTGGGGGGATGGCTCGAACGATCCGTGGTGCACACACTGCAGACAGCCGATCACTCCCAAGCAGCAGAGCGTGCGCGTCGATTTCCCGCACGATCCGCACGGATTTCGCGGCCTGAGCGGCCTCTATCACGCGGAGTGCGGCAAGCCGTTCGCGTCCATGGCGCGCGCCATGAACATGCTGTCGTTCCGCCGCATCTAGCTGGCTCGCAACTTTGCCGATCACGCCTGCGCCTCCTTCGACGAGGCGCGGGGCTGCGCCTCGCCGGTACGGCTCAAATCTCCGACGCCTAATCCTTCGGCATGAGCTTCTCGACGATCTGGTCGATGGTGAAGCTCGCGGCCTTCTGGCGTGGGGGAAACTCCTTGAAGCTCTCGAGCCACTCGTGGACGATCGCCTGCGCGGCGTACTGAAATGGAATGTGCTCGACGAACCAGTCATTGTACTTGAAGCCCTCCTCGCCACGCTCGAACGGATCGGCGCGAAGATCGAAGATCTTCGGAATGCGCAAGCGCGACAGCTCCTCGCGCCAGACATCGATGCCCGTTGCGCGCTGCTCGGCGAACACGATCTTGTATTGATGCGCGCGCAGCGCCATCAGGTCGCCGTCATCGCTCCAGTAGAGGAAGCCCTCGCGCGGACACTTCTTCTCCTTGCCGGAGAGGAAGGGCATGAGGTTGTATCCGTCCAGGTGAACCTTGAACGTCGCGCCGTCGGCCTTGTAGCCCTTCTTCGCCTTTTCAACGAGGTTCGGCTCGCCGGCTGCCGCAGCGAACGTCGGGATGAAGTCCTGCAATGAGCAGATGTCGTTGATCACGCGGCCCGGCTCGATCACGCCCGGCCAGCGCATCACGCAAGGCACCCGCCAACCGCCCTCCCAGTTGGTGTCCTTCTCGCCGCGGAACGGGGTCGTACCGCCGTCCGGCCACGACATGACCTCCGCGCCGTTGTCCGTCGTGAACACGACGACGGTGTCGTCGGCGACCCCGAGATCATCGAGCTTCTTGAGAAGCTGGCCGACATAGCCATCCAGCTCGACCATGCCATCGGGATAGAGACCGTGCCCCGTCTTGCCGACGGATGACGGCTTCAGGTGCGTGAAGACGTGCATGCGCGTCGTGTTGACGTAGCAGAACCAGGGTCCGCCCTCCTTGGTCTTGCGCTCCATGAAGTCGAGCGCCGCGGCGATGAACTCCTCGTCCACCGTCTCCATGCGCTTGCGCGTCAGCGGACCGGTATTCTCGATCGTCTGCTTGCCGACCTTGCCGAAGACCGGATCGACCGTCGTGTCGTCCTTGTCGGTCGCCTTGCATTTGAGGACGCCGCGCGGCCCGAACTTCTTGCGGAAATTCGGATCCTTCGGATAGTCGGGATACTCCGGCTCCTCTTCCGCATTGAGATGATAGAGATTGCCGAAGAACTCATCGAAACCGTGCACGGTCGGCAGATGCTCGTTGCGGTCGCCGAGATGGTTCTTGCCGAACTGGCCCGTTGCATAGCCGAAGTTCTTGAGGAACTGCGCGACGGTCGGATCCTCTGCCTTCAGTCCGAGCGTCGCTCCCGGCATGCCGACCTTCGTCAGGCCCGTGCGGATCGGCGATTGGCCGGTGATGAAGGCTGCGCGGCCGGCCGTGCAGCTCTGCTGCCCGTAGAAGTCCGTAAAGTTCGCGCCCTCTTTGGCGATGCGGTCGATGTTGGGCGTGCGATAGCCCATAACGCCGTTATTGTTGCAGCTAATGTTGAACCAACCGATGTCGTCGCTCATGATGAAAAGGATGTTCGGCTTGCTCGCCTTGGCCATCTGGACACTCCTCTCACGCGCGCTGCTTCTGATGACGTTTCGTCTAATCTCGCGCCTTCATTCAGGCGCCTTGCCTCTCTCTCTCCTTCAGCCAAAGGGACCGAACTGAAAGACCATGTCGGCGATCGCGAAGATGCCGATCGCAAGCAATGCAATTGCCGTTATGAGCGTGAGGGAGGGCGGAAAGACGCTTTCGCCATGGATCAATCCTTCCTCGCGCATGGCCTCGCGAATCCGCCGAAGACCGAGCATGAATTGGACGTGATAGAGGATGCCGATCAGAAGCATCACGATGCCGAGCAGCACCAGGGAGATGCCGAAATTGCGCGGCGCGGCTGCGTGCGTGAGCGTGCCGGCCTCCTTCAGCTTTCCGAAGAACTGGAAGATCGTGAAGCCGAAGCCGATCAGCGACAGCGATGTGCGGATCACCGACATCAGCGTGCGATCTGCGCTCATGCGCGTGCGCTGGAAGGACATACCCGTGCGGCGCATGGACATCTCGGTCCGCTCGCCGGAAAGATCTGTGCGGTACTCCGAGAGCGATGTCCGATGCTCGGAAAGCGCCGTCCGATGCGTCGAGAGCCCCGTGCGGTGCGCTGAATATTGAACCGATGCCTGGTCCGGCTTGGATGCATCAACCACCGGCAAAGGCGGAGGTTGCGTCTCTTTCATGCGAACCGGCCGTTCGGGGCGTTCTGTCAATCCCGCAAGAGCCACTGCCTACCTCCTGCTCGAGCTGGATTGGCCCGCTTGATCCGACGAGCGCCAGCGGCGCGCGAAGTACGCAGCAGGACCGCGGACCACGAGGTACGGCACGAATGCGAGAGCGAGAGCCACGATCACCGCCTCGACCGGATAGAAAGTCTTGAGCACGGTGATCTGGTAGATCGCATCCATCGCGAGTCCGAGAAGGAGGATGCGGGCCGTGGACACGAGAGCCTCGCTCAAGCGAGCGATACGCTCATGCGGCTCATGCTTCCTGCTCCAGAAGTTGAGAGATCTGCCCGAGCGCGCATCCGCGAGCCCGTCGTGTATGGCCGCGATGACAGCCATCGATGGCTGGAGAATGTACCTGAATGTCATCGGCCCGCCGGGACGGTCCGCGAGATCCCGCCAAAGGCGGCTCCAGTTGTCGGCGGACACGCCGTACCAGAGCGGCCCGGCAAGCAGCAGGATGACGATCAGGACGAGCGCCAGCCTTGCCTGAGGCGTCAGCGACTGCGTGTGCATCTCGCCCATGACGGTCGACCTCGATCGGCGAGCCCAGCTCTATTCAAGCCAGGCCGTCAAGCAGCCTCAGCGTGGACACGCATCCCAGAAGCCATTGGTCCGTGATGCATCGGTGTAGTACCAGCACATGCCGGGTGAAGGCGGCGCACCGGCCCAGGCGTAGGCCGTCGCGGCCGTCACGAAGCCGATGGCCGCACCGGCTGCGACCGCGCCACCAGGGCGCCACCAATAATTCGCGGGACGCGCCCAGCGACCGGCAGTCCCCGGCCCGGTTCGCCGGATTGCCGCCGTTCGACGGACATCACGATCGCGCACGACATCGCGGTTGCGGGCGACATTCCGGTCGCGAGCAACATCGCGATTGCGCGCGACATCGCGGTTGCGCACGGCGCCCCGGTCTCTAATCCCACCCTCGCCGCGACGGAACTCACCGCCACGCCTCGCCATCCCGCCGCCGCGCTCCCCGCCGCCACGGCGCACCAGCTCGACGGCAGGTACGGAAGTTTCAATGGCCGACTTCGTGAGCACCAGCGGCGATGACTGGCTCGGCGCTGGAATAACCAGCGCGCCGATCGCGCAGGCGAACAAGGCTGCATATCCTTTCATGACGCGCTCCTTTCGTGCTCGCGGACTTCGAGGTCGCGGCTCGCAGCAGGTTGGGTGCGGATGATGCAGCGAAAGCCGATATGGCTCGCGGATGTGTCGATCGGCTGTGCGTGGCGCGCGGCAGGGCGGTAGCGCCTGCAGTAGTTCGGCGCGCAAAGATGCGAGCCGCCCTTCAGCACCTTGCGCGGGATCTTGATCTGCGGCTGGCAGGGATCGTAGCTCGCTGCCTCGGCGCCGCCGCGCGGGTTCTCGGGAATGCAGCACGGCTTCGACGGAGCAGCTTCGTGCCGCGAAGCGTACCAGTCCGCCGTCCATTCCCAGACATTGCCGATCATGTCGTGAAGGCCGTAGCCATTCGGCGGAAAGGCGGTCACGGGCGATGTGCGTGCGTATCCATCGGTCTTGAGGTTCTCGTGCGGAAACTGGCCCTGCCAGGTATTGGCCATGTGCCGCCCACCTGGAGCGAGCTCATCGCCCCAGGCGAACTCGGCACGATCCAATCCGCCGCGCGCGGCAAATTCCCATTCTGCTTCTGTCGGGAGCTCCTTGCCGGCCCAGCGGGCGTAGGCCGCGGCGTCGCGATACGCGATGTGGACCACGGGATGATCGTCCAGGCGCTTTATCGAGCTCCTTGGACCATAGGGATGCCGCCAATCGGCGCCGAATTTGAAGCACCACCAGTTGCTCCAATCACGTAGGTCCACCGGCGTCGACGGCGGGGAGAAGACGAGCGAGCCCGCCTTGAGCATGTGAGGCAGGGCACCATGGTAGTCGGATGCCTTCGGACGGATTTCCGCAAACGTTATAAAATCCGTGGCCTCGACGAACGCCCGAAACTGCGCGTTCGTCACCGGCGTCTTGTCGATCCAGAAGGCCGCCACGGACACGCGATGTGCCGGCGCCTCTTCCTGATAGTGCTTATCCGACCCCATCCAGAACGTGCCGCCAGGAACGAGGACCATCGATCCAAGATCTGCGGACGTATTGCGCATCGCACATCCTCTAGCTCCCCCGATTTGATCTCCACGTTTACGGGGCAAACTAGCGTCGGCCGCCCGCGCGCGACATCGGGGAAAGCCCCGAAAGGCAAGGGCGATTAATGGACGGGCACGCCGAAATGCTGGGCATGACGGGATCGCTCTGATTTGCGCGAGCAGCTACGGCCGAAGCATCGCCGGCATTAGATTGCTGAACACCGCGTCTCGATCGAGCTCCGCCAAGCCTTCAGCGCGAGCCGGGCAGGACGTTCGGAAGAAGCCGCGGCTCGCCTGTGGGCAGCTTCAGTGCTTCAAGGCCTTGAGGACCTGCAGCCTGAGCTTCACGAACAGCTCGTTCGTCGTCGCTTCCTCGAACACGCGCGGGCGCGGGAGCGGTACGTCCAGAACCTCGACGATCCGGCCCGGCCGTGCGCTCATGACGTAGATGCGGTCGGAGATGAACACTGCCTCGTCGATGTCGTGCGTGATGAAGAGCACGGTCGGCGCGATATCGAGACAGAGATCCAGCAGCAGCTTCTGCATCTCGAGGCGTGTCTGATAGTCGAGCGCGCCGAAGGGCTCGTCCATCAGCAGAATGTTCGGCTCGTTGATGAGCACGCGCGCGATCTGCAGGCGCTGGCGCATGCCGCCGGAGAGCTGATAGGGAAAGTGGCGCTCGAAACCCTTGAGGCCGACGATCTCGATGTAGCGCTCGGCTGCCGGCATGAAGATGTCGCGCGGCACGCCCCGCATGCGCGGCCCGAACACGACATTGTCGAGGACATTGAGCCATGGATAGAGCTGCGGGTGCTGAAAGACGATGCCGCGATCCGCACCTGGTGCTGTGATCGGATTGCCACCGAGAAGAATGCGGCCCTCGGTCGGCGTGTCGAAGCCCGCGACCATGCGGAGGAGCGTGCTCTTGCCGCATCCCGAGGGGCCGACGATCGACACGATCTCCGAAGGCGCAATCGTGAGATCCACGTTCGCCAAGGCGTGAACGGTGCCACTCGGACCTTCGAAACGTCGGTCGACGCCGGAGATGACGAGCGGCAGAGCTGCCGTGCGGGATTGTGTTTTCGTCATTGTTTGCCGCGCCAATGCAGGACACGCCGCTCGATCATGAGCAGGATGCCTTCCAGAACAAGGCCGATGAGACCGATGGTGAGAATGCCCACGAACACGAGCGGTATTCGGAAGAACGTCGTCGCGTCGGTGATGAGATAGCCGAGACCGACCTGCGCGGCGATGAGCTCGGCCGCCACGACCAGCGCCCACGAGAGCGTCATGGCAATGCGCATCCCCGTGAGAATGTGCGGCAGCGAGGCCGGCAGGACCACATGCGAGAAGATCTGCCGCCCCGTCAGCCCGAGCGACTGCGACGCGAGAATGAGATCGTGCGGAATGCCCTTCACGCCGGCGGCCGTATTGACCGTCAAATAAAGGAACGCCGTCATAAAGATCAGCGCCACTTTCGAGCCTTCGCCGATCCCGAAGTAGAACGTGAAGAGCGGGACCAGCGCGATCGGCGGGATCGGCCGCATGAACGTGAGGAACGGGCTGATCATCGCATCGGCCAAGCGGCTCGAGCCGAGCCAGATGCCGAGCGGCACGCCGAGGAGCACGGCAAGGCCGAAGCCCGAGAGCGCGCGGCCCATGGATGCCAGGATCTGGACATAGAACGGGCTGCCGGAGTAGCCGCGCGTCACGAGCTCGCTCAGCGCTTCCCAGATGGCCTGAACCGGCGGGAAGGTGTTGGTCTGAAGAAGGCCACCGACGCTGAGCGCACCCCACAGCGCGAGAGCGAGCGCAACCACGAGGATGCTTACGGCGCGGTAAAAGCCTTCTGATCGCGGCTGCATCAGGGATCACATCTCTGACTGGCGCAAGCGGAGACGCGGTCCGCTTGCTGGCTTTCGGGGGGATTGCGAGCTTCCGGCTTCAGCCTTTGCGCGCTAGCTGCATCACATCGGTTCTGATGTAGTCGTCGATGTTGACAAGGCTCTTCGCGATGCCAATGTCGAGACCGAACTTGAGAAAATCTCCGAGCATCGCGTGCAGCTTGCTGCCCTTGGACCAGTGGACGATGCTTTGCGGATCGAGGGCAGCAGTCGAGTTGAAGCAATCCAGATCCTTGGCGATAGCCACCGCCTGCTCGCGCGCCATGCCGGTGAAATCGAGCGTGTAGCGGATCGCCATTTCAGGATCCTGCTTCATCTTATCGAGGCCCATATTCCAGCCGCGCAGCAGGCGCGACACGGCATCGGCGTTCTTATCGAGCCATGGCCGCCGCCCCGCCCAGCCGAGGAACGCCGGGCCCGGCGACAAATCGGAGTTGCGAGCGATAATGCGCGCGCCGGCGTCGACGAGAGGCGTTGCGAAGGGAGCCCAGATAAATGCAGCGTCGACGTCGCGGGCGTTGAATGCCGCCACTTGCTGTGGCGGAGCCATCCCCACGAGCTGCGCATCGTCTTTGCTCATTCCATGCGCGTGCAGCAGCTTCCAGAGGCCGTAGTGGACATCCGATCCCTGGACGCCCGCCACCTTCTTCCCTTTCAGGTCCTTCATCGATTTGATCGGGCTGTCCTTTGGGACAAGCACCATTTCGAGTTTGTTGTAGTCCATGAGGACCGAGGTGAATTGCAGATCCTGACCGTTGGCATTGGCAACCAGGAATGGCCCGACCCCACCCCAAGCCAAATCGACCTGGCCACCCGCGAGTGCAGCAAACTGCGCCGGTCCGGAGGTGAACTTGACGAAATTGACTTCGAGACCGAGCTTCTCGAAATACTTCTCGCGGAAGGCGATATGAGCGGGCCCGTTCATGATGGGCTGCATGCCGGCATTGATGCGTAGCGTCGTCTGCGCGCGGGCGCCAATGCTCGGCGCCATGAGGGCAGCAGCGCCTCCCGCGGCAATGCCTTTGATGACGGAACGTCTTCCGATTCCCGCTGTCATTGTCCTCTCCTCCCAGCACCCTTGTTGTTTGGAGAGCGGATTGCTCCGCTCTCCGATCAGGATTGGCCTGCTGTCAGCCCTTCTTCACCTGCTGCATGAACTGCGTCATGAGGTAGTCGTCGATATTGATCGTCTTCTGCGCGAGGCCGAATTCGTTGCCGAACTTGAGGAAGTCGCTCAGAACGGTGTGGAGCTTGCTGCCCTTGGCCCAATAGGCCGGGCTCTTCGGATCGAGCGCTGCAGTCGCCTCGAAGTGGACGAGATCCTTGATGATCGCGTCGGCCTGCTCGCGCGCCATGCCCGTGAAGTCGAGCGTGTAGCGGATCGCCATCTCGGGATCCTGCTTCATCTTCGCGAGGCCCTGGTTCCAGCCGTGCAGCAGGCGCACGATCGCATCCGGGTTCTTCTCCAGCCACTCCTTGCGACCCGCCCAGTTCAGGAAGGACGGACCGGGATCGAGGTCCGACATGCGCGTGATCGCGCGTCCACCCGCCTTGATCATCGGCGTGACGAACGGCTCCCAAGTGTAGACGCCATCGACGTCGCCGGCATTGAAGGCGGCAATCTGCTGCGTCGGCGTCATGCCGACGAGCTGCGCGGCATCCTTGGCCATGCCGTTGTTCTGCAGCAGCTTCCACAGGCCGTAATGCGCATCCGAGCCCTGCACGGCTGCGATCTTCTTGCCCTGCAGATCCTTCACGCTCTTGATCGGGCTGTTCTTCGGCACGACGAGCGACTGCAGCTTGTTGTAGTCCATGAAGACCGCAATCGACTGCAGATCCTGGCCGTTCGCCTTGGCAATCAGGTAAGCGCCCATGCCGCCCCAGCCGAGATGCGACTGGCCGCCCGCGAGCGCGGCGAACTGCGCGGGGCCCGACGTGAACTTGATCAGGTTCACATCGAGACCGAGCTTCTCGAAGTATTTCTCGCGCAGCGCGATATAGACCGGCCCGTTGAGGATCGGCAGCATGCCGGCGTTGATGCGCAGCGTGGTTTGCCCGCGCGCGACGATGCTCGGCGCGAAAACGGCACCGGCCGCCCCGAGAGCCATCCCCTTCACCATCGAGCGCCGCGTTATCGAAGTGTCCGCCATTCTTTCCTCCTGCAGTGACCAGGTGTGGTCTTGATTGATCGAGCAGCTTCAGCGGCCGCTCTTGACTGGCTTGACGGGCAGCCGCTCCGCCGCGGCCGACGCGCCCAGCATCTCCGCGACACGGCGCGTGAGGCCGATGAGCCGCGGTGCGAGATCGGTCTCGATCAATCGGGGCGGTAGCGTCGAGGCGAGGCCGCCGATGTTGAAGGAGAGAATGCCGTAGGGCGAATTCACATCGAGCGGCACGCCGAGCGAATGGATCTCCGGCACCCAGTCGCCGAGCGACGTGCAGTAGCCGCGCTCGGCGACGTCGCGAATGGCCTGCTCGATGCCGCGGCGTACTTTCGGCCACGCCGAAGGATCATTGCGGCGGATTTCATCGAGCAGGGGCTTGCGCTCCTCATCGCTCATCGCGGCGAGATAGGCGCGGCCGACGCTCGTCGTTGCGAGTGGAATGCGATCGCCGATGTCGAGGCCGAGACCGAGCGCATTGGGGCTGCGGCGGAACTCCAGATAGATCATGTTGAGGCCGTCGCGCGCGCAGAGCGCGACGCTCGCTCCTGCGTAGTCGGCGAGATTCTGCATGAGCGGGCGCGCGACCTGCCGCACATCGAATTTCGACAGCGACGCATAGCCGAGCGCAAGGGCGCCCGGTCCGAGCCGATAGCGGCCGCTCGCTGGATCGTGCGTGAGATAGCCGAGCCGGCTCAGCGTGTACGTGAGGCGCGAGATCGTGGCTTTCGAGAGCGCTGTGCCGCGCGAGAGCTCGCCATTCGAGAGCGTCTCGTGCGCCGATGAAAACATCCTGAGGACGCGAAGACCACGCTCGAGCGCCGCGACGAACTGTCGGTCGTCAGCGGGCAGGTCATCCACGTCCCGAAGCAACTCGATTGTGCGATTCCGCCCCACGAAGCATCTCCTTCGTCTTTTTTTGTATTTGAGCAGCGCGCACCGCGTACCGCAAGTCAAAATATGTTCCGCTATGCGGTACATCCACGGGAGAGCCAGCGAGGCTCAATGCGAGCGCTCTGCGCGCCTTTCAGTCGGACATCGGGATGCTTCACGCGCGCGATCGCGACGCCCCGTGAAGAGCGCCGGATTGCACCGGAAAATTTGGATCGAGCGCGCCGCTCAGTCCTGCTCGCGGAAGGCTTCCTCGCGGCCCTTGCGCAAGGACGGCAGCGCCATCATCAGCAGCAGCGCGACCGTCACGCCGATCAGCGCCGCGCTCAGCGGCCGCGTGAGGAAGATCGAGAAATCACCGTCCGAGAGCAGCAGCGTGCGGCGGAACTGTTCCTCGACCATGGGTCCCAGGATGAAGCCGAGCACCATGGGCGCGGGCTCGCAGCCAATGCGGCGGAGGAAGTAGCCGAAGACGCCGAAGCCGGCCATGAGGAATACATCGAAGACGCGGTAGTTGATCGAGTACACGCCGACGCAGCAGAACACGAGGATCGCCGGGAAGAGATAGGCATAAGGGATCTTGAGCAGCTTCACCCAGATGCCGACCAGCGGCAGGTTCAGGATGACGAGGATCATGTTGCCGATCCACATGCTCACGACCATGCCCCAGAACAGCGTCGGCTGATCGGTGAGGAACTTCGGCCCTGGCGTGATGCCGTGGATGGTCATCGCCGCAATCATGAGCGCCATCACGGCATTCGGCGGAATGCCGAGCGCGAGCATGGGAATGAAGCTCGCCTGCGCGCCGGCATTGTTGGCGGCCTCGGGCCCTGCAACGCCCTCGATGGCGCCCTTGCCGAAGCGCGAGGGATCCTTGGCGAGCCGCTTCTCGAGGCTGTAGGACGCAAATGACGAGACCAGCGCACCACCGCCCGGCAGCACGCCGAGGATCGAGCCGAGGAGCGTGCCGCGCACGGTTGCCGGCGCCGCCTGAATGACATCTTCCTTGGTCGGCATGAGCCGCGTGATCTTGCCCGAGGGCAGCTCGCGCGCATGGCGATCCGCCAGGTTGGCAATGATCTCGGCGACGCCGAAGAGGCCCATGGCGATGACGACGAAATCAATGCCGTCATAGATCTGGCGGATACCGAACACGAAGCGCTGCTCGCCTGTCGTCACGTCCGTGCCGATGAGGCCGAGCAACATGCCGACCATCACCATGCCGATCGAGGCGACGATCGAGCCCGACGCCAGCACGACGGCCGCAATGAGGCCCATGACCATCAACGCCGTGAACTCCGGCGGGCCGAACAGCAAGGCCATGCGCGAAAGTGCCGGCGCCGCAATCGCAATGACGATGGTCGCGACGCACCCTGCGAAGAACGAGGCGAGTGCCGCCGTCGCCAGCGCAATGCCGGCGCGGCCCTGGCGCGCCATCTGGTAGCCGTCGAGCGCGGTGACCACGCTCGAGGACTCGCCCGGCAGGTTGACGAGGATCGCGGTCGTCGAGCCGCCGTACTGCGCGCCATAGAAGATGCCGGCCAGCATGATCAGCGCGCCGGTCGGCTCCAGGTGGAACGTGATCGGCAGCAGCATGGCGATCGTCGCCAGCGGACCGATGCCGGGCAGCACGCCGATCAGCGTGCCGAAGAGCGCGCCGGCGAAGCAATAGAAGAGGTTCTTCAGCGTGAGAGCGACGGAGAAGCCCAGCGCGAGGTTCGAGAACAGGTCCATCAGAAGGGCCAAACCGGAATTTGAAGATTGAGAGCGGTGGAGAACAGCAGCGTCGACAGCACGGCCATGCCCGCGGCGATCGCGCCGAGCGCCGGCCAGTGGAATTTCTCACCGGAGAACGCAGCCGCCCCCGTCATGAGCGCGACTGTGAGCGGGAGCCCGAGCCGCGGCAGGAGGAATGCAAATCCGATCACCATGATCGTGACGAGCAGCAGGGGCCGCCACGCGATCGAAAGCTGCACCTCATCATCCGCGGGCGAGGAGAAGAACGCCTGCACGAGCAGCAGACAGCCGACGGCAACGCAGCCGATGGCGAGCGCGCGCGGCGTGTAGCCAATGCCCATGTCGGCGGCCGTGCCGATCGTCAGGTCTGTCCCTGCCCAGACGGCAAGCGCACCGAACGCTATGAAGAACAGCCCGGAAAGATACTGCTGCTGTGTGCCCATGCGTGCCTCCTCGCGCTCTTGTGCGGCGCAGGCGGCCCTTGCCGCCCGCGCCGCAAGGTCACTTCTTGCCGAGGCCGGCGGCCTGCACGAGATCGCCGACGCGCTTGTAGTCCGCCTCGAAGAATGCCTTGAAAGCTGCCGCATCCTGGTAGGCGATCGGATACTTCTGGCGCTCGAAGACCTCTTTCACCTTCGCGTCGTCCAACGCGGTCTTGCACGCCTGACCGAGCTTGGCCTTGACGTCCGCCGGCGTTCCGCGCGGGACGAAAATGCCGTTGTAGTTCGTCACGACGACATCGAAGCCGGCTTCACGGACCGTTGGCGTATCCTTGAAGTTGTCGATGCGGCTCTCGGCGTAGACGGCGATCGGATGCAGATCGTACTGCGGCACGAGGTTCGCCTGATCGCTGTAGAGATCGGTCGTGTTCGACATCATGGCCTGAACGGCATCGGCAGAGCCCTTGAACGGCACGTGCTTCAGCTTGATATTCGCGGCCTTCTCGAGTGCCAGCTTGGCGAGATGCGTGATGGACCCGGGCCCGGACGTGCCATACGTGACTTTTCCGGGCTCCGCCTTGGCTGCCGCAATCACATCGGCGATCGTGCGGTACTTGCTGGTCTTTGGCGCCATGAGGACGAGCGGCTGCTCGACGAGCTTGCAGATGGCGTCGAAGCTGTCGATGTCGTACGTCAGCTTCATGCGGTGCGGCTGGGCTGCCGTCGGTCCGCTCGGTGTTATGAGGATCGTATAGCCATCGGGCGTAGCGGCAGCAGCTTCCGCCGCACCAATGGTTCCGGCGGCGCCGTTCACGTTCTTCACGACGATCTGCTGACCGAGCGCGCGCGAGAAGGCCTCTTGCATGCCGCGCGCCACCAGGTCCGTCGCGCCGCCTGCCGGGAACGGTACGATGGCCGTGACAGGGCGCTCGGGGTAAGCGGCGTTTGCCGGCGCTTGGGCGAAGGCAGCCATGCTCCCCGCGACCAGCGCGAGGGCCAGTAGCTTTCTCATTTCAGGCGTTCTCCTCTGGATCTTTTTTGTTGTTCTGCGGTTGGCAGGCGCTCATCCTTACTGAACGGCCGTGAGCGCGCAAGCCGCCATGGTGCATGGCGCCATGACAGCTTGCGGCGTTGCCACGGCTCACTTCACCTTAAGGCCGGCCTCGGAGAGCAGCTCGCCGTTCTTCTTGAACTCGGCCGCAATGAATGCCGATGCGCCCTTGCGATCGAGGAAATCGATCGGCTGGCGCTGGCGGCCGAGGTTCTCGATCACGCCCTGATCGGCGAGCGCCGTGCGGCACGCCGCTTCGAGCTTGGCCATGATCGGCTCGGGCGTGCCCTTGGGCGCGAACATGGAATTCCAGATCGAGAACTGCAGGTCGTAACCCGCCTCCTTCAGCGTCGGAATGTCCTTGTAGGTCGGGATGCGATTGGAGGCGAAGATGCCGAGCGCCGTCAGATTATACTGCGGCACGAGGTTCGGCTGGTCCGTGAAGAGGTCGACCGTGTTCGTCAGCAGCCCCTGCACGACATCCGCCGAGCCCTTGTACGGCACATGCTTGATGTCGATACCGGCCGCCTTCGCGAACGCGATCATCGACGCATGCGGAATGGTGCCGGGGCCGGTCGAACCATAGGGCACCTTGCCCGGCGCGGCTTTCGCGGCCGCGACGACCTCGGCGACATTCTTGTACTTCGAGTTGGGCGCCGCCATCAGCACGACCGGGCTGTCGACGAGCTTACAGACGGTCTCGAAGCTGTCGTAGCTGTAGTCGAGCTTCATGCGATGCGGCTGCAGTGTGATCGGGCCGATCGGGCTCACGAGGATCGTGTAGCCGTCCGGCGCGGAACGCGCAGCTTCAGCCGTGCCGAGCGTGCCGGCGGCGCCCGGCACGTTCTTCACGACGACCTGGCCGCCGAGCGCCTTCTGGAAGGCATCCTGAATGCCGCGCGTGAGCAGATCTGTTGCGCCGCCCGCCGTCCACGCGACGATCACGGTCACCGGTCGCTCGGGATAAGCAGCCTGCGCTGGCGCGGCTGTGGCGATCAGCACCGGAGCCAGTGCGCTGAGAGCAATGCGGGTGAGCCGCTTGAGGCGGAGCATCTCGTTTCCTCCTGGGTTGTGGCGCGCTACGGCGCCTTGCGAATATGAAGCGGAAACCTAGTAGGCGGCCGGAGCCGCGTCAAAGAAGAATCTCGACCAACGAAATATTTGTTCCGCATATCGGAACTCGCGTCGATGTCGTCTGGCACCGCCACGCTCACGAATCCGCGTGTTTTGCTGCGCGCAAGCAGGGCTCACGCGAGCCCTTTTGTGCGCAGTTCGCGGAAGTGCTCGATGGTACGTCGTACGCCTTCAGCAAGAGGCGTGAGCGGGCGCGGCCCGATGATCTTCTCGAGCGCTGCAACATCAAAACCCGTGGTCGGCGAGAGCCGCTCGGGCCCCTCTGCACGCACGTCCGCTTCGGGTGCCACGGCGCGAATGGCGGCGATGATATCCGCCGTGCTCTCGACATTGTCCGTCATGTCGGCAAGGTGCGCGCCGGTCCACTCGGCTTCGACGAGGCGCACGAACATCTCGGCGATATCATCGGCGAATTGAAAGCATGTCGCCGTCGTCCACGGCACCGTGTAGCGCGCACCGAGTGCTGCCGCCCGCATTGCGCTCGTGACCGCCGATGTCTCGCCTTGATCGCGGCCGATGCCATACACCACATGCGGCCTGAGCCCGAACGACGAGACACCGAAGTCCTCGGCATAGAGGCGCGCGATCTCCTCGTCCGCACGCTTGAAGACGCCGTAGAGATTTGCCGGCGCATTGGCAGCGCCGCGCGGCTTCGCAGCAACCGAGCTCGTATAGATGACGCGAGCGCCGACGCTGCGCGCCGCTTCCAGCACGCTCACATGCCCGACCACATTCACCTTCACGCCCGCAAGCGGGTTTGCCCGGCAGGCGGGGATCTGAAGCGCCGCGAGATGGAGGATCGTGCTGACCGCATGTTGTTCTGCAATGCGAGACATAATCCCATCATTCGTCAGATCGGCGACCTGCCAGGCGATCTCGTCCGGCGCCTCTCCCCGCACGACCTGACGCAAGCGCGTCTCGTCGCGCGCGATATCGACGGCAATGACCGTGAGGCCGCGCGCGATCAGTTTCGGCAGTATCCATGCGGCTAGAAAGCCAGATGCGCCGGTGACCACGACGGTTCTGTTGCTGCTTGTCATCTGCGTCCTCGTGTGCAATCTCGCATCTCGATGCAGAGTGTATCCCACCATTTCATGTCGGCGATCAATAATTCTGCATAGCGAAACATAATTGACGTTCCCTCTCAACCGAAGGCTTCAGGAACATGGTCAAGACCAACGAGCTCGTCGTCAACGCTCTGGTCGAAGGCGGCATCACGCACGCCTTTACACTTCCCGGCCTCGGCATCACGTGGTCGCTCCCTGCCTTCAAGGCGCAGGAGAAGAAGCTCAACGTGGTCCTCACGCGCTCGGAGTGGATCGCCTCCGTGATGGCGCAGACGGCCGGCCGCCTGCTGCGCCGCCCCTCGGTGCTCATGGGCCAGGGACCGTGGATCACCACGATCGGCGGCATGGGCATTCTCGAGGCGCACTTCTCCGGCTCGCCGATGGTCGTGCTGACCGAGACCTCCGATTACGACGGCTATGGGCAGATGGGCGTCTACCAGACCATGACCGGCGACTATGCCGGCGCGGACGCCATGGCCTCGCTCAAGCCGATCACCAAGTACTGCACGTACACGACCGCGCCGCAGGAAGCCGTCTACGGCGTGCAGATGGCGATCAAGCACGCGAGCCTGCCGCGCATGGGTCCCGCGGCCGTCATCATGAAGACGCCGATGATCCGCGCGGAAGCGCCGCCAGACATGAAGCCCGTGCTCTATCCCTCGGCCGGCTATCACCGCTACACGCCGCCCCGTCCGGATCCCGCTGCCATTCGCAAGCTCGCCGAGATGCTCGCGCGCGCCGAGCGGCCC
>ERZ778022.1830-NODE-1830-length-25400-cov-4.443598_pt1 | contig 25400 bp, 22 predicted proteins | sample MGYA00375752_ERZ778022 | MGnify/ENA primary metagenome ERZ778022 (study PRJEB29350, sample SAMN05389826) | bioreactor metagenome | isolation source: Thiocyanate bioreactor | place: South Africa: University of Cape Town | collected 2014-04-04 ...
TGAGATCATCGAGCGTCATCGTCCGCATCCAATCGGCAACAATGCGGTTGACTTCACTGCGCCCCGCCTCCCTCTGGGCGACGGTCGCGAAGCGATCGGCCCTTACAAGCTCAGGCTGCCCCATGACAGTCGCAAGGCGCTCGAACATCTTGTCGCTCGAGCAGGCCAGCGCCACCCAGCGTCCGTCTTTGGTCTCGTAGTGACTGTGCGGTACGGCATTGACGGTGTCGGCTCCCATGCGCTCGCGCACTTCGCCCGTCTTGGCATAGACGGACGCCGTCTCGTCGAGCATCCGGAAAATACCCTCGTAGAGCCCGACATCGACAGCCTGTCCGATGCCATACCGGTTCCTCGCGATGAGCGCCATCAGCGCACCGATCGCGGCATAGGTGCCGGTGATATAGTCGGCCAGCGACGTGGAACCGGGAACAACGGGCGGACGGCCGGGCTCTCCCGCGAGATAGGTCAATCCGCCGAAGCCGTGCGCCACGCGCGCATAGCCTGGGCGATCGCGATATGGACCGTCCTGGCCATAGGCAGAAACGCGCACGAAGATCAGCTCGGGCTTCAGCTTCTTGAGCACGGCGGGGCCCAGTCCCCACTTCTCGAATGTGCCCGGCCTGAAGTTCTCGATCACCACGTCGCACTTCTCGATGAGACGCTTCACGAGCGCATTGCCCTCGGGCTTGCGCAAATCGAGCGTGATCGACTTCTTGTTTCGGGCTTCGTTGAGCCAGTTGAGAGTCGAGCCAGTCGCTGTCATGGTCCCGAAGCGTCGCCACGGATCACCGATACCCGGAATCTCGAGCTTGATCACCTCGGCGCCGAACTCTCCCAGAATGCTCGCGCAGTACGGCGCAGCGACCATCGTCGCCATGTCCAGAACACGATAGCCCTGCAGCGGCAACGGCTGCTCCGGCGCGTGCGATGTGTCGTTCAAGATTCTACTCCAAGGATATTTGGCAGCACGTGCACCTTGTGTGGTCGAGCAGCTCCCGCCAGTTCCCGTCCGTGCCCTCGATCATCTTCTCCGCCGCGCAACGCCAAATGCTCCGCCCGCCGCATGAAGCAGCGCACGCACACTTCTCGCACGACCATTATTCCACTCAGTGGAATATATTTTTGTTTGATACTATCATCAGTTATGACGTATCTGTCAAACGATCGATCCATGTAGCTGGGGCTCGAATATCGTATTCCATTCAACGGAATATGATTCTGAAATTGGATCGCCGATCGAGCATGGCGATGTTGTGCTGAACGTGAGAGATCATGACCGACAGTCCGGTTTCAAAGGCCTTGGCCGTGCTGAGAACGCTGGCGGAAAAGGAGAACGTCGGCGTCTCCGTGATTGCGAAGGCGACATCGCTCAACGTCAGCACAGTCCACCGCCTGTTGCAGCAGATGACCGACGACAACATGGTCGCGTATGACCCGCATCTGCGCACGTACAGCATCGGAACAGCGGCGGTGCGCTTCGCCACGCAGGTGCTCGCGTCCGGCTCGCCGATTGGGCGCGTGAGGCCCATCATCGTCACATTGGCAAACGAACTCGCCGAGACCTGCGCCTTCACGATCTACGAGCCCAAGACGTTCTCGAAGATCGTGACCATCGTCGAGCACGGGCCGCAGCCGCTTGGCTATGCTTTCGAGATCGGCAGTCGCGATGGCATCCACGCGGGCGCGAGCGGAACACCCATCGCGGCCTTCCTGCCCGATGATGAGATCGAGAAGATGCTTCAGCTCCCGCTCGAGCGATTGACGGAGTTCACGATCGTCGATCCCGACGCGCTGCGCCGCAAGTTCCGGCTGATCCGCAAGAATGGATACGCCATGTCGCGCGGCGAGCGCATTCCCGGTGCGGGCGTCGGCATCGGCGCCCCGGTCTTCAACCGGTACGGACGTGTCATCGGCTCCGTGGTCGTCACCATTCCAGCCTTTCGGTGGAAGAAGGAACGACTGACAAAAGTCGTGAAGCTGGTGCGGCAGGCCGCCGAGAAAGCGTCTGCAGTCGGAGATCCGTCCCTCTCGCGAGGAATACAGTCATGACGACCGATACCGTAGGGACAGTCGCACGCGCACTATCGGTGCTGAAGGTCATTGCCGAGGCGGACTCCGCCATCGGCGTGAAGGACGTCGCGGCATCGCTCAACCTGCCGATGAGCACATCGCACCGGCTGCTTGACCTTCTTCAACGCGAAGGGTTCGTTGCCAAGGATTTCGAGCGCCGCCGCTATCGGGTCGGTCCGGAGTTCTTCAGGCTGGCGAACATCGTCGGCCAGGACAGCACGCTGGCCACCGTGGTTCAGCCCGCGCTCGAGCGGCTCACAAAAGAAACCGGAGAGACCTCGCTCTTCGCGCTACATCTGTCCGGCAAGCAGGCCATGTGCTTTGCCGCGAAATGCGACAGCCCGCACACATTGCGATTTCGCGTCCCGCTCTATGAGGATCTTCCGCTCGTGTGGGGGGCTGCCGGTCTCGCGATCCTGGCCTTTCTTCCTGCTGAAGTGCAGGCAGAGGCACTGAAGCACGCGGCACCCTCACCACTGACGGGCAGGCGACTGAATCGTGCCGAGTTCCTCGGCGAGATTGAGAAGGTGAAATCCTCGGGCGTCGCGATCACGCGCAACGAAGCCCTGCCAGATGCCGCCGAGATTGCGGCCCCCGTCTACTCCGGATCCAACCACATCGTCGGCTCGATCATGCTGGCCATCCCCGCGCCGCGCTTCTCGCAGAGCAAGGTCAAGCTCTACGCGGAGATGGTCCGTAACGCGGCGTGGGGCACCTTTATGTACTGACGCGCGGAGAGTGCCGTGCTGCTCGATCAACGCGCGGTCCTCACCAGTGATCACGCACTGGCGCCGGGTTTCTACCTGCTCTTTCGCCTCGCGGCCGTTTTTGCTTCGGCAGGCAGTGCCGGCCGCAGGAAATTGCCCTTCCGCATGGAGGGATGAGCGCGCTGATACTGAACCGGGAAGGCAGCCTCGGCCCCGAGCTCTGCCGCCGCGTGCCAGGGCCAACGAGGATTGTAGAGCATCCCGCGGCCGAGCGCGACGAGGTCGGCCTTGCCTTCGCCAATGATCGCTTCAGCCTGACGCGGCTCCGTGATCAGACCCACCGCCATCGTCGCGATATCGACTTCGCGTCTGATGCGCTCGGCAAACGGCACTTGGTAGCCCGGACCAATCGGGATGTTCTGCTCGGGAACGCAACCGCCGCTGGACGCGGTGACGTAGTCGCAGCCGCGCGCCTTGAGCTCCGTCGCCAGTGCGACGCTGTCCTCGACATCCCAGCCGCCAGGCGTCCAGTCGGTCGCCGAGATGCGCACGCCAATGGGCTTGTGCTGTGGGAAGACCGAGCGTACGGCGTCGTACACCTCCAGCACGAACCGCATTCGGTTCTCGAGCGAACCCCCGTACTTGTCCTTCCGCTGGTTGCTCAGCGGCGACAAGAAATTGTGCAACAGATAACCGTGTGCCGCATGGATCTCGACCACATCGAGGCCCAGCGCATCGGCACGGCGCGCCGCTCTCGCGAACTCAGCGACAAGCTCCGCGATCTCCTCGACCGTAAACGGCTCGGGGGTGGTACGGCCCGGATATGCGATCGCATCCGGCCCTCTGATCTCCCATCCGCCCGCGTCGAGAGGGATCTCGCGCTGGTGCTCCCACGCTACGGTGACAGAGCCCTTGCGGCCGGCGTGTTGTAGCTGGATACCCAGCCGAGCGCTGCCATGCTTTCGGCAGAACTCGACAATGGGCGCAAGCCGTTCCGCATGCGCCTCCGACCATAGACCAAGATCACCCGGACTGAGCCGCGCGCCCCGTGTGACGCTCGTGGCCTCGATGATGAGAAGGCCGGCCCCCGAGAGCGACAAGTGACCGAGATGCGTCCGATGCCACTCGGTGGCGAGGCCTTCGTCGGCCGAATACTGCGCCATCGGCGAGACGACTATTCGATTGGGGAGCTCGAGCCCACGAAGCCGAAACGGCGAAAAGAGGAGTGGAGACATGGCGGCATACTACTCTGGTTGGTGATGATGTCCGGGCGAGGCGAGAACGTCGACATTGTCCCGGCCGAGAGGCGGCATGGGGCGTTCCACGCAAGCGGGCGTCTGAGAAAGGCGCATAGGACAGCTCAGGAGTGGCCACGCGTGCTCATCACCCGGCGCCGTGAACCAAAGGCGACGAGCTGCCGTCTGAGGAAGGCTCAGCATCTCCGGCGTCGTCAGAACAGCCGAAGCCGCGACTCCGCGTGACTGCAGGTAACTGACGGCCGCCGCTCTCGTCATGCTGCCGGCGACGTCATCACTCGGCGCTTTGCCATCGACAACGATGTGACCGTCGGCGCAGCGAACAACAGAAGGCTGCCGCCTTGCAGCGCCCCGTCCGTTCCATGCCGTCTGCGTCATCCATGCAGCGATATCCTGCATGGAAAGATCGATCGATTGTCCAAGCCCGCTGCGATCGCGATGAAGGATCGCTCCCACAACAGAGACGCAGGCAAGAATTGCGCCCATGAGATCCGCAATCGAGATGCCCGTCTTCATGGGCACACCGTCAGAGCGGACGACATCCATGATGCCGGACATCGCCTGGATCACCGTGTCGAAGGCCGGCCTGCCAGGATACAGGGAGCGAACGCCAAACCCCGACACCCCCGCGTAGATGAGGCGCGGATTGCGCTCGCTCATCTTCTCGTACGAGAAACCCCGCTTGGCCAACGCACCCGGCTTCAGGTTCTCGATCAGCACGTCGGCGTCTTCAATCAAGCGCCAGAGTGCACTCGCGCCTTCGTTCGTGCGAAGATCGAGGACGATGCTCTTCTTGTCCGAGTTCATGTACGTGAAGAAGTAGCCCTGCCGGCCCTGAACCGGCGGCCATTCACGCGTCGCCTCGCCTTCGGGCGGCTCGACCTTGATCACCTCGGCGCCCAGTGCGGCGAGGTGCTTCGTGCAGAGCGGCACCGTCGTGTAGTGACCAATCTCGATCACTCGCACGCCGGCGAGCGGGCGCGTCGGCACGATCTGGCTGTTCTCCGCGGGAGCAGCAGCCGAGGAGAGGATCCGCTCGATCGCGCTTCGATCTTCATCCGGTCTGGGGATGCTTTTCGGAGCCTTCCCGGGGCTTCTGCTCATGCTGAGCGGCGATCCCGGAACGAACAGCGTCTTCTCCGTCGCGCGATCGGTCAGGGAGACGATCATGCGACGCTCGTCGAGGTTCGGCTCGGTCGGATGCTGCTCGATCTGGACCACCGGCCCGCAGGCAACCTGAGCCTTGCTCAGCGCCTCGATGCATTGATCGACGGTGTTCTCGGCAGCCCAGGCCTGAACCGCAGAATCGACTTCGGCGGAATGGCGCACGCGATCGGCAACGCGTGTGAGGCGAGGATCAGCGCCGAGTTCGTCACGCCCCATGATCTGCGTCAGCCTCAGCCACTGCTGATCACTTCCCGCGCATATCAGCAGCCAGCCATCGCTTGCCCGAAAAACATTCCAGGGCGAGATCATGGCATGGCGATTGCCAATCCGATTAACGGCGCTGCTCGTACCAGCAAGAAGGCCGGGCAGGAACGTCGCCATGGCTGCAAACGCGCAGTCGTAGAGCGCGATCTCGACCGTTTGGCCTTGCCCGGAAATGCGCGCGCACCTCAGCGCCGCCAGCACCGCAGTCGCCGCATACGTGCCCGCCTGGTACTCGACAACCGGCAGGGAGATGTTGACCGGCTTGCTGCCTGCATTGCCGGTCGTATCGATGATCCCCGAGCGCGCCTGGATTGCCAGTTCGTCATCGGCACGCCCGGCGTCAGGACCAGTCGAGCCATAGGCCGTGATTTCGCAGACGACCGCGCGGGCAGGGCGCGGCACAGTGATCCGGTCGATATCGGGCGAAACCAGAATGATGTCCGCCCGCTCGATCAATCTTTCCAGCAACGCTTGGTCAGCGGCCGAATTGCGATCGAGGCACAAGCTCAGCTTGCCGGCCGCGAACTGCTCCCGGCAGGCCCACTTTGTCGACGGACCGCCAGCCGTGGCACCTTCGATGAAGACCACGGTCGCACCGAGCTGCGCCAGAAGCGAACCGCACACGGACACGCCGATCCGATCGCCCAGCTCGACAACCAGAGTTCCGTCGAGCGCAGCGTTGCTATGAGGCGTATCCATCAGCCCGCCTCCTCCTCGAACGCCTCCTCGCGCTTTTGTCTAATCGAAGGCAAAAGCACGATCAGGAGCAGGACGACGGCGACGGCCAGCATGGTGGCGCTGATGGGCCGCGTGAAGAACACCGTCGCATCGCCGCGCGAGAGCAGGAGTGTGCGCCGCAGGAACTCCTCCATCATCGGTCCGAGGACAAACGCGAGGAGGAGCGGCGCGGGCTCTGCATCGATCTTCCGGAACACATAACCAAGCAGCCCGAAGATCGCCATCAGGTACACGTCGAAGGTCGAGTTGCTCAGCGAGAAGACGCCGATCGAGCAGAACGCGACGATCATCGGATACAGGAGATGGTAGGGGATGGAGATCATCCGGACCCACAAGCCGATGAGCGGGAGGTTCAGTGCCAACAACATCAGGTTGCCGACCCACATAGAAACGATGAGCCCCCAGAACAGCTTCGGCTGCTCCGTCATGACCGACGGCCCCGGCTGAATGCCCTGGATGATCATCGCGCCGATCATGAGGGCCATCACGGGGTTCGACGGCACGCCCAGGGTCAGCATCGGAATGAACGATGTCTGCGCGCCCGCGTTGTTGGCGGACTCCGGCGCCGCTACTCCCTCAATGGCGCCCTTGCCGAACTCTGCGGAATTTGGCGACACCTTCTTCTCGAGCGAGTAGGCGCCGAATGAGGCAAGCATGGCGCCACCGCCCGGCAGGATCCCGAGGATCGAGCCGAGCACGGTGCCTCTGAAGATCGGCCCGATGATGCGGCGCCAATCCTCGCGCGTGGGCATCAGACCCGTGACGCGCTTAGCCAGCAGCTCTCGCTTCGATTCGTTCTCGAGATTGGCCACGATCTCGCCGATGCCGAAGATCCCCATGGCCACGATGACGAAGTCGATTCCATCGGCAAGCTTCGGCAGGTCGAAGGTGTAGCGTTCGCTGCCAGAGGTGATGTCTGTGCCGACCAGCCCGAGAAACAGGCCGAGAACGATCATCGCCAGCGCGTGCAAAAGCGACCCGCGCGCCAGGACGATGGAGGCAATGAGGCCGAGCACCATCAGGGAGAAATACTCGGCCGGTCCGAACTTCAACGCGATGCTGGCAAGCGGCGGCGCGAAGAAGATGATGACGAACGTCGCGATCGTGCCGGCGATGAACGAGCCGATCGCCGCCGTGGCGAGGGCGCGACCTGCCTTGCCCTGGCGTGCCATTTGATAGCCGTCCAACGCCGTCACGACGGACGAGGACTCGCCGGGGAGATTGACAAGGATCGCGGTCGTCGAGCCGCCGTACTGCGCACCGTAGTAGATGCCGGCCAGCATGATCAGCGCGGATTCCGGCGGCAGCCCGAACGTGATCGGCAGCAGCATTGCGATCGTCGCAACAGGGCCGAGACCGGGCAGCACGCCGACGGCCGTGCCGAAGAAGACACCGACGAGGCAGTAGAGAAGGTTGATCGGCGTGAGAGCGGTCTCGAGACCGATCCACAGGTTGCCTAGGAGGTCCACGCGGACGCCTTTCTTATTTGGTTGGCTTAGCCGGCGTTGAACCAGCTTCCGACGAGAGGCATCGGCACCCCCAGCGCCTTTACGAACAAAAGCGCGCCGGCGGCGATGAAGGCGATGAGTCCGAGAGCAGCGGACCATTCGAAGCGGAACTCGCGGCTCGCGCTGGCGCTCATCAGGATGGAGGCAAACATCGCGATGATGAAGCCGGCCCGCTCGACGAGCAGGCCGAAGAGCACGACCGAGCCGACGATCAGCAGCGCCGGCTTGAGCGCGAATTTGGTGACCTGCTCGCCCGGAACGATGAATGCGCGCGCCAACGTCGCGATGCCGAAAACCAGCAGCAACGAAGACAGAATGATCGGAAAGTAACCGGGCCCCATCTGACCAGCCCGGCCCATCGGGTAATCACTTCCGACGATCAGCCCGAACAGCGCGGCAGCCAGATAGATGACCCCGCTCCAGAAATCCTTGGGACTGCGGATGAGAGACATCATCCTGCTCCTCTCACGTTCGCTCAGCTTCGCGTTACGTCGTTACGTCAAATGACGTGAAATCCAGGACACGCCACCTCGGAGGAAGAATTTTCACCCGAGGTGGCAGCGTACTCCTGGCTACAGCTCAGTTCTCAGCCTTCATGCCAGTGCGGTCGGCAACGCCGTTCCACTTCTTGACCTCAGAGGTGACGAAGGCCACGAACTCCTCCGGCGTGGAGGCAGCCGGCACCGCGCCAAGATCCGAAAGTCGCTTGACGACATCCGGGTCCTTGAGTGCCGCGGCGAACTGCGCGTTGAGCGTGTCGACGATATTCTTCGGCAGGCCCGCAGGACCGATCAAGCCCTGCCAGTCGGGGACGTCGAAGCCCGGAACGAGCTTCGCAGTCGGCTCGACGTCGGGAAGTGCATCGATCTTTTTACTGCTGCCCATGGCCAGCGGGACCATCGCCTTGTTCTTGATGTGCCCAAGCGCAGAAGGCGTCGTCGCGAACAATCCGGAAATCTCGCCAGAAACGACAGCCGCCGTAGAGAGACCACCCGAACGATACGGGACATGGATGGTCTGAATGCCTGTTTCCGCCTTGAAGAGTTCGCCGGCGAGATGGTTGACGGTGCCGTAGCCCGCTGAGCCGAGGGAGAGCGTGCCTGGATTGGCTTTAGCGCGGTCGATGAACTCCTGCAGCGTGTTAATGCCGAGAGAAGGCGGCACGACCAGCACTGTCGGGATATCCGCCGTACGCGTGATCAGGGTGAAGTCCTTGAGAGGATCGTACGGAATCTTCTTGTGCCGATAGAGGGCCGGATTGGCGCCAAAGCCGATCGTCGTGACGAGCACCGTATAGCCGTCAGGACGTGCCTCTCGCACGGCGCTGAGGCCGATGAGGCCGCCACCGCCCGCGCGATTCTCAACGACAACCGGCTGCCCGATGGTCTCGGTGACCTTCGCCGCCAGAATGCGGGAGACAACATCCGTAGCACCACCCGGCGCAAACGGGATGATGAGCTTTATCGGCTTCTCGGGCTTCCAGTCGGCCGCCTGCGCGCTTCCCGCCAGCGCGAGCAGCACTGCTGCCGCGAGAGCGGAATGAATCTTCCTGAACATAGACATTTCCTCCTTGCTGTTTTCGCAGCCCGCTTCGAAAAGCCAGCCGTGCCTTCTAGGGAACGACGCGTGCGCGTCAGTGCGACTTTGCAGACGGGGATCGCCCGGCCGGACGGCTTTCGCCGGCGAGGCGCTCAATGGCGCGCAGGCCCTTCTGGCTGCCCGAACCGAACTGCCTCAGATCTTCGAAGAGAGCGTCGGCCTCGCCGCCCGCGCCAACCAGCCCCACGAGCTTCGCCCGCATGTCGTCCCACGTCATGGGATTGCCGGGATGCCCCTTCGCGATGGCGATCTCTGCGCGGCGCTCCTCGCCACTCTTGAAGCCGACTGTGATCGCCGCCGACGAGTATCCATGCGACGCGCTGTTGATGGCATCGACCTTCTGCGCCGTCTCCAGAATCCGAGGCTCCGGGCGGAATGGCTCGGCGAAGTCCGCCGCGGAGAGCGGACGGCCGTGAAGCGCCAATGCCAGGCAGTACTTGATGTCGAATTTTCCCTCGAGCGAGGAAGCCGGCGTGCCCGTCTTGCCACCCGTGATCTGATGGGCCAGGGCGCCGATGTCCGCGCGCACCTTGGATACACGGCCAACCTCGTCGGAGGTCAGCGTCAGGGATCGCGCCGCATCGATCGCCGGATGCGTCAGGTGGCAGGCGGCATAGGGCTTGAAGCTGTTGTTCAGGATCTCCCATTCAGTGAAATCCGCGACGGCGATCGTCGCCGCGCGATCCTGAATAATCGCTGTTGCGAGCGCCCCACCCGGATTGAGAAGCTCGGTTGCCGCTTTGAAACCAGCAGCCGCGAGTTGGGCCGATAGCACACCATCCATCGCGGCCTTGCCCGCATGGAAGGGCTTCGACATCGTCCCGAACGAGCCGACGAGACCGCTCGCCTGTGTCGCGGCAACGCCAAGCGCGTGCTGGGCCGCCCCCTCGTCCAGTCGCAAGAGCACTGCACAAGCTGCTGCAGCGCCGAGGCGGCCAAAGACACCTGTCGCGTGAAAGCCCCGGGCCGTTACCGCTTCGCCAAGTCCGTATCCGACGCGCGCCGCCACCTCGAAACCAGTGATGAAGGCGGTCAGCATTTCTTCTTCGGAAGCACCAACTTCCTGGCCGAGTGCCAGAGTAGCCGCCCACAATGGTGCGCTGGTGTGCGTGTTCGCCTTGACGTAAGTGTCGTCAAAATCAAGGCAATGCGCGAGTGTGCCGTTGCAAAGCGCTGCACCGGTCGCGCCGGATTGGCCGCCGATGAGAAGGGTGGAACGTCCGGGAACGCGCCAGCCGTCGACCACCGCGTGCACGCTTCTGCCGGCCTCCTCAGACCGAGCTCCCATGCACACTGCTACCCAATCGACGAGGCACATGCGTGCCGCCTCGATGACGTCCGCCGGTATGGCGCGCGAGCGAGCGGCACCGATATAGCGCGCGATTGCGATGCCATTCGAGGCATTGTCGATCTTCACTCTCCGAGCCTCCTCCCGAACCCTTTTTCTTCGCACAGCAAGACGCTCGATCGCGGAAGCGCGATCGTCTGGCCCCTATGGGATCTCCAGAAATTCAGTCTCGGCGCCGAGCTAGGCCGTGCATTTCGCGGCGGAGGATAGCCACAATCGTTCGGTCAGGTACCGCCACGATCGGAATAGCAGCCATATTGGCGTGCGCATATTTTGTCAGAGGCGCGGGGACCATTGCCCCGATCGCAGCATGGCACGGGCCTGACTTCGTACCGTCTGAGCGAGCGCACGTGACGCTTCGGTCGAAGGCCGCAACGTCGACGAAGCTAGGATAAGTTTCCTATTCATCGTCGGCTCGAGCCGCCAGTAGCGAATTCGGCCCGATGTAACGAGATCATGCACGCAGGCATAGGAAAGCACCGTGTACGCGACACCGGATTCGACCAGCTTCAGCGTCGACGGCATGGCGTCAATCTCGATCCGAACGTTTGCAATCAGGCCACCGAGGCGGGCCAGAACCGTGTCGACGAGCAAGCGCAGTCCGTGCGGCCGGCTCGGCAGAATGAGTGGAATATCCTTGAGCGCCGCCGTCGGCACAACACCGTCGCCCACACCGAATGGATCGTTCATCGGACCAAGCAGGAAGAGCTCATCGGTCAGGAGCTCGTCGGTCGATACCGTCCGGCTGTGCGGCGTGTCGTAGAGGACGGCGACGTCGATGCGGCCGGAAATCAGCCATTCCAGAACGTGGGCACTGAAGCCCTCCATCACGCCCAGGAGGACATTCGGAAACTTCTGGCTGAACCGCTGAACCAACGGGCCCGCCAGAGCTGCAGTAACCGAAGGAGGCATTCCGACGCTGACATGGCCGGAGGGCGACAGACCAAGCGTGCCGATCTCGTATTCGGCGGCCGACCGCGCCTGCAGCATGGCCCGCGCGTACTTCTCCAGCAGTTTCCCGGCTTCGGTCAGCGCAACGCCGCGCCCGGTCCGATGATAGAGCTTGGCCCCGAGCGAATCCTCGAGCGCCTTGATCTGACGACTGAGTACGGGCTGAGCTACGGAAACTTTAGCTGCGGCGCGTGAGAACGCGCCGCAGTCTGTAATCGCTAGAAAGTACTCGAGCTGTCGCAGCTCCATGGGCAAGGTTCCGCTATTCTAGTGTGATGATCGAGAAATTCGCCACCTCCCAGGGCTGGGGCCGAGCGAATTTCTCGATCTGAATCACACTAGCCAGTCCACGATCCTAGTGTCCCTTTTGATTCCGAAGTTCGCGCGCGACACCGGCATCGAGGTGTGGCGAACTTCGGAATTGGGACACTAGTGACTTGCCCGATGACCGGTTGGCGATGAGGTCAATAGCGAGCCCGCCTCAATAATAGCGGTCGTACTGCTATCTTGGGTAGCAGATCCTTGCACAACGGGCGTCGACTACATCAGGCAGGAGCTGTCAGATATCGATTGATCGCTGTGTGATCGGCCTTGTCGCCGAGCTCTTCGGCCGCCGCGTCCCACAATGAGGCACATTTCTCACCCAGCGGAACCGGCACGCCGAGCCGTTCGGCAAGATGCTGCGCAGTCCGAATATCCTTGGCCATCAGCCCGAGGAAGAAGCCTGAATCATAGCGTTCGGAGATGACGTACTGCTTCAGCTTCACCTCGGTCGAGTTGTTCTTTCCCGTCGAAGCATTCAGCACATCGACAAGCACCCCAGGATCGACGCCGAACGTCTTGCCGACGTTCATGGCCTCGAGCGCGGCCACGAGCCCTGCTCCCGATACGTAGTTGTTCAGTGCTTTGACCGCGTGCCCCGAGCCGATGGGGCCAGTACGGAAGACGGCGCGGCCCATGGCTTTCAGCAACGGCTCGACGCGGTCGATCGTACTTCCCTCACCCCCGGCCATGATCGCAAGCGAGCCGTCGATGGCCCGCTTCACACCTCCCGAGACGGGCGCATCGACGAAGCCGAAGCCTGCAGCGACCAATGCCTCTCCGATCTCGCGCGTCCCGATCGGATCGGATGAGCTCATCTCCACGATGATCGCGCCCTGACGCAGATGCGGCCGCATGGCATTCAGGACTTCACGCACGATGGCGCCGTTCGGCAGCATGGTGATAACGACCTGCGCCCCATCGACGACCGTCGTGAGAGAGGACGCGATCTTGCCTCCGGTTTCGCGAGCGAAGAGCTCGCGCATCCCCTCGGCGACATCGAACCCGACGACATCGAAACCCGCGCCGATGAGGCGGGCGGCCATCGGACGCCCCATATTGCCGAGTCCTACCAGCGCGACCTTGGCCGGCGGCGCAATCACGGCACTCCCAGACGAGGGCGCTTCAGAATTACTCATCGCCCATTTCCTTGAACGCTTCCTTGGCAAGGCGGAAGCTGTCGATGCCCGCCGGCACGCCGGCGTAGACCGCGACCTGCAGGAAGATCTCCTTGATCTCGTCCTTCGTGAGGCCGTTCTTCCGGGCAGCCTTCACATGCAGCTTCAGCTCGTGAGGGCGGTTGAGCGCTGCGATCATGGCGAGGTTCACGATGCTGCGGCTGCGGCGATCGAAGCCGGGCCGCGTCCAGAGTGCACCCCAACAGTAAGAAGTCGACCACTCGGCCATCGTGCGCGTGAACTCGTCGGCACCGGCAATCGACCGATTGACGTAGTCCTCGCCGAGAACCTCCTTGCGAACCGCAAGGCCCTTTTCGAACAAGCTGTCAGCGTCGTCTGTCATGTTTTCATCCTCAGCAAGCTGAAACGTGGAGTGCGATACGCTCTCCACCCCTTCAAATTCGGCACGCGGGCTCCTCAGCTCGCGGCCTCGGCCAGCAGGCTCTTCGGCCGACCGGACACGTCGCGCGGCACCAGCGGCGATACGACGTCGGCGGCGACATCGGAGACCTTCTCGAGCACCAGAACATTCTCGAGGACCTTCGAGATGGCCGCATCATCGAGCCGATAGGCGGCGAAAGGCGCGCACCTGCGGAACTTTGCAGCCACCTCTTCGACCGTCAGGGGATTGTCCGGGTGCCCCTTCTCAATTGTGCACACGCCCGCAATCGTCCGACCGTCTCGCAGCTTTGTGGTCAGGCGCGTTCCGAGCGGCGGCAAGCTCTCATCGAGATCCGCCGAGATGCGCTCCATGAAACCGCGCACATCGGCGCGCGAGCGGGCTTGCGGCGTGTAGGCATCGAGGAAGATTCCACCATCGTGCACAACCGTCGAGATGACGTAGGGCAAGCTGAACTGGCATTGCGGGACCGTTTCCGGCTTCCATTTCTCCGCCTTGGGGATCGCCACCACTGTCCAGTTCAGGCTGCCAACATCTAGGTGCATGCTCTCGACATCGCCGACGCTGAACTCGTGCTCCCTCATCTGCTCGAGCAAGAGATCGATGCCTGTGTGCGTGCACTTGCAGGCAGCGTGCGCCTTGAAACTCGTGCGCATCATCTCCCAGCGCGCGCCAAGCTCGTGCGTGACTGCATCCAGATCGATGCGACCCTTTCGTGCAAAGAGGGCGTAGTAGCCGCGCTGCTCTCCCGCCAGGAATTCCTTGACCGGTCCCGTCACGCCGAGCCGGCTCATCCGGCAGATGTTGATCGCATCCTGCGCGACGAAGCCATGATGGAACCTGATCATCGAGGCGCCTTCGTTGTACATCGAGGCGTCGTGCGGCTGCGTCATCAGCTTGGCGATGCCCAGCGCGTTCATCAGCTCAGCGTGGCTGAAGCCGAGCAGCTTGGCGGCTGCGGCCACCGCACCAAAAATGTAGTGCCCTCCGGCAGAGCCGCCGGGCTGCTCGATGCTTTTGAACGAGCAGCCAAGGCCCGTCCGGATCATGAGCTCCTGCGCAACGATGAACGCCGTCAGAAGCTCCCGTCCGCTCGTCTTATCCTTCAGCCCGGTCGCGGCGAGCAGCGTCGGCACGGTATACTCCGCGCCATGCCCGGCTTCGTAGTGCGTGTCGCCCATGTCCATGGCACGCGCCATCGGCGCCAGCGCGAATGCCGCCATCGCGGCCGGTACTTTCCCGCCGTAGAATGGAATATGGCTCTCCGGCTTGCCGCCCTGATCACGCACGAAGGCAACGACATCGGCGATGCCGTCCATGCCGGAGCCGCCCATCGAAACGCCGATGATGTCGAGGATCTGCTTCTTGCCGAACTCCCGGACGTCCTTCGGTAGATCGTCGTAACTCGTCTCGACGACCATCCGACAGAGCGTCTCCATGGGGTCTTCGTCAGCAATCCGCTGGAATGTCCTCATGATCACCTGGTCTCCTCCGTCAAGCCATCCCGCCATATGCGGAGGCTTGCTCGCGCTTGCTTTGCCGAACCCGGGCACGGCGGAACGGGACGCATCTTGCGCCGTCCGACAATGTTTCCTGATCGAACCATATTCCGCCCACCGACACTGACCACGCGCGGCCCCGGCATAGCAGGGTGATCATTCGCCATATACCGACGTGGCACTTGCCCCCATCAGCGCGCTGCCCGGTCCGGGATCGGACGCAGCGGCGGCAGATCGAGACGCGCGACGATGCCCGCAAGCTCTTCGCTTGCCGGCGGATAGCTCTCCATCACGAGCGTATCGTGCCCTGGAATGAGATAGTCCAGGCTCGGCACGGTCGCGCGCACCTTCTCGTAGGAACGAAGCATCTGCGCAATGTCGACGGCCGCCACGAACGGCCGCTGCCGGCTGATGTTCTCGAAGAACGATGCCACGTCCCCCGCCAACGTGACCCAGCCGCGCTCGGTGTGGATCCGCAGGTACTGCAGTCCGACGCTGTGCCCCGGAGCTATGTCGATCTCGATGCCGGGTGCGAAGGTGAAAGCGCCGTCGTAAAGCCTCAGCCGGCGCGCGAAATTGAGCCTGACCAGATTGGCGATATCGTCGGCTTCATAGCCGGCGGCAAAGTAGCGGAAGCGCATGTCCGGGCCGACAGCGAACGCAAGCTCGCTCTGCTGGAGGTGGAACGTCGCTGCCGGCAGAAGGTCGATATTGCCGGCATGATCATAGTGAAGATGCGTGTGAATGACGTCCTTCACCTCTCCCGGCTCGACCCCGATCAGGCGCAGGGCTTCGATCGGGCAGCGTAGCAACTTTCGCTTCCGCCGCGCCGCGACCTCGGCGGAAAATCCCGTATCGATGACGATCGTCCGGCCCGGCCCGACGGCGACCCAGATGAAGTAGTCCATGTCCATGCGCTCGTCGCGCGCATCGCCGCCGATGAAATGATCCGAGCGCCTGGCCTCTCGCGAGGCATACTTGATAGCGTAGAGGCGATACGTCGGCAGGCTCTCGGACACTGATCTACTCTCCTTCGGCGCGAATCCGATCAGCCCTAGCGGCCGATGAAACGCGGCTTGCGCTTCTCGAAATGAGCCCGCAGGCCTTCTTCGTAATCGGCAGTCGCTTCGAGTGGGCGACGCAGGGCCTGGTTCAGCTCGGCTGCCGCATCGAACGGCAGGTCCGCCCCCCCGTTGAGAAGCTCCTTGGCAGCCGCGAACCCGAGCGGGCTCGTGCTGTCCGCAATCTTGCGCGCGAGCTCGAGGGCCGAGGGAAGCAGCTCCTCCCGTCTGACGACACTTTCGAGGATACCGAGTCTCAGCGCCTCGTCCGATCCGACCTGGCGCGCCATATAGAAGAACGGCCGGGCTGCCGCGCGGCCGATCAAGCGGGGCAGGATGACAGCGCCGCCGGCGCCGGGAAAAGCACCCAAGGTCATCTCGGGAAAGCCGAAGCGCGCTTGATCGCTGGCAATGCGAAGATCGCAGTAGAGCGCGAGCTCGAAGCCGCCACCGACACACCAGCCGTTGATGGCGGCGACGAAAGCCTTCGGCGAGCGCCAAATCGCCTCGTTAACCCGCCACAGAGAAGTGGCCTGCGCCCACTTCTCATCGGCCGTCATGCTGCGCCGCTCTTTGAGATCGGCACCGGCGCAGAAGGCTTTGTCGCCGGCGCCTGTGACGATGATGACCCGAGTGTCCGCATCTTGCTCGGCCGCGCGAACTTCCTCCAGAAGCCGCACCGCCAGCGCGCCCGACAAAGCGTTCATGGCCTCCGGGCGATTGAGGGTCAGGATCCGGACCGGCCCTTCCTGCGCGATCGTGAGTATCATGCTGTCCTAGCCTGTCCTTGGGAGCTGTCGACACGCTCAGCGGCTTGCAAGCAGCTCGCGGGAGATGAGGAGCTTCTGGATCTCGTTCGTGCCGTCGTAGAGCTGGAACACCATCGCATCCCGGTAGAGCTTCTCCAGCGGGAAGTCGTTCAGGAACCCGTAGCCGCCGTGCATCTTGAGGGCCGCCGAGCAGACGCGCTCGCTCATCTGCGAGGCGAAGAGCTTTGCCATCGAAGCTTCACGCACGCAGCGAACGCCCGCATCCTTGAGCCGTCCCGCGTGGTAGTAGAGCTGCCGCGCACATTCGAGATCTGTCGCCATCTCGGCGAGCATGAACGCGACCGCCTGATGTTGGGAGATCTTCTTGCCGAACGTCTCCCGCTCCTGGGAATAGCGCAGCGCCTCGTCGAATGCGCGTTGGGCCACGCCGACCGCTTGGGCCGCAACGACAATGCGCTTCGTCTCGAGACCCGACAGCGCGATTTTCAGCCCATCGCCCAGCTCCCCGAGGAGGTTTTCAGCCGGCACCTCCACATTCTCGAGCGAAATTTGGCAGGTGTCGTTCGTCCGGTGCCCAAGCTTCAGCTCTTCGCGAACGACCGTGTATCCAGGAGTATCGGTCGGCACGATAAATGCCGAAATGCCACGCCGGCCAGCTGCCGGTTCACTCACGGCGATGACGAGCGAAATCTTCGCAGTCGCTCCCGAGGTGATGAACAGCTTGCTGCCGTTGATGACATAGCGGTCGCCGCGCAGCTCGGCGCGCGCGCGGAGGTTTGCAGCATCCGATCCCGCCTGCGGCTCCGTCAGCAGCATGCAGGCAATCTGCCGCCCTTCCGCGACCGGGCGAAGGTAGCGCTCCTTCTGCGCCTCCGTTCCGAATGCGAAGACGTTGTTGGCGAAGGAGTTCGTGGCATTGATGGTGTTGCAAATGCCCGCATCGCCGTAGCTGAGCTCTTCGGTCAGATACAGATACGAGAAGAAGTCGGCTCCGGCGCCGCCCCATTCCGAAGGTATGCCGACACCGTAGAAGCCGAAGCCCCCGAGCTTTTCCAGCGTCGCCTTCGGGACAATGTGCTGTCGGTCCCACTCCGCCGCATGGGGAATGATTTCCTCGCGCACAAAATTGCGCACCATGTCGCGCATCGCGATCTGTTCGTCGGTCATTGTGGTCACGTTATCGTCTCTTGAGGCTTGGAGAGGAACCGATCGGAGCTGAGCCAATCAGCCGGGCATCGCGAAGCCGCCGTTCACGCTGCAGATCTGTCCGGTGATGTGACGCGCCCTGGTCGATGCCAGGAAGGTAACGAGGTCCGCGACATCGTTGGGCTGGCCAATCCGCCGGACCGGATAGACGCGGCGAACCTTCTCCTCGCGCGCGGCGACAGCCTCCGCTCCGAGCTTTGCCTCGAGGCGGCCGAGCATTTCACGACGCAGCGGCGTGTCTGTTGCTGCCGGCGACACCGCGTTCACGGTTACTCCATGCCGGCCGACTTCACGGGCCAAGGATTTGGTGAAGGAGATCAGGCCGCCCTTCGCGCTCGAATAGGCCACTTCCTTCTCCTGACCGACCCTCGCCGCGTCCGACACGATATTCACGATTCTACCGTGGGTGCGCCCTATCATCCCCTGAAGAACGCTCCGCGTGCAATGCATCGCGCCAAACAGACCGACGGCGATCTCCCGCTCGCAGTCTTCCGGCCGGCTCTCCACGAACGACGTATTGTTCACCATGATCGCCGCATTGTTCACGAGAACATCAAGGCGCCCGAACCGGTCATGGACCTCGCCGATGGAAGCCCTCACGTCGTCCAGCCGCGTGACGTCGAAGGGAGCGGCCATCGCCGGTACGCCGGTAGGCTGCAGCAGTTCGAGCGTCTCCTGGCACCGCTCGCGCGTGAGATCGTTGACGGCGACCGCGGCCCCCTCGGCCGCGAATGCAAGGGCGATCGCCTGTCCGATCCCCGATCCCGCCCCGGTAACGAGAACAGCTTGTCCTTTGAGTTCCAGATCCATATGCGCCGTCTTTTTTTGGGAAGCACAGAACCTGCTCGTATTCCCTCCCCTATGTTTGCGCCACGCATAGCAGACTGCACACGGCCTACATACCGATCGGCAGGCCTGTATCTTTCACGATCGCCCTGTGGGCCATCGCGGTAGCGGCGTCCGAATATCACGCGCCGTTTTGGCAATTTTCTCGCGTTCGGTAGGGATTTGGCGATCCCGGCAGGATTCGAACCTGCGACCCCCAGATTAGGAATCTGGTGCTCTATCCGGCTGAGCTACGGGACCGGTTGGCACGCCGAGCCCGCCCGGCGGCGGCCCACACTTGCGCGATTGAGCGCCCGAGGTCAAGGCGCCGGCAACGGGCCGCCAATCCGGTCGTCCGTCACGACGACGAGCGCGCGGAAGGCGTGCCAGGTTGCATGGCCGATCAACGGGAACAGAAGCACGAGGCCGAGGAACAGCGTTGCGCAGCCGAACGCCATGAAGCCGCCGATGAGGCCCGCCCAGAGCAGCATGGGCTTGGGATTTTGGCGCACGGCCGCAACGCTCGCTGCCGCCGCCGATATCGCGTCGATCCTGTGCACGAGCAGCAGCGGTACGGCGATGACCGACACGGCATAGACGGTGGCGGCAAGCCCCCCGCCGACAAGTGACCCGACGATCAGCAGGCCGAGGCCCGAGGGCGTGAACAGGAGACGCGTGAGGAACTCGGATGGTGGCGGCAGTCCGGCCCCTCCAAGGAAGAGGACGAGCAGGACGAAGGCGAGCTCCAGCCAGACGAGGAAAATCACCATGAGGCCGACGCCGAAGAAGCCGAGCTGCCCCTTGGCGCGAAGACCCGCGCCAATGACATCGCCAAGCTCGATGTGTTCACCGACCTCGAGACGGCGGCTCGTTTCATAGAGCCCGACCGCGAGGAGCGGGCCGACCAGCAGGAAGCCGCCGGCGAGCGCGGGCACCAGGGATTGCCAATTGGCGAGTGTCAGCCCGAGGAGCAGCCCACCCGCAACGATCGCGAAAGCAGCCCCATAGGCGAGCGAGATGTGCGGCACGCGCCAGAGGTCGTTCCAGCCTGCCGCGAGCCAGGCCCAAGGTGCATCGAAGGGCACACGGCGAATCGCGACGGCCGTTCGAGGCAGCGCGAGCGGCGCGGCAGCGCGTTCGGAAAGTATGTCTTCCGTCATCCGAGGCGGCTCCCTCCCAGGGCATGGGCATGCTTTTGTACCGTATGCCCTGCCGTTCAGCCATGGCGCTTGATGGAGATCAATCCGGGGGCGACCTATGATAGCCGCGACGGGAACGCATGGCCGTGCGCATGCGCCAAGCTTGCCCCTCGGCACCTGATCGCGCCATTCTGTATACGGGACGCCCTATTCCACAGCCGCCGACAGCCGATCGGCGGCACCTCCCGGGAGAGCCGAGACAACCATGCCCCTCGACCGCAATCATGCCGTGCCGGCCCTCGTCGGCAACCCAGCCGACTTCCTGATGATCGCCGGCCTCGCCGGGACAGCCTACGAGCTCGCGTCGATCACCAACGACGGCGACAACCTCTACGCCCTCGGAGGCGCCATGGGCGCGGCCCTCTCCATGGGGCTCGGGCTGGCGCTCGCTCAGCCGAAGCGGCGCGTGCTCGTCGCGACGGGCGACGGCGAGTTGCTGATGAACGTCAGCACGCTGGCCACGGTCGGTGCGCTGCAGCCGCCTAACCTTTCCATCCTGTGTGTGGACAATGGCCACTACGGCGAGACTGGCTACCAGAAGAGCCACACGAGCCTCGGCGTGGATCTCGAGCGCATGGCCATCGGCGCCGGCATCGGCTCGACCATGACCATCGAGCGCGAAGACCAGCTCGCGGCTGGTGTGCGGATGCTTCGGGAGAGCAATGGGACGTCCTTCGTCCTCGTGAAGGTCTCGACCGTCGATGCGCCGAAGGACAAGCTCTCGCTCGACGGCGGCGCCAACCGCGTGCGTTTCCGTCAGGCGCTGCTTCGCGCCGCGCGCTGAGCCGGCGCGCGATCCCGCTTAAGAAAAAGACTGCCGGCCAACGCGCCAACGGGGAGGAACGCAGACCATGGCCCGCAAGTCCCTGCGCCAGCGCGTGCTCGCGGGCGAGACGGTGCTCGGCAGCATGATGTTCGAGCTGCTCGGCCCCGCGATTCCGCAGCTCCTCGTGAACGCGGGCGCCGAGTACGTCATCTACGACATGGAGCACACGGGCACGTCGCTCGAGATCATCAAGGCGCAGATCTCTTACTGTCGAGGGCTGCCGATTGCGCCCATGGCGCGCGTGCCGCGCGGCGAGTACCACTTCCTCGCCCGCGCGCTCGACATCGGCTGCCACGGCGTCATGGTCCCGATGGTGGAGAGCGAGACGCAGGCACGCGCGATCGTGGAAGCAACGCACTATCCTCCGCGCGGTCGCCGCGGCGCCGCCTTCGGCTTTGCTCATGACGACTATGCGGCCGGAGACCCGAAGGCGAAAATGCGCACGGCCGACGCGCGCACGCTGGTCATCGCGCAGATCGAGACCGAGCGCGGCCTCGAGCAGGCGGAAGCGATCGCCGCGGTCGACGGCATCGATGTTCTCTGGGTCGGGCACTTCGATCTCACGAATTTCCTCGGCATTCCGGGACAGTTCGACAATCCGATTTACGTGAAGGCTGTCGATCGGATCGTGGCGGCGGGCCGCAAGCACAAGAAGGGCCTCGGTTTCATGGCGGCCAGCGCCGACTGGGCGCGCCAATATAAGAAGCTCGGCTTCAATATGCTCGCAGCGGGGCCGGACCAGGCGCTGTTCGAGGCGGGCGTGCGCGGCATCCTTTCGAGCGTGGAGGATGGGCGATGATGGTCGAGGCGACGAGGTGAGCGACCGCCGCCCCAATCCGTCGGCAGAGAGCGCGCCGCAATACGCGACGCTCAAGGCGTTCAATGTCGCGCTTATCACGCTCGTCGGGTCATCGACGCTCGCGCTCTCCCTCGCCGTGCTAGCGCCGATGATGATGGCGACGGCCGAGATGCCGCCAGCCGCCTTCGGGTGGATCAGCGGCGCCTCGGGCCTCGGTTCAGTCTGGCTCTACATGGCCAACTCGGCCTTCACGGTGCCGCTCGGCCCGGTCCGGGCCCTCATGGTGGCGGCACTCGTCGCGACGGCCGGCGCAGCCCTGATCATGTCCGGCTCGTACGCGCTGATGATCGCCGGTGCCATCCTGATCGGCTTTGCCTATGCGACGACGACGCCGGCCGGCAGCCAGATCCTCGCGGACAACACGCCGCCGTCGAAACGCAACCGCATCTTCTCGCTCCGCCAGACGGGTGTTCCGCTCGGCGGCGTCATCGCGGGCGTCGCCGGGAGCGCGCTCGCCGCGCAATACGGCTGGCGGGGCGCGCTTGGCGTCTTCGTCGTCTTTCTGCTCGTGGCCAGCAGCATCCTCTTTCTCGCGCCACGGCACTTCAACGAGAGCCGCCCGCGCACGGCATTCAGGTTCGGCAAGCTGTTCGCGCTCGCGAACCTGCGCCAGCCGTTCCTGACGCTTGCCTCCATTCCAGGGCTAAGGATCATCGCGCTCGCGAGCATCGGTTTTGCGAGCGTACAGGGCGTGCTGAACGCCTTCTTCGTCACGTTTCTCGCCAATGGCCTCGGCTATGACCTGAAGCTCGCGGGGCTGCTGTTCGCGTTGAACCAGGCGCTGAGCGTTGCCGGGCGCGTGGTCTATGGCTTCATCGCCGATGCCTTCGGCTCGCCGCGTCCGGTGCTGTGCGGCCTCTCCGTCCTCTCGGCAGCGTCGGCGATCGCAATAGCATGCCTGGGGAGTGGCTGGTCGATGGCTGCGCTGATCGCGGTGGCGGCCTTCTCCGGCATTTCGGTTGCGACGTGGAACGGCCTGTTCATGGCCGAGGTCGCGGGCCTTGCGCCGGAACGGGCCAGCGAGGCCAGTGCCGGCTCGACGTTCTTCGTGTTTGCGACGTACGTCGTGATCCCACCCATTGCCGGCGTCGTGATCACGTGGTTCGGTTATCGCGCGGCATTTGTCATGGCCGCGGTATGCGTCGCGATTGCAGGTGTCGTGCTGGCGATCGGCTGGCGCGGCAAGATGCGCGGCGGCTAGTGTGATGATCGAGAAATTCGCCACATCTCGCGGCACGGCATCGAGCGAATTTCTCGATCTGAATCACACTAGCAAGTTTATGATTCTAGTGTCCCTTATGATTCCGAAGTTCGCTCGGGGCGCCAGCATCGAGGTATGGCGAACTTCGGCATCGGGACACTAGCGATAGCCCTCATCGATCGAGCGCTTGATCGCGGCATCGAGCTCCGCGCGGTCGATGATCCCAGTCAGATTGTCCCGCGTCGGGCCAAAGCGGCGCGCATGAATGGCGCGCTCGCGCGAGACCAGCTCCAGGCGAGCGAGCTCGGCCAGCGGATCAGCATGATCATCGACGCGGATGTCGAGCATGGATGAGTCTTCCTCATCGTGCACAAGGAGTGCTGCCGACTGGCGCCCGCGCTTGTCCCCACCCGCCGCCTCACCGGCCTGCATGGCGCGAACGAGCCGCTCGGGCAAAGGTAAGTCCGCGCCGGCCTCGTAGGTATCCGCTGTCGCCTCGATCACCTGAGGTCCGGCGAGCATATTGCCAGCGACCGAGATCGTCGCGCGCTGAAGATGTCCGCACCAGTCGATGCACGCCGCACCGGTCGCGGCCGCAAAGTGGCCCTCGCGGTCCATGATGTGCACTTGGCGGTGGTCGCGCCCTTCGTCGGCCATCATGAGCATGCGAACGACATCATCGGCCGACCCGCCTGCCGTCAGCAGCGCAAGGCCTCGCGGCCCGAAGAATGGATTGGTCAGCGCCTGCGTGCACACGGCACCGATGCCGGTCCGCAAATGCGGCACGCGCGCCCCCACGGCAAAATTGCACGTCGCGACCGCAATACCAATGCGGCCACTCGCGGGATCCCGCGCGATGATCGACCAAGTCATGCCACTTCCCCCAAGCCTTCGCGGCCTGCGGATTTAGGCTGTGCCGTGCGCCACGGCAAGGGCCCGCGCAACTGCCGGGCGCTCCTTCATGCGCGCAAAGTGATCGGCGACGCGCGGAAACTGCGCGATGTCGACCTTGTCCTGCTTGAGCCAACCGGAAACTGTGAACAGATAGGCGTCCGCAATCGAGTAATTCTCACCCATGACCCATGGGCCACGGAACATGCGGCTTTCGATGACTTCGTAAAAGTCCGTCATGTTCTGCTGAACCTTGGCCTTCATGGACTCGAGCGCCGCCGGATCGTCCGCCCAGCGTGAGCCCCTGATGCCGTGCGAATGACCTGGATGCACCGTCGAGCACATATAGCTGTTGAAGGCCTGGACTTCGGCAAAGGCAAAGGAGTCATCAAGCGGCGCAAGCCCGCTCGCCGGATGCGTAGCGGCGACATACGCCAGGATCGCAGGAGTCTCCGTGATGACGCCGCGAGCCGTGACGAGCACAGGCACGCGCCCTTTCGGATTCATCGCGAGATAGTCGGGCGTGCGCTGCTGGCTCGTCTTGAAATCGACGCGAATGGCCTCGTAGTCGGCGCCTGCTTCCTCGAGCGCGATATGCGAGGCCAACGAGCACGTGTGCGGCGCGTAGTAGAACTTCATCATCTCATTCCCTCAAGTGTGGATGACGCGGCCGAAGGCGTCGAGCACGCTCTCGTGCATCATCTCAGAGAGCGTCGGGTGCGGGAAGACGGTGTGGATCAGCTCCTCCTCCGTCGTCTCGAGGCCCATGGCGATGACGAAGCCTTGGATCAGCTCGGTCACTTCAGCGCCGATCATATGCGCGCCGATGAGCTGGCCGGTCTTGGCGTCGAAGATCGTTTTGACGAGGCCATCGGGCTCGCCGAGCGCAATGGCCTTGCCATTGCCGACAAAGGGAAAGCGCCCGACCTTGATCTGGCGCCCCTGCTCCTTGGCCTTGCCTTCCGTGAGGCCGACACTGGCGACTTGCGGATGACAGTACGTGCAGCCCGGGATCTGCAGCTTGTCCATGACGTGCGTGTGGAGGCCTTTGATGGTCTCGACGCAGATGACGCCCTCGTGCTCGGCCTTGTGCGCCAGCATGGGCGGGCCGGCGACGTCGCCGATCGCATAGATACCGGCGACATTCGTGCGGCCGAGGCCATCCGTGACGATCGTCCCGCGCTCCACTTTCACGCCGAGCTTCTCGAGCCCGAGGCCCTCGACGTTGCCGACGACGCCCACGGCCGAGATCACCTTCTCGAACTCGGCGGTCGTGCGCTTGCCCTTGTCGTCCTCGATGGTGGCGATGACCTTGTCGCTCTTCTTGTCGAGCGCGACCACCTTGGCGCCTGTCATGATCTTCATGCCCTGGCGCTCGAAGCGCTTCCTCGCCAGCGCCGCGATCTCGGCGTCCTCGACGGGGAGGATCTGCGGCAGCAGCTCGACCACCGTCACCTCGCTGCCCATCGTCCGATAGAAGGAGGCGAACTCGATGCCGATGGCGCCGGAGCCGACGACGAGCAGCGACTTCGGCATCGTCTGCGGCACCATCGCCT
>ERZ778022.1831-NODE-1831-length-25352-cov-6.067439_pt1 | contig 25352 bp, 9 predicted proteins | sample MGYA00375752_ERZ778022 | MGnify/ENA primary metagenome ERZ778022 (study PRJEB29350, sample SAMN05389826) | bioreactor metagenome | isolation source: Thiocyanate bioreactor | place: South Africa: University of Cape Town | collected 2014-04-04 ...
GCTCAGGACGCACTGCCCGACCTCGGGCGTGTCGCTGCAGGAGCAGGACCCCTACAACAACATCGTGCGCACCGCCTTCGAGGCGATGAGCGCGGTGCTGGGCGGCACGCAGTCGCTGCACACCAACTCCTTCGACGAGGCGATGGCGCTGCCGACCGACTTCTCGGCCCGCATCGCCCGCAATACGCAGTTGATCCTCCAGCACGAGACCGGGGTGACCAAGGTCGTCGACCCGCTCGCCGGCTCCTTCTACGTCGAGAGCCTGACCAGGGAGCTCGCCGACGCGGCATGGGCCCTGATCGGTGAGGTCGAGGCCCGGGGCGGCATGACGAAGGCCGTCAATGACGGCCTGCCGAAGCGCCTGATCGAGGAGGCCGCCACCCGCAGGCAGGCGGCGGTCGACCGCGGCGAGGAGGTGATCGTCGGCGTCAACAGATACCGGCTCGAGCAGGAAGACGAGATCGACATCCTCGACATCGACAACAAGGCGGTGCGCGAGGCCCAGATCCGCCGGCTGGAGCAGGTGCGGCGCCAGCGCGACCCGAAACGGGTGGAGGCGACGCTCGCCGCGCTCGAGAAGGTCGCCAGGACCGGCGAGGGCAACATCCTCGGGGCGGCCGTCGAGGCCGCCCGCGCGCGCGCCACGGTGGGCGAGATCTCGGACGCCATGCGCCGCGCCTTCGGCGACCATCAGGCGACGCCGAAGGTGGTGAGCCAGGTCTACGGCCCCGCCTACGAGGGCGACCCGGAATATGAAAACCTCGTCGCGCGCGTCGACGGGCTGAAGAAGGCGCTGGGCGATGCGCCGCGCGTCATGGTCGCCAAGCTCGGCCAGGACGGCCACGACCGCGGTGCCAAGATCATTGCCTCGGCCTTCGGCGACATCGGCTTCGACGTGGTGGCCGGCCCGCTGTTCCAGACGCCGGGCGAGGCGGCCGACCTCGCGGTGAAGAACAGGGTGCATGTCGTCGGCATGTCGTCGCTGGCCGCCGGCCACCGGACGCTCGCGCCGCAACTCGTCGAGGCGCTCAAGGCCCGCGGCGCCGAAAAGGTCATCGTCGTGGCCGGCGGCGTCATCCCGCGCCAGGACTACCAGTACCTGCTCGACCACGGCGTCGCCGCCGTCTTCGGCCCCGGCACCAACGTGCTCGACGCGGCGCGCGGGGTGCTGGACCTGATGGAGGGGAAGCGAAGGAACGTGTGAGGCGATAGCCGGGCCGCCCTTCACCACGCTTCGCGTGGTCCCTTTCCCCCGTGAGCGGGGGAAGATCCCCGACGCCGCCGCCGGCCGCGACCGCGGTTCCTCCCCTGCGAAGCGGGAGAGGGGGACCGCCGCAGGCGGTGGAGGGGCGTGACCGCGCTATCCCCCGCTGATCGCCGTCAGCACGTAGACATCGGCGCCGGGCCGGAGCGGCGTGGCGAGGCGGGCGCGGCGGCCTTCGACGAAGACGTTCATGTGCTTGCGGATGGCGGGCGTCGAATCGCAGATGCGGTCGCGCATGCCCGGCCAGCGCTCGTCGAGCGCATCGACCATGTGGCCGACGTCGCCGGCCACCACCTGCAGCTTGCGCGGCGCGCCGGGGAACAGGTCGGCGAGCGGCGCGGCGAGCGTCACGTTCACCGCTCCGGCATTGGCGATCCGGCCGTCCTCCGCGCGCTGGTCCATCGGCCGATCCTAGCTCCGCACCACCGCCGTTTCCACCGACAGGATCGACGGCAGGTGCTCGGCCAGCATCGTCCAGCTCTCGGCCTCGTCGTTGCTGGCGAACAGCGCGCCGCCCGACGTGCCGAAATAGACGCCGGCGCGGCCCATGCTGTCGGTGGAGAGCGCCTGCCTGAGCACGCCGAAATAGGCGTTCTCCTGCGGCAGGCCCTTGCGCAGGTCCTTCCACGTCCTGCCGCCGTCGCGGCTGCGATAGATCGCGGCCTTGGCGTCCGGCATATAGCGGCCCTTGCTGTCGCCGTTGAGCGGCAGCAGGAAGACCGTGTCGGGGTCGGTCGGGTGCGCGGCGGACGGGAAGCCGAAGGTGGACGGCAGGCCGTCCTCGATGCTGACCCACGTCCTGCCGGCGTCGTCGGAGCGGTACATGCCGCAATGGTTCTGCTGGTAGAGCCGGTCCGGCATGCCCGGCGCCTTGGCGATCGAGTGGGCGCACTGGCCGAACTCGGGATAGCGCTGGTCCTCCGGCAGGTAGTCGGCGCGCACGCCCTTGTTGCGCGGCTCCCAGCTCTGCCCGCCATCGGCGGAATAGTAGACGCCGGCCGACGAGATCGCGACCCAGATGCGCTGCGGGTCGTCGGGGTCGACGATGATGTGGTGCAGCGTCAGGCCGGCGCCGCCGGGGTTCCATTCGGGACGGGTCGGGTGCTTCTGCAGCGCGTCGAGATGCGTCCATGTCTCGCCGCCGTCCATGCTCCTGAACAAAGCTGCGGGAATGACGCCGGCGTAGAGCGCGCCGTCGGGCGAGGCCTCGAGGCTCCACACCGCGCCGATCGGCTCCTTGCCCTCGCCGAAGGTGAGGCCCTGGCTGGAATGCGTCCACGTCCGGCCGAGATCGGTCGATTTCCACACGGCCGGGCCGAACCATTCGCTGCCGCCGCCGGCATAGATGGTGCCGCTGGCCGGGTCCATGATCGCGTGGTTGATCGGCCAGTGCTCGCAATAGGGCCCGCGCAGGTCCCACGACCTGCGGGCCGCGTCGCTCTCGGCGATGAACAGGCCCTTCTTCGTTCCCACCAGCACCACGACCTTCTCAGCCATTGCTTCCTCCTGCCACGGCTCTGCGTCAGTCCCGAGGACGTTGCGGCACCCCCGATGCCGACACCCGGGCTGGACATTTTGAGTTGATATCAACATAGTGGCCTGACGATGTCAAAGCCGGGCGGCCCCTCCTACGAAGCCACGATCCATGTGCGCGACCACTGCATGTGCCTGCACGTGCAGCGGGCGGCGCGTGCTCTGGCGCGCCGCTTCGACGACGCGCTGAAGCCGGTCGGCCTCACCAACCAGCAATTCTCGCTGCTGATGTCGCTCAACCGGCCGCAGCCGCCGCGCATGAAGGAAGTGGCGCTGCTGCTGGCGCTCGACCGCACGACGCTGACGGCGAACCTGAAGCCGCTGGAGCGGCGCGGGCTTGTCGTGGTGGCCCCCGACGCGGAGGACCGGCGCGGCCGCCGGCTGGCGGTCACCGACCACGGCCGCGCGCTGCTCGCAGACGCGCTGCCCCACTGGGTGCGCACCGAGCAGGAGATCGAGCGGGATATTTCCAATCCCGATTCCATGCGTGCTCGCTGGAGCGGAAGCGAGGCGTTCGCACAGCCATTCCCGAAATCGCGGTAGACGCGGGCCGCTCCGTATCGGAACCTGTCGCCGATCTTCATCGCGAAAGGGAAGGGTTGCGGATGCGGACGTGGCTGATCACGGGATGTTCGTCGGGGCTGGGCAGGGCGTTCGCGCGCGCGGCGCTGGAGCGCGGCGACCGCGTCGTCGCGACGGCGCGGCAGGCGGCAGCGGTCGAGGACGTCGCCAAGGCCTTCCCGGACCGCGCGCTGGCGCTGGCGCTCGACATCCGCGACCCCGCGCAGGCGCGCGCGGTCGTGGACCGGGCGGTCGGCCATTTCGGCGGCATCGACATCCTCGTGAACAATGCCGGCTACGCCTATCGCGCCGCGGTCGAGGAGGGCGAGGACGAGGAGGTCCGCAGCCTGTTCGAGACCAACTTCTTCGGCGCCGTGTCGATGATCAAGGCGGTGCTGCCCTCGATGCGGCAGCGGCGGACGGGCACGATCGTCAACATCTCGTCGGATGCCGGCCGCGGCGCCTCGCCCGGTTCGGGCTACTACGCGGCGACCAAGTTCGCGCTGGAGGGCCTGTCGGAGGCGCTGCGCAAGGAGGTGGCGCCGCTCGGCATCCGCGTACTGGTGGTCGAGCCCGGTGCCTTCAGAACCAGCATCAAGGGCGCTTCCATGCGCCAGTCGAAGGTGCCGCTGGCCGATTATGCCGACACGGCCGGCCGCCGGCGCGAGGAGAACCTGAAGAGCCACGGCACGCAGCGCGGCGACCCCGCCCGCGCCGCGCGGGCCCTGATGACCGCGCTGGCCGCCCGGAAGATGCCGTCCCGGCTAGTGATCGGCCCGGACGCCTTCGAGTTCATCGTCAACGAGGTGGCGCTGCAGGCGGCGGAGCTGGAGGCGTGGAAGGAGCTGTCTCTCGGCACCGACTTTGCCGCCGGCGACCGACCGTAGCCCTGCCAATTCCCTCGATTCGGCCCGCCGTTAACCGGGAACCGATCGTTTTTCGTCCACGCCGCGATTTTTTCTTGTCGATTCTGTTGCGGATGTGAAACACTGAGAGTCAATGTGGATATAGGCGGGCATTTGTGCCTGTTTTGGGTGTGAGCCTACTTTGCTGCCGGCGAAAGCCATTCTATAAGACATCAGGTGCGGCTGCTCGTCTGGAGTAGTATATGGGGTTGAGGGGCGTTCTGGCAGTCGGCTGCGTGGCCGCTGCATTTTCACTCGGCGTCGGGTCGCCGGCTTCCGCAATGTCGTTGCGTGAGGCCGTGACCGAGGCGCTGACCACGAATCCGGAGATTCTGCAGGCCGCGGAGAATCGGGAAGCGGTCGAGTTCGAGTTGCGGCAGGCCCGCAGCCTCTATCTCCCCACTCTCGACCTCGAAGGCTCGGTCGGCATCCGCCGGCTCGACAGCCCGGGCCGTCGCACGCTCGGCACGGCCGGCAACGACCTCTACCCGAACGATGTCGGCCTGACGCTGCGCCAGACGCTGTTCGACGGCGGCGACCGCCGCTCGCAGGTCCAGCAGCAGGCCGCCCGCGTCGACGGCGCCTCCTTCCGCGTGCTGGAGCGTTCCGAGGCGATCGCGCTGTCGGTCGCGCAGGAATATCTCGAGATCATGCTGCAGGCGCAGATCGTCGAGGCCGCGCGCTCCAATGCCGGCTTCCACCAGCAGATCCTCGGCGACATCTCGCAGAGCGTCTCCGGCGGCACGCTGACTGAGGCCGACAGGATCCAGGGCCAGGAGCGGCTGCTCTCGGCCAACACCCGCCTCAAGGAGGCGAGCGAGGATCTCGAAGCGGCCAAGATCCGCTTCATGCGGCTGGTCGGCAAGCCGATCGGCAAGACCACCAATCCCGGCTCCGTCGCCAACGCGATCCCGCGCACGGTCGAGGCGGCCATTGAGCAGGCGCGCCGCAACAATCCGCGCATCGCGGCTGCCGGCGCCGATGCCGATGCCGCCGACGCGCTGGTGCGCGGCGCCAACGCGCCGTTCATGCCGAACATCTCGCTCGAGGGCACGGCGCGCGTCGGCGACGACGTCGACGGCTCCGACGGCTACACCTCGGACCTGCAGGCCCGCGTCGTCGCCCGCTGGAACCTCTACCGCGGCGGCCGCGACATCGCCGCCAAGCAGGAGCGCATCCGCCGTGCCGGCGAGCAGCGCCAGGCGCTGGCCGTCACCCACCGCGAGGTGGAGGAGACGATCCGCGATGCCTGGAACCAGCGCGCCAAGCGGGCCGAGCTCGCCTCCATGCTGCGCGATCAGGCCAGCACCAATGCCCGCCTCGTCTCGTCCTACCGCGAGCAGTTCCGCGTCGGCGAGCGTTCGCTCCTCGACGTGCTGGGCGCCCAGAACACCCGCTTCAACTCCGCCGTGCTGGCGCAGACCGCGGCCTATGCCTCGCTGTTCGCCGAATACCGGCTGCTGGCGGCGATGGGCGGTCTGGCCAAGACGCTGAAGACGCCGACCCTCGAGCAGGGCGACGCCTATGCGCGCAAGGAGTTCCGGGTTCCGGTCGCCGATGCGGCGCCCAGCTATGAGCGTCTGCCCTCGCGGCAGACCTCCGGGGCGCCGATGGACCTGCTCGCGCCGGTGCGGCGCAACTGAGCTCGGGCGCGCCCGGCGATTCCGTGCTCGATATAACAAGAGTTGCCGGCGCCGGGGCATCCGACTTCAGATCGGCGTTCCAGACCGTCTGCGCGTTCCTGGGACGCCCGACGTCCCAGACCGTCCTGTTCTCGGGCATCCCGCAGGACGAGCTCGACAATCCCGAATTCGATTCGGTGGAGCGGATGGGCCGGCTCGTCGGCCTGTCCACCGCGACCTGCACGGTCGGCGCGGTGCGCGCCGGCAATGTCGACTATCCGGCCGTGGCGATCTTCGCCGACGGCAGCGCGCTGCCGCTGCTGGAGATGGATCGCGACGGCAACATCCTGTGCGGCTTCGGCGCCACGGAGGGCGCGCCGCCGCGGATCTCGGTGCCGGAGCTGCTGGAGCGTGACCCGCGGCAAATCTTCTGCTTCTCCCTCGTCTACGGCAACACCTCCGAGGAGGCCCTCGTCGGCCACGCCCCGGAGATCGAGCGCACGCACTGGCTGACGAGCACGCTCAAGCCGTTCTGGCGCACCTATGTCCAGGTCGCCGTGGCCGCGCTGTTCATCAACATCATCGCGCTCGCCACGCCGCTGTTCACGATGAACGTCTACGACCGCGTGCTGCCCAACAATGCGCTGGCCACGCTGTGGGTGCTGGTCATCGGCATCACCGTCGCGCTCGTCTTCGACCTGCTGCTCAAGACGGCGCGCGCCCTGCTGATCGACTATGCCGGCCGCAAGGCCGACGTGCGGCTGTCCTACCTGCTGTTCGACAAGGTTCTGAACTCGACGCTCGCCTCGCGGCCCTATTCGACCGGCGAATATGCCAGCCGCATCACGCAGTACGAGTTCGTGCGCGAGTTCTTCACCTCGAACACGATCAGCGTGCTGATCGACACCACCTTCGGCTTCATCTTCCTGCTGGTGATCTACCTGATCGCCGGCTGGATCGTGATCGTGCCGGCGACGGCCTTCCTGCTCGCCCTCCTGATCGGGCTCTACGCGCACCACCGCATCGGCTCGCGCGTCACCGCCGCCGCCAACGAATCGGCGCAGCGCCAGGCCCTGCTCGTCGAGACGATCTCCACCATCGAGACGGTGAAGGCGCTGCGCGCCGAGGCCGGGCTGCTGCGCCGCTGGCACGAGCTCAGCAAATATGCCGCCCGCACCAGCGAGGACATCAAGGAGATCTCGGCCAACGCCGCCAACGCCACGCAGTTCGTGCAGCAGCTCGTGACGATCGTCATCGTGCTCGCCGGCGCCTATTCCTTCTCCGAAGGCAAGATCTCGATGGGCGCCATCATCGCCGCGGTGATGCTGTCGAGCCGCACCGTCGCGCCGCTGGGCCAGATCGCCATGACGCTGGCGCGGCTGCGGCAGGCGATCCTGTCGCTGCGCATCCTCGAGAAGATCATGGAGCAGGAGGAGGACCGGCCCTCCAGCGTCGGCTTCGTCAACCGCACCATCGCCACCGCCAGCCTGTCGCTGCAGAACGTCACCTTCGCCTATCCGGGCTCCGACCAGCAGGTCCTCAACGGCCTCAACTTCTCGGTCCGCCCGGGCGAACGCGTCGGCATCATCGGCCGTATCGGCTCCGGCAAGACGACGATCGGCCGCGTCATCGGCGGCCTCTATCCGATCTCCGGCGGCCGCGCGCCGCTCGACGGCATCGACATCCGCCAGTACCACCCGGCCGAGGTGCGCGCCGCGCTGGCCGATGCCGGCCAGGCCGCCGACCTGTTCTCCGGCACGGTCAAGGAGAACCTGCTCGTCGGCCGTCCCGACGCCACCGACGAAGAGCTGCTGGAGGTGTGCCGCGTCACCGGCGTCGACGCCTTCGTCTCGCGCCATCCGCGCGGCTTCGACATGCCGGTGGGCGAGCGCGGCGGCCAGCTCTCGGGCGGCCAGAAGCAGGCGCTCACCATCGCCCGCCTGCTGCTGGCGCGGCCGCAGATCGTCTATCTCGACGAGCCCTCGGGCGCGATGGACCTCGCCAGCGAGCGGCTGCTCATCGAGAACCTCAAGAAGAGCTTCGCCGCCAACGTCACCGTCATCATCTCGACGCACCGCTACAGCATGCTCGAGCTGGTCGACCGGCTGATCGTCATCGATCAGGGGCGTGTGGTCGCGGATGGTCCGAAGCGGCAGGTCATCGAAGCCCTGCAGCGAAACGCAATCGGTGAAGCGCAATGACAGCCACAATCGACAGGCCGCCGCTGGTGGCGCGGTTCATCCTCGGCATCGTCGTCCTCTTCATCGCGAGCTTCGTCGCCTGGGCCGCGATCGCCCGCGTCGACGAGATCGCGCGCGGCAACGGCAAGGTCATCCCCGTCTCCAAGACGCAGATCATCCAGGCGAGCGAGCCGGGCGTGGTGCTGGAGATCGCCGTCAAGCTCGGCCAGATCGTCAAGCACGGCGACCTGATCGTGCGGCTGGACGACACCACCACGGCCTCCTCGCTCGGCGAGTCGGAGGCGCGGGCGGCCGCGTTCAAGGCCAAGATCGCTCGTCTGCGGTTCGAGATATCGGGCGACAAGGGCGACTTCGCCTGCCCGGACGACCTCGCCAAGGCGGTGCCCGCCATCTGCACCACCGAGAGCGCGCTGTTCCACTCGCGCCGCGAGAACTTCCGCAACAAATATTCGGTCCTGCAGGCGCGCCAGACCCAGCGCGCGCAGGAACTGGCGGAGGCCAAGACCAACATCGCCCAGCTCGAGAACGTGATCGCCGCGATGACGAAGCAGCGCGACACGGTCAAGCCGCTGGTCGAGAAGCGCCTGCATGCCGAGACCGACCTGCTGCGCATGGAGACCGAGCTCGCCCAGCAGAATGGCCAGCTCGCGGTGGCGAAGGAGAGCCTCGGCCGCCTGGCCGCCGCGCTCGACGAGGCCACGCTGCAGGTCGACGAGCTGTCGCTGCAGTTCCAGCAGGACGCCAAGAACGACCTCTCGCAGGTGCTGGCCGACCTCGGCGTGCTGGGCGAGACGATCCGCGGCGCCAGCGACCGCGTCAAGCGCACCGACATCCGCTCGCCGGTGGACGGCATCATCAACACGCTCGACGTCAACACGATCGGCGCCTACGTGCAGCCGGGCGCCGTCATCGGCGGCATCGTGCCGACCTCCGACAAGCTCTTGGTCGAGGCGCGGATCTCGCCGCGCGACGTCGCCTTCGTCCAGCGCGGCCAGCCGGCCCTGGTCAAGATCACGGCCTACGACTTCTCCATCTATGGCGGGCTCAAGGGCGAGGTCGTCAACGTCTCGGCCGACAGCCTCGTCGACCAGGAGGCCAAGGAGACCTACTACCAGGTGCTGGTCCGCACCGACCAGTCGACGCTGGAGCACAACGGCAAGGAATACAGCATCATGCCGGGCATGGTGGCCAGTGCCGAGATCATGACCGGCCAGAAGACCGTGCTCGACTACCTGCTGAAGCCCATCAACAAGGCGCGCAGCGAAGCGCTGACGGAGCGCTAGCGATGCGCGGCCCGGCGGGCGCGCGGCAGCCGGCGCCGGCCGCGGGGCGGCGCTGACATGGCCGGCGAGCAGCCGGCTGCGGCCGTCGCCCCGGCCCCGAGACAGGGCAACCCGACCGCCGACGACATGAAGCCCGTCTTCCGCGCCGTGCTCTCGCGCGGCGAGCGGCGCGGCATCCGCCTCGAGGCGATCTTCTGGAAGACGCTGTCGGTCATGTCGGCGAGCCGCGCCGAGACGCTGGGCGAGATCGTCGCCAGGGCGGCGGCCGAGGTGCCCGAGGGCGGCAATCTGGCTTCCACGCTGCGCGTGCTGGCCGCCCGCTGGCTGAGCGGCCGGGTCGGCGAGCTGGAGCGGCTGACCTCGACCGACGCCGCCTTCGCCATCGTCCACGCAAGCCCGTCGCCGGCCTTCGTGCTGACCGTCGACAGGCGCATCGTCCAGTACAACCAGGCCTTTCTCAATTTCCTGCAGGCGCGGCTGGCCGCGGCCGACGGCTCGGATCCCATGCGCACCGTCAGGCTGACGCTGGACACCCATGTCGAGCAGGTGATCGAGCAGCTCGCCGCAGATCCCAAGCTGCCGGTCACCACCGGCTTCGCGCTCGGCGTCGCCGAGCGCCGGGTGCGCGGCCAGCTGGGGCTGGTGCTGGCGCCGGTCCATTCGAGCGCGATGGTGATCGCCTACATCACCCAGACCTGACGGCGAGGGGATACCCTCAGCGCGGGCCGGAGACGGGAAGCGCGGGCAGTGCCTCGGCGACCGTCACGATTTCCGCTTCGAGGCCTTCGCCCGGCGCGACCGACTTAAGCCCGCCGGCCGAGGCAACCATCGCGCCGCCGGTGCGCCGGCCGTAGATGTAGCCGCGCCCGGCGCTGACCGAATAGAGCGGCATGTAGTTGGGCAGGTCGCTGTCCTTGCGCAGCTCGGCCTCGAGATTGTCGAGGATGTAGGCGCCGTTGCTTGTCTGCATAGCGGTGACTGCGTGGTAGACCTGCCGCTTCTCGTCGCGCAGGATCACCACCGACATGCTGCGCGCCGGCACGCCGGCCTTGGCCAGCACCGCCATCTTGAGGATGGCGTAGTCCTCGCAGTCGCCCATGCCGCGCTCGAGCGTCGCGCTGGGCTTGGCCCAGTAATCCATCGTGCCGTAGAGGTCCTTGTCGCGGCGGTAGGTGATCAGCCGGTTGACCGAGCGGTTGACCGCGGCGAGCAGATCGACGAACCGGCCCTTGCGGCCCGCCGCCACGACCTGCTTCAGCGTCGCCGTCGCGTTCTCGCACATCACCGTGCCGCAATGGTCGAGGAAATCGGTCTCGATCTCGGCATAGGCCGGCGCGATGCGTTCCAGCGCCGGCAGCCGGCCGAAGGGGATCGCGACCGAGGCGAGCAGCTCCGGCCGGGCGGCGCCGCGCGCCGGCGCCTTGGGCGCAGGCGCAGCGGCGATCGAGCCGGTGACGTCGGCGCGGACCTGCGTCCGCTCGGCCGGCCCGAAGGTCGTCATGCGCAGCCCCGCGACCTGCAGCGAGGCGAGCGACGCGCCGGCGCCCGGCTCGACGGCCACCGCGAGCGGCAGCGGCTGCAGCAGCCGTGACATCCCGGCGCTCGCCGGCCCGCCGTCGAAACGGTCGTCCCGGTCGGCCGCCGCTCCGGCTCCGATCGACAAGGCGGATATGGCCGCCGCTGCTGCGATGACTGACGCTGTCCTTGCGAATCTACGCGACGACATCTTGGTCTCCCCGAAACTCGGGAGATACTTACAGATGACCCATGAATTGATCGCGAAGTTACTTGGATAAGCGGGAAATAATACTTTCGCTAAAAAGCACTGAAAGTTTTATCGATTCCTGGAAAGGCCCCTTAGCCAAGAGCGCCTTCACGTTGAATGCATATCGGATTATACGTCTCGGTTAACTACTCGTAAAAAAACCCGGAAACAGGATATCGGGTTATATCAAATGCCCTAACCGGAAGTTGATATCGCCTTCGGAAGTATATTGAGTGGCCCGCAGTTTGTGTCTGGGGGCGCCATCATGGCCATCGAAGATCCGCGTACTTCCTCGTTCGACGTCGAGTCCGAGGCTGGTTTCACTCTTGTCGACCGTGACGATGCGCCCGAGACGATCGTGGTGGCGCAGGCCGGCCAGGGCGGCGAGATCATCACCGGTCAGGGCGGTCAGGGCGGTCAGGGTGGCGCGGCGGGATCCGATCCGGCACAGGGGGGCCAGGGCGGCCAGGGCGGTGCGACCTTGTTCGGGCAGGGCGGCCAGGGTGGTCAGGGTGGCGCTGCCGGGGTCAAGGTCGTCGCGCCGGACGCCAACAACGTCGTGCATCTGCCGGCCGGCGTGTCGATCGACGACATCAAGGTCGAAGGCGTCGACCTCGTGCTGGTTCAGGCGGACGGCTCGGAGATCCGCATTCCCCAGGCGGCTCTGGACGTCCCGACTTTCGTGATCGGCGATGTCGAGGTCGCCCGCGACGTCCTCGTCGCGGTGCTGGAGACCAACGGCATCAACGTCGCGGCCGGTCCGGACGGCACGCTGGCGGTGGTCGGCGCCGGCCCGCAGGGTTCCGGCGGCAACTTCCAGGATGGTTCGGTCGATTTCGGCAACGAATCGCCCAACGTGCTGAACCTGCTCGGCGACACCGGCTTCGGCGACGGCAATGGCGGCAATGACGAGCAGAACGTCGGCCAGAGCAACGTCGCGCCCTCGATCGTCGGCGCCGGCAGCCTGTTCGGCACCATGGTCGAGACGGCGGACGTGGTCGACGGCATCGACCTCGATCCGGCGCCGGTCTCCGGCTCCATCACCTTCTTCGACCCCGATTTCGGCGAGACCCGCACCGCGATCGTCAGCGCCCGCACCGTGACGGCCGCCAACCTCGACAACGGCCTGACGCTGAGCCAGGCGCAGATCGACGCGCTGCTGGCCGGCTTCTCGCTCGATTCGGCCGCCAGCGGCGGCATCACCGTCGAGCCCTCGGCGGCCGGCAACGGCCGCATCGACTGGACCTTCGCGCTGGGCAACGCCGCGATCGACTTCCTCGCCGCCGGCGAGACGGTCGTGCTGACCTTCCAGGTGACCATCGTCGACGGCGTCCAGTCCGCCACCTCGACCGTCCAGATCACCATCCAGGGCACCAACGACGCACCCGTCTTCGAGGTTTCGAGCGGCGACGTGATCACCGGCTCGATCACCGAGACCGACGGCGTGGCCGGCTCGGCCGATACGCACGACCTCACCGGCTCCGTCACCTTCACCGACGTCGACATCTCCGACAACGCCCATGCGGTGACCGGCGTCGCCGTCGCCGCGACCGGCGCGACGGCGCAGCTCGGCGCCGGCGAGGCCGCGCTCCTCGGCTTCTTCAACGCCTCCGTCGTGCAGACCGGCGCGACCGGCACGGTCGGCTCCGTCGACTGGACCTTCTCCGCGCCCGACAACACCTTCGACTATCTGCGCGACGGCCAGCAGCTCACGCTGACCTACACCGTCACGCTGACCGACGAGAACGGCGGCTCCGACACGCAGACGGTGACCATCACCGTCACCGGCACCAACGACCTGCCGAAGTTCGAGGCGGCCGATGCCGGCACCGTCGACGAGGAGGGCACGTCCGCGGCCGGCCTGCCGGGCGGCAGCGGCGACGTGGCCGGCGAGGCGGTGACCGCCACCGGCTCGCTCCACATCACCCGGGGCCCCGACGACTACACCGACATCACCCACACCACGGTCGAGGGCGACGTCCGCTTCGCCTCTTCGCCCGTCACCTATTTCGATGGCTCCAACAACCCGATCTCGGCGACCTCGCGCGGCGAGGCCGTCAAGGTCATCGTGTCGACCGACGGCAGCAAGCTCGTCGGCTATGTCGGCTCCGATACCCCGGTGCTCGACGCCGAAGGCCTGCCCACCGGCGTGCGCGTCGTCTTCACCGCCTCGGTCGACGAACAGGGTGACGGCAGCTACAAGTTCACGCTGGTCGACGTGCTCGACCACCCGGTCGCCGGAACCGAGGACGACATCGTCCTGAAGTTCGCGCTCGACGTGCTCGACAGCGACGCGCTGACCAACCCGAGCTTCACCCAGTCGCATTCGTTCACGGTGACGGTGGACGACGACACGCCGGTATCGAGCGGGTCTTTTGTTGCGCCTGTTGTGTTGGATGACGAGGCGCAGGTTGAGTTTTTGCCTGCGAACCCCGGGATCGGGCTTGCGGGGGACGTGTCGCCGGACGTGAAGTCCGTGACGGGTGGTGCGGGCACGCTGTTCCGTGTGGGGGCTGACGGGTTCGGCTCTCTGGACGTGACGCCGCCTGCGTTCGAGGTTGTTTACAAGGACGCGCAGGGCTTTGCGCAGACGGAGGCCGTGACGTGGAGCGGCTCGACGGTCGGCGGGGTGACGACGTGGACGGCGACGTCTGCGAACTACCCGTCGGGGTCGCCGGCTGCGGTTCTGGTGATCAATGCGGACGGGTCGTATGCGTTCACGCTGAACGCGCCGCTGGTGCATGGTGTGACGTTCCCGGTGGTGGAGGAGAACGCCACGCTGGTGTTCGGCTACACGGTGAAGGACGGCGACCAGGACGCGGTGAGCGGGTCGCTGTCGATCCGGGTGAACGACGACACGCCGACGGCGAACCTGGTGGTGCTGCCGTCGACGGTGCTGGACGACGAGGCGCAGAGCCTGTTCACGCCGGCGAACGCCGGGCCTGGCGGTCTGTTCGGGGGCGACGTGTCGCCGGACACCAACGTTGTGACGGGCGGTGCTGGCGCGCTGTTCTCGATGGGGTCGGACGGTCTCGGCTCGATCGCGGTGGGCCTGCCGGGCTTCGACGTGATCTGGAAGGACGCCGACGGCTTCGCGCATCGCGAGGCGGTGACGTGGGACGGCGGGGTCCGCGGGTCGAACGGCGAGACGGTGTGGACGGCGACGAGCGCCAACCATCCTGGCGGAGCTGCGGTCCTGACGATCCGCGCCGACGGCTCGTACGAGTTCAAGATGCTTGCGCCGCTGGCGCATGACGGCGGGCTGCTGCCGGAGAACACGGCCTCGCTGGCGATCACCTTCACGGTGACGGACGGCGACGGCGACACGGCGGGCGGCCTGCTGACGGTGCGGGTGAACGACGACACGCCGGTTGCGGGCAACGTGACGCCTGCGGCGCTGGACGACGAGGCGCAGACGGTGTTCCTGCCGGCCAACACGGCCAATGGCGGCAGCTCCGACGTGAACCCGAACGTGGGGACGGCCTCGGGCGGCGCGGGCGCGCTGTTCTCGATGGGGTCGGACGGTCTCGGCTCGATCACGATGGGTCTGCCGGGCTTCTCGGTTGTGTTCAAGGACGCCGACGGCTTCGCGCAGACGGAGACCGTGACGTGGAGCGCGGGCGTTCGCGGTCCCGGCGGCGAGACGACGTGGACGGCGACGAGCGCGCATTATGACGGGACGTCGACGCCGGTGGTCGCGGTGCTGACGGTGCGGGCCGACGGCTCGTACGACTTCGCGCTGAACGCGCCGGTGAAGCACCCGACCAACAGCGCCAACGAGGAGAACGTCAACCTCGACTTCAACTTCACGGTGGTCGACGGCGACGGGGACAGCGATTCCGCGCGGCTGCGGATCTCGGTGGACGACGACCGTCCGACGACGCAGGGCACGGTGACGGCGACGACGCTGGACGACGAGGGGCAGGCGCTGTTCGCCGGCAACGACGTTCCGGCCGACGGGGTCGCGAACGTGGCGAGCGCGAGCGGGGCGGCGGGTGCGCTGTTCTCGATGGGCTCGGACGGCATGGCCTCGATCGCGCTGACGAAGCCGGGCTTCGACGTGGTGTGGAAGGACGCCGACGGCGTCGCGCACACGGAGACGGTGACGTGGGATGCCGGCACGCGCAGCGCGGGCGGCGTCACGACGTGGACGGCGACGAGCGCGCATTACGGCGCCGGGGCCGCGGTCCTGGTGATCCGCGCCGACGGCTCCTACGAGTTCGAGCTGAAGGCGCCGCTGTCGCATGCGGCGACGGCGAGCGGGACGGGCGTCGAGGAGAACGCGACGCTGACCTTCTCCTATACGGTTGCGGACGGCGACGGCGACACCTCGACGGGTTCGCTGAAGATCGTGGTCAACGACGACGCGCCGGTGACGACGGGTTCGGTGACGGCCGCGACGGTTCTGGACGACGACGTGTTCGGCGGCAATGCGAACGGGGCGGGCGACGTCACTGACGCGAGCGTTGCGAGCGGTGCGGCGGGTGCGCTGTTTGCGGCGGGCGCGGACGGCTTCGGCTCTGTGGCGCTCGACAGCTTCGGCGCGTTCGGGGCGGTGTTCGTCGACGGGGCCGGCGTCGGCCATGTGGAGAGCGTGTCGGTGAGCGCGCCGTCGGTGACGGGCGGGGCCACGACCTGGACCTTCTCCTCGGCCAGCATCGCCAAGGTGGCGACGCTGACGATCAACGCGGACGGCTCCTACACCTTCACCAGCTTCGCGCCGCTGGCGCACCCGACGCCCGGCAGCTCGGAGGAGAACCTGCCGCTGTCGTTCAACTACACCGTCAAGGACGGCGACGGCGACACCGCCACAGGCTCGCTGACCGTCAACGTCAACGACGACACGCCTGTATCGAGCGGGTCTTTTGTTGCGCCTGTTGTGTTGGATGACGAGGCGCAGGTTGAGTTTTTGCCTGCGAACCCCGGGATCGGGCTTGCGGGGGACGTGTCGCCGGACGTGAAGTCCGTGACGGGTGGTGCGGGCACGCTGTTCCGTGTGGGGGCTGACGGGTTCGGCTCTCTGGACGTGACGCCGCCTGCGTTCGAGGTTGTTTACAAGGACGCGCAGGGCTTTGCGCAGACGGAGGCCGTGACGTGGAGCGGCTCGACGGTCGGCGGGGTGACGACGTGGACGGCGACGTCTGCGAACTACCCGTCGGGGTCGCCGGCTGCGGTTCTGGTGATCAATGCGGACGGGTCGTATGCGTTCACGCTGAACGCGCCGCTGGTGCATGGTGTGACGTTCCCGGTGGTGGAGGAGAACGCCACGCTGGTGTTCGGCTACACGGTGAAGGACGGCGACCAGGACGCGGTGAGCGGGTCGCTGTCGATCCGGGTGAACGACGACACGCCGACGGCGAACCTGGTGGTGCTGCCGTCGACGGTGCTGGACGACGAGGCGCAGAGCCTGTTCACGCCGGCGAACGCCGGGCCTGGCGGTCTGTTCGGGGGCGACGTGTCGCCGGACACCAACGTTGTGACGGGCGGTGCTGGCGCGCTGTTCTCGATGGGGTCGGACGGTCTCGGCTCGATCGCGGTGGGCCTGCCGGGCTTCGACGTGATCTGGAAGGACGCCGACGGCTTCGCGCATCGCGAGGCGGTGACGTGGGACGGCGGGGTCCGCGGGTCGAACGGCGAGACGGTGTGGACGGCGACGAGCGCCAACCATCCTGGCGGAGCTGCGGTCCTGACGATCCGCGCCGACGGCTCGTACGAGTTCAAGATGCTTGCGCCGCTGGCGCATGACGGCGGGCTGCTGCCGGAGAACACGGCCTCGCTGGCGATCACCTTCACGGTGACGGACGGCGACGGCGACACGGCGGGCGGCCTGCTGACGGTGCGGGTGAACGACGACACGCCGGTTGCGGGCAACGTGACGCCTGCGGCGCTGGACGACGAGGCGCAGACGGTGTTCCTGCCGGCCAACACGGCCAATGGCGGCAGCTCCGACGTGAACCCGAACGTGGGGACGGCCTCGGGCGGCGCGGGCGCGCTGTTCTCGATGGGGTCGGACGGTCTCGGCTCGATCACGATGGGTCTGCCGGGCTTCTCGGTTGTGTTCAAGGACGCCGACGGCTTCGCGCAGACGGAGACCGTGACGTGGAGCGCGGGCGTTCGCGGTCCCGGCGGCGAGACGACGTGGACGGCGACGAGCGCGCATTATGACGGGACGTCGACGCCGGTGGTCGCGGTGCTGACGGTGCGGGCCGACGGCTCGTACGACTTCGCGCTGAACGCGCCGGTGAAGCACCCGACCAACAGCGCCAACGAGGAGAACGTCAACCTCGACTTCAACTTCACGGTGGTCGACGGCGACGGGGACAGCGATTCCGCGCGGCTGCGGATCTCGGTGGACGACGACCGTCCGACGACGCAGGGCACGGTGACGGCGACGACGCTGGACGACGAGGGGCAGGCGCTGTTCGCCGGCAACGACGTTCCGGCCGACGGGGTCGCGAACGTGGCGAGCGCGAGCGGGGCGGCGGGTGCGCTGTTCTCGATGGGCTCGGACGGCATGGCCTCGATCGCGCTGACGAAGCCGGGCTTCGACGTGGTGTGGAAGGACGCCGACGGCGTCGCGCACACGGAGACGGTGACGTGGGATGCCGGCACGCGCAGCGCGGGCGGCGTCACGACGTGGACGGCGACGAGCGCGCATTACGGCGCCGGGGCCGCGGTCCTGGTGATCCGCGCCGACGGCTCCTACGAGTTCGAGCTGAAGGCGCCGCTGTCGCATGCGGCGACGGCGAGCGGGACGGGCGTCGAGGAGAACGCGACGCTGACCTTCTCCTATACGGTTGCGGACGGCGACGGCGACACCTCGACGGGTTCGCTGAAGATCGTGGTCAACGACGACGCGCCGGTGACGACGGGTTCGGTGACGGCCGCGACGGTTCTGGACGACGACGTGTTCGGCGGCAATGCGAACGGGGCGGGCGACGTCACTGACGCGAGCGTTGCGAGCGGTGCGGCGGGTGCGCTGTTTGCGGCGGGCGCGGACGGCTTCGGCTCTGTGGCGCTCGACAGCTTCGGCGCGTTCGGGGCGGTGTTCGTCGACGGGGCCGGCGTCGGCCATGTGGAGAGCGTGTCGGTGAGCGCGCCGTCGGTGACGGGCGGGGCCACGACCTGGACCTTCTCCTCGGCCAGCATCGCCAAGGTGGCGACGCTGACGATCAACGCGGACGGCTCCTACACCTTCACCAGCTTCGCGCCGCTGGCGCACCCGACGCCCGGCAGCTCGGAGGAGAACCTGCCGCTGTCGTTCAACTACACCGTCAAGGACGGCGACGGCGACACCGCCACAGGCTCGCTGACCGTCAACGTCAACGACGACACGCCGCTGGCCGTGGCCAACGACCCGGTGCAGCTCGACGACGAGACGCTGACCAACGGCATCCCCGGCGGCACCGGCGACGCGGATCCGAGCACGGCCAACACGACCGGCATCCTCGGCCATCTCTACGGCGCCGACGGCGGCTCGATCGCGTGGCTGACCACGGGCAGCCCGACGGGCTTCTCCTACGAGCTCTCCGGCTCCACGCTGCTGATCAAGCAGGGCACGACGCTCGTCATCACGGTGACGCTCGACGCCGCGTCGGGCGCCTACACCGTCACCCAGAACGCGCCGATCGCGCACGCTCCTGGCGGTGACGAGAACGATCAGGCCTTCACCCTGAACTATCGCATCACCGACGGTGACGGCGACACGGCCAACGGCACGCTGACGATCAATGTCGACGACGACATGCCCTTCATCAACCCGGCGCTCGTGCAGAACGGCGCGGTCGACGAGGAGCGGCTCGCGGGCGGCAACGCCGGCGACAGCTATTCCAGCGGCGACCTGACGGCCGGCGAGGGCGACGACGGCGACCTGGTGGCGACCGGCAATCTCGGCGTCGGCTACGGCGCCGACGGCCCGGCCGCCGTGGTGCTCGGCGGCGCGACCACGTCCACCTACGGCTTCAGCGGCACGGCGACCCTGACGCCGGACCTCATCGTGACGGGTGGCACGGTCAACCACGGATCGGTGCCCGGCGTGGTCTTCGGCGCCAATTCGGCCGCGCCGATCGTCATCAACGCGACCGACTCCAAGCCGTTCACGCTCGGCTCGGTCAATCTCGGCGTCTGGGGCGCCGGCCCGGCCACCGTCGTGCTGACCGGCTACGATGCCAGCGGCGCGGTGGTCGCCACCATGACGGTGCCGGTCGCCTCGCTCGCGGCGCTGACCTCGACGCCCTCGAGCCTGTTCAACGCGACCGGGACGCCGTTCGACGGCGTGCTGCTCGACCGGCTCTCGATCGCGACAGGCCCCGGCTTCGCCGGCAACGTCATCGCCGACAACCTGACCGTGACCCAGCAGGGCACGGGCACGGCGATCGTCGACGGTCCGCTGACCTTCACCGACACGGCCAGCGCCTTGGCCAACATCACGCTGAAGGATTCCGACGGCCACACGCTCGACCCGGCGGCCCTGACCTCCAACGGCCTGACCGTCAAGTACGCGCTGCTCGACGCCATGACCCTGGTCGCCTATACGGGCCCCACGGCTCCGACGACGACCTCGGCCTCGAACGTCGTGTTCTCCGTCTCCCTGTCGACCGCGACCACCGGCGGCAGCTACACCTTCACGCTCAAGGCCAATCTCGACCATCCGATCGGCGGCACCGAGGACGACTTGGTCTTCGGCTTCAGCTACGCGGCCAAGGATTCGGACGGCGATCGCAGCACCGGCTCCTTCACGGTGACGGTGGACGACGACGCGCCGGTCAAGACGGGCGCGGTCACGGACGGCAATGTCGGCGAGGGCAGCCTGCCGGGCGTTTCGTTCGACTTCCACGACCTCAACATCAAGTGGGGCGCGGACGGCAAGCTGCACGGCAACAACCCGCATCTGGAATTTGCCAGCACCGCGATCACCGACAGCAACGGCGACCCGATCACGTCGGGCGGCGCGACGCTTGACTACACGGTGGTCCCGGCGGACGGCAGCCTGAGCGGGCTCGACCAGAAGCTGATCGCCTTCATCCACGGCACAGACGCGGCCGATCCGGCCAACTGGGTCTTCTCGGTCAACCTGACCGGGCCCGGCAACGCGGCCTATCAGTTCCTGCTGTACAAGCCGCTCGACCATCTCGGCGCCAACGACACCAAGCTGTCGATCGACTTCACCGTCAACGCGTTCGACGGCGACGGCGACTCGATCCAGCAGACCTTCACGGTCGACGTGGCGGACGACATGCCGACCGTCGGCGCGGCGCCCGCGCTGGCGACGATGGACGAGGATGCGCGCATCAGCGATGCCGACGGCGCCATCACCGCCAACGGCACCTTCACGGTCGACTGGGGCGCCGACGGCGCCGGCTCGCTGACCGCCTCGACGGCGGTCGTGGTGACCGGGCTCGCTTCCGGCGACACGCTGAGCTCCGGCGGCCAGGCCATCACCATCGACTATGTCGGCGGCGTGCTGGTCGGCTATGTCGGCAGCACCTTGCCGACCGCGATCGACGACGCACAGGTCGTCTTCTCGGTCGAGCTCTCCACGGCCGGCACCGGTTCCTACGTCTTCACGCTGCGCCAGCCGCTGGATCACTCCGGTCCGGCGGGCGCGCCGATCACGCTGACCTTCCCGGTGACCGCTCAGGACGGCGATCTCGATCCCGTCACGACCGAGTTCTCGGTGCAGATCGATCCGGCGGGCAGCATCTCGTCGATCAACTATTCGGGTCTCCAGACCGGCGTGTTCGTCAATCTCGACGGCTCCGCCGTGACGGTCGACGGCCAGACGGTCGACGCCGACAAGGCCACCGACCGCACCGGCCAGGGCCCGATCGTCGGCATCGACAACGTTGCCGGCATCGTCGATGCCTATGGCGGCAGCGGCGACGACATCATCGTCGGCGGCGCCGAGGGCAACGTGCTGCACGGCAATGCCGGCGCCGACCACATCGACGGCGGCAAGGGCGCCGACACGCTCTATGGCGAGGCGGGCGACGACACCTTCCGCCTCGGCGCCGACGTTACCTTCACCGGGTCGCGCAACCTGCAGCTCGGCGACGGCACGACCCGCTCGATCGCCCTGTCCGACATGGCGGGCACCTCGGACGTCGTCAGCGGCGGCGCCGACACCGACACGATCCTGCTCGATCGCGAAGGGAAGGCGGGCTACATCCACGACACCTACAGCGCGCCGTCCTATATCAGCGGCGTGGAGAAGATCGTCGGCACCGACGGCGGCGACTTCATCGCCGTCTCCGCCGGCTACATGAGCGACGCCGCCGGCGGCGGCATCACCATCGAGGGTGGCGCGGGCAACGACTATCTGGGCGGCGGCGCGGGCGACGACACGATCCGCGGCGGCGCCGACGACGACCTGATCTCCGGCCTCGGCGGCAACGACACGCTCGAGGGCGAGGACGGCAATGACGAGATCTGGGGCGGCGACGGCAACGACACGATCCGTGGCGGTGCCGGCGACGACACGCTGATCGGCGGTGCGGGCGACGACATCATCGAAGGCGGTGATGGCGACGATCTCATCAAGTACACGCTGGGCGACGGCTCCGACACCGTGGACGCCGGCGCAGACGACGACCGGATCGAGATTCGCGACGGCTCGGCCTCCTACATCTGGAACTACGTCAACCAGGTCGGCGACGCCGTCGTGATGAAGCCGAACGACAACCTGCCCGGCGATTCGGCCTATGAAGGCACGCTGACGATCCGCAACGTCGAGACGCTCGATTTCGACCTGACCAACGGGCATTCGCTCGTCATCGGCCAGCACGGCGGCGATCTCGCTGCGGCCGGCGTGACGAACGTCAATGTGACCGGCGACGACACGGGCACCGCGCTCTGGTTCGAAGGCGTTTCTTCGGCCACGAAGCTGGTGGCCGACCTCAAGGGCGGTGACGACTATTTCGTCGCCGGCAATCAGGCCGTCAGCCAGACGGTCGAGGGCGGCGCTGGCGTCGACACGTTCGACTTCAGCCAGATCACGGCCGCGATCGACATCGACCTGCAGTCCGGCGTGGCGGTGCGAACCACGCTCGGCGGCGCGCCGGTGGCGACCGACGCGATCACCGGCTTCGAGAACGTCATCGGCAGCGTCGGCGACGACGTGATCCGCGGAACGAGCGGAGCCAACGTTCTCAACGGCGGTTCGGGCGACGACATCATCGAAGGCCGCGGCGGCGACGACGTGATGATCGGCGGCGCCGGCAACGACACCTTCGTCCACACGGTCGGCGACGGCTTCGACCATGTCGATGGCGGCAGCGAGACCGGAACCGCTTTCCCCGATTATGACGTGCTCGTCATCAACGGCAGCGCGACCGATCCGAACGCGGTCTTCCACTTCGGCAAGGGCGCGCGCGGGGACGCCGACGAGATCGTGCCGGCGGGCGCCGGGGCGATCGACTCGAGGGACATCCTCATCACCTATGACGACGGGTTGGGCAATCCGCTCGGCTCCGTCCGGGCCGACGAGATCGAGCGGGTGGTGTTCAACCTCTCCGGCAATGAGAGCATCGTCTTCGGCGACGTCACCGACACGGCGCTCGCCACCTCGACGATCATCCTCAACACCGGAGCGGGCAACAACAACTTCGACTTCACCACCTTCGTCGGCAGCATCAAGGTCGTCGTCAACGACAGCGATCCCGTGGATGCCGGCGACACCGACCTGGTGAAGCTGGCCGGCATGTGGACCGAGTGGACCGTCACGGCGCTGGCCGACGACTGGTACCGGCTCGAGCGCGGCGGCCAGACCATCGAGGTGAAGAACGTCGAAACCTTCTACTTCGCCGGAAACGACGCCACTATCCCGCTCTCGCAGCTCGACAATGTGGCGCCCGTCGCCAATGACGACGTCAACGGCAGCGATGTGGTGATCGAGGCCGGCGTCAACCCGGGCAACACGCCGTTTGCCGGCGACGCCCAGGCGACCGGCAACGTGCTCGCCAACGACACCGACGCCAACAGCCTCGACACCAAGACCCTCACCGAGGTCACCTTCGGCGCGACGGTGGTCGCGGTGCCGGCCGACGGCACGCCGGTCGACATCGCCGGCAAGTACGGCACGCTGACCGTCAAGGCCGACGGCACCTTCACCTACGTCCTGGACAATGCCGACGGCGACACCCAGGCGCTCGCCCAAGGGTCGACCGGCACGGACGTGTTCGGCTACACGATGGCCGACCACGAGAACCTGACCGCCACGGCCAGCCTGACCGTCACCATCACCGGCACCAACGATGCCCCGGTGATCGACGTCCCCGGCGGCGAGACCACGTCGACGGGCATCTCCGGCTTCCTCGGCGAGACGGTCGTGACCCGCTCGCTCAGCGAGGGCAACGCCTCGCTGACGACGAGCGGCCAGCTCACCGTCGGCGACGTCGACACGGGCGACATCGTCACCGCGACGGTCGTCTCGGTCTCCGGCGGCGGCGCCGGCTACGACCCGGCCACGCAGGGTGCGCTCGGCTTCCTGACCCTGTCGGCCAATCCGGTGCTCGACGGCAGCCAGACGAGCAACACGCTGAACTGGTCGTTCGATACCGGCTCGCAGACCTTCGACTTCCTGCCGCAGGGCTGGCAGACGCGCCTGGATTATACGATCCAGGTCACGGACGGCTCCGGCGCAACCGGCACGCAGGTGATCAGCATCATGATCACCGGCACAAACGACGCGCCCGTCATCAGCCTGCCCGCGGGCGAGACGACCGAGATCATCGGCGGCGAAACGGCGGTTTCGCGCTCCCTGACGGAGACGGACGCCACCCTGACCACGAGCGGCGTGCTGACGGTCAAGGATGCCGACAGCGGCAGCATCGTCAGCGTCGAGGTCGTCGGCGTCAGCGGCGGCGGTTCCGGCTACAACGCAGCGAATGCGCTCGGCTTCCTGACCGTTGCGCCGGGCACGATCAACGACGCAGGCGAGACGGCAAACAACGTCAGCTGGACGTTCAACTCCGGCAGCGAGACCTTCGACTTCCTGCCGCAGGGCTGGCAGACGCGCCTGAACTACACGATCAAGGTCACCGACGATAAGGGCGCGACCGACACCCAGATCGTGACCGTCCTCATCACCGGCACGAACGATGCGCCGACGATCAGCCTGCCTGCGGGCGAGACGACCGAGATCATCGGCGGCGAAACGGCGGTTTCGCGCTCCCTGACGGAGACGGACGCCACCCTGACCACGAGCGGCGTGCTGACGGTCAAGGATGCCGACAGCGGCAGCATCGTCAGCGTCGAGGTCGTCGGCGTCAGCGGCGGCGGTTCCGGCTACAACGCAGCGAATGCGCTCGGCTTCCTGACCGTTGCGCCGGGCACGATCAACGACGCAGGCGAGACGGCAAACAACGTCAGCTGGACGTTCAACTCCGGCAGCGAGACCTTCGACTTCCTGCCGCAGGGCTGGCAGACGCGCCTGAACTACACGATCAAGGTCACCGACGATAAGGGCGCGACCGACACGCAGGTGGTCAGCATCCTGATTACCGGCACGAACGACGCGCCTGTGATTGGAGCAGGTGGGGACACGGGTTCGGTTGTCGAGCGTGGCGGGATCGTCGATGTTGTCGACGCGTTCGCGACGGGCAATCTGGAGCCCTCGACGCCGGTAGCGGTGTCGCTGTCGGGTCTCGTGAGCGACGGCTCGACGCTGGAGGCTGTCTACGCGCAGGTTCTGTCTGCGGTCGGCGGCGACGCGGCGCGTGCGATCGCTGTGATCTGGGACTATCTGGACGACATCTACGGCTCGTCCGGTCCGAACCAGATCAACGTCAACGAGGCGTTCACGCGGCTCGGCGCGGTCTACGCGCAGTATCTGCAGGCCGGCGGCATGCCGCTGACGCAGGTGGTTGCGAAGTTCACGGCTGACGGTGCCGATGCGGGCACCGCTCCGGACCGTCTGCAGAGCCTGCACGACAACCTGCTGGGCAACGTCAACGACTATGCCCTGACGCAGCGCTACGTGAACGCGACCAACGATCCGGTCCGCTATGCGGCGCTGAGGGCGCTGATCCAGGGTGTGGATGCCGATCTTCTGGCGCGTCCGTCCTACAGCGGCAACGAGAGCGAGTCGGATGCGGCGACGCGGGCCTGGGACCAGACGAACGGCTATGCCGGACCGTCTTCGGCGACGGGCCAGCTGACGGCGAGCGACGTGGATGCCGGTGCGACGCAGACGTGGTCTCTGGACCCGAGCAGCGTTGCG
>ERZ778022.1837-NODE-1837-length-25250-cov-4.388529_pt1 | contig 25250 bp, 22 predicted proteins | sample MGYA00375752_ERZ778022 | MGnify/ENA primary metagenome ERZ778022 (study PRJEB29350, sample SAMN05389826) | bioreactor metagenome | isolation source: Thiocyanate bioreactor | place: South Africa: University of Cape Town | collected 2014-04-04 ...
ATGATCTTCGCCGCATTCGTCGAGATGAGATCGACATAGGGCGGGAGCGAATAGCCGCGTCGCGTTACCATCTCCGTATACATGACGGCGAGACGTGGCTCGACGCCGGAGTTGCCGCCCGTCGTGTCGTCGATGCGCCGCCCGAGCGTCTTCTCGCGCAGCGTGCAGCAGAGATCATCGGTCGCGACGCAGTTGATCGCGCCATCGAGCGTGCCGGCCCACAGCGCCTGCTGGTCGGCCTTCGTCTTGAGCGATGGATAGGTGTGATAGATCTGCCCGTTGGGCCGCTTGTAGTCCTCGGCGGTGTACAGCATGTACTGGTGTAGGCTCTCGCCGTAGATGGGCAGGCCTTTCGCGCGCGCCTCCTGGATTGCCGCGACGCCCGTCGCCGCCGAGACGTGCATCATGTAGAGCGCGCAGCCCGGCACGCTTTCGGCAAGGCGGATCACGCGGCGGAAGCTGATGTCCTCCGAGAGCTGGCTGTGCACCTCGGCCATGTTCTCGAAACCCGCGCGCCCTTCGCGGATGAGCTTGGCGTACATGTGCATGACGAGGTCGTTGTCCTCGGCATGGATCACGCCGAGCCCGCCATGCTTCGCAAGAACCTTGAACACCTCCCACATGTCGCCGAGGTCGACCATGCGGTCCTTCCTGTGCGGCACGATGTTGGTCGTGAAGATCTTCACCGTCGGATAGCCGGCCTGGATGGCCTCGCCGAGGTCCCGAACCACGGCCTCCGGCGGCTCGGACTGCAGCATGAGGTGGTAGGCCCAATCGCACGCGGCTGTGCCCTTGAACTGCGCATCGCGCGCCTCGATGCCGTTCTGGACCGTGGTGTCCGAGTTTATGTAGGCGAAGTCGATCAGCGTCGTGGTGCCGCCGTAAAGAGCCGCCATGCCGACATGATCGGGCCCCCGCGTGTAGTACGTCGGACCTTCCGGCGTCGCGAACGGATGCTGCATGTGCACGTGCGGGTCGATCCCGCCCGGCATGACGATTCGCCCTGTGGCATCGATGACCCGGCCCGCCTGCTCCCCGAGCACGCCGGGCGCCGCCACCGCCACGATGGTCTCGCCCTTTATGCCGATATCGGCTTTGGGAACGCCCTCGGGCGTGACGACATCTCCGCCCCGGATGATGATGTCGAGCATGGTTTCCTCCCGGATCGTCCTTTGGCTGGGCATCATGGCATGGGGCCCAGACAACTCAAGTGTTCAACTCAAGTGCTCAATCAAGTGTGGGGGCCCTATGCGCGAGGAGGGCCTCGACAGGAACACATCAATCGAGAAAATATCAGCCGAGCAACGGCCTTCGAGCCTGAGGAGACGAGCGCTGCCATGAACAAGATCACCCACGGCTCGCACTGGGGCGCCTTCACGGCCATTGTCGAGGACGGTCGCCTCGTAGAGATCGAGCCCGCCGCGCGCGATACCGATCCCTCGCCGATCCTGCGCGGAATGCCGGAGGCCCTCTATCATGGCGTGCGCGTCGCGCGGCCGGCGATCCGCAAGAGCTGGCTCGAAAAGGGCTACAAGGCGGGCGGCGAGGGTCGTGGTGCGGAACCCTTCGTCGAAGTGCCCTGGGATGAGGCCATCGACATCGTCTCGCGCGAGCTCAAGCGCATCAAGGCGGCCTACGGCAACGAGGCGATCTTCGCCGGCTCCTATGGCTGGGCGAGCGCCGGCCGTTTTCATCATGCCAAGACGCAGCTTCAGCGCTTCATGAACTGCTTCGGCGGCTTCACGGGCCAGAAGCACAGCTACTCGCTCGCGGCCGGCCTCGCGATCCTGCCGCATATTCTCGGCGATCATCGCACGCTCAGAAATCTCTCCTCGTGGGACGGCATTGCCGAGAACTCGAAGCTCTTCCTCGCCTTTGGCGGCTGCGGCACGAAGAATACGCAGGTCGAGCCGGGCGGTTCGGGTGAGCACACGGCCGGCCCCTGGCTCGCGCGTCTTGCCGAGAAGGGCGTCGAGATCATCTCGATTACGCCCGTGCGCGACGACACGCCCGAAATCGCGCGCGCGACGTGGCTTCCCATCCGGCCGAACACCGACGTCGCCATGATGATCGGCCTCGCGCATACGCTCGTCAGCGAGAACCTGCACGACAGGGATTTCCTCGCGCGCTACGCGGTCGGCTTCGAGCGCTTCGAGCGCTATCTGCGCGGCACGGACGACGGCGTGCCGAAGACGGCCGACTGGGCGGCCGCCATCACCGGCATCGATGCTGACACGATCCGCAATCTCGCGCGTCGCATGGCGGCGGTGCGCACCATGATCGCAACGAGCTACTCGCTCCAGCGTGGCGATCACGGCGAGCAGACCTTCTGGATGACGGCCGTGCTCGGCGCCATTCTCGGGCAGGTCGGCCTTCCCGGCGGCGGCTTCGGCTTTGGCTATGGCTCCATGCACGGCCAGGGCAATCCGGTGACCGTCTATTCCGCACCCGCGCTTTCAGCCGGCAGCAATCCGACCGGCAGCTTCATTCCGGTCGCGCGCATCTCGGACCTGCTGCTCAATCCGGGCAAGGCCTACGACTTTGATGGCGAGAATCGCGTCTATCCCGATACGCGCATGATCTACTGGTGCGGCGGCAATCCCTTCCACCATCACCAGGACCTCAATCGCCTCATCGAGGCCTGGCGGCGGCCGGAGACGGTCATCGTCAACGAGCCCTGGTGGACGTCGACCGCCCGCTTTGCCGACATCGTGCTGCCGGCGACGACGACGCTCGAGCGCAATGACATCGGCGCGAGCTCGCGCGATCGCTTCATCATCGCCATGAAGAAGGCCGTCGATCCCGTCGGCGAGTCGCGCAACGACTACGACATTTTCCGCTCGCTCGCCCGCAAGGTCGGCGTCGAGAAGGCCTTCACGGAAGGCCGCGAGGAAATGGACTGGCTGCGCCACATCTACGAGGTCGCGCGCCAGGATGCTTCGCGCGCCGGCGTGGAGCTTCCGAACTTCGATACATTCTGGGAGCAGGGCCACGCCGAGAGCCCCGTGCCCGTGAAGGCACACACCGTGCTCGCCGATTTCCGCGCCGAGCCGGACACGAAGAAGCTCAAGACGCCGTCCGGGAAGATCGAGATCTACAGCGAGCGTATCGCAGGCTTCGGCTATGACGACTGTCCTGGCCATCCCGTATGGATGGAGCCGCTCGAGTGGCTCGGCTCGGACAAGGCGAAGACCTACCCTCTGCACATGATCTCGAACCAGCCGGCCGGCAAGCTGCACTCGCAGATGGATTTTGCCGGCGAGAGCCTTTCCCTCAAGGTCAAGGGCCGCGAGCCCGTGCTCATCCATCCCGAGGATGCCGAGCGCCGCGGCATTGCCGAGCACGACATCGTCCGCGTCTTCAACGAGCGCGGCGCGACGCTGGCGACGGCCGTGCTCTCCGATGGTCTTCTGCCGGGCGTCATCCGCCTCGCGACCGGTGCGTGGTACGATCCCACGGAGCCGGGCCGCATTGGCGCGCTCGACAAGCATGGCAATCCGAACATGCTGACGCCCGACAAGGGCACGTCGAAACTCGGGCAGGGCCCGATCGCGCATACGGCGCTCGTCGAGGTCGAGCGCTTCGACGGCGATCCCGGCGAGGTCACGGTCTTCGCCCCGCCGCCACTCGAACGGGCGAGCTGAGCCCACCGCACACCGCTATGCTGGCGCGCGGATCGCAAGTAAGCTTGCGGTTTGCGCGTCCGGCCGGTCGAGGATCGGCGCGTGCGCGACGCATGATGACCGAGGATCGACCATGACAGCCAGCAGTACCGCGACCGTTCCATCCTTCGATCTCGCGGGAAAGCGTGCCTTGATCACGGGTGGCAGCCGCGGCATCGGGCTTGCGGCTGCGGAAGCCTTGGCGGCGTTCGGTGCTCACGTGACGCTGCTGGCCCGCCCATCCGCCGACTTGAATGCAGCCATTGAGCGACTGAGAGCCGATGGCCGCAGTGCGGATGCCCTCGAGCTCGACGTGAAGGACACTGCTGGCCTGCGTACGGCGATCGCGGCGCGCGATCCCTATGACGTTCTCGTCAACAACGCCGGCACCAACAACCCGGTGACATTCCTCGATGTGACCGAGGAGCAGTACGACACGATCATGACGCTGAACGTGCGCGCAGCCTATTTCGTCGCGCAGGCCGTGGCGCAGAAGCTCGCCGCCGCCGGCCGTCCTGGCTCGATCATCAACGTGTCCTCGCAGATGGGGCACGTCGGCGCGGCGACCCGCACCGTCTACTGCGCCTCGAAGTGGGCCATGGAGGGCATGACGCGCGCCATGGCCGTCGATCTCGCGCCGCACGGCATTCGCGTGAACACGCTCTGCCCGACGTTCATCGAGACACCGCTCGCGCGGCGCATGCTCGCGAACGAGCAATTCCGCAACGAGGTCCTGAAGAAGATCAAGCTCGGCCGCCTCGGCCAGGTCGGCGATCTCACCGGCGCGATCGTGTATCTCGCCTCCGATGCCTCTTCTCTCATGACCGGAACGTCCATGATCATCGACGGCGGCTGGACGGCCGACTGAGCTCTCATGGCAGCTCTGCCGTGAGGGACGCCGAGGTGAGCTGACAGGACTGCCTTCGAGATGCTTAAATTGCGCATCCAAGATCAAAAAACAAAACGAATGAGGAAACGACAATGGCCATCAGCATTCGTCAGCTTCACCCGCTTTTTGTCGCCGAAGTGAGCGGCGTCGATCTCTCGCGGCCGCTCGGTCCCGAGACCGTCAGCACCATCAACGATGCCATCAACACCTACGCGGTGCTGGTCTTCCACGGCCAGTCGCTCGACGATGATCAGCTTCTGGCGCTAGGCCGCACGTTCGGCAGTGTCGCGCCACCGCGGAACCATCGTGCCGGGCACCGTCTCCAGCACGCCGAGATCGCCGACATCTCGAACCTCAATGTCAAGAACGAGCTGCGCGCCCGCGACGACCATCGCCGTCTCGACGGGCTCGGCAATCAGCTCTGGCACTCGGATGCCTCGTTCCGGCCGATTTCCGGCGCCATCTCGATGCTGCACGCGCATGTCGTGCCGCCGGCGGGTGGTGACACCCAGTTCGCCGATCTCCGCGCGGCGTATGACGCGCTGGACGACGAGACCAAGGCGACCATCGACGGCCTCTCCACCGAGCATTCGATCTTCACGTCGCGCGGCATTCTCGGTCACACCGACTACACGGAGGCCGAACGCGCGGCGCTCCCGTCCGTGCGCCATCCGCTCGTGCGCGTGCATCCGGGTTCGGGGCGCAAGACGCTCTATATGGGTTCGCACGCCTCCCACATCATCGACTGGCCTTATCCCGAGGGGCGCCTGCTGCTCCTCGATCTGACCGAGCACGCGACGGACAAGCGCTTCGTTCATTCGCATCAGTGGCAGGTCGGCGATCTCGTCATGTGGGACAATCGCTGCACCCTTCATCGCGGCCGGCGCTATGACGACGCCAAGTACCGCCGCGATCTGAGACGCGTGACTACGCAGGATATGGCCTCCATCAACGACAATCCCGAGCTGGTCGCCGCGAGCTGACGGCGAAGGCCGATGCGCCCGGCGCGCATCGGCCTGCCGGTACGGCGCTCAGGGCGCCTCAGTAGTTCGTGACGCGCATGCAGCTTCCACGCCCTGCTTTGCCCTGGCGCCGCTTGCGCTCGAGCTCGCGCTTGCAGCGCCGCTCTGCCCGGTTGCACGCCCAGCTCTTCTTCGCCGCCCAGGCATGGCCGTCCGCCATCATGTTCCCCAAGGGATCGCGCGCGATGTAGTAGCAGGCGGGTCTGGCCTCCGCCGGCTGGCTCGTCATCAGGTTCGATCCGACGATTGCGCTGAGAGCTGCCGCGCCGAGCATTATTGTCCGCCAAGGCATGTTCGTTGCTCCTTTTGCCGAGGAACCGTGATCGGTTCTGCTCGGTTGGTCGCAGCGAGACCGCCCGAGGTTCAACGGCGTGGTGAGCGTGAGACGATGTCTGCGGCAGAGGAGCTGTTGCGATATTGCATCGGCCTCGTCGTCGTGTGTCCGAGCGGACAATGCAAACTTGACACAGCAAGTATAGTATACCCTAACTTGATCTGACAGTGAGCACAGGCAGCCAGGTTAGCATCCAAGCCCCCCATCGCTGACGTCGTGAGCGCGCCGGTCCCGCACTCTTGCGGCTGATCGGCGGCATCAGGGAACTGTTGCGCGGTCGCGCACACGGGGGCCGGAATGCAAACAAACCACAATGATTTCGCCGATGCAGGTATCGGCAACGACAATCTCACCAGCGACAAGCGCCTCATCGCACAAGTGTCGCTCAGCGTTGCAGCCTCGATGCTGATGGCATCGGCTGCCACGGCACAGACGACCCTTCCACCACTCGCCGTCGAGACCAAGAAAGCGCCGGCCAAAGCCAAGGCCAAGGCCGCGCCCAAGGCCAAGCAGGCGCCGCCGCCGGTCGCCGCTGCAGAGCCTGCGGTCCCGGTCGACCCCTCGACCTTGCCCGGTAGCTACACCGCAACCACGGCAAGCTCGTCGAAGCAGACAGCACCGCTTCTCAATACGCCGCAGACCGTCACTGTTGTGCCGGGCACGATCATCCAGGAGCGGCAGGCGACGACTCTGACGGATGTGCTCAGAAATACGCCTGGTATCAGCTTCAACGCCGGCGAGAACGGTTTCGGTACGGGAGCTGCAAACTTCCAGCTCCGCGGCTTCGACTCGAGTGCCAATATCTTCGTCGATGGTGCGCGCGATTCCGGCGTCTACACGCGCGACATGTTCAATGTGGATCGCATCGAGGTGTTCAAGGGGCCGGCAGCCGACAATGGCCGCGGCGGCGCCGGTGGATACATCAACATCGTCTCCAAGACGCCGCAGCTTGAGAACTTCGCACGCGCCGAGGTCGGCATCGGCTGGGACGGGTACGATTCGGAGGTGCGTCGGCGGGCGACGTTCGACGTCAACCAGCGCTTCGGCACCACCGCTGTGCGCCTCAACGGCATGGTCGAGGACAGTGGCGTCGCGGGCCGCGAACTCGCCGAGGCAAAGGCCTGGGGCTTCGCGCCGACGATCGCTTTCGGTCTCGGCACCGACACGCGCGCGATCTTCTCCTACTACCACCTCGATCGCAACGATCGGCCCGACTGGGGCGTCCCTGCGGCCATGATCAAGGGGACCATCAACTACAATCCGCTAGCGACTGCCGGATCGCGCGACAGCTTCTACGGCCTGCGCTCGGACAAGGATCGGGCAACGGTCGATGCCGTGACGGCGCGTTTCGAGCACGATCTTGCACCTGGCATCACGGTCAGCAACCAGACGCGTTGGTCCCGCGTCGATCGCTATGCGGCATTCACGATGCCAGGCGCCTTCACAGCGCCCGATACTGTGGCGACGTCCAGGAACTACTATGACCGGCTCGGCACCAATCTGACCAATCAGACCGAGCTCACTGCGAAGTTCTGGGCCTTCGGCTTCAAACATTCGCTCGGCGCCGGCGTGGAGTTCAGCCGCGAGGATTCGGATGCCAATCGCTACGCGAACAACCTGTTGTCCGGCAGCCTGCCCACCAGCCTGGTGAATCCCAATCCGGATCGCGCCATCTTCGGTCCGCCAACACTCAGCCAGACAAACGGCATCAAGATCGACACTGCCGCAGCCTATGTCTACGACACGATCGATCTCACGCGGCAGCTCCAGTTGACTGGTGGCCTGCGCGTCGAGCGCTACAGCATCAACATCGCCAGCAAGACGGCCGCCGGAGCCTCGGCCGGCATATTCGACGGATACGACAACGACTTCACGACGCTGAGCGGCAAGGTCGGGCTTGTCTACAAGCCGGTCAAAGAGGGCAGCCTCTATGCCTCGTTCGGCACGTCGGGGATGCCGCCGGCGGGCGTGCTCATGTCGTCGCCCGACATTTCGCGGGTGGATGACGGTGCCTTCCCTGGTCTCGTGCTCGGCGCCGACCCGCAGCGGCTCTACAATTACGAAATCGGCGTGAAGTGGAACTTCTTCGACGGGCGTCTGACGACCTCGGCTGCGTTGTTCCGCACGGAGAAGCACAGGGTCGCCTATTCTGCCACGGCCGCCAACGTGGGGGCGGGTGAGGCCGCGGCGATTGGCAACCCCATCTACGGCAAGCAGATCGTGGAGGGGCTCGAACTGGCGGTCGCAGGCAATCTGACAGAGCGCTGGAAGCTGTTCGGCGGACTCGCGTTGATCGACAGCGAGCGCAAGCACGGGGCAGCAGTTGACCGGACGCAGACGGCTACCGACTACACCGTGAATGGCGTCGTGGTCACCACGACGAACGGGCAGGAGCTTGCGTTCACGCCAAGGTTCACCGCGAACCTCTGGTCGACCTACAAGGTGACGGATGCCTTTACTGTCGGCGCTGGCTTCCAGTACGTCGGCGAGTCGTGGGCCGGCCGTCCGGATGATGCCACGCGCATCATCGCAAACGGTAGGTTCGGCAAGCTCCCGGACTACTTCGTCGTGAATGCCATGGCATCCTACGATTTGACGCAGAACATCACACTTCGTCTGAACGTGGACAACGTTTTCGACGAATTCTATGCGACGTCGATGAACTGGCCAGGGGTGCGTGCGGCGCTTGGCCCACCTCGCACCTACTGGCTGAGCGCGAGCTTCAAGTACTAAGCGCGCCCAAATACTGCGTTGGAAGATTGCCGGGCCCGCCCGGCAATCTTCGCGTTTTGGAGGCACGATGCTTGTAACCATTCCAGATGTCTTGACCTCGCAAGAGGTCGCACACATTCGCCGCGTACTGGAGACCACAGCCTGGATTGACGGACGCAAGACGGCCGGCGACCAGGCCGCCGTCGTCAAGAACAACCTGCAGGTGCCGCTCGACGCGCCCGAGGCCCAGGATCTCGGCCAGATCATTCTGCGCGCGCTCGGTCGCAACCCGAGCTTCACCACGGCGGCGCTGCCTCTGAGCGTGCTGCCGCCGATGTTCAATCGCTATGACGTGGGCATGACGTTCGGCGCCCATGTCGACAACTCCATTCGCGCGCTGCCCACGGGCCAGCGTCTCAGAACGGACGTCTCCTCGACGCTCTTTCTGACCCCGCCGGAGGACTATGACGGCGGTGAGCTCGTTGTGCACGATACGTACGGCACGCACACGGTGAAGCTGCCGGCTGGGCACATGGTGGTTTATCCCGCAACGAGCCTGCACAGTGTCACGCCGGTCACGCGCGGCAGCCGCTGGAGCGCCGTGTTCTGGACCCAGTCTATGGTCAAGGATAGCTGGCGGCGCAATATGCTCTACGATCTCGATAGAGCGATCATGAGAACCAGAACAATGCTGCCGGATGACGATCCGGCGGTCTCTGCACTCATGGCGCACTACCACAATCTGCTGCGTCACTGGGCCGAGATGTGATGCCCGGGAAAGCCGTGCCGCGCGACGTCGTCTTCATGTGGGAGAATTCCGCGCAGCATAAGGCGCGCCTCGCCGAGGATCCGGCCTTTCTGGCGGAGCACATGCGGCAAGGGGCCGTCTCCGGCGATGTTGAGGCGCAGCTCGGCTGGGCGCACATGCTGCTCGAAGGTCACGGAACTGCGCCTGATCCGGTGGCGGCCTTTCGCTGGTTCCAGCTCGCCGCGCGCTCTCGAAGTACCGAGGCGATCAACATGCTCGGGCGCTGTCACGAGCTTGGATGGGGCACAGCGCGCAACACGCGACTGGCCGCCCAATGCTATCGCGTCGCCGGCGAGGCAGGACATGCGTGGGCGAACTTCAATCTCGCCATGCTGATGCTGGCGCGTGACGGCGCCGAGGGTGAGAAGCGCGACATCCTCTCGCTTCTGGTGCGCTCGGCACGGCGCGGCAATGCCAAGGCGATGAACGCGATCGGCGAGGCGTGCGAGGAGGGCTGGCGCGGCGCCGCGAAGATCGTACCGGCGCGCCGCTGGTACGTCCGCGCCGCGCGTCGCGGCTGCTTCCGAGGGGCCTTCAACACGGCACGTCATCTCATGGGCGATGGCAACGTGGATGGCGCCGTGCGCTGGCTCCGGCAGTCGATCGCGCGTGCTCCGGGTGCCTTCTGCGCGGAGCTCGCGAGCCATCTCGCAGATCACCCGGATAGTCGCCTGCGAGAGGTCGCCGCGCTGGCACTCGAGCGTGCGCGCTCGGCCCCCGAGCGCGCGAAAGCGTCAATTCCCGGGATTGAGACGAAGATCGCGCCGGATACTCAACCAACACCGCGCAGGCGTCGATCCGCAGGCCGCGTGTGGCGGGTCCTCACCCGTGCAAAGAGGTCGCGGCCTGTCTGACGAACTACTATTTCTTTCCTCAATCAGTCAAGATATTAACTGGGGGCCTCATGGTGCCCCCAGAGGCCGCACATTGCTTCGATGAACCAAGCGACCCGATGTCTTTATACGGCGACAGACTGGAGCCTCGATGGTGGTGGTGGCGGCGCGTGATCGCGTCCGCGGTCATCGTCACGAGCCTGCACGCCGGGCTCGTCGCCTTTGCCTATCTCAAGCCGCCGCTCGAGGAGGTCGTGGAGGAATCCGAGGGCGCATTCATGCTGGAGCTGGCGCCGCTACCAGTGGCGGCTACGGCCGATGCTGCCGAGCTGCCCGGCCCCTCTGCCGAGGTGACGCAGCCTCAGATCACGGAGAAGACGCCGACCGAGGAAGGGCCCGAGGTGACGCCGCCGAAGGAGGTGCCGCTGCCGGTCGCGCCCGATCCCGAACTCGCCATGCCGATTCAGAAGCCGGTAGAGGAGCCCCCCGAGAAGAAGGTGGAAGAGGAAAAGCCGGCCGAGAAGCAGGTGGTCAAAGAGGAGCCAAAGGATAAGGAGCCGGAGGTCGAGGAAGCCAAGCCGCAGGAGGCCATGATCCAGCAGGGTGCGCCGCCTGCACCGGCAGCGACGCCGGCGCCCAAGACTGCGGCGCGGCGCCAGGGCACGACAGACCGGCCTTCGAATGAGGCCATGTCATGGTCGAAGGCTCTGATGAATCATCTCGGCCGCCATCGCCGCTATCCGACAGCGGCGCGCCAGGCCGGCCATCAGGGTGCCGTTCAGGTCGGTTTCACGATCGACCGCCGGGGACAGGTTCTGTCCGCGCGCGTCATCAAGGCCTCGCAGAGCGTCCATCTCGATGCGGAGGCCCTCTCGATGTTGAAGCGGGCATCACCGTTGCCCGAGCCGCCGGACGAGATTGCCGGTGAAGTCGTGGAGCTGGTGATTCCCATCGAATTCACGATCAAATAGCAGAGCGCTTGCGGCTGCTCAGCGGCGCAAGAGATGCGGGCCGATGTCGGCAACCGATGCGCATCCTGTCAGCGCCATGGCGGCCTCGAACTCGTCACGCAGAAGGCGCAGCACGTGCGCGACACCCATCGCACCGTTGACGGCGAGCCCATACACGATCGGGCGGCCGATCATCACGGCCGCAGCGCCAGACGCCAAAGCCTTGAGCACATCAGTGCCGCGCCGGATGCCGCCATCGAGGATGAGCGGCGCGCGGCCTGCAACATGCGCGGCGATCTCGGGCAGGACGTCGATGGTCGCCGGTATTGTGTCCAGCGTGCGTCCGCCGTGATTCGAGACCGCGATCCCGTCGACGCCGATATCGAGCGCGCGCGCCGCATCGTCAGCTGCCATGATGCCCTTGAGGACGATCGGAAGGGGCGTCACGCCGCGCAGCCACGCAATATCGCGCCAGCTCGGTGCCATCGCCATGAAGTGCTCGAAGACGATGCTGTCCAGATTCGGTTTCGGTGAAGGATGCGGCTCTGCGAGGCCGCGGAGATTCTCGGGAACGAGCTGAGGAGGCAGGCGGAAGCCTGCGCGCTGCTCGCGATTGCGCACGCCGCTCACCGGTGCGTCGACCGTGACGACCAGCACCTCGTAGCCCGCAGCCTCCGCACGCCGCACGAGCCGCAGCGTGTCCTCGCGATCCGACTGGATGTAGAGCTGGAACCAGCGGCACGTCTCGCCCGCTGCGGCTGCCTGCTCCATGCTGGTCGTGGCAAGCGTGCTGAGCACCATGCCGGCGCCCTGTGCGGCCGCGGCCATCGCCGTCGCGCGCTCCGCATCGGGGTGCGCGAGGCCTTGATGCGCGACCGGCGCGACGAGGATCGGGTGCGCATACGTGCGTCCGAAGAGATCGATGCGCGCCGTCCCGCCTGGGCCGCCATTGAGCACGCGCGGCAGGAGCGCGATCCGGTCGAAGGCTTCCCGGTTCCAGCGCAGTGTCAGCTCGTCGGCAGCGCCGCCGGAGAAATAGGCCCAGGGGCCCGCGTCGAGGCATTTGGCTGCCAGAAGCTCGTAATCGGCGAGGCTGAGAGGTGGGGCGTTCATGGCCTCCGAGCGTTGCATGGTCGCGGGCGCACTGCAATCGCCCGGAAGCGGCAGATTGCGCAACGCAGCCCGAACACATCGCCGTGAGCATCTTGACTCGGTCGGTCGACCGAAATATACGATGGCAAATCGGTCGATCGACCGAAAATTGCAGGAAGGCGATCTGAAGCAACAATCTGAAGCAAACAATCAGAGTGGAGATGTCAAATGGGCGGTATCCTTGCATTGGCCTACGGCGTCGTCGTTTACGTGATCTTCCTCGGCTCGTTTCTCTATGCCATTGCCTTCGTCGGCAATCTCCCGGTGCCCAAGACCATCGATAGCGGCGTGGAAGGAAGCATGGCCGTCGCCCTCGTGGTGAACTGCCTGCTCCTCGGTCTCTTCGCCATCCAGCACAGCGTCATGGCGCGGCCCGCCTTCAAGCGCTGGTGGACGCGGTTCGTGCCGCACGCCGTCGAGCGCTCGACGTATGTGCTGCTCGCGAGCCTCGTGCTCGTGCTGCTCTACTGGCAGTGGCGTCCCTTGAAGGCCGTCGTCTGGTCCGTGTCGGACCCGACCGTCGTCGTTGTCTTACAGGCGATCTTCTGGGCGGGCTGGGCCATCGTTCTGGTGAGCACGTTCCTCATCAATCACTTCGAGCTGTTCGGCTTGCGGCAGGTTTTCGCCCGCCTGATGGGGCGTACGTTGCCGGATCCGACATTCAGGACGCCCTTGTTCTACAAGTGGGTGCGCCACCCGATCTACCTCGGCTTCCTGCTCGCGTTCTGGGCCACGCCGACAATGACCGTGGGGCATCTGCTCTTCGCAGTTGCCACGACGGGCTACATCCTGATCGGCATCTATCTCGAGGAGCGCGATCTGATCGCATTGTTCGGCGAGCAGTATCGACGCTATCGTCGGCAGGTCGGCATGCTCATCCCGATGCCCTTCCGCAGTGGAATGAGCAAGCACGTCAATGAGGCCGGTGAGCTTGAGCACCGATAGCCGCAGCAAGGAGAGACTTCGCATGGCGCGCCCGGCAGCCAAGAAACTTGAAACCAGTACGACGCTGCTCGAAGCAGCAAAGAAGGTGCTGCGCCAGAACGGCTATGCCGGCCTCTCCACGCGGGACGTGGCAGCCGCAGCAGGCGTGCCGCTCAGTCAGATCCATTATCACTTCGGATCCAAGCAAGGTCTCCTGCTCGCGTTGTTCGAGTACTTGAATGACCAGCTCCTCGATCGCCAGGATGCACTCTACGGCGACAAATCCCTGTCGATCGCGGAGCAGTGGGACAAGGCCTGCGACTATCTCGATGAGGATATCGGCTCCGGTTACGTGCGCGTTCTGCAGGAGCTGAGCGCCGCCGGCTGGTCCGATCCCGAGGTCGCCAAGGTCGTCCGCGACGCGATCAAGGGCTGGATCGATCTCATCGCGGAAGTCGCGCGCCGTGCCGAGCGCGAATTGGGCGGACTTGGACCTTTCTCCGCTGAGGAAGTTGCAGCACTCGTCGGCAGTGCCTTCATCGGCTCGGAGAGCCACTATCTTCTCGGCCTCGAGAGGCGCGGCGTGCCTGTGCGGCAAGCCCTGCGGCGCTTCGGCGATCTCATACGCATTGCAGAAAGTAAATCATCCAAGAGGTGACATTATGCGCGCCAAGCTGCCTGCAGCCGAAGGGTTTGTCGATCGCGATGGCGTGAAGATTTTCTACGAGGTCTATGGGGACGGGCCGGAGACCATGGTCTTTCTGCCGCCCTGGAGCATCGTCCACTCGCGCGTCTACAAGGCCCAGATCCCCTACTTCAGCGAGCGTTGCCGCTGCATCACTTTCGATCCGCGCGGCAATGGCCGCTCGGACCGTCCCCAAGACGCAAGCGCGTACACCCTCGCCAACTTCATTGCCGACGTGCTCGCGGTCATGGATGCCACCGAAGCCGGCGAGGCCATCCTTGTCGGGCTTTCACTCGCGGGCGTACATATCTGCGCGATCGCCGCTTACCACCCCGAGCGCGTGAAGGCTGCCGTCCTTGCCGGCACTGCCGCAACGATCGGCCCAAGCTATCCGCACATGGTGCCGCAGCACTTCCTCGCCAAGCGAACGAGCTTCGAGGGCTGGGAGAAATACAATCGCGACTACTGGCTTTCAAACTATCCGGATTTTGCAGCGCACTTCGTCAGTCACATCCACTCCGAGCCTCATTCAACGAAACAATTCGAGGACGGCGTGGAATGGGCTGCCGAGACCACCGGCGACATTCTGGTCAAAACCGTGGAAGCCCGTGCGTTTGCTCCGCCTTTCGATGTCAGCGAGGAAATGTACCGCAAGATCCGTTGTCCCATGCTGCTGATCCATGGCGACGACGACAAGATCCAGCCTTATGCGCGTGGCCAGCTCGTCGCCGAGCTCACGGGGGGCGAGCTTTTCACGATCCCTGGCGGTGGCCATAATGTGCTCGCGCGCTTTCCTGCAAAGTGTAACGAGCTGATCAACGAATTTCTGGATCGCAAGCTTGGTATCCCAGCTCCAGGAAAAGGCCGGTCGAAGCCGGCGGTGCGGACGAAGAAGGCGCTGTATCTCTCCTCGCCTATCGGTCTCGGTCATGGCCGTCGCGACATCGCGATCACGCGCGAGCTGCGCAAGCTGCATCCGGATCTGCAAGTCGACTGGCTGGCCCAGGATCCCGTGACGCGGCTCCTCGATGCGTACGGCGAGCGCGTCCATCCGCTGAGCGCGCGCCTTGCGAGCGAGTCGCGTCACATCGAGCTCGAGTCCGGCGAGCATGACCTCAATGCATTCCAGGCCATACGGCGCATGGACGAGGTGCTCATTGCGAACTTCATGATCTTCCAGGATGCCGTGGATGAGGGGAACTATGACCTCGTCATCGCCGACGAGGCCTGGGATATCGATCACTACTGGCACGAGCACCCCGAGCTGAAAAAGGCGAAGCTCGCCTGGTTCACGGATTTCGTCGGCTATGTCCCGATGCCGGCGAATGGCGCGCACGAGGCAATGCTCGCGACCGACTACAACGCGGAGATGATCGGACATATCGAGCGCCACCCGAATGTGCGTGACCGCGCCATCTTCGTCGGCTCGCCCGAGGACATCGTGCCGCTCACGTTCGGCAGGGATCTGCCGGAGATGCGCGATTGGATCCCGAAGCACTTCGATTTTTCCGGCTACGTCATCGGCGAGCATCCTGATGCGTTCGGAAGTCGGCAGGAGCTGCGCCAATCGCTCGGCTATCTCCCGGGCGAGCGCGTATGCATTGTCACCGTCGGTGGATCGGGCGTCGGCACGCATCTCATCCGGCGCATTCTGGACAGCTATCCGATGGCGCGCGCCCGCATTCCCGAGCTGCGCATGATCCTGGTGACAGGGCCGCGGATCGATCCGCGCGCGCTCTCCGCTCCGGCGGGCGTCGAAGTCCGGGCTTTCGTGCCGAACCTTGATCGCCACCTCGCAGCCTGTGACCTCGCGCTCGTGCAGGGCGGTCTCACCACGTGCATGGAGCTCACGGCAGCAGGGACGCCCTTCCTTTATTTTCCATTGAAGAATCATTTCGAGCAGAATTTCCACGTGGCGCACCGGCTCGACCGGTACGGCGCCGGTCGACGCATGGAGTTTGCGACGACCACGCCGGACATGATTGCAGAAGCTATGGTTGCCGCCTTGAAGTCGCCCGTGCGCCCGCAGCCCGTCGAAGCCGACGGTGCGGCACGCGCCGCGCGTATGCTCGCGGAGCTGCTCTGACAATCCAGCGCGGCGGCAGGGCTTGCGCTCGTGGAGGCGATGGCAGATGCTCCGGCATCTCGCGCCGCCATGAGGTCAAGCCATGCTCAAGCTCTATTTCTCGCCGTCGTCGAGCTCGCTCGCGACACATATCGCCCTGATCGAGTGCGGCGCTCCCCATGAGCTCGACGCGCGCCCGATGTCGAAGCAGCAGACGCGGACGCCCGAGTATCTGGCTATCAACCCCGATGGCAAGGTGCCGGCGCTGCTCACCGAGGGCGGCCGCATCCTGACGGAAGTGGCGGCGACGCTCTACTACATTGCGCGCAAGTATCCGGCCGCCGGCCTTTGGCCCGAGGGTGATCTCGAGGCCGAGGCGCAGGTGATCTCGTGGATGTCCTTCGTCGCCTCCACCATGCACGGCTCGCGCGCCAAGGGACCGGAGCACGTCGCCACGGCCTTCAAGGTCGCCAATCAGAGGCTCGGCGATCGGCAATGGGCGATCGGGCGCTATTCGATCGCGGACATCCATCTGTTCCGCGTCTACTGGCGCTTCCGGCCCGGCATGGATGCGCCGCTCGGGACCTATCCCGCGCTCGAAGCGCATCACGAGAGAATGCTCGCGCGACCGGCGGTCAAGAAGGCGCTGGAGATCGAGAAGGCCTACGAATAGGCGCCAGGCGCTTTGCGTTTCGGCCTCGGTATCATTGCAGTTGAGCGGCGCTCCAGTGCGGGGCGGGCCCGTCCCTGTGCGCTGAAATGGCTGGCGCACGGGGCCGCGTGATGTCATTTCTCTCGGAATGGAGGATGATCCGATGCCAGCGCCGAATGTGACCGTCGTTTCTCATCCTCTGATCCAGCACAAGCTGACCCTCATGCGGGACGTCAACACCGCATCTTCGAAGTTCAGGGCGCTGCTGCGCGAGATCGGCCTGCTGCTCACCTACGAGATCTGCCGCGACCTGGAAACCGAACTGGTCGAGATCACGACGCCGCTCGAGACCTTCATGGCGCCGCGGCTCGAAGGCAAGAAGCTCTGCTTCATTTCGATCTTGCGCGCCGGCAACGGGCTCGTGGACGGGATGCTCGATCTCGTACCCTCGGCGCGTGTCGGGCACGTCGGCCTCTATCGGGATCCGCAATCGTTCATGCCGGTCGAGTACTACGTGAAGCTTCCCGACCATATCGAGGAGCGGCTGTGCATCTGCGTCGATCCGATGCTCGCGACCGGCAACTCCGCCGTTGCTGCCGTTCGGCGCATCAAGGAAGCAGGGGCAAAGCGCATCAAGTTTGCTTGCCTGCTCGCGGCGCCGGTTGGCATCGAGAACTTTTCAGCCGCTCACCCCGATGTGCCGATCCTGACCGCATCCATCGATCGCGAGCTCAATGATCACGCCTACATACTTCCGGGCCTCGGCGATGCGGGTGATCGCATGTACGGCACGAAGTGAACGCGTCCTGATCGCGCGAGCTGCACCATCACAAAGCAGTGAGATCGGCTGACGATGCCGCTTCGGCGATGCGCACCGCGCGAGGCATCACAGTCACCGCCGTGACCGGCGTCGCTCGACAAGCTCATGCCTGGCAGCCCAGCAACCCTCGGCAACGCTTGGCATGTTTGAGCGCATGATGCGCGTCTGGTGCTCCGTCATCGCAAGCGAAGCCTGAGCGCGGAGAGCGGAAGCTGCCGAGCTCGCACCCGGCGCGCGTGACTGATGCTGATGCGACGGGCCATTGCCGTCGCCAAAAGCGCTGCCCACATCAGAATTTCAGAGCCCGGCTCGTCCGGCTCGGAAATCGATGATCCCAACTCTACGAGAGAGAGCACGATCATGCCGACCATCACAACCAAAGACGGCACGCGGATCTACTACAATGACTGGGGCACAGGTCAGCCCGTTGTCTTCAGTCACGGCTGGCCGCTGAGCGCCGACGCGTTCGAGGACCAGATGTTCTATCTCGCCTCGAAAGGCTACCGCGTCATCGCGCATGACCGCCGCGGGCATGGTCGCTCGGACCAGCCCTGGCACGGCAATGACCTCGACACCTACGCAGATGATCTCGCGGAGCTCGTGCAGAAGCTCGATCTCAAGGGCGCGGTGCACGTTGGTCATTCGACGGGCGGCGGCGAAGTTGCTCGCTACATCGGCCGCCACGGCACCTCGCGCGTCGCGAAGGCGGTCTTCATCGGCGCCATTCCGCCGCTGATGCTGAAGACGCCGTCCAATCCAAAAGGAACGCCGATCGATGTCTTCAATCAGCTCCGCGCGGGCGTGCTTGCCGACCGTTCGCAGTTCTTCAAGGATCTGACGATACCCTTCTACGGCTACAATCGCCCGGGCGCGAAAGTCTCAGAGGGCGTTCGGGACGCCTTCTGGCTGCAGAGCATGATGGCTGGATTCCCGGCCTGCTACTTCTGCATCAAGGCATTCTCGGAGACGGACACGACCGAGGACCTCAAGAAGGTCGATGTTCCGGCCCTCTTCCTGCACGGCGATGATGATCAGATCGTGCCGATCGAGGCTGCGGCGATCCCGGCCTCGAAGATCGTGAAGGGTGCGACGCTCAAGATCATCAAAGGCGCGCCGCATGGCATGTGCACGACGCTCAAGGACGTCGTGAATGAGGAGCTGCTGACCTTCCTCAAGGCCTGAGAGCAGGAAAGACGCCGAGCGCCCGGAGGGGCCGCTTAGCCCCTTCGGGTGTTTTTCTCAGCCGAGCGCCCTTTTACCGCGACGTGGGGCGGGCACTTCGTCCGATTTCTTCAATGCGCCGCTGGACTGCGCGTGCGCGTTCCTCGGTCTCGCGGGCCCGGGCCTCCGCCGACAGCGATTGCCTTGCGGCATCGAGCTCGCGGCGCTGCCATGCAGCATCGGCGTTCGCCCGATGCTCGGCATCGATCGACCGATCGACATAGCCGCGTCTGTCGGTGGCAGATGCCGATTGCATGGTGGCAGCGGCGCCCATCAGCAGGGCACCCAGCCCAACAATCGTGGCGATCCGGGGGGATGGACGCGATAGCATTGGGCACACCTCCAGTTCAGTTGGCATTACCCAACTATATTGTACGGCCGGCTCGCCTTTTCCAGTGTCCTGCCGCGGATAATCTGCATTAGTCCGATGTCGGACAACGGGAGCGCGCCAAATTCCCGAACCGGGCGATCCGCGGCCATTTACCTTGGCCCGGAGCCGGCGAGCGAGGCCGCCGCAAAAGCCTCGCGCTTCTCCTGGTCCTGGCCTTTGTGACGCTCCTCGTTCTCGTGCCGTGAATTTCGACGGTCGGTCATTGCGCTGCAGCAATCTGCCCATCGCTCCAACGCTTCGCCGGCGCGCATCAAAACAGTCAGGAAGGCATCCACGGGTGAAGGCACGTCACGGCATCGGAGGCGCTTGACATGACATGCGATCGCAACGTTAGTTTATGTGTCTCGTTTATGGAGCCATATCGTTCCAATGAATGAAATGATCACTACTTCAGAATTTGCAGATCGATCGCCGGTGATGAAGGCTCTCCGGCTCCTGGCGCACGTCGCCGCAAGTCAGGAAGCCCCGGCGCTGGCGGAGCTGAGCCGCGCGATAAATCTGCCCAAGCCGACGACCCACCGTCTCGCGCGCGCTCTGGAGGCTGCCGGCTACATCGCCAAGGATCCTCTGACCTTGCGCTATCAGATCGGCTACTCGTTCGAGGACATTGCCCTCAAGGGATTGCGGAACAGCGCCGTGCACGGCTATCGGCGCCGCATCATGAGCGAGCTCGCCGAACGCCTGGAAGCGCGCGTCAATCTCGTCGTTCTGAAATCGGGCAACCTCTCGTTCGTGCAGTGGGTGGATTCGACAGCACCACTGCGCATCAACATCAGCGGCGACATGCCGATGCCGGTGCACTGCAGTGCAAGCGGCAAGCTGCTGCTCGCATTCGGGCCGAAAGAGCTGCGGGATGCCGTCATGTGCCGGGCGCCGTTCGAGCGCTACACGAAGAACACGATCACGACGGCGAGCCGCTTCTCCCGTCATCTCGACGAAATCCTCAAGCTCGGATACTCGGTGGACGATCAGGAGCTGATCCTGGGCGTCAACTGTCTCGCAGTACCTATTCAACTCAGCACAGGCCAGACCGTTGCCGGCCTCGCTGTCATGGCGCCCACGGCCACGTTGCCCCTCGACAAGCTCAAGCAGCACCTCCCTGAGATCAAGGCGGCAGCGCGCCTCATTTCCGATGAGCTTGGACGAAGCCGGCCCACGGCGCGCGGCGGTGGAGCGCCGGCAGGCCCGAAGAAATCGAAGAGCGCTTCCACGGCATCGGTGAGAAAGAGAACTCCGAAATGAGCACAGAGCTGACGCACAGCGATGTTGAGAGCATCCTGAAGATCATTGATGCTGCCGAGCATCTCAATGAGATCGAGATCGTGCACGGCAGCTTTCGACTTCACGTCGTCCGTGAAGGAAACGGCAATGGCCGCTCGATCAGCGCGCCGATGCCGATGGCGCCTCAGGCATCGCCGCCGCCAAGCGCGAACAATGCGCCTGCGCCGCAAATCGTGGCCGCGGCGCCCGCTGCTTCCACGGCCCCGGCAGAGATCCCCCCGGGAGCGATTGCCATTCGGGCGCCCATGCTCGGCATTTTCTATCGCGCACCCGCGCCTGGCGAGAAGCCTTTCGTCGAAGTCGGACAGCGCGTGAAGGCGGACGACACCGTCTGTCTCATCGAGGTGATGAAGCTCTTCAATTCGATACGCGCGGGCGTCGATGGAGAGGTCGTGAAGATATGTGCGGAGAACAGCGGGCTCGTTGAATTCGATCAGGTGCTGATCTGCGTCAAGCCGAGCAAGGGCTGAACGCATGGCGGCCGCGCCCTTCAAGAGGATCCTGATTGCCAACCGCGGCGAGATTGCCGTTCGCGTCGTGCGCGCCTGCCAGCAACTCGGCATCGAGAGCGTGGTTGCCGTATCCGAGGCCGATCGCGATAGCCTTGCAGCCAGGATGGCGACCCGCGCGGTCTGCATCGGTCCGGCATCGGCCTCACAGAGCTACCTGCGACCGGAGCTGCTGGTGACCGCCGCTGCCGGCACGGGCTGCGAGGCCGTTCATCCCGGATATGGCTTTCTGTCCGAGCGTGCCCAGTTCTCACGCATGTGCGCCGAGGCTGGCCTCACCTTTATCGGCCCCGGGCCCGAGGCCATCGAGGTCATGGGCGACAAGCTGTCCGCGGTAAAGCTGGCCGAGGAGGTGGGTGTTCCTCGCGTGCCCGGCTCGGGGCGCGTGGACAATCCCGACAGCGCGCGCGCGTTCGCACGGACGCACGGCTATCCGGTGCTGATCAAGGCCAGTGCCGGCGGCGGCGGACGCGGTATGCGCGTCGTGCGCCGGGACGAGGAGTTCATTTCGCAGCTTGCGGCCGCCGCGGCAGAAGCCCAGGCCGCTTTCGGCGATCCATCGCTCTACGTCGAGAAATTCATCGAGCGTGCGCGCCATATCGAAATTCAGGTCCTCGGCGACACGCATGGGAACATCGTGCATCTGGGCGAGCGCGATTGCTCGACGCAGCGCCGGCATCAGAAACTGATCGAGGAAGCGCCGTCGCCGGTGATCGATGCAAAGTTGCGCCAGGAGCTTGCCGATGCGGCCGTGCGGCTGGCCCGGCATGTCGGTTATGTCGGTGCAGGTACGGTCGAGTTCGTCTTCGATGACGACACGCAGCGCTGGTACTTCCTGGAAATGAACACGCGCATACAGGTCGAGCATCCCGTTACCGAGATGGTGACTGGGCGCGATCTGGTGATCGAGCAGATCCGCGTGGCGGCCGGCGCGCGAATCTCCTTCACGCAAGAGGATGTGGCGCTGTCCGGTCACGCCATCGAATGCCGCATCAACGCAGAGGATGCGAGCGCGAATTTTGCGCCGCGGCCAGGGCGCCTTCAGACCTGGGTCGCTCCCGCGGGCGAGGGCGTGCGGATCGATACGCACTGCTTCTCCGGCTATCTCGTGCCGCCGTACTACGACTCGCTTCTGGCAAAGATCATCGTGCATGGCCGCGATCGCCATGAAGCCGTACAGCGCATGCAGGAGGCGCTCGGACGCCTGCAGATCTCAGGCGTGCCGACCACGGCCCCGTTCCATCAGCAAGTGCTCGCACATCGCGACTTCGCAGGTGCTGCCGTGACGACGCGGTGGGTCGAGGAGACCTTCCTGCCATCGCTCAAGCAGGCTGGAGCGGCCTGATGCTTGGAAGCTGCACACGTGCTGATCCCCGCCGGCTCCTGGAGGGCACAGCGCCAACGCGTACGCCTGTCTCTTCAAAGGCGGCATCAAAATCACAAATCGATATGGGAGGAAGAGGCCAAAATGGCCGCGACAACAAAGGGAGATGCCGGTCGATCTGACATGCCCGAGGCCATGGGCGCGGGCATCAGGATCATCGCATGGAACGTCCTATCGCTGGCGATCGCACTGGTGATCTGGCAGCTCGCCTCGCGCGCTGTAGGTTCGCCGTTCTTCCCCGCGCCGATGCAGATCGTCGATGCGTTCATTCAGCTCGCCACGCGCGGCGATACAACCGGACATTCGCTCTGGGAGCACTCCTGGGCAAGCATTGAGCGTGTGCTGGTCGGCTTTGGCCTCGGCGTCATCTTTGCCGTGCCGCTGGGGCTCCTCATGGGCCTCTATCCTAAACTCTACGCCGGCACGCGCGCCGTCATCGAGCCATTCCGCTTCATTCCACCCATCGCCTGGATTCCCCTGGCGATCATCTTCTTCTCGGGCCTTACGCGTTTCGCCTTCCTGATCTTCCTCGGCGCTTTCTTCCCGATCTTCACATCCACGCTCGTCGGCGTTGCGCGCGTCGAGCCCATCCATCGGAAAGTCGGCATCGTGCACGGCGCCAGCAAGCTCTGGATTCTCCGCCACGTCGTCATCCCGACGGTGATGCCGGACATCATGGCGGGCATGCGGGTTGGTCTCGGAACGGCGTGGCTGACCATTGTTGCCGCGGAGCTTGCGGGCGGCATCTCTACGGGTCTCGGCCGCATGATGATCAACTACGCAGAGCTGATCATGGTCCCGCACGTCATCGTCGGCATGCTTCTCATCGGTTTGATCGGCTTTCTCATGAACGAGGTGCTTCTGCTCATCGAAAGGCGTCTCTTCCGTTGGCGCTGGCAAGTCAGCCTCTAGGAGAGAATCCCGATGCACGCCCCAATCTCACTGGCCAAGGTCGATGTCGATGCCTCACACCGCTACGGACCACTGACGGTCCATGATGGTCTGAAGTTCAGCGTGGCTGCGAACGAGTTCATCTGCATTTGCGGACCCTCCGGCTGCGGCAAGACCACGCTATTGGACATGCTCGCGGGAATTCTCGTTCCCTCGAGCGGTCATGTGCACATTGACGGAACGCCGGCCAATCCGAAGAAGCACAGCATCTCCTTCGTCTTTCAGGAGCCGTCGACCTTTCCCTGGCTGACCGTGTCCGAGAACGTGGCGACCGGCCTCAACATCAAGGGGGCGCCGTCGGATCAGGTGCGGTCGAAGGTGGCGAGCATCATCGACATCGTGGGGCTCAAGGGCTTCGAGGACTACTACCCGCACCAGATATCGGGAGGCATGAAGCAGCGGGTCGCCATCGCGCGGGCGATCGCGACCGAGGCCGATCTCATTCTCATGGACGAGCCGTTCGTCAGTCTCGATCAGCCGACGCGAGAGCACATGCAGCGCGAGGTGCTCGACATCTGGCGCCACATGAAGCGGACCGTGATCTTCGTCACGCACAATCTGGAGGAAGCGGTCTACCTCGCCGACCGCGTGCTCATACTGTCCGCGAAGCCTGCGCGTATCGTGGCGGAGCTGCCCATTCCACTGCAGCATCCGCGCGATCCGCTGTCGACCGAGTTCACAGAGATCCGCTCGAAGTGCGTGCAGTGGCTGCACGCTTCGCATTGAAGAAGAAGGCCGAGGAAAGAGCGGTCCGGATATCAGGGAGCAAGGAGGACTACGATGCATACGCGGCGCACGACACTAAAAGGCATTGCAGCAACCGCACTCATGCCGACCGCCGTCACACTCGGCGCCGGCGCGGCGGCGGCACAGTCGATGAAGACGATCCGATTGGCCGATCAGAATGGCTCCGAGGTCGACTACGCAGCCGTTTGGGTCGCCGAGCTCAACGGCTACTACCAGGAAGAGGGCATTAAGATCGATCGCAAGACATACGCGAACGGTCCCTCGGCCCTGCTGGACATCAAGAACCTGGACGCCGTCATGGCGGCCATTGTTCCGTTCATGCAGTACGTCGCGCGCGGCGGCGATCTGAGGATCGTGATGTCGGTGACGAAGGGTAATGCCCCGATCATCGGCAAGAAGCAATACAAGTCGGTCAAGGAGCTGGACGGGAAGAAGGTTGGCACGCCCGGCCTCGGCACGATTCATGATGCCGTGCTGAGCTACATACAGCGATCGCAGAACATCAAGTTCCAGCACGTGCCAGCGAAGATCACGGATGTCGCCATCATGATCCAGAAGGGCGAAGTGGAGGCATTCATCGGATGGGAGCCGGCCTCGGCAGCCGCCGTGGCGAAGGCGCCGGATCTCCTCCACTACATCCAGCGCATGCCGCCGATCCCGAATTCGGAAAGCCTCCAGCTCGCGTTCACGCCCGAGTACGCGAAGCAGAACCCGGAGACGGTTCAGAAGTTCGTGCGCGCAACGTTGCGCGGGATCCAGTGGATCAAGGCCAACGGCGATCAGAAGACCGCCGAGCTGGTCTCGAAGAAGATGAATGATCCGAGCTCGCTGCCGATCAACCTGGACGCCCTGAAATCGGTCGATCTGACGCAGCCGCGTCTGGATATGGCGTCGACGCGCCTCTGGATGACGACGATCGCCCAGCAAGGCAAGATTCCCGAGGATCTCGTCAAGGACGTGGATGGGTGGATCGGCAAATATCTCGACTACTCCTTCCTCGAGAAGGCCGAGGCATCACTGAAGTAGGAGCAGCTTGGCGGCCGGCCCCACCGGCCGCCAACACGTCGTCAGGTTCGGAGATCATATGCGCGAGATAGCCGTCGTTGACACCACATTGCGCGATGCGCACCAATGCCTTTGGGCGACTCGTATGACGACGGCCCACATGCTGCCGATCGCGGAACGCATGGATCGTATCGGCTTCAGGCGCATAGATCTCGCCGGCACGATCCAGTTCGACGTCTGCGTGCGCTATCTC
>ERZ778022.1842-NODE-1842-length-25211-cov-4.319009_pt1 | contig 25211 bp, 21 predicted proteins | sample MGYA00375752_ERZ778022 | MGnify/ENA primary metagenome ERZ778022 (study PRJEB29350, sample SAMN05389826) | bioreactor metagenome | isolation source: Thiocyanate bioreactor | place: South Africa: University of Cape Town | collected 2014-04-04 ...
GCGGTGCCCGAGGGCGCATCGACCTTGTGCTTGTGGTGCATTTCCAGCACCTCGATGTCGAAGTCCGCATCGAGGGCCTGCGCGACCTTGCGCGTCACGGCAACGAGCAGGTTCACGCCGAGGCTCATGTTGCCGGCCTTGATGATCGTCGCGTGGCGGGCGGCGGCCTTGATCGCGGCATCGTTCTCGGCCGTGAGGCCGGTCGTACCGACTACGTGGACGATGCGCGCATTGGCGGCGAGGCCGGCAATCTCGACGCTGACTTCGGGCACCGTGAAGTCGAGAATGCCGTCCACCTTGGCGATGATGTCGAGCGGATCGGCCGTGACCGGCACGCCGATCCTGCCGATGCCGGCAAGCTCGCCCGCGTCCTGACCGATGGCATTGGAACCGGGCCGCTCGATCGCTCCCGCGACGATGGCGGCTGCAACTTCGGCGTTACCGCCGGTCGCATGAACGGCGCGGATCAGCTCGCGCCCCATGCGGCCCGCGGCTCCCATCACGGCCAGCTTCATCGCGCTCATCGGATTTGTCCTGATTACCCGTGCGAATTGAATGTGCTGAGGCCCTATAGCACCCGGTCCCGCCGGCTTGGAAGGGGCGCTCTCCTCACCCCGGGGCTTCAGCCCCGCGCGACGTGGGCCGCGACACAGAGCCAGCGCCCGCCCTGGCGGGCCCAGATGTCGGTATAGCGGCCGGCGCCGGCGCTGCCGTCGGGCTTCGTGTAGACGGTCCGGGCGTGGATGATCGCGAAGTCGCCGAAGAGGCGGATGTTCACGTCCTCGGGGTGCAGGTCCGTGACGCCCACTGGGTTCGAAATCCGCTTCAGGAAGCCCGCCCGATCGATGATCGTGCAGTCCGGGTTCGTATTCAGGAAGTCCTCGGAAAGGTTCTCATCGAACCAGCGCACGTCGGATTCGGCGACCGAGCGGACATAGTTCGCGTTGAGCGCGTGGAGCACCTCGTGATCGTTGGCGGCCATTTTTTCCTCCATTGGGGATCAAGTCGCTTCCTCGTCAGCACGCTGCATGGATGATCTGTGCTTGCCAAGGGAGACAAGCCGGTCATCGCCCGCTAAAAGACGGCGGGCCCTCACGTCCGGACATATGCGATCGCGCGTCTGCCGGGCCGCGAGGCCCCGTACGCGGGGGTTTCGGCTGAAGTCGGCAGGGACAAGGAGGGTTCTGCCGACACGGCCTGGCTTCCTCGCACTCGAGCACGGCGCCCTGCCCGATGGGCACCGGATCTGACCAATCTAGGAGGAAATATTGAGCTCTAAGAAGTCCCTTGGCCTCATCGCGGCGCTTGCCGGGGTGTGCGCCCTCCAACCCTCCCTCGCGTTAGCCCAGAAGTCCGGCGGAACTCTGCGATCCTACGAGGTGGCCAATCCGCCGAGTGCCTCCATTCTCGAAGAGGCGACCAGCGGGACGACGCACCCGTTCATGGCCGTCTTCAACAATCTCGTGATCTTCGACCAGGCCGAGCCGGTCAACAAGCCTGAGGTCATCCGCCCGGAGCTGGCCGAGAGCTGGACCTGGGATGCCGCCCAAACGAAGCTGACCTTCAAGCTGCGCCAGGGCGTGACCTGGCACGACGGCAAGCCCTTCACGGCCAAGGACGTGAAGTGCACCTGGGACTGGAGCCGCGAAGCCGATCCGAAGAGCGGCTTCCGCAAGAACCCGCGCAAGCTCTGGTGGGACAATATCAAGGAGATCACGGTCAACGGCGACCACGAGGTCACCTTCGAGCTGAACCGGCCCCAAGCCTCGCTGCTGACGCTCATGGCCTCGGGCATGTCGCCGGTCTATCCGTGCCACGTGCCGGCCCGCATCATGCGCACGAAGCCGATCGGCACTGGCCCCTTCCGCGTCGTGGCTTTCGAGGCCAACAAGTTCGTCCGCCTCGAGAAGAACCCGAACTACTGGCGCAAGGACCGGCCCTACCTCGACGGCCTCGAGTTCCAGATCATGGGCAGCCGCGGCACGCGCCTCCTGGCGTTCGCTGCAGGTGAGATCGACCTGACGTTCGTGTCGGATGTCACGCGGCCTCTGCTCCCTGACGTGAAGTCGCGCTCGCCGAATGCGACCTGCGAGTTCGCTGCGACGGGCGTGAGCGCCAACCTCCTCGTCAACCGCGACAAGCCGCCCTTCGACAATCCCAAGCTCCGTGAAGCGATGATGCTGACGCTCGATCGCGACGCGATGGTGAAGATCGTCTCGGGTGGTGAAGCGTTGATCGGTGGCGCCATGCTGCCGCCGCCGGCAGGTGTGTGGAGCAACTCCGTCGAGGAGTTCATGAAGCTCCCGTCGTATGCCGGCACCATCGAGGAGCGCCGGCAGAAGGCGCGCAAGATCATGGAAGAGCTGGGCTATGGCCCGAACAACAAGCTCAAGATCAAGGTGGGCACGCGCGACTACCAGTCCTACAAGGACCCGGCCGTGCTGCTCGTCGACCATCTGAACCAGATCAACTTCGATGCCGAGCTCGAGATCATCGAGACGTCGCTCTACTACGGGCGCATCACGCGCGGTGACTATCAGGTTGCGCTCAACCTGACGGGTACGGGCGTCGATGATCCCGACGTGACGATGTTCGAGGGCTATCTCTGCGGATCCAGCCGCAACTACACGAACTACTGCAACAAGGAAGTCGACCGCCTCATCCACGCGCAGTCGGCCGAGCTGGATACGGCGAAGCGCAAGGAGCTCGTCTGGCAGATCGAGAAGATCCTCGCCGAGGACGTGGCGCGGCCGATCATCTTCCAGAACCGCTCCGCGACGTGCTGGCATCCGCACGTGAAGGGCTACGTGCTGCACCAGAACTCGATCTACAATAGCTGGCGCTTCGAGGATGTCTGGCTCGACAAGTGAGCCACATTCCTGATCGTCGATGACGTGAGGGCGGCGGTGCCAGGCACCTGCCGCCCTCATGCTTTCTCAGGCCCCTGAGGACCTGCTGCAGTGCATTCGCCTTGATGTGCCGCGCATTGGATGAAACACTGCCCCTGTGCCCGTCAACGAACGGGCGCGAATAGAACAAGAACTACATCCGGGAGGATACGATGACCAACCGCGTGACCCGCGGTGCTGCTGCATTTGTCATTGCAGCGTGCGCGCTTGCGCCATCTGCCGCCTTTGCTCAGAAGTCCGGCGGCATCCTGAGAACGTACAACAGCTCGAACCCGCCGAGTGCCTCGATCATCGAGGAGGCGACGATCGCGACGGCCTTCGCCTTCGCGCCGATCTTCAACAACCTCGTCATTTTCGACCAGGCCGAGCCGATCAACAAACCCGAGGTCATCCGCCCGGAGCTGGCTGAGAGCTGGGCCTGGGACGCGACCAACACGCGCCTCACCATGAAGCTGCGCCAGGGCGTGAAGTGGCATGATGGCAAGCCATTCACCTCGGCGGACGTCAAGTGCACCTGGGACCGCATTCTCGGCAAGGACCCGGACGCGTTCCGCAAGAATCCGCGCAAGCTCTGGTGGACGAACATCAAGGAGATCGAGATCAAGGGCGATCACGAGTTCACCTTCGTGCTCGAGCGCCCGCAAGCCTCGTTCCTCAGCCTCCTCGCCTCGAATATGTCGCCGGTCTACTCGTGCCACGCGCCGACGCGCGACATGCGCACGAAGCCGATCGGCACGGGCCCCTTCAAGTTCGTTTCCTTCGAGGCGAACAACGTCATCCGCATGGAGCGCAACAAGGACTACTGGCGCGAGGGTCGGCCCTACGTCGATGGCATCGAGGTCCGCATCATCGGCAACCGCTCGACGCGCCTCCTCGCCTTCTCCGCCAATGAGTTCGACATCACGTTCGTCGCCGACGTGACGGCGCCGCTGGTCGGCGATGTGAAAGCCCGCTCGCCACAGGCAACCTGTGAGCTCGTGCCCTCGGGCGTCAGCACGAACCTGCTCGTCAATCGCGAGAAGCCGCCCTTCGACAATCCGAAGCTGCGCGAGGCCATGACCCTGGCGCTCGATCGCGATGCCATGGTCAAGATCGTGACGGCGGGCAAGGCCAGCATCTCGGGCGCCATGATGGCCGAGCCCGAGGGCAACTGGGGTATGCCGAAGGCAATGCTCGAGCAGTTCGCCGAGTATGCCGGCACGCCCGCCGAGCGCCGCGAGAAGGCGCGCAAGATCATGCAGGAGCTCGGCTACGGCCCGAGCAACAAGCTCAAGATCAAGGTCGGTACGCGCGACTTCCAGGCCTTCAAGGACCCGGCGGTGCTGCTGGTCGATCAGCTCAACCAGATCTACTTCGACGCCGAGCTGGAGATCATCGAGTCGACGCTCTACTACGGCCGCGTGACGCGCGGCGACTACGCCGTGGTGCTGAACCTCACCGGCTCGGGCGTCGACGAGCCGGATGTGACCATGGTCGAAAGCTACTCGTGCGGCTCGGAGCGCAACTACACGAAGTACTGCAACAAGGATGTCGATCGCCTGATCGACGCGCAGTCGCGTGAGATCGATGTCGCCAAGCGCAAGCAGCTCGTCTGGCAGATCGAGAAGATCCTGATCGACGACCAGGCGCGCCCGATCATCTATCACGGCTTCGCCGGCACCTGCTGGCACCCGCACGTGAAGGGCCACGTGCTGCACCAGAACTCGATCTACAACAACTGGCGCTTCGAGAACGTCTGGCTCGACAAGTAGCCGGTGTGAAGCGCGCGGCGGCTGGTTTATTCGCCGCGCGCCCGCTCCATGGCCTCGCTGATCAGGCGCTTGGCCTCGTCGGCATCGCCCCAGTGGTGGATCTTCACCCATTTGCCGGGTTCCAGATCCTTGTAGTGCTCGAAGAAGTGCTGGATCTGCTGGAGGGTGATGTCGGGGAGATCGGTGTAGTTGCGCACGCGCTCGTAGCGGCGCGTCAGCTTGGCGGACGGGACCGCGATCACCTTCTCGTCGCCGCCGCCATCGTCCTCCATGACGAGCACGCCGACCGGGCGGCAGTTGATGACCGCACCGGGGACGATCGCGCGCGTATTGCAGACGAGGACGTCGATCGGATCGCCGTCGGCCGAAAGCGTATGGGGAACGAAGCCGTAGTTCCCGGGATAGCGCATGGGCGTGTAGAGGAAGCGATCGACGAACAGCGTGCCCGAGGCCTTGTCCATCTCATACTTGATCGGCTCGCCGCCAACCGGCACCTCGATAATGACGTTGATGTCCTCGGGTGGGTTCTTGCCTGTCGGCACGGCATCGAGGCGCATGACAATCAATCTCCTTCGATTAGGCCGGCGGCTGCCAGCCATAGACCCAGTCGTAGCGGGCCATGAGGCGCGCGGCGGGCACTGTGGCCATCGCCAGATTGCGCGCGAACGCAGCCGGACCGGAAAGGTGGAAGATACGGCCGTTCTGCCGCGAAGTTGCAACGATCGCATTGACGCGGGGGCGGCGGGCGACCTCGTAGGCCTTCAGCGCGCCTGCGGGATCTTCGGGCTGGTTGGCCAGGGCACTGGCGAGCACAAGGGCATCCTCGAGAGCCATCACGCCGCCCTGCGCGAGGAACGGAAACACGGGATGCGCGGCGTCGCCTGCAAGCGCGATGCGGCCCTTTGCAAGATTCGCGAGTGGCGGGGTCTCGAAGAGGGCCCAGCGGCGCCATTCGGGTGCGCTAGCGAGGACGTGGCGCAGCTTGGGCGCGAAGCCTGCGAGGTGAGGGGCGAGCGCGCTCCAGTCGTTCGGGGCGGCCCAGTCGTCGGTCATGCGATCATCGGGCACGATGGCGACGACGGCAATCTGCGCCCCGGCCGCGATGGGGTAGTGCCCCACATGGGCGCCGGGCGCGAGCCACACGCCCATGCTCGCGGCATCGCCAAGACTGGCGGCAGCATCAGGAGAAAGAAGCGCACGCGAAGCCGCCTTGCCGGAAAAGCGGAGCTGCGTGCCGGGGGCCACGGCCGTTCGGATGCGTGAGCGGATACCGTCGGCGCCGACGAGCACGGGACCGCGGACAGTCGCGCCTGCGGAGCTGCGCACGGTCACGTGGTCGCCATGGTCCGTTGCCTCCGCGATGGCAAAGCCCGTCTCGACCGCGATGCGCGGGATTGTTCGCACGCGCTCGAGCAGAGCGGTCTGCAAGTCGCGGCGATGGACGACCCAGTAAGGGGCTCCATGACGTTCGGCAATCCAGCCCCCGAGCGGCATTCGCGTGAGAATGCGGCCGTTCGCGCCCTGATGAACGACGATCTCCTCGGGCACGCTCACGTGCCGGGCGAGAAGCGGCGCGACACCGAGCGCGCTGAGCGCACGGACGCCATTGGGGCCGATCTGAATTCCGGCCCCGGCCTCGGAGAAGACCTCACGCTGCTCGAAAATGCGCGAGGAGATGCCGTGCTGCGCGAGCGCCAATGACGTTGCGAGCCCGGCGATGCCGCCGCCGGCAATCAGGACGGGCTCAGCGTGTGCCATGCTCGGGGCTCAGACCCCTTCGGCCTCCGCCACGACCAGGCAGCCCTTCGGCTCCGATTCGCCGGCGCCGAGCCGCGGATCGTAGACATAGAGCGTCGAGCAGTAGGGGCACAGGATCTGGCTGTCGGCGCCCATGTCGAGATAAACATGGGGATGATCGTAGGGCGCGCGCGCGCCCATGCACTGAAGTTCCTTGGCGCCGATGTAGATTTTCTCGACGCCGAGGTCATTGGCGAAATGCGGCACGACGCTCGCGGCCATCGGAAGTTCCCTGAGCTTTGGCGCGCCGCGCTGTACGCCAGCGGATCGTGCCTGCGGATGAAGCGGGGCGCACCATAGCGGCTTGCCTCCCGAAATGGTAGGGGAGCCGGAAGCGCAGGAGTACCGCGACCCGAAGGAGGCCCATGGCGACGTTCATCCACGACGGAATCGAGATCGCCTACCTCGATGAGGGAACAGGCGACCCGATCCTGTTGATCCACGGCTTCGCCTCCAACCGGACCGTCAACTGGGTGGATACCGGCTGGGTCAGGACGCTCAAGGCCGATGATCGCCGCGTGATCGCAATCGACAACCGCGGGCACGGCCAGAGCGCGAAACTCTATGATCCGGCAGCCTATACCGCGCCGGCCATGGCCGAGGATGCCCGCGCGCTCCTCGATCACCTCGGCATCGCCCGCGCCGATGTCATGGGTTACTCCATGGGCGCGCGGATCACGGCCTTCCTCGCCATGGCGCACCCGGATCGCGTCCGCTCGGCCATCTTCGGCGGCCTCGGCGTCAATATGGTGCGTCCGATGGCGGGGACCGGTCCGATCGCGCACGCGCTCGAGGCGCCGACGATCGACGATGTGACGAGCCAGACAGCCCGCACCTTCCGCGCCTTCGCCGAGCAAACGCGTAGCGATCTCAAGGCCTTGGCCGCCTGCATCCGCGGCGCGCGCGATCCGATCCGCCCGGAGGTGCTGGCGACGCTGACCTGCCCCGTGCTGGTCGCCGTCGGCAGCGAGGATGTGATCGGCGGCTCGGCGGAGGAGCTCGCTGCCATCATCCCGGGGGCCGAGGCGCTGGTGATCGAGGGCCGCGACCACATGAAGGCGGTCGGCGACCGCATCTACAAGGACGGGGTGCTGGCGTTCCTGGGGCGGCGCCCGTGAAATCGCAGGCTGTGGAGAGCCGAATTTCCGCCACCTTGCTCGCGCAACCATCCTCGAGCGTGGCCGGTGATTCATGAATGTGACGCCGGGGGGCCGCAGCGCATGAAGGGGGGAAAGAGTGCACGTGCCGGGTTTCGGTCGGGCCGAACGCCGGGTGCCGTGACGGATCAGGCATGAGCACGCTCTCACGCTATATTTTCCGTCAGGCAGCGACGACGACGGTCATGATCGTCATCTCCCTGACCTCTCTCGTGTGGATCGCGCTGGCGCTCCGCCAGCTCAACCTCGTCACCGCACAGGGCCAGGACGCATTCGCCTTCCTGAAGATCACGCTGCTCGGCCTGCCGAGCCTGATGGCGGTCATTGCGCCGGTGGCGCTGCTCATTGCGTCCATTCAGCTTCTCAATCGACTGAGCGCGGACAGCGAGCTGATCGTGATGACGGCGGCCGGCGCCAGGGTATGGGCACCGGCGCGGCCGCTGCTCTTGCTGGCCGTGCTGGTGAGTCTCGTTGTCCTGCTGTTCAACTTTGTCGTGATGCCCTGGGCGAGCCGCGAGCTGCGTGATGCCATCATCGCGGTCCGCACGGACCTCATCACGCAGGTCATCCAGCCGGGCCGCTTCACGAGCCCGGAACGCGGGCTCACTTTCCACGTGCGCGACCGCGCGCACTCGGGTGAGCTCCTCGGCCTCGTGCTCCACGATGCCCGCGATGGCAAGCAGACGACGACCTTCCTCGCCGAGCGCGCACGAATCGTGAAGCAGAGCGGCGAGACCTTCATGCTCATGCAGACCGGTCACATCCTGCGCCGGGCGGCACCGGGCGAGCCGACTCAGATCATTGCCTTCGAGAGCTACGGCGTTGATCTTGCTCACTTCGAGGCCAAGACCGAGCAGCGGGGACTGCGCCCGCGCGAGCGCTACTTGAGCGAACTGCTGAACCCGGCGCCTCAGGATGTCGCCACGTCACGTGCCCGCAACCTGATCGTCGAGGAGCTGCACGAGCGCTTCTCGAGCCCGCTCTATCCGCTCACGTTCGTGATGATCGCCGTCGCCTTGCTCGGCCAGGCGCGGACGACGCGCCAGGGACGCGGGCAGGCGCTCATCCTCGCGTTCGTTCTGGCCACGGCCGCCCGCGTCGGCGGTCTGACCGTGACCAATCTCATCAGCGTCACCCCCACGGCCATCCCGCTGGTCTACGCAATCCCTCTCGGCACAGCCTTGCTGGCAGCGACGCACGCCCATGCTGGAATGCGCCCGCGCCGCACGAATACGCCTCTGGCCCGCGCGGCGGCAGCGATCGGCGAGCTGTTCGATCGACTTGGCGAGCGCCGGCGTGCCCGGCGCGCGGCGTCGCAGCGTCGGCCCACATCGGGAGCCCACGGCGTGGGAGTGCCCAGCCGATGAGTGGCGCCTTCGGAACTCTCAGTCGCTATGTCGGTGGCCGCTTCGTGGTTGCGATGATGGGTACGCTGGCGGTCTGCGCCTCGCTGATCATCATGATCGATCTCGTCGAGCTCCTGCGCATGACGGGCCGCACGGGCAGTATTCCGGTTGCCTCCGTCGCGCTGATCGTCGTGCTCCGGCTGGCGAGCTACATCGAGGTTCTGTTGCCGTTCTGCGTGCTGGTCGGGAGCGGCGTCGCCCTGATCCAGCTCAACCGACGCTCGGAGCTCGCCGTGATGCGGGCGGCCGGGATGTCGGCCTGGCAGTTCATTGGCCCCGGGATTCTGGTCGCGATCGTGCTCGGCGTGCTTGCGACAGCGGCCTTCAATCCGCTCGCCGCGGTCACTAGAGCGGAGGCGGATCGTCTCTTGGCGGAGCTATATGGCCGCGAGGCCACGCCGGCATTCGGCGGAGGGGCGAGCGGCGCTTGGCTCCGTCAGCAGAGTGTGGACGGATCATCCGTTCTGAGTGCGAGCGCGGCGTCCCGCGATGGCCTCACGATCTACAACCCGACGGTGCTCCAGTTCGACGCCGAGGGGCGGTTCATCGAGCGTGTCGAGGGTGTGAGAGCGCTCCTGCGTGACGGCTATTGGCAGTTCGAGCAGGCGAAGGTCGCCCGGCCGGGGCGCGAGCCGGAACAGTTCGAGACGTTCACGGTCAGCACGTATCTGACGCCGGACCGTATCAGCGATGCACTCGGTTCGGCCATTTCGTTGTCATTTTGGCAACTCCCTGGAATTATCAATGAAACTGAGCGTGCAGGCCTCTCTGCGGCCCGATTCCAAGTCCAGTATGATCTCCATCTGAGCCGGCCTATGTTGCTGGCGGTGATGGTCCTTTTGGCGGCGTCTGTGTCTTTGCGGTCATTCCGCTCAGGTGGCTTACAGACTATGGTGGGAATGGGGGCGATCGGGGGCTTAGGATTTCTCCTTTTCTCCGAAGTTTCTCGGCAGGTTGGGGTGGCTGGACTTACGCCGTCCATGATGGCGGTATGGGTCCCGGTCCTCGTGGCGTTGTGCGGGTCGTTGACGGTGCTGTTGCACCAGGAGGACGGCTGAGGTGGAAGTAACGGGGCATGCGTTTCAGGCGGGAGGGGGAGCTCCGCGCAAGCCGTTTCGGCTGCGCGCGCGCCTGATCTTGTCTGCACTGTCCCTGATCGGGCTTTGCGCAACCGCGGTCGTGCTCCTCGCACCTTCGCCGGGCGCCGCGCGCGATGCCACCGATCCGCTCACGCGCGGCACCGGAATTCGCATCGACGATCCGGTTCGCAACCTGACTTCGCAGAAGCAGCAGTTCAAGAAGTCCAAAGGCGGCATCTTCGGCGGGACGCCCGCCAAGGTGGATCGCGCCGCGCCGCTCTATCTGCAGGGCGATGAGCTCATCTACGACACGGCCAACAATCGCGTCATCGCGATCGGCAACGTCGAGATCGTGTTCAACAACTACATTCTGACAGCCGATCGCGTCGTCTACGACCAGGGTGCGCAGACGCTCACCGCAGAGGGCAATGCGCAGCTCCAGGAGCCGAACGGCAACATCGTGCGCGCGGACAAGCTCACCGCGACGGATGACTTCCGCGAGGCTTTCGTCCAGGCGCTGAGCGTGACGGCACGTGACGACACCCGCATCACGGCGCGCCGCGCCGTACGTCGCGAAGGCAACGTCACCGAGTTCGAGCAGGGCCGCTTCACACCGTGCCGGACCGACGGCAGCAGCCCGCCGCTCTGGTGCATCAGCGCCGCCCGCGTCACACACGACCAGCAGGCCGGCACGATTACTTATCAGGATGCGGCGTTCGAGTTCTTCGGCGTCCCGGTTCTGTATATGCCGTGGTTCTCGCACGCCGATCCGTCGGTGAAGCGGCGCACGGGCTTCCTCTCGCCGGAGTACGGCCACACCAATACCCTCGGCACGACGCTTAGCGTTCCCTACTATTTCGCGCTCGCGCCGAACTACGACTTCACGTTCAACCCGATGTACACCTCGCGCCAGGGCGTGCTCTGGCAGGGTGAGTGGCGGCATAGGGTGAACTGGGGCGACATCCGCGGCACGTACAATATCAAGGTCGCAGGTATCGATCAGGACGTGAATACGCTCCCCGGTACGCCGGATCCGAAGCTCGACGGCTGGCGCGGCAGCGTGCAGACCCGCGGTCTGTTCTCTCTCTCGACGTGGTGGCGCTTCGGCTGGGATGTCACGGTCGAGAGCGACGACGCCTTCCGCCGCTTCTACAAGCTCGACAGCCTTCTGCAGACCGACCGCATCAATACGGTCTATTTGCAGGGTATGAGCGAGCGGAATTACTTCGCCGCGACGCTCTATCACTTCGGCAGTCTGCTGGTCGACGGCGGTGCCGATGCCGCGAGCCGCGTGCTGCCCGTGATCGACTACAACTACGTCGTCGATCGGCCGGTGGCGGGTGGCGAGCTGGCCTTCAATATGAATGCCGTGTCCCTCACGCGTTCGAACTCCGCCGCCACGGATATGCACCGTGCGTCCTTCGATGGCCGCTGGCGGAGCAAAGTCGTCGACGGACTCGGACAGGTGTGGACGCCGTACGTCTCGGCGCGGGGCGACGTGACCTCGTTCCAGAATGCCTGGGATCCGAACAACAACACGTGGGAAGACGGCAGCATGACGCGCGCCTTGGGTACGGCCGCGCTCACCTATGCCTATCCCTTCGTGAAGCATACCGGGGCTGGCAGCCACATCGTCGAGCCGATCGGCCAGGTCGTGACGCGTACAGCCGTCGCCTCTCAGCGCCGCTTGCCGGATGAAGACGCGAAGAGCCTTGTCTGGGATGACACGCTTCTCTTCGACGTCGACAAGTTCTCGGGATGGGATCGCGTCGAGACCGGCACGCGCGCCAACGTCGGTGTCCAATATACCTATCAGGCGACCGGTGGTGCGTACGCGCGCTTCATCCTCGGCCAGAGCTATCAGGTCGCGGGGGTGAACGCCTTCAACAATCCAGGCCAGCTTCCTGCGCCAGGCCAGCCCCCGAGCCCGTCCGACCCGTTCATCTTCAATTCGAAGAGTGGTCTCGAGACGACGCGTTCGGACTATGTCCTCGGCGCCTACCTTGCGCCGGCTGACGGCTTCCGTCTCGTGTCCCAGGCGCGTTTCGACGACAAGGATCTGTCGCTGCGCCGCAACGACACGTACACCTCATTCACGGCCGGTCCGCTCACTGCGCAGGTTCAGTACTCCTACATGCGCTTCAACCCGGATCAGCCCACCGACAAGCCTGAGCAGGAAGTCCAGTTCGGCGGCGCCCTGCGCCTGACCGATCGTTGGACGCTGCTCGGCGGCATTCGCTACGACATCGACACCCGCGAGCGGCTTCAGGACACGATCCAGCTTCGCTACGCCGACGATTGCTTCGTGCTGACGGCGTCGTACACGGAATCGTTCATTGCGAACCCGACGCTCGGCATCGAGCCGGACAAGGCCGTCATGCTGCGGCTCGAGTTCAAGCACCTCGGTCAGTTCGCGCTGAACTCGAACGTTGCCGGCGGTGTCGGCGCCGAGAACCAGCCCAGCAACTGATCCCGCGCAAGGACCGGGGGAGCCTTGTGTGTTCCCCCTTGAATGGCCCCCGAAAACGTCCGACACATTTCCCTCATGGCCCGGTGGCGGCCCAGTGGCAGTCCCGTCGCGGCCAGGCCGCGGGCGTCCTACCTGCCGCCCGGACGAAGGGTGCGCTGATGCTGAAAAAGATCCTGATCGCCAACCGCGGTGAGATCGCGTGCCGGATCATGCGCACGGCGCGCCGGCTCGGCGTGGCGACCGTGGCTGTGTACTCGGATGCCGACCGCGAGGCTCTTCACGTGGCGACGGCCGACGAGGCCGTGCACATTGGTCCCTCGCCCTCGACGGAAAGCTATCTGCGCATTGATCGCGTCATCGCCGCCGCGCAGGCGACGGGCGCCGAGGCAATTCATCCGGGGTACGGCTTCCTCGCCGAGAACGCCGACTTCGCCGATGCCTGCAAAGCAGCGGGCCTCGTTTTCATCGGCCCCTCTGGCGCATCTATGCGCCAGCTCGGCGGCAAGGCGGCCGCCAAGGCAGTCGCGCGCGCGGCCGGTGTGCCCGTCGTGCCGGGATATGATGGCGCCGACCAGACACCCGCGCTGCTCCGGCGCGAAGCCGACCGCATCGGCTATCCGGTGATGATCAAGGCCGTGGCAGGCGGCGGTGGTCGCGGCATGCGGCTCGTCGAAAGCGGCGAGCAGTTCGCGGCGGCGCTGGAGAGCGCGCAGCGTGAAGCCCTCTCGTCGTTCGGTGATGCCGCCGTCCTGATCGAGAAGGTCGTGCAGCAGCCGCGCCACGTCGAGGTGCAGGTGTTCGGCGACCGCCACGGCAATGTCGTGCACATTTTCGAGCGCGACTGCTCGCTCCAGCGGCGCAACCAGAAAGTCATCGAGGAGGCGCCGGCTCCGGGCATGAGCGTGGCGCTGCGTGAGAAGATGTGCGGGGCGGCCGTCAGCCTCGCGCGCGCTGTCGGCTATGAGGGGGCGGGCACCGTCGAGTTCCTCGTCGAGGGCGGCAGTCTCGGGCCCGAAGCGCCGTGGTACTTCATCGAGATGAACACACGTCTCCAGGTCGAGCATCCGGTGACGGAAGCGATCACCGGGCTCGATCTCGTCGAGTGGCAGCTTCGCGTGGCGTCGGGCGAGCCGCTGCCGCTCGAGCAAGGCGCCATCACCATGCACGGCCACGCCATCGAGGTGCGGCTTTGCGCGGAGGACCCGGCGCAGGGCTTCCTGCCGAGCATCGGGCGGATTGCGGCGTTCGCGCTGCCTGACGATGCCGAGGACGTGCGCCTCGAGACGGCCGTGCGTGCGAACGATGTGATCTCGCCCTTCTATGACAGCATGATCGCCAAGCTCATCACGCACGGTGCGACGCGCGACGAGGCGGCCGATGCGATGGTGGCTGTTCTCAAGCAGCTCGTCGTTGCGGGCCCGCGCGTGAATGCGGCGTTCCTGCGTGCGCTTCTCGAGCATGCCGATGTACGCGTCGGGCGTATGGATACCGGCCTGATCGGACGCGACCTCGCGGCGCTTACACGAACGCATATCGGCAACTCCGAGGTCGTGTCCGCGGTCGCCCGGCTGCTCGCTCCAGCGGAGGGCGCGGCTTCAGATCCCTGGAGTGCCGGTGACGGCTTTCAGCTCGGCGCGCCGCGCACGCTTACCGTGCCGCTGGTCGTGAACGGTGAGGCGCGGACATTTGCGGCGACGTGGCCGCGTGGCGAGACGACGCCGCACGTTGTTGCCGCCGGCGCCGTTGCGGCAGGCTCCGAGGCGCGGGCGCCGACGGCATGCGTCACGGCTCATGATGGTCTCTATGCCCTCTTCGAGGGCGAGCAGGTCGAGGTGCGCTGGCCGACCTACGATGCCGATGACGTCGATAATGGCCATGCGGGCGATGTCGTGCGCGCGCCGATCAATGGCAAAGTCGCGCGCATTTTCGTTAAGGCCGGTGACATCGTCGCGAAGGGGGATCGGCTGGCGGTCGTCGAAGCCATGAAGATGGAGCACGTGCTCGCGGCCGCGCGTGACGGCGTGGTGGCGAGCGTGGCGGCCAGCGAGGGACAGCAGGTGAATCAGGGCGCATTGCTCGTCAGCCTCGAGGAGGAAGCCCAGTCGTGACGATTCATCTCGTGAAGCTGAGCGTCGGCACCGAATCGATCGAGGATCTGGCTGCCTGGCAGGTCGAACGCCTCAAGCAGATGAAGGCCGAGAAGCAGAAGCCGGAGCTTTTCCACCGGACCTTCCAGATGCCGAAGCGGCGCGAGGAGCTGCTCGACGGCGGGTCCATCTATTGGGTCATCAAAGGCATCATCCAGGCGCGCCAGCGCCTCCTCGATCTGAGGGAAGGCACGAGGCCCGATGGCACGCCCTGCACCTTGCTCATCCTCGACCGAAAGCTCGTGGCCGTGCGGCCGGTGCCGCGTCGGGCTTTCCAGGGGTGGCGTTATCTCGCCGTGGAGGATGCGCCCAAGGACCTCGCGGGCGGCCGCGCGGATGATCTCGATGCGATGCCCGCCAAGCTGCGCCGCGAGCTCGCCGAGCTCGGGCTGCTCTGAGGTCCCCCGGCGGGTTGGAACATGCTGACATCGAGCGTGATTGTGGGGGCCACGAAATCGCCGGAAACGCCGTTCATCGACGGCGATGCCTGCCACCTTCCGCGTGGCGGCGTCGCGGGTTATAGAGTGGCCGACGCCCTATAGCCAGTGGCGAGGAAGCAAGGATCAGCATGGCCGACCAGACCGACCACTTTATGCGTGAAGTCCAGGACGAGATGCGCAAGGAGCGTCTTGCGAGGACCTGGGATCGGTATGGCGTTTTCATCGTCGCCGCCGCCGTGCTGCTCGTGCTTGGCGTGGGCGGCTATCAGTTCGCCGAGCATCGCAGTCTCAGCGCACGCCAGGCCGCGGGGCAGGAGTTCGAGGCCGCAGCCCGGCTCGCTGCCGGGGGCAAGGCGCAGGAAGCGCACCAGGCGTTCGATGCGATGGTAAAGAACGCGCCGCCCGGCTACGGCACACTGGCGCGCCTCAGGAATGCCGGTGCATATGCCGCCGAGGGCAAGCGCGCCGACGCGGTCGCCGCTTACGACGCGGTTTCGAAGGACACGAGCGCCGATCAGCTGCTCCGGGACTATGCCACGCTCCAGGCAGCCCTGTTGAGGGTGGACGAGGCCGACTGGACCGAGATGCAGAATCGCCTCAAAGATCTCACAAATGATACCAATGCTTGGCGTGCGCCCGCGCGCGAGGTTCTTGGGCTCGCGGCCATGAAGGCCGGAAATCAGGATGAAGCGCGCAAGGCCTTCGAGCAGATCCTGGCCGACAGCGCGGCGCCGCCGTCGACCACCGAGCGGGCGCGGATCCTGATGACGATCCTGACCGAGGCAGCACTATCGAAGGCTGCCCAGCCGGGGGGCGCAGGGGCGAAACCGGGCGAAGGCTCGGCGACGAAGTAAGGGTGGCGGCTCGTGTGATGATCGAGAAATTCGCCAGATCTCGCGGCACGGTATGGAGCGAATTTCTCGATCTGAATCACACGAGCAAGACTATGCTTCTAGTGTCCCTTTTGTTTCCGAAGTTCGCTCGGGACGCCAGCATCGAGGTTAAGCGAACTTTGGAAACGAGACACTAGGGGGGAGTTGATCGTGGACCTCTTGCGCACAGGGCGGTTGGCGGCCATCGCGAGCGCATTGGCGCTTTCGGGCCTGGCGGGCTGCTCGGGCGGAATGCCGAGTGTTTCGGATATCGCGGCACTCAACCCATTCGCAGAAAAGCAGGTGCCGCTTCCTGGCACGCGCGTCCCCGTCGTGCTCACCGAAGGCACCACGGGCAGCGTCGAGCTCGCGAGCGCGGACCGGCCGATCTCGGTTCCGCCGGCACGCCAGAACGATGCCTGGGCGTACCCGGGCGGCGCGCCGTCGAACGCACCCGGCCATCTCGCGCTTCCAGCTTCCATCCGCACCGCATGGAGCGCCGACGTCGGGCAGGGCTCCAGCAAGTATGGGCGGCTGACCGCAAGCCCCATCGTCGCCGACGGCCGCATCTTCACGCTCGATGCCGCAGGTCGCGTAACCGCGCTCAGTGCCTCGGGCTCGGTGTCCTGGCGGACGTCGCTGGTGCCGGAGAAGGCAACCGATACGAATGCCTATGGTGGCGGCCTTGCAGCGGAGGGCGGACGGCTGTTCGTCGCCACCGGGCACGGCATTGTCACGGCCCTCGACATGCAAGGCGGCAAAAAGCTCTGGGACAAGAACGTCGGCTCGCCGGTGCGCGCGGCGCCGACCGTCGCCAGCGGACGCGTGATCGTCCTGACGACCGACGGGCGCACGGTCGCGCTCGCGGGACACGACGGCGCCGAGCTCTGGGCCTTCCGCGGCCTCCCCGAGCGCGCGAGCCTGCTGATCAGCGCGAGCCCAGCGCTCAATGGCGATGTCGCGGTCGTTCCCTATCCTTCGGGTGACGTCGTTGCCATCAGGATAGCGGATGGCACGGTGGCCTGGCAGGAATCGCTGGCGCGCACGCGCGCGGCCTCCTCGCTCGGCTCCATGAGTGACGCCGCGAGCCCGGCCATTGATGGCGGCACCGTGTTTGCGATCGGTCATGCTGGCCGCATGGTCGCGACCGAGGCGCGTACGGGCGAGCGGGTCTGGTCGGCGAACGTGGCGGGCATCAACCGGCCCTATGTCGCCGGCGATGCCGTCTATGTCGTGGACACCGGCGGCCAGCTCATTGCCATGAGCCGGCGCGACGGCAAGGCGCTGTGGACGACGCGCGTTGCTGGCGGCAAGAGCTGGGCAGGCCCGGTGCTAGCCGGCGACCGCCTCTGGCTCGCCTCCGACTCGGGCAAGCTCATCGGCATCAATGCGGCTGGCGGCAAGGTGGAGACGCAGCTCGATCTCGGCGCGCCTGTATTTATCCCGCCAGTCGTCGCCAACGGCCGCATGTACGTGCTCACCGACAAGGCGCGCCTCATCGCCCTTCACTGACGGGCTCGAGAGCGGCTTGACCGAGCCCGGAGCGGGTACGCGGGTGTAGTCGTTCATTGGTCCCCCTGTCGCATTTCATGCGCGGCAACGGCGCGGCGGATAACGTCCTCGGCATCGATCGGCTGGGTGTAGCGGACGGGAATAACGCGCGCCGGTGACGCAGGCGCGACGGGCGCCGGCTCGGCTTCGGTTGTCCTTGCCGGGCGCGCGGATCCGTAGTTGGGGCTCCACGGTTCGCGCGGGTCGTCGGCGCCGGGCTTGTAGTCGCGCGGCGCGAGCTGGGCCGGCAGGCCATCAGCCTCGATGACGGTGCGCACGCCGGCCATGTGCATCGGCGTGGCTGCGGAAGTGGATGAGGTGGTGGTGGCGCCTCGCTCGTTCGCGCAGCCGGCAAGGACGGCAAGCAGGCCGATCAGGCCTGTGCGGGCGGCGCTCAGCCGGATGAAGTGCGGCGCGCGGCCACAACGCTTGGGAAACATCACGAACGCCTTTCACGCACGGAAGCAACAGGCACTGACGCCCAGGACTATGAGAGAACAGGGTTAATGGAGCGCTAAGCGCCGTGCGGGAGTTGGACGGATGGTGCGGGTAGCCTGTGGTAGGCGCGCAACATCGGATATGCGGCTCGCGCGCCGCGCTCCGGCCGAATCAACAGCAAATCCACTGGCTTGATTCTCTTGCCAGGGGCCCGGACCTTGCCCCCGCTATGCGACTCATAAACAGTGACCCCGGGGCGGCGGTGCTTGTCCGTGAATATTCAGGGGGCGTTGGATGATCAGGCGTGAAGCTGGGCGTGCGTTCTTGAGCGCCGTCTTCGTCGACTACGACAACATTTACTTGTCGTTGAAGCGCAAGAACGAAGAGGCTGCCAAACGCTTTGCCCGTGACGCCGCGTCGTGGATCAAGGCCATCGAGAGTGGCGCGCTAATCACTTCCACCAACGGATCGTTCTCGGCGGAGCCGCGCCGCATCGTCATGAATCGCTGCTACGGCAACCCCGTCCCGCGGCGCAATCAGAGCGACAACTCGACGGACATGAACTCCTTCCCGTTCGTGCGCCACCATTTCCTGCGCGCCGGGTTCGAGATCGTCGACTGCCCGCCCCTCACCGCTCAGCTCAAGAACTCCTCCGACATCCGTATGGTCATGGATGTCGTCGACTATCTCGCGCACGGCACGCACTTCGACGAGTTCGTCATTCTCTCGGGCGACGCGGACTTCACGCCTGTCCTGCATCGCCTGCGCGCGCACGCCCGGCGCACGGTGATCTTCGCCAATGACTACACAGCCGCGCCTTACACGGCGATCAGCGACGGCGAGGTGCGCGAATCGGATCTGATTGCCTTGCTGCTCGAGCAGCAGGGCGAGATCGGCACGTCCGCTCCAGCGCAGCTGGCCGCGCCGCAGACGAAGCCGATGGTGTTGCCGGAGATGGATCGCGAGGCGCTTCGCCACGAGATCATCGCGGATGTCGTCCAGGCCGTGCAGGCTTCGCCGACGCCGGTGCCGCTCGAAGTGCTGGCCGATCGGGCCGTGCGCTCGATCGGGCATGATCGCACGGTCGCGACGTCCTGGGCCGGTGCCGGCGGCTTCCGCGAGCTTCTCGCGCAGTCCCTGCCCGATGATCTCAGGCTTTCGGAGCAGCCACCCTATCTGGTCATCGACACGCGCCGCCATCTGCAGACGAAGCGCGCGGCACCTCTCCCCGAGATGCCTGAAATGCGCGAGATGTCGCCGTCGCGGGCGATCGCGCCGCCGTCGTCAGCCGCCGCTCACACCGGCACGCGCGGTGGGTTCGCGGATCAGGCCGGCAGCCAGATCGGGAGCATGGGCGGTTTGCAGCGTCGCACGCAGCAGCCCGCATTCGATCATCATGACGAGGATTTCCGTCCCGAGCGCTCGCTGCCGCCGCCTGCCGCAGCGACGCCGGACACGCGTTCGCTCGGCGGCACGCCGCGCTACGCACAGCACGACATTCCCGCACGCGAGCCCTCGCTCCGCTCGTCGACGCTTTCGGCGCCGCTGGTGCCGGCCCAGGCCCCGAAGCCTGCTGCGCCGACGCACACCGCCTCTGCCTCTCAGGGAATGCAGCCCGCTGCAGCGTCGCAGGCACGGCCGAAGGAAGCGACCTCGACGATCCAGCAGTCGATTGCGCGCATCCATGAGGCTTGCCAGGCGCCGCCGCTCGCGCCGCCTGAGTACCGCACGCTCTTCGAGGTCATGGCGCTCGAGATCAACGAGAACAATCTGCTCGGCGCTCAGACCATCCAGAACGTCCTGCGCCGCGCGCAGGAGCACGGGCTCGAGCTGCGCCGGGATGATGTGCGGTTCGTGATGGATGTCGTGAGCGAGGCCGATCCGTGGTTCGAGCAGGGCGCCTCAGCGAACCTGTTCGCTGGCCGGTTCCGCAACTTCGTGGTTGCGCGCTGCCGGGGCCAGGGCCTCAAGCTCTCGGCCGATGAGCTCGATCTCATCGAAGCGTGGTTCGTCGGCAATGGTGCCCCGGCCGGTGCTGCAGGGCAGCGCGCTGCCGCGCAGACGGCAGCGCCGTATCAGCCGCCCCAGGGGGGTATGGCTTCCGACCCGGCGCGTGGGGGTGTTCCTGCGCAGCCGCGGACGGCCGACGAGTTCACGAGCGATGAATTTCCTCGCATCGTCCGCACGCGTCTGCGCGGCTGACGGCGACAAGGCCTCACTCTACCCCTAGAGCATGATCGCTTCGATCGGGTCGCACGACGCGTGCGACGGTCGGAGCGGTCGTGCGTCTGGTATCCGATGCGGACGTTGGGTTAGGCTTCGCTACCCTGGAGGCAAGTCCAGCGCCCAACTACAGGATCATCAGACATGAGCATCCGCGTCCGTCGCCTCGAAGCCAAGGACAAGCCGGCCTGGCTGCCGCTCTTCAAGGGCTACATCGAGTTCTACAAGGCCACCATCCCCGAGGAGGTCATCGAGACGACGTGGGAGCGCCTGCTGAGCGGCAAGGAAGGCTTTCACATCGGCCTCGTTGCGGTCGGCGACGACGATGTGCCGGTCGGCATCGCGCACGTCCTGTTCCACCGCTCGACGTGGTCACCGACGTGGTACTGCTACCTTGAGGATCTGTTCGTCGATCCAAAGGTGCGCGGAAAGGACATCGGCCGTGCTTTGATCGAGCAGGTCTATGCCGAGGCCGACGCCCGCGGCGCGACGCGCACCTACTGGGCGACGCAGGAGTTCAACTATCGGGCGCGCGGCCTCTACGACAAGCTCGCGACGAAGTCGCCCTTCCTGCAGTATCGGCGTTAGTGTGTTTGCGGCAGGCTGCTGGGAAGGGGGCTATCGCATTCTGCGGCGGTGCGTGCCCGCGGTCGCAAGGGCGAGAGCGCGGTGGATGACGCGCCCCACTTCCCCCTCTCCCCCCATTGCCTTCAATGGGGAGAGGGGATTTAAAATGCACCCTCCGCCTCGCCGACGAACGGGCGGAAGTGCTTGCGGATGCTCTCCTCCGGCAAATCCTTCGTGATGAAAACGAGCCGCGAGCGATGGTCCTCGCCCGGCCAGCCGGCGAGCGTTTCCGGCGGGTAGAAAATGTGCTGCACGCCGTGCACGACGAACGGCTTGGTTTGATCCTTTACGTTGAGAATGCCTTTCACGCGCAGGAGACGCTCGCCGTAGAGCTGCGCGAGAAGCTGCATGGCATTCGACAGCTCGCGCCCGTCGAGCGGCTCCGAGAACCTCAGGCAGAACGAGCGGATGCCGTGCAGATGCTCGTGCGCAGGGTGCGCGCAATGCGGATCGGCACAGGCCTCGTCGTGTGCGTGGTGATGATGGTGGTGGCCCTCATGATCGTGCTCGTGATCATGTCCGCAGTCGGGGCCGCAATTTGCACCGTGCTCGTGATGTCCGTGATCCTCGTGATAGCGCTCGGCCGCGAGCCAGCGCTCCGGATCGACGCCCGTCAGCGCGGGCTCGTGCGCACCGAGGCCGATCAGCTCCGACGGCGCGATATCACCTTTTACGGCGCGTCTGATTTGTCCGGCGGGGTTCAATGCGCGCAGGCGCCGCTCCAGTGCATCGACAGCGCCGGGCTCCGTTAGGTCGCTCTTAGTCACAATCAGTCGATCTGCGATCGCGATCTGCTTTGCGGGCTCGAAATGCGCATCGATCTGGTGTAATCCGTGCTGAGCATCGACAGTCGTAACGACGGCGTCGAGCTGATAGATGCGGTAGAGGCTTTCTTCCGTCATCAGCGTGTGAACGATCGGCGTTGGATCTGCGAGGCCGGTGGTCTCGAGGACAACGCGCTGCATCGGCGGGATGTCGCCCCAGAGCGATTTGGTGTGCATCCGCTCGAGTGCCTGCACGAGATCGCCGCGCACGGCGCAGCACACGCATCCCGAGGGAAGCAGGACGGCATCTTCGTCGATCTTCTCGACGAGCGCATCGTCGAGGCCGACCTCGCCGAACTCGTTGATGATGACGGCAGTGCCCGCCATCGCCGGGTCGTCGAGCAGGCGCTTCAGGAGCGTCGTCTTGCCCGAGCCGAGAAAGCCGGTGAGGACGGTGATCGGGATGGCGGGGTTGGGGGTCATGCTCATGTCGGCCCTCGTTGTTGCCTCGCGTGGCAGGCTATCGGGTCGCGGTCAGGATTGGGAGTCGCATCATGGCGCGTGAGATCGGGAGAGCGGTCGGGGCGGGCAGGCGGGCCCCGCAGCGCGGGACGGCCGAGCTGGTCGCGCGCCGCGGGGTCGTCGATACCGCCCTGGCCATGAGCCGCGGGGGATTGTCGCCCGGCCGTTCGGGCAATGTCTCGGCGCGCTTCGAGGATAGTCTGCTGATCACGCCGAGCGGCCTCCCCTATGACCTCATCACACCGGCCGACATCGTGCGCGTCAGGCTCGATGGCTATGTCCCCCCCGGACAGCAGGCACCATCGAGCGAGCTGCTTTTTCATCTCGCCGTCTACCGGTCCCGGCCCGATGTCGGTGCGGTCGTCCACTGCCATTCGATGCACGCGACGGTGCTCGCCTGCGCGCGCCGGCCGATCCCGGCATTTCACTACATGGTGGCCGTTGCCGGGGGCGATGACATCCCGCTGGTGCCCTATGCCACGTTCGGCAGCGAGGAGCTCGCCCGTCACGTGGCGGACGGCCTCGCTCACCGCAATGCCTGCCTGATGGCCAATCACGGCCAGATTGCCGTCGCGGCCAACGGCCCCGAGGCCTTGGCGCTTGCCGAAGAGGTCGAGGTGCTGGCGGAGCAGTACGTGAAGGTGCTCATGCTCGGGACGCCGCACGTCCTCGCTCGCGATGAGATGGCGCGCGTGCTCGAGCGCTTCTCCACCTACGGCCGGAATGGGAAAGCATGACTGGACCTCACCCCCAAGGCGGCTTGATCCAGTTGAAGAGGTCGACGCCGCCGTCGACGACGAGCGTCGTGCCCGTGACATAGCCCGCGAAGCGGTCCGAGAGCAGCGCCAGCGCGGGGCCCGCGAGGTCGGCCGCCGTGCCGAGCCGCCCGAGCGCGATCTTGCCGCTGAAATCATAAGCTGCCGCATTGAAGCCGCCGCCCGGGACGGCGCCCGGTGCGATCGCATTCACGCGGATGCCGGCCGGCCCGAAGTGGCGCGCAAGCTCGCGCACGACCATGGTCTGACCGGCCTTGGCGGCGGAGTAGTGTGGCAGGTTGCGCGGCGTCTCGGCGTGGAGCGAGGTGATGAAGAGCAGGCGCCCCTTCGTGCCACGCGCCTGCATGGTGCTGGCAATCTCGCGGCCGAGGAAGTAGCCCGAGCGCACATTGACGTTCTGGAAGGCATCCCACGTCGCCTCGCTGACGGTTGCAGCGTCGTCCACCTCCTTGCGCGGCGGGCAGGCCGAGTGCACGAACATGTCGAGCGGCGTATTGCCGATGCGGTCCAGCAGGTCGCGCCAGCCGTCCGGGGTCGAAAGATCGGTGGCGATGGCTCCCGCCTTCCCGCCTGCTGCCGTGATCGCTGCCAGCGTCGCGGCATTGCGCTCGGCATCAACATCCGCGAGCAGGACCTTCGCGCCCTCCGCGGCGAGCGCCTCGGCAATGGCGCGGCCGATGTTCGAAGCAGAGCCGGTAACGAGCGCGCTTTGTCCGGTGAAGAGCCCGATCGGTGCCATGCTGGCCTCCATTCGCTTGGGCGCGCCGTGCTATACGCGCTCCAAGAGCTAAAAAATTAAGCCCGCCCGGCTCATCTGCCGAACGGGCTGAAATTGCACTCCGGTCGCATCGCGAAAGACGCGTCTCAAGGCTTCTTGCGGAAGCGATCGAGGCTGATCACGTTGTCCTGTGTCGGCGTCCCGTCGTCGGGGGCATCGGCATCGCCCTCCACGCCGGTCGTGATGGGGACCAGCGCAGCCTGTGGGCGTGCAGCCGGCTCGGCGCGTCGGCCCTGTGCCCCTTCCGTCATCTGCTCGTCGCCGACCGGAACGGCCTCGTCTTCCTTGTCGGAGCGGGTACGGCGTGGCGGGCGCTTGCGGTCGCCCGGGCTCGGACGCCCGGATGCGCGGCCGAGGCCCGGCACACCGGTGATCTGGCCGGCAATGCCGCTCTCCTCGTTGAGACCAACGACGCTGCCCGTTCCTTCGCGCGTCGCGCCGGCCTCGTCGAACTGGAGGCCGTACGGCACGCTCGGATCGAAGAAGACCTTGATCGCATCGAACGGGATGACCAGCCGCTCGGGGATGCCGTCGAAGGTCAGCTTCACCTCGAAACGCACGTCGGTGACGATGAGCTCCCAGAAGCGATGCTGGAGCACGATCGTCATTTCCTCGGCGTACTTACTCTTGAGGCGCTTCGAGAGCACCACGCCCGGATGGCGGGTGTCGAAGGCGATATAGAAGTGGTGATTGCCGGGAAGCCCGGTCTTCTGCACTCGCGACAGCACCGCGCGCACGACGCCACGCATGGCCTCCTGCGCCAGAGCGTCGTAATCGATGTCATGCTCTGCCGTCATGCTACATCAGTCTTCGCACGAGCCCGCACAGTGTGCCTGCATGCCACCCGCATGGAGGCGAGAAATAAGTGGAGGGCTTCTGTTGCCCGGTGCCCTCCGAACCGCGCCTGCCGTTGCTAGACGACAGGGCTTCAAGTTCAGACTATTCCAGCCGCATTACGCAGCGAGAGCAGCCTCAGCATAGTTGTCGTTGGCAACTATTCTGGTGACCCGATAACGGCGGTATCAAGCCGGGCAAAAGGACAACCTTTACACCCTCGTCGATCCTATTTCGCCCCCATCAACAGACCACGGGCACTTCGGTTCCCCTGGCGGGTGCCACGGCCGTGGCCTGAACCTTCGTGGGCTGATGGTGGAGGCGCCGGGTACCGCCCCCGGGTCCGAAAGGCTTATTCCGATGTCCATTTATCGCCATAGCCGGACGAATCCGGCACCCTCAATATAGGATGGCCTTCGACCAAATGAAAGCGCGCTCAGCCACACGTGTGGACGGCGCGCAACGACGCGCGTTCAAATTCGCGTGGTAAAGCGCTCAGGCACCGTGACCGGAGAAACACGACTTTGGCAAACCCTCTGCTGGCGGGACCGCCTCGCTATACCGCACACAGTGCCTGGCCGCCGCTGGTCGCTTTGGTGGCAGCAGTTGTCGCCCAGGCGGGGCTGCAACTGCTCGGCGGCGTGCTGGGGGCCTATGTGGGTGGCGGCGA
>ERZ778022.1847-NODE-1847-length-25184-cov-9.209280_pt1 | contig 25184 bp, 22 predicted proteins | sample MGYA00375752_ERZ778022 | MGnify/ENA primary metagenome ERZ778022 (study PRJEB29350, sample SAMN05389826) | bioreactor metagenome | isolation source: Thiocyanate bioreactor | place: South Africa: University of Cape Town | collected 2014-04-04 ...
CAGCGGCAGGGTGACGCGCAGGAAGGAACGCAGCGGCCCGTCGCCGAGGTCGGTCGCCGCTTCGACCAGGGTGCGGTCGACCTTCTCCAGCGAGATGAAGATCGGCAGGATGGCGAAGGCCGCCCACGCATGGGTCAGCGTGATGATGACGGCGCTCGAATTGTAAAGCAGCGCCGTCGACGGTTCATCGATGATGCCAAGCCCCATCAGGCCGGAATTGAGCACGCCATTGTAGCCAAGGATCACCTTCCAGGCCATCACGCGCAACAGGTAGCTGGTCCAGAACGGTATGGTGATGAGGAACAACCACAAACCCTTGTGGCGGCCGCCATGGAACGAGATGAAGTAGGCGATGGGATAGGCAAACACCACCGTCAGGAAACTCACCGTCAGCGAGATGTAGAGCGATCGCCACAACAGGTCGCGGTAGATCGGCTCCGTCAGCGCAATGCGGTAATTCTCCAGCGTAAAGGTGCGGTCGATCGTGAGGTAGTGTTGCGTCCAGAACGAATGCGCGATGACCACGATGATCGGCGCCAGCAGGAAGACCACCGCGTAGAGAAAGGTCGGGCTGATCAGTCCAAGACCTTGAACGGCTTCCGATTGCAGAAGAACATCGCGGCGGGCTCGTTTCGATCCGAGCCTTGGGCTGTCTTCCACAGCCGCCGTCACGGCAAAACCCCGCGAAGGGCTTCGGGTGCGTATGCAGTCGCCGGCCTGGACTTGCCTGCCATGCTGCCATCCCATTGGTCATGCGGTTGCCCGTTCTGCGTGAGCTTGCCCGCTGTCATCCAATCATGAGCGCATCCGACGATTGAAATCAAGCGCTATTTCTGCCATATTGATTGAACAGACATTCAAAATGAAGTGACGACAAGGCCCAAACCGGCGGTAAGCCGGGCGGGACCGAAAGCGAGGCAGCAATGGCGGCATTACGCGACTTATCGATGGATCAGGCCGGTGGCAGCGAAGAACCGGAGGCCGTCGAGCAGGCGAAACGCCACCTTGTCCAGCCTTGGCCGTATGCCGGTTCCGTTGGCGAGGAAGCCCGCGCCCTGATCGGCGAAGGCGATGGCATCTACATCACCGATAGCACCGGCAAAAAGCTGATCGACGGCCCTGCCGGCATGTGGTGCATCAATATCGGCCATCGCCGCGAAGAACTGGCCCGCGTGATGTACGACCAGGCCATGCAGCTTTGCTACAACACGCCATGGTACACGATGAACGCGCCATCGGCCGAACTTGCAGAGCGCATCGCTTCCCACGCACCCGGTGACCTCAATCATGTCTTCTACACCACCGGCGGTTCGTCGGCAGTGGAGACGGCGCTACGTTTCATGCAGTTTTACAACAACGTGCGCGGACGGCCGGAAAAGAAGCTGATCCTCAGCCGTGGCGGCGCCTATCATGGTTCCACCTACCTTTCGGCCTCGCTGAATGGACGACCGCGTGACTGGGACTGGATGGACGGCGCCGAAGAACTGGTCGTCAAGCTGACGTCGCCCGACCCGTTCCGCCGGCCAAAGGGCATGACGACGGAGGCGTTCAGCGACTTCCTCGTGGACGAATTCAGGGCGACGGTAGCGCGCGTCGGAGCCGAACGCATCGGCGCTTTCGTCGGCGAACCGGTTCAGGCTTCCGGCGGCGTCATCATACCGCCGGACAACTATCTGCAGCGCATCCGCGAAATCTGCCGCGCCAACGATATCCTCTACGTATCGGACGAGGTGGTGACCGCCTTTGGTCGTCTCGGTCACGTCTTCGCTTCGGGCGATGTGTTCGGCCTCGACCCCGACATGATCACCTTTGCCAAGGGCGTCACCTCCGGCTATTTCCCGCTCGGCGGGGTGGTGATTTCCGAACGCCTGCTTCAGGATTTGCGCCGCTCAAACCATCCCGATGCGCTGTTCGGCCATGGCCTTACCTATACCAGTCATCCCATTGGCTGCGCGGTGGCGCTCAAGAACCTCGATATCCTCGAGGAGAGCGTTCTCGCTCATACCCGAAGCATCGCGCCGTACTTTCAGGCTCGGTTGAAGACGCTGGAAGAGTTGCCTCTGGTGGGCGAAGTGCGCGGTCTCGGCCTGATGGGTTGTGTCGAATGCGTGGCCGACCGCGAAAGCAAGAATGCGCTGCAACTCGACAAGAATGTCGGAGCGCGCATCGACGCGCATTGCCACGAACTCGGCCTGCTGGTGCGGCCACTGATCAACATGTGCGTGATGTCGCCGCCGTTGACCATCACCCGCGAGCAGATCGACGACATGGTGGCGATCCTGCGCGAAGGCATTTCGCGCACCATGGACGACCTGCGCAAGGAAGGCGTTTGGCAGGGCTGAACGGTTCTAGTCGGTTCAGCCACCTTCCTGTTCGTGGCGCAACGTCGCAATGAACCGTCTGGTGCGCTCGCGCTGCGGATTGGCGAACAGGCTTGTCGCCTGCCCGCTTTCCACGACGACGCCAGCCTCCAGGAACACCACTTCGTTGGCGATCTTGGAAGCAAGGCGCAGGTCGTGCGTGGCCATCACCATGGTCGTACCTTCGCTTGCGAGCTGTCCGAGCACGTCGACCACTTCCTGCGCCAGCTCAGGGTCCAGCGCCGAGGTCGGTTCATCGCACAGCAAAACCTTCGGCGAAGGGGCCAAGGCGCGGGCAATCGCCACGCGTTGCTGTTGGCCTCCTGAAAGCGTCGCCGGCCAGGCATCGACCTTGTGCGCCATGCCAACTTTATCAAGCAAGGCAAGCGCCCGCTCGCGCGCCCGCTCAACCGGCCATTTAAGCACAGTCGTCAGTCCTTCCATGACATTCTCGATCGCAGTGCGATGCGGGAAAAGCTGGAAATTCTGGAACACCATGCCGGTCTGGCGACGCAACCGCTGAATATCCTTGGACGCGACCTTCTCGCCGGGCTTGAAGGCAAGCGTCTCTTCCCCGATGCGCAGCGTGCCGGAGGTTGGGATCTCGAGCAGGTTGATGCATCGCAAAAGCGTGCTCTTGCCGCCGCCGGACGGGCCGACCAAAGCGGTAACGCTACCTTCAGCGATGGCGACTGACACACCCTTCAGCACGACATTGTCGCCAAAGCGCTTTTCGATATCGGTGAGGCCGATCATGCCCGTGCCTCCAGGAAGCCGCCATAGCGGTTGAGCCGTGTCTCCAATCGGGCCTGCAAGGCGGATAACACCGAACTCATGGCAAGATAGAGCAGCGCTGCCTCCACATAGAGGATCAGCGGCTCGTAGGTGACGGCGACGATGCGCTGCGCGGCCTGGAACATCTCCGGCACGGTGATGGCAGCCGCGAGCGAAGTGTCTTTCACCAGCGAGATGAAGGTGTTGGAAAGCGGCGGCACCGCGACGCGCCCCGCTTGCGGCAGGATGGTCCGGCGCATGGCCTGGCGCCACGTCATGCCGATCGAATAGGCCGCTTCCCATTGGCCCTTTGGCACCGAGCCGATCACGGCGCGGATGATTTCTGAACTGTAGGCGCCGATGTTGAGGGTGAACCCGATCAGGGCTGCCGGAAAGGCGTCGAGCAGGATGCCAACGGACGGCAGGCCATAAAAGATCAGGAAGAGCTGGACGAGAAGCGGCGTGCCACGAAAGATCCACACATAGAAGCGCACCACCGCAACCAGCGGCCTCGGTCCGAACAGCCGGATCAGCGCCACGACCAGACCGACGATCAAGCCGAATGTGAACGAGAGAAGCGTCAGCGGTGTGGTGAAAACCAGCGCGGCCCACAAAAGCGGGCCAAGCGATTCCAGCATCAATTGCAGCCAGTGCGGCACGGAAAACCTCCGGAAATCATCGCTTGCGTCGGGCGCAGGATTGCGCGCCGACCCGTCAAGCGGAAAGCGGCGGCCGATATTTGCGGCCGCCGCTTGGTCAGTTTGGCTGGATCGCCAGCCCGGTTGTTATTTCGAAACGTCCTGGCCGAAATAGGTGTCGGCGATCTTCTGATAGGTGCCGTCGGCCTTGATATCGGCCAGGGCCTTGTTGATCGCTGCGACCAGTTCGGGATCGCCCTTGCGCACGATCACGCCCGAATAATCGGCATTTTCTTCCTGTGCCGCGATCTTCACGTCGGCATCGGGCTTGTGCTTCTTGAAGTCGAGGAAGGACAGGCTGTCATTGATGGTCGCGTCCGCGCGGCCGGTCAAAAGCAACTGGATCGACTGGTCGAAACCGTCCGTGCCGACGAGTTCCGCGCCGTTTTTCTCAGCCAGCTTGCCGAAATTCGAAGTCAGCGACTGGGCCGACTTCTTGCCTTTGAGGTCAGCGAAGCCCTTGATGTCGGTGTTGTCACCCTTGACGATGAGCACCGCCTTGGAAGCGATGTAAGGCTCTGAGAAGTCGTACTTCGCCTTGCGTTCTTCGGTGATGCCGACCTGGTTGATGACCGCGTCGTAGCGGTTGGCGTCGAGGCCCGCGATGAGGCCATCCCACTTGCCTTCAAGAAACTCTGCCTTGACGCCAAGCTTGTCCGCAACCGCCTTGCCGATCTCGACATCGAAGCCGACGAGTGCATTGGATGCATCGTGGTAGGTGAAAGGAGCGTAAGTGCCTTCGGTGCCGATCTTGAGTACGCCGTCCGCCTTTATCTGGTCGAGATTGGCGCCTGCAGCGGCAGCCGTGACAGCGAGCGCCTGCAGCGTGCCGGCGACGATAAGCGATTTAACCCAGTTCATTTTTCTGTGATCCTGTTGAGCCCGCAACGGGCGCTTTTTGTAGATGCCGGCAATCTCGCAGAACTTTAGGCATAAAATAAGGAAGGAGAATCCCAAAATATCCGCCTTTCAGGAATGGATTTCTAGCAATTGCTGATCGGTGTCGGGCTTTGTTATCCGCGTCGAATGCGCCTCTTCGACCCGCGGAATCGTCCGGAACCAACTTCCGATCTCGAGCGTTCCTGACCGTCAAACAGTGCTTTCGCTTAAGCGTCGGCACATGCAGGATGTTCAAGGTCGGAGTACCGCCATGATGCAGGACAGTACGTCGCGCGACTTCATCCGCATTGCCATGGCGGCGCCCTATCTCGGTCGCGAGGAAGAGCAGGAATTGGCTCTGAGCTGGCGCAAGGACCATGATCAGGACGCGCTGAACCGGATAACCGTTGCCCACATGCGGCTGGTTATTTCGATGGCCGCGAAGTTTCGCCACTACGGCCTGCCGGCCAGCGACCTTATCCAGGAAGGTCATGTCGGCCTTCTGGAAGCAGCCTCCCGCTTCGAGCCTGAGCGCGAGGTGCGTTTTTCCACATATGCAACATGGTGGATCAGGGCTTCGATGCAGGACTACGTTCTACGCAACTGGTCGATCGTTCGCGGTGGAACCAGTTCTTCGCAGAAATCCCTGTTCTTCAACTTGCGGCGGCTGAGGGCGCGTTTGGCCAACGGCAATGAAATGCTGTCCAGCACGGCACTCTATGAGGAAATATCGGCCGCGCTTGGCGTCTCAACATCAGACGTTGCAACAATGGACGCGCGTCTGTCCACTCCCGACAGGTCGCTGAATGCCCCGTTGGCCGGCGAATCCGACTCCACGGAGCGAATGGATTTCCTGGTGTGCGATGATCCTTGGCCTGACGAAATCGCATCCACGACCATTGATGTCGAGAGACGCTCCGGATGGCTCAAGGCCGCACTCAGGGCGCTGAATGCACGCGAGTTGCGAATTATCGAGGAGCGTCGGCTCAAAGATGAGGGCGCTACTTTGGAAGAGCTCGGCGGCAAACTTGGCATCTCCAAGGAGCGGGTCCGCCAGATCGAGGTGCGCGCCCTGGAAAAGCTCAAGGTTGCGTTGATAAAACAAAACCCCGAATTTCTTGCCGCCTGAGCGGGTCTGCGACTTTTCAAGCCTTATCGAGCAGGTCCGGGCGGCGTTCACGGGTCAGGCTTTCCGCCTGATCATGACGCCATTTGGCAATCTTGGCGTGATTGCCGGAGGTGAGAACCTCAGGAATGCTCCGGCCCTCGAATTCCTGTGGCCGCGTATAGTGCGGGTGTTCAAGAAGTCCGTTTTCGAAGCTCTCTTCTTCGCCCGACTGATCGTTGCCCATGACCCCCGGCAAAAGACGCACGATGGCATCCAGCAACACCAGCGCAGCCGGCTCGCCGCCTGAGAGAATGTAATCGCCGATAGAGACTTCCTCGAGATCGCGCGCCTCTATCAAGCGCTGGTCGACGCCTTCGAAGCGCCCGCACAAGATGACGACGCCTGGACCTGACGCCAGGTCTCGCACCTTCGCCTGCGTCAGCGGCTTGCCGCGCGGGCTCATCAGCAGACGCGGACGCGGATCGCCTTCAGGGGCCGCACTATCGATGGCACGTGCCAACACGTCGGCGCGCATCACCATGCCTGCACCACCGCCAGCCGGCGTATCGTCCACCGTCCGATGGCGATCTGTGGCGAAATCGCGGATCTGCACCGTCTCAAGCGACCAGGTGCCCGCTTGCAGCGCACGGCCTGCAAGCGAGACGCCGAGCGCGCCCGGAAACATTTCCGGATAAAGCGTGAGAACCGAAGCGGCAAAGCTCACCGGTTGCCTCCGGCGTCTTTCGGTCCACGCGGGCGACGCTTGGCATCGAAACCGTCGCGGCCCGGGGCCGTCTCAATGTCTGGCTCGCCGTCGCCGTCCTCATCTTCGACCAGCCCGGCTGCAATCGGATCGATGCGTACGAAACCACCTGCAATCGACACTTCCGGAACCGCTGCCTGGGTAAAGGGAATGAGCACGCCCTTGCGGCTCCCCAGCATCAAGTCGAGTATGTCGCCGCCGCCGAAATTCTGCACCGCCAGCACCTTGCCGATGGTCGCACCGGTATCGTCCTTCACCGCAAGACCGATCAGGTCTGCTTGGTAGAATTCATCTTCCTCGACGGATTCAGGCAGCGCCGATCGATCGACGAAAAGTTCGGTCCCGGTCAACGCTTCTGCTTCGGTGCGCCCGTCGATGCCCTTGAAGCGCACCACGGCAACATTGCCCGCCGGCCTGATGCTGACAACTTCAAAGGTGCGTCCATCCCGAGCCGACAGCAGCCCGTAGTCGCCAAGCGCCTCCGGCGCACCGGTAAAGGTCTTGACGCGCAACTCGCCCTTGATGCCATGCGCTGCACCGATGACGGCCATCTGGACGGGATTGTTGAGCTTCGACATCGATTGAATCCTGCGGGCTTTGCCATGTCCTAGAGCGTTTCATGGCTAGATGGAACCATTCTGCCGGCGATGGTTTGGGACATCCGCATTACAAGCATCCTTCACCGCTTCCTAACCTCGCTTCAGCAAGATGGCGAGACGAAGATGGAAACGATCATGCAGGAACCATTCCTGATTTCGGCAAAGCCAGACCTCCAAGACGCCAGGCAGCGATGGCTGTCCATGCTGGCGGGCGAGCGCCGCCTGTCCGAGCTCACCGTCGAAGCTTATGAGCGTGACAGCCGTCAGTTCCTGCAATTCCTCACCGGCCACTGCGGCGGACCGCCGGGCATCGCCGACATCGCAAACCTTCGGCCTGCAGACTTGCGTGGCTTTCTGGCCTCGCGCAGGAACGGCGGTGCCGGCGCCCGCACCTTGGGTCGCGGCCTTGCCGGCATCCGATCGCTGCTGCGGTTTCTGGAGCGACAGGGCCTCGTCAATGCGGCGGGTGCCGCGGCCCTGCGTGCACCGAAGCAACCCAAGTCGCTGCCGAAACCATTGACCGCAGCAGATGCCAGGAAGGTGGTTTCGGCCAGCGAACAGCTTGCCGACGAACCCTGGATCGCTGCGCGCAACGCCGCCGTGCTGACACTGCTCTATGGTTCGGGCCTCCGTATTTCGGAAGCCCTTGTGCTCACCGGGAGCAATCTTGCGGACCTGAATGAAACGGTGCTGCGGGTGACCGGCAAGGGTGGCAAGACAAGGCTCGTACCGGTGCTGCCGGTCGCGCAACAGGCAGTCATGGAATATCGAAGGCTCTGCCCGTACCATCTTGGCGCGGATGGCCCGTTGTTTCGCGGCGCGCGTGGCGGCCCGCTCAACCCTGCCATCATCCAGCGCGAAATGGTCAAGCTGCGCTCCGCCTTGAACTTGCCCGACACGGCAACGCCGCATGCCTTGCGCCACTCCTTCGCCACCCATTTGTTGGGACGAGGCGGCGATCTGCGTACCATTCAGGAACTGCTTGGCCACGCCAGCCTTTCGACGACGCAGATATACACCGGGGTGGACACGGCACGCCTGCTGGAAATCTACCAGTCGGCGCACCCGCGCGCCTAACCGCACGGTTTGTGTAGCATTCCGACAATTTTGATGCATTCGTTAACGGTTTGGCGGCGATTTGACCTTAGGCTTCAGGCTATGAAACGCGCCTTCGCCATAGCAGACCGCACCGCCCTTTTCGGCATGAAGCTGCTCGCAGCAGTCAATGTGCTGTTCTTCCTGTCGTTCCTGGCCGTTTTCATGTTTGCCGCCTAACCGGCACTTTCCCCAAAGCGCTAAACATCAAGCAGCTTGCCTCTCACGCAAAGCGTGATTGGGCCATCGTTGCGAAATCTGCTAGCTTTCCTCTGTCCAAGTGAGATGGAAGGAGAAGAGCATGACAAAAGCGCTTATCCTGGCGGCGTCTTTCGGCCTTTCGGTATCGGCGGCCCATGCCTGCGATTTCATGAAATCAGCCGATAGCGCTGCCGTAGACAAGACGGCCGTTGTCGCCAGCATTTCGCAAGATCAGCCCCCGATGTCGGTTCCCGACGAGCAGACCGCTTTGCCTCTGCCATCGCAGGCAACTTCGGCACAGACCGCGCAATAAGCACGAGCAATCTGATCGGACGAAGGGTATTTTAAAGCAATCGCGCTGTGCGTGGCTGCCGGCATATCTGCTTGTAAATGCCGCACCCATCCTGGGTGACTGGTCATATGCGACGGGCAATGAAACCCATTCGCCGTTCGCGCGTTGTTGGGTATTGCCCGATCCATTTCACCCAGGAGGACAGTATGGCCGACCCCAACAAGCCGGACCCGAACGATCCACGGCTTACGGATCCGTTAAACCCTGTACCACCGCTTTCAACGTCCGATCCGCGCATTGCCAATCCACCACCGATGGAGTCGCGTGGCGGCGGCAGCACATGGCTGATCGCCTTGATCGTCATCGCTCTTGCAATAGCCGCATATTACATCTTTGTGCGTGGTGAGCCCGCTGCGCCTCCTGCCGAACAACCCGCAGCGACGGAATCAGCGCCTGCGCCTGCAGAACCCGCCCCGGCGCCTGCTCCTGCAGAACCGGCTCCTGCCCCCGCACCAGCTGAACCTGCACCGGCGCCAGCCCCGGCAGAACCTGCTCCTGCCCCTGCGCCTACCGAAACGCAACCGGCTCCTGCCGAGCCCGCTCCGGCACCTGCCAACTGACATCGGCCATCAACGAAAAAACGGCTCGCCAATCGGCGGGCCGTTTTTACATGAAACTGGGTCGAAACGGTCAGATATGGATCGGCTTGAAGAACGTGGCTAGCGCTGCTTCCTTGACCGCTTCAGACATCGTCGGATGCGCGTGGCAGGTGCGGGCGAGATCCTCCGACGAACCACCGAACTCCATCAGAACCGCCGCCTCGTGGATCATCTCGCCGGCCCCGAAGCCGACGATATGGACGCCAAGCACGCGGTCGGTTGCCTTGTCTGCCAATATCTTGACGAACCCATCGGTGTGCAGCATGGCCCGCGCGCGGCCATTGGCCGTAAACGGGAATTTGCCGGACTTGTACTCCACCCCGGCCTTCTTCAGTTCTTCCTCGGTCTTGCCTACCGATGCAACTTCCGGGCTGGTGTAGACGACGCCCGGAATGACGTCGTAGTTCACATGTCCGGCCTGTCCGGCGATGATCTCGGCCACCGCGACGCCCTCGTCCTCTGCCTTGTGAGCGAGCATGGGTCCGGCAACCACGTCACCAATGGCATAGATGCCGGCGACGTTCGTCCGCAGATGCCCGTCCGTCTTGACGCGACCGCGTTCGTCCATCTCGACGCCGGCTTCCTTGAGCCCCAGCCCATCCGTGTAGGGCTTACGACCTGTGGCGATCAGCACGGCATCCGCCTCGACGGTCTCCGCCGCACCGCCTTTCACCGGCTCGAAGGTTACCGTTGCGCCCTTCTTGGCCTTGGTTACACCTGTCACTTTTGCGCCGAGCTTGAACTCGAAGCCCTGCTTGCCGAGCATGCGCTGGAATTGCTTCGACACTTCGCCGTCCATGCCGCCGAGGATGGTATCGAGGAATTCAACCACCGTGACCTTGGCGCCGAGGCGCGCCCACACCGAGCCGAGCTCGAGGCCGATAACGCCGCCGCCGACCACCACCAGATGGGCCGGCACCTTGTCCAGCAACAATGCGCCGGTGGAAGACACGATCACCTTCTCGTCGATATCGACCTTGACGCCCGGAATGCCCGCCACGTCGGAACCGGTGGCGATGACGATGTTCTTTGCCTCGATGTCCTGCGCCGTGCCGTCCTCGCCGGTCACAGAGACCTTGCCAGCCGCGACGACCTTGCCGGTGCCGCGATAGGTGTCGATCTTGTTCTTCTTGAACAGGAACGCGACGCCGCTGACATTGGAGGCCACGGTCGCATCCTTGTGCGCCATCATCTTCTTCAGGTTTAGCTTGGGCGCTGCGATCTCGACGCCAAGCGTATCGAAGGAATGGCTGGCTTCGGCAAACATTTCCGATGCATGCAGCAATGCCTTTGACGGGATGCAGCCGATATTGAGGCAGGTGCCGCCAAAGGTTTCGCGCTTCTCCACCACCGCGACTTTCAGCCCGAGTTGTGCAGCCTTGATGGCGCAAACATATCCGCCCGGACCCGACCCGACGACGACGACATCATAAGCCATGATTTCAATCCTTCTTGCCGGCCTGCCGGCATCTTCGATCTATGCAGGGCGAAACGGCTTCGCCACCCGCGAGCCACCTATTCCTGGCAACCCTTCAATGCAAAAACGTCCCAAGGCAACTTCGAAAATCCATTCTCTCCGTAAGCCGCAGACATGCGCAGCGTCGGACCGAGGTCTGGGAAGATAAGCATCGGCGGGGCGGCCTTGCCCTCGGCTGGAATCAAATCGACCTTACCGCTGGCATCTGCCGTGTAGACGACGCCCTCCCACAGCGTACAGGCCGCGATCTCTTCCCCGGTCACGTCGCCTTCCGGGCACTGATACATGAGCGAAGCATAGGGGCGCTTGACCCCTTCGCTCCACATCACGATGCCGTCAAGGACGACGCCCTTGTCGAGCACCATCTTGAAACTGTTGGTAACCACGGCCGACTCGCCGGTCGGCCTGAAATCGATCCAGGCTGCGTCGTCGCGGTCGCCATAGACGGCAAGTTCCAACGGGCAAGCGGCGTTGGCAGCCATCGGCGCGGCAAACAATGTTGCCGACACCAAAGCGGTCCACAGAACCGGATTTCTTCGCAAGCGAGTGCTGCCTGCTGCCATGGTGCCGATCCTTTAGAGGTCCAGCACCAGCCGTTCCGGATCTTCCAGGCTTTCCTTGACCCGCACCAGGAAGGTCACAGCCTCTTTGCCGTCGACGATGCGGTGATCGTAGGACAGCGCCAGATACATCATCGGCCGGATCACGATCTGGCCGCCGACCACCACCGGACGGTCCTGGATCTTGTGCATGCCTAGGATGCCCGACTGCGGAGCATTGAGGATCGGCGTCGACATCAGCGAACCGTAGACGCCGCCGTTGGAAATGGTGAAGGTGCCGCCCTGCATGTCGGCGACGGAGAGCTTGCCGTCGCGTGCCGCAAGCCCCAGCCGGCCGACTTCCTTTTCGATCTCGGCAATCGACATGGCGTCTGCATCGCGCACCACGGGCACGACCAGGCCCTTGTCGGTGCCGACAGCCACGCCGATATGAGCGTAGTTCTTGTAGATGACGTCGGTGCCGTCAATCTCCGCATTGACCGCCGGGATTTCCTTCAGCGCATGCGTCACCGCCTTGGTGAAGAAGCCCATGAAGCCCAGCTTCACGCCGTGCTTCTTCTCGAACACGTCCTTGTATTTCGCACGAAGGTCCATCACGCCCTTCATGTCCACCTCGTTGAAGGTGGTCAGCATGGCCGCATTCGACTGTGCTTCCTTGAGACGCCGTGCGATGGTCTGGCGAAGCTTCGTCATGCGAACACGCTCTTCGCGCGGCGCATCGTCCGCTGAAGAGGGTGCGCGAACCGCAACCGGAGCGGCGGGCGCACGAGGCGCTTCTGCCGGCTGTGAGGGAGCGCCCTTGGCGATGGCATCCAGCACATCACCTTTCAGCACCTGGCCGCGCTTGCCGGACCCGGAAATCTGATCGGTCGAGAGGTTTGCCTCGGCCAGCAATTTGGCGGCGGCAGGAGCCGGCGGCATGGCGCGCTGTTCGATCTGGGCTTCGCCCGCGATCTTGGCCTGCTGTGCCGCAGCCTCCTTCGTGGTCGACGCAGCCGTGGGCGCGGAAGCCTGCGCCACTGCCGTTTCCTGCTTGGGTTGAGGTGCTGCGGCCTTGCCCCCGCCGGCGCCGATGGTACCAAGCAAAGCGCCGACGCCCACAGTCTCACCCTCATTTGCGGCGATCTCGGTCAGTGTGCCGGCCGCAGGTGCAGGCACCTCGATCGTCACCTTGTCGGTTTCAAGCTCGACGATCGGTTCGTCGGCGGCAATTGCATCGCCCGCCTTCTTGAACCATTTGCCGATCGTCGCTTCGGTGACGGATTCGCCGAGAGTGGGAACGCGGATTTCGGTAGCCATTGTGCCTGTCCGTTCTTTCTCTTCCAGATTCTATTCGCCGAGCGCGTCTTCGAGCAGCGCGGCAAGCTGCGCCAGATGCTTGGACATCAGGCCGGTCGCAGGCGACGCGGCGGCAGGACGGCCAGTGTAGCGCACCCGCTGATGCTTGGCGTCGATATGAGCCAACACCCATTCCAGATAGGGGTCGATAAACGACCACGCCCCCATGTTCTTCGGCTCTTCCTGGCACCAGACCATCTGTGCGCCGCGGAACCGCGACAGCTCGGTGATCAAGGCCTTGGCCGGGAATGGATAAAGCTGTTCGACACGCAGCAGGTAGATGTCGTTGATGCCGCGCTTCTCGCGCTCTTCCAGCAGGTCGTAATAGACCTTGCCGGTGCAAAGCACGACGCGGCGGATCTTGGAATCCTTGACCAGCCGCACCAGCTCGCTGCCGGCTCCAGCCGACTGCGCATCATCCCACAACAGCCTGTGGAAGGCGCTTTCGCCCGACATTTCCGCAATTGTCGACACCGCGCGCTTGTGGCGCAGAAGCGATTTCGGCGTCATCAGGATCAGCGGCTTGCGGAAGTCGCGCTTCAACTGCCGGCGCAGGATGTGGAAGTAGTTTGCCGGCGTCGAGCAATAGGCAACCTGCATATTGTCTTCGGCGCAAAGCTGCAGGAAGCGCTCAAGGCGAGCCGAAGAGTGCTCCGGGCCTTGCCCTTCATAGCCGTGCGGAAGCAGGCAGACGAGGCCCGACATGCGCAGCCATTTGCGTTCGCCAGACGAGATGAACTGGTCGAAAACCACTTGCGCGCCGTTGGCGAAATCGCCGAACTGCGCTTCCCACAAGGTGATCGCCTTTGGCGCGGCCAGCGAATAGCCATACTCGAACCCAAGCACCGCCTCCTCGGACAGCATCGAGTTGATCACCTCGTAACCTGCCTGCGCCGCCGAGAGGTTGTTCAGCGGAATATAGCGGGTCTCATCTTTCTGGTCGTAAAGCACTGAATGACGCTGCGAGAAGGTGCCGCGTTCGCTGTCCTGCCCGGACAGGCGCACCGGATTGCCGTCCAAAAGGATGGCGCCGAATGCCAGTGCCTCGGCCGTCGCCCAGTCGATGCCCTCGCCCGTCTCTATCGCGTTGCGACGGTTCTCGAGAAAGCGCTGGATCGTCCGGTGGGCTTCGAAGCCCTTCGGCACTTCGGTAAGCTTCTTGCCGATTTCCTTCAGCACCTTCACCGGCACGGCGGTCTTGCCGCGCCGCTGCTCGTCCTGATTGTCCGCCGTCCTGAGGCCCGACCACGCGCCGTCCAGCCAGTCGGCCTTGTTCGGCTTGTAGGCTTGCCCGGCCTCGAACTCGGCTTCGAGATGCGCGCGCCAATCAGACTTCATCTTGTCGAAGTCGGCCTGGGTGATCTGGCCTTCGGCGATCAGGCGTTCGGCATAGAGCTGCACCGCCGTCTTGTGCGCACGAATGGAGCGATACATGATCGGCTGCGTGAACGCAGGCTCATCGCCCTCATTGTGGCCAAACCGGCGATAGCAGAACATGTCCACCACCACTGGCTTGTGGAACTTCATGCGGAATTCCGTCGCCACCTTGGCGGCATGGACAACCGCCTCCGGATCATCGCCGTTGACGTGGAAGATCGGCGCTTCGATCATCTTCGCAACATCGGACGGATAGGGCGACGAACGCGAGAACCGCGGATTGGTCGTAAAGCCGATCTGGTTGTTGATGATGAAATGCAACGTGCCGGCAACGCGATGGCCGCGCAGGCCGGAGAGGCCGAGTATTTCGGCGATCACACCTTGGCCGGCAAAGGCGGCGTCGCCGTGCAGAAGCAGCGGCAGCACCTTGGCGCGCTCCTCCAGCGGCACAATCTCCTCGCGGGCCCGCCCGTAGAGATGGTCCTGCTTGGCGCGCGCCTTGCCCATCACAACCGGATCGACGATCTCAAGATGCGAGGGGTTGGCCGTCAGCGACAGGTGCACCTTGTTGCCGTCGAACTCGCGGTCAGACGACGCGCCAAGATGGTACTTCACGTCCCCCGAGCCTTCGACATCGTCGGGAGCGGCGGACCCGCCCTTGAACTCGTGGAAGATCGCCCGGTGCGGCTTGGCCATGACCTGGCTGAGCACATTGAGACGCCCGCGATGGGCCATGCCGAGCACGATCTCCTTCATGCCGAGCTGGCCGCCACGCTTGACGATCTGCTCGAGCGCAGGGATCAGGGATTCACCGCCGTCGAGCCCGAACCGCTTGGTGCCCTTGTACTTCACGTCGATGAACTGCTCGAAGCCCTCGGCCTCGATCAGCTTCTGCAGGATCGCCTTCTTGCCTTCGGCAGTGAAGGAAATCTCCTTGTCGGCACCCTCGATACGCTCCTGGATCCATGCCTTTTCCTCGGGGTCCGAGATGTGCATGAATTCGACGCCCAGCGTCGAGCAATAGGTGCGGGTAAGAATTTCCAGCATCTGCCGGACCGTGCCGAACTCCAGCCCGAGCACATTGTCGAGAAAGATCGGCCGATCGAAATCGGCTTCGTCGAAGCCGTAGTTCTGCGGCGACAATTCGTTGTAGTCTTCGAGCTCTCCCGCAATGCCGAGCGGGTCGAGCTTGGCATGGAGGTGGCCGCGCATGCGGAATGCGCGGATCATCATGATGGCGCGCACGGAATCGCGCGTTGCCTGATGGACATCGGCATCCGAAGGCGCAACGCCGTTGGGGACCGCCTTGTCCTTGATCTTCTTTTCGATGACCTTCTCGACCAGGCCCCAATTGCCGTCGAGCGCCGACACCAGCTCGCCATTGGCCTGAAGCGGCCATGAGGGCTTGGCCCAGGAAGCGCCCTGGGCGTTCTTCCTGACGTCGGCGGCATCGTCCTTCAGCGCAGCGAAGAAATCCTGCCACTGCGGATCAACTGAGGCAGGATCGTCTTCGTAAGCCTCGTAAAGGGCTTCGATATAGTCGGCATTGCCGCCATAGAGGAAAGATGTGAGGGAGAATTGGTCGTTGGTTTGATCTTGTCTCGCCATGTCGCGCTCGAAGCCCTTAGGCTCGTCTCCTTGCGTTTGCGGCTCTCCGCCGCGTCGTGACCTGCGGCCGTCGCCGCGCTGTTAACGTCCACCCTTCCTGGTAGTTCGCGCCGGATGGAAATCCGTCCGGCGCGTCAATCAGCCTTTGATCGCTTCGACCAGCGTCGTTCCCAATCGCGCCGGCGACGGCGAAACCTTGATGCCAGCAGCTTCCATGGCAGCGATCTTGTCTTCCGCTCCGCCCTTGCCGCCAGAGATCACCGCACCCGCATGGCCCATGGTACGGCCGGCTGGCGCAGTACGGCCGGCGATGAAGCCCGCCATCGGCTTCTTGCGCCCGCGCTTGGCCTCGTCCTTGAGGAACTGGGCAGCGTCTTCTTCCGCCGAACCGCCGATCTCGCCGATCATGATGATCGACTTGGTCTCATCGTCTGCGAGGAACATCTCGAGCACGTCGATGAACTCCGTACCCTTGACCGGATCGCCGCCGATGCCAACCGCAGTGGTCTGGCCGAGGCCCGCATTGGTGGTCTGGAACACAGCTTCATAGGTAAGCGTTCCCGAGCGGGAAACAACGCCGACCGATCCCTTGCGGAAGATGTTGCCGGGCATGATGCCGATCTTGCATTCGTCGGGCGTAACGATGCCCGGGCAATTCGGTCCGATCAGCCGGGACTTCGACTTGTCGAGCCGGGCCTTGACCTTGACCATGTCCATCACAGGAATGCCTTCGGTGATGCAGACGATCAGCGGCATTTCAGCTTCGATCGCCTCGATGATCGCGGCGGCAGCGCCTGCCGGCGGAACATAGACAACGGACGCTGTCGCGCCGGTCTTTTCCCTGCCTTCGGCAACGGTCGCGAAGATCGGCAACGGCACCGAACCGTCCCACTTCTCGCCACCCTTCTTCGGGTGAATGCCGCCGACCATCTTGGTGCCGTGATAGGCCAGCGCCTGTTCCGTGTGGAACGAGCCGGTCTTGCCGGTCAGGCCCTGGACGAGAACCTTGGTGTCTTTGTTGATGAGAATGGACACGGTTCAGTTCCCCTTCACGGCCTTGACGATCTTCTGCGCGGCATCGTCGAGGTCGTCGGCTGACGTCGCATTGAGCCCGCTTTCGCGGATGATCTTCTTGCCAAGCTCGACATTGGTGCCTTCGAGCCTGACCACCAGAGGAACCTGTAGGCCGACCTCTTTCACCGCCGCGACCACGCCTTCGGCAATGACGTCGCACTTCATGATTCCACCGAAGATATTGACCAGTATGCCTTTGACGGCCGGGTCCTTGGTGATGATCTTGAAGGCCGCAGTCACCTTCTCCTTGGAAGCGCCGCCGCCGACGTCGAGGAAATTCGCAGGCTCAGCGCCATAGAGCTTGATGATGTCCATGGTCGCCATGGCAAGGCCGGCGCCATTGACCATGCAGCCGATATTGCCGTCGAGCGCGACATAAGCGAGGTCGTATTTCGACGCCTCGATTTCCTTCTCGTCCTCTTCGGTCGTGTCGCGCAGCTCGACCACGTCCGGGTGACGGAACAGCGCATTGTTGTCGAACGACACCTTGGCGTCGAGAACGCGCAGCCTGCCGTTCTTCATCACGATCAGCGGGTTGACCTCGAGCAGGCTCATGTCCTTGTCGACAAAGGCTTTGTAGAGCAGGGGAAACAGCGTCTCGCCGTCCTTCGCCGCTTCGCCGGCAAGCTTCAGCGCGGCGTTGAGCGTCTTCACGTCACCGGCGGTGACGCCCTTTTCGGGGTCGATTGCAGCGGTGACGATCTTTTCCGGCGTGTCGTGCGCCACCGTCTCGATATCCATGCCGCCTTCGGTCGAAACGACGAAAGCAACACGACCTACCGAACGGTCGACCAGCAGCGACAGGTAAAGCTCGCGGTCGATATCGGCGCCGTCCTCGATATAGAGGCGGTTGACCTGCTTGCCGGCAGGGCCGGTCTGCTTGGTGACAAGCGTCGCACCCAGCATCTCGTTGACGTTGGCAACCACCTCGGCCACCGACTTGGCAAGGCGGACACCGCCCTTGGCATCCGCCGGCAGTTCCTTGAACTTGCCCTTGCCGCGTCCGCCGGCGTGGATCTGGCTCTTCACCACATAAAGCGGACCCGGCAGCGCCTTCGCGGCGGCTTCCGCCTCATTTGCCTTGAACACCGGCACGCCCTCGGCGACCGGCGCACCAAAGCCTTTCAGGAGCTGCTTGCCCTGATACTCATGAATGTTCATTCGATATGCCTCCGGTCACTTCTTGGCGAGTTGCGGGGCGATCTTGACGCAAGCCTCGGTGAGCGCCTGCACTGCACTGACGGACTTTTCGAACATCTTCTGCTCGGGCTTGCTGAAATCGAGTTCGATGATGCGCTCGACGCCACCGGCGCCGATCACCACCGGCACGCCGACATAGGTGTCCTTGACGCCATACTGGCCGTTCAGATGCGCCGCGCAGGGCAGAACCCGCTTCTTGTCCTTGAGGTAGGCCTCGGCCATGGCAACCGCCGACGCCGCCGGCGCATAATAGGCCGACCCCGTCTTCAACAGGCCGACGATTTCGCCGCCACCCTTGCGGGTGCGCTCGACGATGGCTTCGAGCTTGTCCTTGGAAGTCCAGCCCATCTTGACCAGGTCGGGAAGGGGAATGCCGGCAACGGTGGAATACCGCACCATCGGCACCATGTCGTCGCCGTGGCCGCCAAGCGTCATGGCGCTCACGTCTTCCACCGACACCTTGAATTCCTCGGCCAGGAAGTAGCGGAAGCGCGAGGAGTCCAGAACACCGGCCATGCCGATGACATGGCTCTTGGGCAGGCCGGAAAACTTCTGCAGCGCCCACACCATCGCGTCGAGCGGGTTGGTGATGCAGATGACGAACGCCTTAGGGGCATATTTCTTGATGCCCGCGCCAACCTGTTCCATGACCTTGAGGTTGATCCCCAACAGGTCGTCGCGGCTCATGCCGGGCTTGCGCGGCACGCCTGCCGTGACAATGCACACATCCGCGCCTTCGATACCCGCATAGTCGTTGACGCCGACATAGCGCGTGTCGAAGCCATCGACCGGCGACGATTCCGCCAGATCCAGGCCCTTGCCCTGCGGAATGCCTTCGGCAATGTCGAACAGGACGACGTCGCCGAGTTCCTTGAGTCCGATCAGATGGGCGAGCGTGCCGCCGATCATGCCCGAGCCGATGAGCGCTATCTTGTTGCGTGCCATGTCAGGATCAATTCCCTTTTTGTGTGACGGCGCCAAGACGGCGTCGAAGAAGAGGCCGGTGGGGTGCGGTGAACCCGCGAGAATTCGCCGCACCCCATAGACCCGGCCCGTTAAAAATTCAAACGGTTATTTCCACGCCTGAAATTTCAATCGGTTATAAACGGTTTGATTTACGTAAACGTCAAACAACTTTCCCAAGATACAGGTTTGTTGACGCTTCGGAAACTGTCCGAAGCCAGGGCCTCCGAGATCAAGAGATGACGCCGGCTTTGGCCTCGCTGCCACGCCTCGCAGCGCCGTCACTCTCCTCGTGCCGCTCGTTCCAGGCATCCAGCCAGTCGCGGCTTTGCATTTCGATCAGCCTTGACGCCGTGCGGTCGAACTCGAATGCCTCGGTGACGCCCGGCCTTCCGGCATAGAGCTTCTCCGGCCGATCCTCGGCACTCACCACAAGCCGCTTGTGCGTATCGTAGAGCGTGTCGATCAAAAGAATGAATCGCTTGGCAGGGTTGCGCCGCGTTTGATCAAGAACAGGGATCCGGTCGATGAAGATGGTGTCGAAGCGTTCCGCAATCGCCAGGTAGTCACGCGCGCCGAGAGGCGCATCGCAAAGTTCAGCAAATGAGAACCGCGCCGCACGCTCCACGGCACGCGGCACCTCGACTGTGCGGCCCTTGATCCTGATCTCGACGGCTTTCTCGGCTTGGTCTTCGGTCACGGCCGACCACGCAGCATCAAGTGCTGCGTCGGCGCTGGCATCCGCCGGCGTCACGTAGACCGGAAGGCTGTTCAGCTTTTCCAGCCGATAGTCCTTGTCGCTGTCCAGCGCCAGAACCTCCGTATGCCGTTCCAGAATACCGATGAACGGCATGAAGAGCTGCCGGTTCAGCCCGTCACGATAAAGATCGACAGGCGCGACATTGGACGTGGCGACAAGGACGACGCCATCGGTGAACAATGCGGAAAACAGCCGCGACAGCACCATGGCGTCGGCAATATCGGTAACCGTGAACTCGTCGAAGCACAGGACCCAGGCCTCCTCGGCAAGCGCGCGGGCCACGGGCGATATAGGATCGTCTTCCTTGACCGTGCCATCCTTGCGCGCCTGGCGGTGCTTCTGGATACGGTCGTGCACGTCGGCCATGAAATCGTTGAAATGGGCACGGCGCTTGCGCTTGACCGGAACCAGCTCGAAAAACATGTCCATCAGCATGGTCTTGCCGCGCCCGACGCCGCCATGGATGTACAAGCCCTTGACCAGTTCGCGCGCCTCGCGCTTGCGCCCGAACAGCCAGCCGAGCGCGCTCGACTTCTGCGCGACCCGTTTTGTCGAAATGGTATCGATCAGCTTGTCCAGCCGCCCGACAATTCGCAACTGTTCGGCGTCGCGCGCCACGGCCCCGCTTTCGACCAGATGGTCGTAGCGCTGCCTGACGGTCGCGTGGGTCTGGAGGCCGTCACGCAGGTGCATTTGTCTCTTCGCCGAATAAGCCCCGTATGGCTTAGCGTGTTAGCGAAATGGCTTGCCCATTGGAAGTCTGGCCGTCGAATTTGCCGGCTCCCGAGGAATAAAGGCGAGCGAGCGTGCCACCGTCCTGATCGTAGAGGGTGAGCTGCTTGCCCGCTACGTTCCACGACTTCACGCCATCGACAGGTGCCGGGCAACGCAACGGTCCGGCGCGGTAACCCTGGCCGAACTTCGTTTGCGGCGTTGCGACCTTGCAGCTTTGGCCGGCGACATTGGCCGTCCACACGCCTGCGACACTTGAGGCCGTCAGGTCCGCCGCACCCGCGGGCGCGCTTCCATCGGTAGGCAGCGCGGCCACTTGCGTACCCTGTGGAGCCGCCGGGAACTGCGAAGGATCGGTCGGCGCAGGCGTTGCCGGAGGCGGCAACTGGCTGGATGAAACGGTGCCCGACGGAGAAGCCTGCAACGGCTCGGGCTGGGCCGAATCCATGGAGGAGAAACGTGTGCTTGAGCATCCGCTCGCCAGCAACACGGCTCCGAATGCAGCAATCAGGCCGGTTCTCAAATGTGCCATCGCAACCTCCACGGGACCTCTCATGGGCGCCGTTCGAAAAATGGGTACCCCCACCAAGATGGTGAAGGTGGCAGAATTTCAACCGGATATGGTTAAAATAGGGTTTTGACTTCCGATTTGTTGCAAATCTGCAGCAGTGAGCCGTTTCGCGCCCCGGCAGAGGGAACTCAACAGCACCGCCCGCATTTCCACCGCACGCATCTTGCCGTGTCGGAGGCTCGTCATGATCAAGTGGATTCTCATTCTTCTCATCGTCGCAGCCGCAGCCAGCCTGCTCGGCATGCCGGCACTTGCCGGCGCAGCAGCCACGGGCGCGCGCATCCTGATTGCCATCGTGCTGGTCATATTCCTGTTGGTGGTACTGGGCCTTTTCGCCGTTACCTGAAGCCGGTTGCACTGGTAATTGCTGCCCGTTTCCGCCATATAGCGCCAAGCATTTGAACTTCGCAGTTCCACACGGAAAACCGCCAGTCACTTTTCCGGGAATTGCCGTGGCGGAAACGAACGGATAGATGGCAGGCGCAGCCCCCTTCGCCAAGATGAACGGCATCGGCAACGAGATCATCGTCGCCGACATGCGCGGCCGTGCGGATAGCGTAAGCGCGGCAGCCGCATTGGCGCTCGATGCCGATCCGGCAACCAAGTTCGACCAGATCATGGCGATCCATGAAGCGCGGACGCCCGGCACCGACTACTACATCGCCATCCTCAATTCTGACGGCACGCCTGCCCAGGCCTGCGGCAACGGCACCCGTTGCGTCGTGCAGGCTCTCGCCGCCGAAACAGGCCGCAAGGCTTTCACCTTCGAGACACTGGCCGGCATCCTCAACGCTATCGAACATGCCGACGGCCAGATTTCCGTGGATATGGGAACGCCCCGTTTCGGCTGGCAGGACATTCCGCTAGCCGAGGAATTCCGTGACACCCGCATGATCGAACTGCAGGTGGGGCCGATCGATGCGCCAGTGCTGCATTCGCCCTCTGCCGTCTCCATGGGCAACCCGCATGCGATTTTCTGGGTCGACAACGACGTCTGGTCTTACGAACTCGACCGTTTCGGCCCCATGCTGGAAAACCACCCCCTGTTTCCCGAGCGCGCCAACATCACCATAGCCCAGGTGACCGGGCCTGATGCGTTGACAATCAGAACCTGGGAACGTGGCGCCGGCCTCACCCGAGCCTGCGGCTCTGCCGCCTGTGCGGCAGCCGTAGCCGCCGCACGCACCCGCCGCACGGGGCGAAGCGTCAATCTGACCGCGCCGGGCGGCCAGTTGCACGTCGAATGGCGCGACGACGACCACGTGGTCTTGACCGGTGCCGCTGAATGGGAATTTTCCGGCACGTTCGACCCGGCCACGGGCGCATGGCAGCGCGACACGGAAAGCGCAGCCTGATGAGCTCTGAAGAGACGAAAGGCATCGAGGTCGTCACCTTCGGTTGCCGGCTCAACACCTATGAATCCGAAGTCATGCGCCGTGAGGCCGAAAAGGCCGGGCTCGGCCAACTTGCAGGCGGCGCGATCATCTTCAACACCTGTGCTGTAACCGGCGAAGCCGTGCGCCAGGCCAAGCAGGCGGTGCGCAAGGCGCGCCGCGAGCATCCGGATGCCCGCATCATCGTCACCGGTTGCGCTGCCCAGACCGGCCCGCAGGACTTCGTCGCCATGGACGAGGTCGATCTTGTCCTTGGCAACGAGGAGAAACTTGCGGCGCATTCCTATCGGGCATTGCCCGATTTCGGCGTCAACAACTTCGAAAAGGCCCGCGTCAACGACATCTTTTCCGTACGCGAGACCGCCTCGCATATGGTCGATGCCATCGAAGGGCGCGCCCGCGCCTTCGTTCAGGTGCAGAACGGCTGCGACCACCGCTGCACCTTCTGCATCATTCCCTACGGGCGCGGCAATTCACGCTCCGTGCCGATGGGCGCCGTTGTCGAGCAGATCAAGCGGTTGGCCGGCAACGGTTACGCGGAAGTGGTCCTGTCGGGCGTCGACATGACCAGCTTCGGCGCCGATCTTCCCGGCAGCCCCAAGCTTGGGCGTTTGGTCAGGACGATCCTGCGCCAGGTGCCGGACGTAAAGCGGCTGCGTCTGTCGTCGATCGATTCCATCGAAGCCGACGAAGAACTGCTTGAAGCCATCGCCACCGAAAAGCGGTTGATGCCGCATTTGCACCTTTCGCTGCAATCGGGCGACGACATGATCCTGAAGCGCATGAAGCGCCGGCATCTGCGCGCCGATTCCATCCGCTTTTGCGCCGACGTGCGCAAGCTGCGCCCCGACATCGTCTTCGGCGCCGACATCATCGCCGGCTTCCCGACCGAAACCGACGAGATGTTCGAGAATTCGCTGAAAATCGTCGAAGAATGCGGTCTCACGCACCTGCACGTCTTCCCGTTCTCGCCGCGCGAAGGCACGCCCGCCGCGCGCATGCCTCAGGTGCGGCGCGACGTCGTCAAGCAACGCGCCGGACGATTGCGCGCTGCCGGCGACGCCGCCTACCGCCGCCATCTCGAACGCCTGCAATCCAGCAACCAATCTGTCCTTGTCGAACGCAAGGGCCTTGGCCGTACCGAGGGGTTTACTCTGGCGGCCATCGACGCTGGCGAGCCGGGCGAGATCATCGATGCGGTCATCACCGGCCATGACGGCCAGCGGCTTGTCGCCGAACCCACACTGCGGGCTGCCTGATGGCTTTGAATTTCATCAAGAAAGTCTTCTCCTTCGGGTCAAAGAAGGTCGAGGAAACGTCTGCCGACGAGGCCGGCCAGCAGCTTGGCGCACCAGTCACCGATCAGGCGGATGCAGAGCGGCTGGCGGCGGAACAGGCAGCGCGAGAAGCAGAGGAGAAGACGCGGCAGGAAGCCGAGGTTGCCCAGGCTGCAAGGGAGGCGGAAGCGAAGGCGCGGTTGCTCGCCGAAGCCGATCGCATCGAGGCCGAATGGCTTGAAGAGCGCCGCCGCGAGGCCGAGGAGGCCGAACGGCTGGCGCAGGAGGATGCCAGAAGGCTTGCTGAAGAAGAGGCCGCGCGTCTTGCCGCAGAGACCGCTCGCAAGCTGGAGCAAGAAAAGGCCGAGCGGGAGAGCCAGGCTGCGGCGCGCGAGGCACAGGCTCGCCAGGCTGCGGAGGATGAACGCCTTGCCCGCGAACGCGCCGAGCAGGGAGCTGCTGCAAAGGCCGCACGGGACGCAGAAGATCGCGCAGCGCGGGAGGCCGCGGAAAAGGCCGAGCAGGAACGATTGGCCGCAGGCGAGCGCGAGAAGGCGCAAATCGCGGAACGTGAAGCGGCACATGCCGCCGAGCGCGAAGCCGAACGTCTAGCGGAGGCTGAACGCGCCGCAGAGGCAGAGCGTATTGCTGCTAAGACGGCTGCCGCGCCGGCGCCTGCCCCACCGCGCGAGCCCGAAGGCAAGGTCCCAGAGGGCAAGGTAACCGTCGCAAAGACGGTCGAGAAGAAGGCCGAGCCGGCAGCGCCCGCCGCGCCTGCGCCAAAACTATCCTGGTTCCAGCGCATGAAGGATGGGCTGGCGCGTTCGTCGCGCGAGCTGTCCGGAAACATCGCCGGCGTTTTCACCAAGCGCAAGCTGGACGAGGAAACGCTTCAGGACTTGGAAGATGTGCTGATCCGCGCCGATCTCGGCGTCGAGACGGCACTGCGCGTCACCGATTCGCTTGCCGCCAGCCGCTACGGTAAGGATGTGTCCGACGCCGAAGTCCGCGCCGTCATGGCGGCGGAAGTGGAAAAGGTCCTGGCGCCCGTTGCCAAACCGCTGGAACTCGACCTGTCGCACAAGCCCCATGTCGTGCTGGTCGTCGGCGTCAACGGCACCGGCAAGACCACGACGATCGGCAAGCTTGCCGCCAAGCTGACCGAAGGCGGCCTCTCGGTGATGCTCGCCGCCGGCGACACCTTCCGCGCCGCTGCCATCGAACAGCTCAAGATCTGGGGCGAACGCACCGGTTCCCCTGTTATCGCCACCAAGCTTGGCGCGGATGCAGCCGGCCTCGCCTACGACGCCTTCGAAAAAGCCAAGGCGGCTGGGTCGGACGTACTCATCATCGACACGGCGGGCCGGCTGCAGAACAAGGCCGAGCTGATGGCCGAGCTGGAAAAGATCGTGCGCGTGCTCGGCA
>ERZ778022.1848-NODE-1848-length-25162-cov-4.120604_pt1 | contig 25162 bp, 15 predicted proteins | sample MGYA00375752_ERZ778022 | MGnify/ENA primary metagenome ERZ778022 (study PRJEB29350, sample SAMN05389826) | bioreactor metagenome | isolation source: Thiocyanate bioreactor | place: South Africa: University of Cape Town | collected 2014-04-04 ...
GATTATTTTTTAATTGATCAAATGCATGTTGACACGCCCTTGCCGTTAATGCCATGTAAGTAAGGGATGGGTTTTGACAGGCCGAAGAAGCCATACAACTCCCGTCAGTAACGAACACATTTTTTACAGCATGTATTTGGTTAAAGCCGTTTAGCACGGAGGTTTCAGGGTTGCGGCCCATGCGCGCGGTACCCATTTCGTGTACGGTATCGCCGCCCGCTTTATGATAATTAAAGGGTTGAACGTCTTTAAAACCTGCGGCGGAGAGCATTTCTGCGGAGCTGTTTTTTATATCTTCCATCATCGCTTGTTCGTTTTCTTTAAAAGAAAAATCGATGTGTACAAGTGGCAGATTCCATTTATCTTTTTGGGTTTCGCTCAAATAAATTTTATTATCATGATACGGCAGGCACTCTCCCCAGCCCGCCATCCAAACCGCCCAATGCCCCGGCGATAAAAGCTTTTGTTTCAGGGCAGGCCCATAGTCCTGCGTTTCATTTTTCAAATCTTCCCAGCCACTGCGCTCCCCGTCGCCCTGGATATTGTATCCTCTTAAAAATCCCGTGTTGGCGTTTTGGTCCAAATTTTTAAACCGCGGAATAAGGAAGCCACAAGGGCGCCTGCCTTTATAATACTTATCTGTAAATCCCTCGTGATAGCCGCCGGCACCCGCTGAGGAGTGATGGTCCATCAGGTTGTGCCCTAATTCTCCGCTATCATTACCCAAACCATTTGGGAACCTGTTTGACTTTGAATTTAACAGAATGGCTGTGCTGGCAACTGTGGAAGCATTTACAAAAATAATTTTTGCAAAAAATTCAATAGTCTTAAATGTTAATGAATCCGTGACTTTTACACCGGTTGCCTTCTGCTTAGCCTCATCATAAATTATTTCTGAAACAACTGAAAAAGGCCGAAGGGTAAGGTTGCCCGTTTTCAACGCAGCGGGAATTGTGCTTACATTGCTACTGAAATATGCGCCAAAAGGGCATCCGCGATGACATAAATTGCGGTTCATGCAACTGCCTCTGCTTCCAATTGGTTGGGTAAGATTAGCGACTCTTGCAATTGTAAGCAACCTGTCGCCATAATTTTTTTTAATTTGTTCAGCTAAATGGCTCTCAATGCAATTAAGCGCCATCGGGGGTAAAAATTTGCCATCCGGTAAATGGGTCAGGTTTTCCTGTTGGCCGCTAACACCAATAAACTGTTCTACATAATCGTACCAGGGAGCAATATCATTGTACCTAATGGGCCAGTCAACTCCGTAGCCATCTTTAGCATTGGCCTCAAAATCCAAATTACTCCAACGGTAGCATTGCCGCCCCCAGGTTAACGACCTGCCCCCAACCTGATACCCGCGAATCCAATGAAAAGGTTTATCCTGAATATAAGGATGATCTTTGTCGTTTACAAAAAAATTTTTTCAACTTTCATCATATACAATAGACTGAATTGGATTTTCTTCTTCGTCAGCAATTATTGGCTGCAGCCTGTTCTTAAACTGCCAGGGGCTTAACATTGCGGTAGGGTAATCTCCATGCTTTACCTCGCGCCCCCTTTCAAGCAAAAGCGTTTTAAGGCCTTTTTCACATAACTCTTTAGCGGCCCAGCCTCCGCTTATTCCGGAGCCAATTACAATTGCGTCATAAGTTACTGATTCATTCATGATGTTTTTTATTTGGTTGCCCACGCTTTCTGATTTTTTTTTAAGGAGATGCATGATTCGTAACTACCGGGCACAAAGTCATAAGCTAATCCTTTAGTGGCGCCAGGTTCCGACGTGCAGTAACCAATTATCGTCAACTCCCTGAACAAAGTAAAAAAAGATCGCCCCCGAAATTTCCTGTCAACCTTTTTTAAAAAATTGTTATTGTGATATAGCCGGCTATTTGGAAGCATTGAAAATACTTCATTTTTATTGGCAATGCTACACTTTTCGTATGTGGTGTCATACTTCTTTAGACAATAATGTTCCACTTTGTGCAGGCCGTCTATAAAACAATTTACTTCTTTTCTTGGTAAATTATTGGAAACGCAGTAAATAATATATTCTTCCACGCCGGCGCTTTTTGCGCCAGGGCTATCCGTCTCCGGAATAATTGTTTCAGCAAGTTCTCCAATAAGTTTTTTTCTTGAAACTAAATATTGTAAATCGGGCTTTCTGCTTAAACGAAGCCATTCATATATTGAAGGTGCGCCGACTGCCAAAGCCGCCGTTGCGATTACTCCTTTCACAAAATACCTTCGGTTCATTAACTTGTGTTTTAAGGTTAGTTGTTTAATTTTTCTTCTGTAATTAATACAACTAAACGTAACATTATCTAAAAGATAAGGTTACAAAAAAATTATTCCGGTAAAGATATGTTTTAGTTAATTTTTTTGAGGATTAATATCCCGGATAAACATTATAAAATTATTTTTTTTTGGGCGGCAGTTTGTAAAAATGCATCATAAATTTTTTCTACACTATTCTTCCACGTATGAGACAATGCAAAAGATATTCGTTTTTGGCTTCGTGACGGACCATTCTCCTGTAGTAGCGTTGAAATACCGGCAATATATTCAGATTGGTTTTCGGCTAAATAAACGTGTTCCTGAAATGCAAGCATTGACGGGGTTTTAGTGGCAATAGTTGGTTTACCAAGCGCCAAATATTCATCAATTTTTCTTGGATAATTGCCAATGGTAATACTGTTGACCAGTTGTGGGTTCATACATACATCAAACGAATGAATGTATGAAGGCAGTTTTTCAGGCTTTTGCGCTCCGGCAAAGTATACGTTGGGCAATTGATGCAGTTTACTTTGTTTAAAATCTTCATCTTCAGGGCCTACCAGTACGAATGTCCAACCTGGCTTTTCTTCTGCCATTCCTTCTAATAACTTTAAGTCGAGCCTGCTGGTTAATAAAGCGCCAACATAACCAATGACAGGCCGTTGTAGCTTTTCCATCTCCGTTATACTTTGTAAATTAGCAGTATCGAACAGACTGAAATCGCAGCCTTGCCCTACGTAAAATGAATTGGGATTATATTCTTTGCAATAGTCTCTTAAGTATTCTGAGTTAGCAACACACAAATCACTTTTGGCAATAAGTTTTGGTTCCAGTTTAAGCCCGTGCTTCCTCCAATAAGGAACGCCAACCATATTGTCTCTTGAGTAATAGACAGACATGACGGGGTTTAAAAGTTCCTTCAGGTAAAAAGCCTTAAACATTTCATTATCGTTAAACAATAGAAAATTTTTAAACCCCAATTTATAAACGGCTTTCATTATTGATGTAGCAAATAGCTTATTGTTGCGATAGTTCAGTTTATCGAACAGGTAGGTAAATTTTATCCAGTTAATGGATTCGATAAGGACATCGGGATATAAATTAAACAATTTTTCAGAGATATTCACTAAACCGCTTTCCTGGCCTTTAATCACTTTTATCCTTGTCTGTACATCAGGGTTATTCTTATTCCTGCGTAGTGTGATTCGATCCAAAGCGGAGTTCACGTAAAGTACCCGGTTGTGTTTGCTAAATTCGATGGCGATGTCCTTACAATTGCTACCGATTTTTGTGTCCCAGGGTTGCTGGCCAACTATTATTATGTCTTTTCCTGTAAGCATTGGGGTTCATTCCTGGTTCTAATAAAACATTTCTTTTACTTTTTTAAAAACTCTACTAGTCAATGTCCCATCTTGTACAAATTTTCGGCTTGAAGTCCACGCGTAAGATTTTTTATCAGTTACCTGATGTAACCTGCCAAATTTTTCGCGTAGTTTGACACCTAAGTAGCCATCTTCATTAGTGTTAGGCGGATGGTCGTAACCATTAACTGAAAGCGCCTGTTCTTTTCTGTATGCGGAAGAGCATCCATACACGTACATCGCTTTGTCTTTTGTGATACCATTAATCTTTTTGAAAATATCACCTAATTGTTCATACAGGAAAAAGCCCGCTCTGGTATAGCCCGGTTCTGGTATAAAGGAAAATTTTCCGTAAGAACAAGCGATATCAGTTCCTTTTATTAAAGGGTCTGTCATCAAATCTACCCAATAAGGAGAATACAAGGTATCCGCATCAGCGCTAATAATGTACTGCCCCTTAGCATTTGTAAGCCCTTTATTTCTTGCATTTTCCACACCCGGCACAGGTTCAAACATATAGTTTGCGCCTGAAAGTTGCACAAGCGCTTTAGTATTGTCAGAAGAATTGTTATCTACAACTATTATTTCCACCGACTTTTGACTGATTGTGTTGGAAAGAGATGATAGCGTTCTTAAGATGTTTTGCTCCTCATTATAAGCGGGTATAATTACTGATACAAGCGGCTCACCTACTTTAAGTAAATTTTCAATATTTTTTTTAAGCAGGTGGCTCTGCCCCTCAATGGAAGATGTATTTTGAAGATGCTTTTTAATATAAGCCGGAATAGAGATGTATCTCATGTGATGTCTTTTTTTGCAAAAAGGGCAGAGTAAATATTCTCAATTTTTATTACCATTTGCTTTATATTAAAATCTTCTGTTATTGTATTGAAGGCGTTGACAGCCAGGGTTTCCCTCATCGTTTTATTTGCTGCTACTTTTAAAATAGCATTCGCGAGATCATCAGAGTTCCCGGGTTCGATAAATAAGCCATTGTATTCATTTTGTACGACTTCCTTGGTTCCGTCCACAGCAGTGGCTATGATGGTTTTTTTCATTGCCATGGCTTCGAGTAAGGCTATAGATAACCCTTCCCATAGAGATGGCAAACAATAAACATCAATTGCATTTAATAAATCTGGTATATCTTGCCGGAAGCGTAAAAATATAATCCGCTCATTTACACCTAATTCTTTTGAAAGGGTTACTGTTCGTTCCTTTAAATCTCCATCTCCAACTATTAAAAATTTAATATTCTCCGTTGCAGGTATTTTAGCTACCGCTTTAATGAAAGTGAAAGGGTCTTTCTGAATTGTCATCCGGGCTATAAACCCTACAAGCAGCGTATGATGCCCTATTCCTAATTCTTCCCGGATATTTTTAAACTCACCGGCGGGATTAAACTTTTGCTGATTAATGCCATTTTTTATTACAACGGAGCGGCTCATGTCAAAATGTTTCTTGCCATCAGCCAGGTTGCTATCTGACACGCAAATAGTTTTATCCGCTTGCTTTACTAAAAAATTTTCACTAATCAGTCTGATATTTTTTACAAAAGTATTTTGATCCGCGTGAAAAGACCAACCATGCACGGTGTATATAGCAGGGATGGTAAGTTTTTTTGCTACCTTAAATGTATTTGAAAAGGCTCTTGTGCCGTGTGCATGAAGAATATCAAAGTTTTCCTGGTCAAAAACCTTTTTCACTTTTGGCCAGACAAATAAATTGAAGGGTTTTGTCGTTTCGATTACATGTGTTTTAATACCCAAATCTTTTAATTTATCTACCATGGGTCCGAGGGTGAAAGAAAGAACTACTGATTCAAACCTGTCCTTATCCAAATTGGTCACTAAATCCAGTACGTGCGATTCTCCCCCGCCGATATTTCCTTGTCGAATTGTTTGGAGTATTTTTATTTTTTTGTTCCGCACCATAAATCAGTTATTGTTACTTTCTGGAATAATGTTCCGTAGCCACCGACATTTTATTGGCCTTTCTCACTTTTAAAAAGGCGAGTATTTGATAAAATACAAATTTTGGGGCGTGTATAAGACTATTATATATTTTCTTATTTGCGGTAAAATAATTTAAAGCGGTAAAAAATATGGCAATAAATATTACAGCCATTAACAGCCAGTACAAAGACATGAGTGGCATTAGCAATAAATTAACGATAAAAAATACTCCTGCTATTAATAGCATCAGAAACAATGGAGGACGCATGAGCAACATACTAAAAGCGAACCGATTCCAGTCAGGGCTTTTTAAAGAAGAGAGCAACATTTTTGCGCCCAATACCCAAAATCGAAACCAGGTATTAATCCACCTCGCCCTTTGTTTCACTAACTGATCGGGTTGGGTGGTTTTTTCATCATAAACTATGGCCTTTTCGGCAAAAGCGATCCGTTTATTTCTATTTAAAAGTTCGTATTGTAAAACCTTATCAAACCCGGCGCCGTCAATATTCAAATGCCTTAAGCATTTTTTATATATAGAGGTGGTGAATGCCATGCCTGATCCCGCTAAAGAGGCAGAAGAGCCTGATTCAAACAATAATTTTCGATCAATATACCTGTAATAAATATCTCCCGCCTCATCAAGACAAGCATACATTGTATTTAGATTCTTGGCTTTTCGCACGCCTTGAACAGCCAAATAACCGCTTGCAAAAAAATGATTCAGCTCATTCAGGTATTCAGAATCCACCAGATTATCGCTATCAATTATAGTAACAATATCATGTTCCCTTACAAATTCGTTTATTGCATAAAAGTGCGATTTGATATTACTGGCCAGGGTTTTTGGCGGCCGTAAAATCTTAATTCTCCCGTCATTATAATTTAACGTGGAAATATCACAATTATCAGCAACCACATACACGGTATACCGATGATAATTGAGATTTAACAATGAGTTTATCACATCAGGAATTAAATCTATCTGTTTATAAGCGGTAACAATAATCCCATAATCAAGCGTTTTTGCAGATTTGATTGCATTGAGGGTCGGTTTCTTTTTTAGCTTGCTTATTATTAATAAGATCACCGGAAAAAGAAAACAGATACTAAATAATAGTTGTATGATTATTATCCAAATCATGAATCTAAATGTTACGGCTGTTTTGGTACTGGTTCCCAAACAGAGTTTTCCTTATTATACATTTTAATAACTCTGGCAGGGTTGCCAACTACTACTGAATACTGTGGTACGTCTTTGGTAACAACTGCACCTGCCCCTACCACAGAGTGTTTGCCAATCGTGATGCCGGCGGTAATAATTGCATTTGCCCCAATCCATACGTTATCTTCAATTACTATTTTTTTGCAGCTCACGGGCTGTTTGCTGGGCGGTGTGCTCACGTCTTCGTAACTATGATTGAGGCCGGAAACTACAACGTGTTGGGCAAGCATTACATTGTTTCCTATTTCAACCGGGCCAATTATGGTACTCCCAAGGCCAACGATGGTTTCATTACCAATAAGCACATTTCCTACTGCGTTATTTGTAACTGTAAAGTCCTCGATAATTGAGTAAGCGCCTAAATTGAATTGATTGAAGGGGAATATATCCATTCTGGCGTAACACCGTACAATAGCACCTTTCCCTTTCCTGTTAACAAAAGGGTTTACAAATGCCCGGATCCAAAACCGGGGTCTGGGGTCATTTTTACTCATCAACGACCACAGCGCAATCCTTTTTAGCGTTTTATTAGATTTTATTTTCGATTTTAAAGACGACATAATCCTGCTATCAACTTTTTTTATAGTATTTAACGCCCTGGATAATTCCAATAATAAAAACAATAATACCTGGTATGGCAAATATTACAAATGGCATGTTAAATACTTTGGTTTTTGTTGTCTTCTTCTTCTTCTTGTATCTTCTTCTTATCTATAGCAGGCGCCAAAAAAATAATTGCGAAAGATAAATATATAACAATCAACGAAGGCATATCATTCATCACTTCATTTCCATAACTACAAAGAAATAAGCCCATGTTGCCGGCACCCAGGCCAATAAGTTTTGTTTTAAAATTGTTATTCTTAATTTTCCAAATAATGCCTGCGCTACTGCCCAGTAAATACATTAGCATACAAAACCAAAGGGTAAACCCCACAATACCGCACATGGCCCAAAGTTTTACCCAATAGCTATCAGGCTCCACAGAGGCTAAAAAGCTGCCTTCGTTATATTTGTGACCGAAAGCTCCTATAGCTCCTAAACCTCCTCCAAATGGCTTGTTCTTTAAATAATCAGATAATTTTTTCTGATTAATGAGTCTTACATTTAATGAAGCATCGTCAGTGTCCAGTGCAGAACGCAGGCGATAGATGCCATAATTTTGGTTGCCGATTGTAGTGTATTTCAAAACACCCAAAAAACCGCCGAGCAAAATAGAGCCGATAATAATTACTCGCAAATTACCAAACAGAAATACCGCAAAAGCTGCTGCCCCAATAAATGCAAATAAGGCACCCCTTGTTCCTGATATCAACATTCCGTAAAAGAAAATAGCAGATAAAGCCAGCAATACTAACCTTTTACCCCAGCTTTTTACCGCTAATAACAATACCAAACACAATATTGAAAATTGTGCCTGCGAGGGGCCGAACTGCCCGGCATTACCATATACGGAAAAAACCCTTAATTTACCCCACAGCAAATGGGTGGGAGAGTTGCTAACGAAGAGTTGCTCGCTATCCGTTAGTCCTATTGAATCTTGTTTAATCCCATGCAAGGCGGCCAAAAGAGAAAAAAGAAGAATTGTTTTTATAAAAAAATTGATTCTTTTTTCGGAATTGAGCAACAGTAGCCCCAGAGGAGCGATGAGTAGAGGGTAAAGAGCCACGCCCCGTATCTCTAATAACCACCCCATTGGGCTGGCTCCGGCAGGATTAGCGATTTGTAATACGCTCCAGATAAACCAGCCAAATGTTAGCCACCAAAGGCTATTGTTTAGTGCAGAAAAATTGTATTTAGGCGCATTATACCATACACTTACCCAGGTAAGAACCAAAAGCGCATCTACGCCCAAGCCGTAAGAAAAATCCCCTCCAACCTCTCGTGATATAAAATGCAGAAAAAAACAGTAAGTCAACGTTGTTATCAGGCCTACGAAGGGGTCCCGAAATAAAAAAACAAGATAGATTATTAAAGCCAACGCAACTGCCGGGAAAAGCGCAATGTAAGGGTTTTTATAATACACACTTATCAACCCTATTATGAATGCAATAGCCAGCCCAGCCCATATAAATATGTATTCATTTTTCGAAATATTAACTGCACCTGAGAGTTTAGGCATATTTATTTTTTCAGAAGGTCTGGATCGGTTTTAGGATTTGGCCACTTTCACTTTGTTCAACACCCAGGCGGAAAAACCTTTGTCTTTTCCCAGGTATTTGACGAAAGACCTGTCTCCATCCGTTATCTTGCTTCCGGCTTCAAAAACTGCAATACTTTTGTCACAAAACATTAGCCACTCTTTCACCTTGTGAATCTCCTGTGAACTGTCTATATCAATAATAATAACATCAAAGGTGTCTTTTAAAACTTTAAAACCGGCCACCAGGCTATTGCTATCTTTTAATTCCAGCAGGGAAGAGCTGTTATTCTGGTTTCTATTTAAAATAGTTATTCTGTCCTCAACCTTAATTTGCTTTTTTACGAGAAAAGATTCAAACACCTGGGTACTCGGATTCTCGTTATCATCTGCTTTGTTACTCACTAAATCCATAAGGGTTGCGTTCTTATCACATATTAATAACACATTTTTCCCTGTCATTGCAAAAGCATAACTAAGGCTTCCTGATATGAAGCTTTTTCCTTCCCCATCCAGCAAGCTGGTAATACCAAGAACCTTGTCGTCTCCTGTCAACAACTCATTTAATTCAAACCTCAATGATCGAAGCAAGTCTTTATATAAAGTATATGCAGGTACCGAGTCGTTATCATCCCAAATACTTCTGAGATCTTTATCGGGCGTATTCAGGTAATTTATACTGCCAATTACTTTGTGGCCGGTAGCGGCCTCCAATTGTTGTTGGGTATTGATGGTAGTATTGAGCATGAACGCTACAAATAATGTCAATACACAGATCATGAAGCTTGAGGCGCCAGAGAGGCCTAAAAAAAGAGTATTTTTTGAAGGCTCAGCCGGTCCGGGAAGGCCTGGTTCCGCAATACTTAACTTTGCCCCGGTTTTTGTAGCAAGGGTCATTTGGTCGTATTTAGTTTGCGCATCTGTGTACTCTTTCGATGCAACGTCTGCGTCTCTTGCTAATGCATTTTGTGTTCCAACGTTCCCAATGCCGGCTTCACCTGCCTGAATTTCACGGCGGGGGCCCATTGCAGCGAGCTGATTTTCTACGGTGGACAAAGCACTTTTAACTGAAGCGAGGTCGTTTTCCAATTTAATCTTTTCGGCAATAAGTGTTTGGCGTATTGCAGCGGAATTCCCTGATTGTTTACTGGCAGAGCTTGTTATTAATCTACTCTTAATACGTTGTAAAGAATCCATGGTAGCCTTATCCTGTGGCCTGAAATTATTATTTACATACCTGCGGCTGGCCATTTCTAACAGGTTATCAATATTTATTATTTCGCTATTTTCCTGAATTGCATCCTGGTTAATATAGCCTCCGCTACCACTAAGTTTATTGTTAATCTCGTCAATTGCACCATTAATAGAACTGATGTTGCGAAGTAGCGTTAATTTTTGAGCTTCCGCCTCTGCAATTTGCTGATTTATAGCGTTCGCCTTCATATTGGCGCTCGCTGCACTAGACGCATTGGCCGCCGAACTGGCTGAAGTACCGGACAGAACAGCATTTTTATTTTCCATATCCATCTGCTTTTCCCTCAAAACAGTATCTAATATGGCTAACGATTTTCTTTGCCCCGTTAAAGAGAGTTCGGTATAATAATTAATAAAATCGTTTGATAAATTATTGACTACGTATGCTGAAAGATCTGGATTTTGCGACGTGTAAACCACTTTTATAAGGTCGCTTTCTCCGTGCCGCATAATATCAAGATTTGATAAAAGATTTTTTTCACCATAACCCGTTGACTTCATGATATCAAAAAGCTTCAAATTTTTATTATCGGCTAACGATAATAAACTGCTTGTCGAATATTTTTTTTCAAACTCGGCAATTACAACTTGTTTCTCCTGCTCTGATAATTTCTTAATTTCTTTACTGTATGGCTGAAATGCGTTATCGGGATCTTTTAAATCGTGCAGTATTAATTTATAGGAAAGTAAATTAATATTACGCTTAGATTTTATCATTTCCAACAAATTTCCAAACTGTTGGCTGAGCTTAAAATAATCCATGTTTTGTCCCCCGGCTAACGCAGTTTGCTCAAAACGACTGGTTAGCCCCGTGGAAATTAGCGCCTCTGATTTATAATTTTTTGGTAATTCTTTTACAAAAAAATAAGTGACGATTACGCATAGTAGCGGAATCAGAATAAGCATCCATTTGAAACGTGACAGGTATTTTAAAAAATCTTTTAAACTTAGGTTCAGGCTCATAAGAATAGTGCTAAAAATTATTTTACGTTTTCAAGTTTGGTTCCAATCACATCTTCTAAAGCATTTTTGGCTTTTAAAAATGTAACTTCCGCGGTGAGGGCTTGTGCTTCAGATCCTGTGGCCAGGGTTCTCGAAGCAGTATAAACTTCTATGGCTATTTCGGCCCGTTCATATTTCAATTTTGCGTCATTAATAACTGTTTTATAATTCTCTGCCGCAACCGTGCGCAACGCCAGCTGTTTTTTTGCCAAAAGATAGTCATAATAACGGCTTTTGACTTCGGTGGTTAGCGTGTTGTCATATTCGGTACTTTCTAACTTCGCTAATTCATAATCAGCCTTAGCCATTTTCACTATTGAAGGTTTTGAAATAAGATTGCCAAGGTTTACAGATACTCCCGCGCTAAAACCTCTTACAACAAATTGTCCGGTTTGAGAGCTGGCACCTCCTGGTCCCGCGGCACCGCCAGGTGATATAAAAGTTCCCGATGATGATGATGGGCTAAAATAATAGCCTCCGTTAAAAATATCCAACCAGGAACTTTTGGCCATGTTTAATGCACTTTTAGATCGGTCCACCCTTGTGTCAAAAGCTTTTTTTCTTGGGAAATTCTTTTTTGCAAGCTCAATGTATTTTTGAAGCGTGGCATCATTTACTTCATCAATTATTGCGTCCTGGGCAAACAAACTGATGGAAAGCATCGTAAAAGCGAGTAGAATTGATAGTTTTTTCATGTGAATTGATTTACAAGTTTAATTTTTAAACGTTTTCTTTTTGAAGCATTGCCGGTACGGTTTTTAGCATTATTTTAATATCTCCCAAAAAGCTGCGGTGTTTGGCATAATCGTTATCCAGATGTTTTCTTTCCGTATCAGACATTTCAGCTTTGCCTCTTTTGCTTATTTGCCAAAGGCCGGTTATGCCAGCCGGTCCTAAAAAACGTAATGCAAATTCGTCCGACGTAAGCATTTCAGCTTCATAAAGCGGCAGCGGCCGGTTACCCACGAGCATCATATCTCCTTTCAAAACATTAAATAACTGAGGTAGTTCATCAATGCTTGTTTTTCGTATTAGTTTACCAAACTTTGTAATACGCGGATCGTTTAAAATTTTTACAAATGCCTGGTTTGCCTGATCACCTGAAGTATACTGATTCTGTGTCTTGCTAAGTGTTTCTAATTTTTCATCAGCACCAGCTACCATTGAGCGGAACTTATAAAAATCAAAGACCTGATAACCCGTACCAGCTCTTTTGCTTTTATAAATTATCGGGCCTTTGCTTTCGAGCCTGATGATCAACGCGGTTAAAAGCAACAATGGGGAGAGCAGAATAATCAATATCAAGGCTACGGAAAAACTAAAAATCCTGCTCAATACGGGCGGTTTGTATTGAACAGGGAGCGTTGAGAACTTTAAATCTTCGCTCGATTTCAACAACTTAACTTTTATTAAAAAATTAATTCTTTCCGCAATGATTTCGGGATTAAAAGGGTAGTAATAAATATCGTTTGCAGAATACTTCTGACTAATTAAAACAGATGTCAAATCTTTATTTCGGTTGAGCAGGATTACAATGATCCCACTAACCAGGGGATTGGACCTGAGTTTTGAAATAATATCCGATACACCTTCTGATTCTGCCTCGAGAAGAATAGCACCGGGGGCCTCCTTCAACGTAATCTTTGACATAAATCCCAGTAGGCTTTCTGCATCCGCAAAAATGTCGACATTAAAATTAAATTCGCTGTACAACTTTGTTGCGAGGGAATCAATGAAATCAGAACCGACGTAACAAATATCTATGGACTGCATTAAATTAGATTTATGTTTCAACTTGGTCACTTTGTTCGGTACGGCGGAGGATTGATTTGATTGCATATTTAAGTTTTTCAGGATTGAAGGGTTTTTGGATTATGTTTTCTAAAGGGTGTTTAAAACTTGATTGAATATGGTTTGTATCACTTTCGCCGGTTAAGATAATTACCGGGATATCACTAAAAAGGCCGCTCACTTTTATGGAATTAAAGAATTCAGGGCCATCAAAGTACGGCATTTGAATATCCAGTATTATCAGATCAGGTTTGTTCCCTTCTTCAAGCCACTGCATGGCCTCATACCCGTTGCACCTGAGAGTAATACTGTATTCTTTTGATAGTAAAAAATCCAATAGCCTGAGTATTGCTGTTTCATCATCAATAATTAAAATGTGTTTTTTCATGAAGATGGTTTAATTTGAAAACTAATAATAAGCAAAAATAGCAAAAACCAGCATATCAAGCAGAATATCCTTAGGATATGATGCAACAGATACGTTGGCTTTTGGGCTATTGAGATGCGGCTTTATATAGCTTCTTAGCTTTTTATAATTAGCTAAGAAATAAACACCATACTATTCAACAACATTTACCCCCAACTCCTGTAAGGTTTAGTAAAAATAAAGAAAATTTACTATTCAATATTTGTTAGCCGTAAATTAGCGATGGTTTAAGGATTTCATAATATCAGGCTCATAATCATAGCACAATTGTCGATTGTGAGTAAACACGTCCTATGTCGTGCCCCCATTGTTATCTTTTACCCTCAGGCGCTGTGCCGTGTGCTAATAAAAACCAATATTATCTAAGATTATTTCTCCTATGGGTGTTTTATCAAAAATGAAGGTTATTGCGTTGATCTCAGAAGGGTTAAAGAGCTTTCCCTGCTGCTTAAACTCAGAAAACGGAATTTGCACTGACTGCATCACTCTTTCTATTCTTGATGGGTTTTTAATTTTATAAAAAGGGTTTTGCTTTGTAAGGTTTGTTTCCAATAGAGGGGGTAAATGTAAATGTTGTTTTAAGGTCGTTTTTAAAGTACCGTTCCCTGTTGATAATTCAATGCTAAAATCTATGTCGTTTATATCATTTGTATTATTGCATACATCAAAAACAAAACTCCCCGCAGAATCAATCTTTAAAGATTTTATATCTCCGTTGGGAAGATGAAGTGAGTAAGTGGCTGCTTTATTTGCAAATTTCTTTTGGTCCCATCCCAAGAAAACTCCTACATTAATTTGCGTAGAGCCGTTTTCCATTCTTAAAGGAATGGCATCTTCTTTCCATGTTTTTAAATAGTTACCCTCAATGATGCAGCCCGGCAGTGAAGCGGAACCCACTTCTAAATCTTCATTAAACTTTGCTAAATATTTATATCTCGAATCAGCAAACATGCTGATATAATAATCTTTTGGCAAAACGGGAAAACCATTCCTGTAGTCTCTAAATAATGGCATGTATTCGTTTTTGCCTTTTAAAGTAGTTTCCAAAAAAGAGGAAATATATATCTGTGCAATTTTTCTCTGCTCTTCTGCCGGTAGAATTGATTTTGTGTTTAAAAACCAGGAGGCCGGAGGTTGATCATCTTCTCTTCCCCAACTGGTATTAAACTGTCCGTGATTAGCCTTGTAGATATACAATGCCATCTTGAAATGGTAGCCGCTGTCAGTAAAATTAATTTTGTTAAAAGTTCTGGTACCCATGTTCCAATACATATCCTGGTCAAAGCCGCCGTGTAATAAAAGATAATCTATATTTTCGAGCTCAAAGGGAACTTCTGATTGTAAGGAATAAAAATCTGTTGGCGCAATTTGTATAATGCTTTTTATAGAAAAACCAAAATTAAATGTTTGTGTCGCGTCCAGCGTGTATTTGTTCATTTTGTTTAAAACTGCTGCAATAGATACTGCTTCTCCGCCGCGCGAATGCCCTATGAGGGCGATATTGTTCATATCTACTTTTTTATGAAAAATGGATCCCTGTGTTTCGTTCCAGGTACGCCAATTTTCAAGATGTTTCAGAATCAGCCAACCCCGGACAAAAAATTCAGAAAAATAATAATCGCCAAACCAGGCCAGGTTTAAAAAATTTTCATCAATGGAAGCCACAATGTAGCCCTTGCTCGCTAACAACTGCCCAATGTAGCCATACCCGTTATCAGAATTATGAGTCATCAAACTATTCCCGTGCACAATTAGTACCAACGGAAATATGCCGTCTGCTTCAGGATACCAAACCCTTGCATTTAAAGGATAATTTTTTGAGTTGAAGCCCCAGTAAAATTTGCGCATTGCATTTTTAATTCCTCTTGACTGATCAAAAAATGCGGTGGCATCTACCGGGTTTGTTCTTATGGATACTTTTCCCTCATATTCCGGCCGATGCTTGTCATTGCCCGATCCGTAAAATAATTCTTTTACGGAGTAGCTACCCGCTTCGGCCGGGTTATTCATTTTTACCAGATCTGATTTCTGCTCCCAATAACTTTTAGTTACAGGCACCGTTTTATCCCGCCCCGGCGATATTAGAAAATATAAAACCAATACATTGATGGTTACCGCGACTGAGATGGCTACAACCCTCCATATTTTTTTAGCGCCTTTTGAAAAAGTGAAACCAATCAAAAAGCCCGATAAAATTTGAATTAATATAAAAGGTAAACTAAAATAAGTATTTGGAAGCAGCACCGATATCATAATTGCTGTACTTATCAGAGCTAAAATAATAAGGTTAACTCTTTTGACAATATTCAGACCTACAACCATTAGCAAAAACAAAAACAGGAAGGCGCCTGCCGCAACCCCCGCCAATAGCAAAAAATTCAAAAAAATATTAAGGCCTGTTTTAATTTGCAAGGCATATACGCAACCGAAGAAAATGAGAGCAAGCAGCGAACCAATTGCGGCGCCTGCTCCTGCTTTTAGCAAACGATCCCTGGTAAAAAATCCTAAAACCTTATGACGAAGTTTTGGTTGCATTCTTTGCCAAATTTTTGTCTATCGCTTTTTGAATACTTTGTGCCAGTAATTTATTGTTTGGCGGCAAAAGAAAGGTTTTGTGGTCGCCGGGTACAGGATGAATAGAAATGCCTTCGCGAGCAAATTTTTCCCATCCCAGGTAAACGGTATCGTCTAAATAATAAATCCTCTTTTCCACCCTGAAAAGATCGATCGATGCGTCTATCGGGCGCGCCTCATAAATATTATAGGCGTGGTTATAGGCATTTATAACTTCCGTACTATAATCATAAATTTTTTCGTCGTCGTCTTCGTTAGGCGGCCTATTGAGTTTTTGTTTTAAAATATATGACTGGTACTTAAGTAACTGCCCCGGGTACTTTAAAAAGGTCTTACTGAAAAAAGCTAATTTTTTAAACTGCCGCATTGCCTTTTTTTTGAATCGGCTTACATTACCATTATTTTGATAGCTATCATCAAGGAGTGCATAAGTATCTAAAATGCCCAGGAATAATATTTTTTTATTCGCTGCTAATAGCTGCCTGGCCATTTCAAACGCAATGCGTCCTCCAAGAGAATACCCAATAATACTATAAGGCCCGTTTGGTTCCACTGCCAGCACTTCTTTTAAATAACAGGCGCTGATGGTTTCCAGGTTCGTCAGGCAATGCACGTCACCATCCAATCCCAGCGCCTGTATTCCATAAACGGGTTGATCGTCATCTAAAAAAACCGCCAGATTTTTATACAATAGTATATTTAATGCACCGCCGTGTACAATAAAAAGTGGTGGCTTAGTGCCCGAAGTTTTTATCGGCACAATCACCTTTTTTTCTAATATACCCGTGTTATTACCGTCAATTACTTCAGCGATCGATTGTATTGTAGGGTTACGGAACATGCTTGTAATGGGCAGTTGAACGGAAAAATGTTTTTGTATGCGCTGCATGATTCTTACCGCAATCAGCGAGTAGCCCCCAATCTCAAAGAAATCGTCATTTATCGCAATGTCGTTTATATGAAATTCTTCCTGCCAAATTTTCTTTATTTCAAGTTCGGTAGCTGATAGTTGCCGCTGCAGGTTCTCTTTTATTGTAACGGTGGGTTTAGGTAAAGCAGCTTTGTCCACCTTTCCATTGGCATTTAAAGGGAGGAAAGGGATTGTTACAAAAATTGCCGGCACCATATAGTCCGGTAGTTCTTTCTTTAAAGTTGCCTGCCATGTGGGTTTGTCTTCGATTGCATTGTCGTTTAATACAATATAGCTAACCAGTTTTTGATCTCCCGGCGTATCTTCCCGAACGATAGTGTAGGAATGCCTCATGCCTTCAATTTTGGCAATGTGGTATTCTATTTCGCCCGGCTCAATCCTGTACCCGCGTAGTTTCACCTGGTCATCTATGCGACCCTTAAACACCATTAAATTATTATCAGTCATCAGGGCATTGTCGCCGGTTTTATACATTTTTTTACCTACAACAAACGGGTCTGCCATAAACCGCTCATTGGTGAGATGATCTTTCTCAAAATAGCCCCTGGCAACACAATCGCCCCCGATATATATTTCTCCGGTAACGCCTTTAGGCACTGGTTGCAGCTTTGCATCCAACAGGTAAATTCTTGCATTGCGAATTGGTTTCCCAATAGGCACAGTTCTGGATGATGCGTCTAAAAGATCAAACCTTTGGATCATGCAACCAACGGTTGCTTCAGTTGGGCCATACTCATTGTAAATCGTAATCCTGCCATTAAAAAGATGATGAATATCTTTTGCCAGCGAGGTTTCCAGTTCTTCGCCACCAACAATTAATTTCAGATGACGATCAGGCAAATTTCTCTTAACCTCATTATTATCCTTTACCAATTTCAGGTGCGATGGTGTTAGCTTAATAACGTTCGCCTTATTATCTGTAAATACTTTTTCGATGATAAAGCCATGGGGGTCTTCTTCATAAATTAAAATATTATTCCCCGTTATTAAAGGTGTAAAAACAGAAGTAATGGTCAGGTCGAAAGAAATAGACGTGTACAAGGGAAACACCGAAGGTTCGCCCTGTAAATAATAATCCGCAGCCCAGGTGATATAATTTACGAGGGATTTATTTTCGATCATGACACCTTTGGGCTTACCTGTGGAGCCGGAGGTATATAAAATGTAAACAAGGTCATTTTCCGCAAGGGCTATTTCAGTTGGCGCACTGGTTGGAAAATTCTTTACTTTATCATTAAGTTTTTCAATCGGCATTTCAATTGCCTGCGAAGAAAACCGCCCGGAATATTTATCAGTAGTCAGTAATATTTTTGCGTGGGCATCATTCAACATGTACTCAATTCGCTCGAGAGCATATTGAGGGTCTAACGGCAGAAAAGCCGCGCCGGACTTGACGATCGCCAGGATGGCGATCACCAGTTCATTACCCCTCTCCATAGCCACGGCCACTACATCGCCTTTTTTGATACCCTTGGATATAAGATAATGTGCCAGTTGATTGGCCTTTTTAAATAACTCATCATAGGTAATGGATTCGTGTAAGTAAATAAGGGCAGTTTTATCAGCATACCGTACCGATGCATCGTCAAGCAATTTTAAAATAGTACTATTCTCGGGCAAAGGCTGGCGGGTATTATTGAAGGCTTCAAGTTCCTTCAGGATTTTTTTCTGATCTTCAATTTCTAAATTTTCAATAAGTTGATCCGGGTTCTCTGCAATTTGGGATAATAAATAAGTGTAACAATCCATCAGCCGCTTTATCGTGGATGGCTTGTATAATTGTTTGTTATAAGACCATTGAAACTGATAGCCGTCTTTTACATCGGTAACGTTTAAAAATACCTCAAATGTTTCCGCAACGCGGGGATTATAAACGATGTTGTGTTCTATCCCTTCGAACGAAACGTTCATGTCCATCCCAATATCAATATTAAAGCTAACCGGAATCAGCGGTATGCGGGACGCATCTCTTTGAATATTGATTTTTTTTAAAAGGCTGCCGAATGTGTATTGTTGATGGTCATAATCCTTTAAGGTTTCCGACTTCCGCTTTTTAAGATATTTGTTAAAAGTTATTGTTTCTTCAACCGTGCTTTTTAGTGGCAACAGGTTTACGCAATGGCCCACAAGGTTGTACATGCCGGTGGCCGATTGGCCCGCAGCCGGAAGGCCTACAACAATTTCCTTATGACCAGTGAATTTTGAAAGCAATACTTCAAAAGCGCTTAACAATGTTGTGACATAACTGCAATTTTGGGCAGCGCCCACTTTCTTAATTCGGTCCGCCACCGAATGGCTTACAAGATAATCGTCCCGGCGGGATGCGTAGGTCCTGATGCCCGACCTCTCAAAATCGGGAGTAATTTCAAAATCAGCAATTCTATTAGTATATTGGCTTGCCCAATAATTTTCATTTTCGTGGTACTCCGGCGTTTCTTTAAACTGAATACTTTGAACCGCATATGAGCTGAACTGTTCACTCGCTGCGGACATCGCTAAATTGTTACACAGGGAGTTGTAAATTAAAGAAAGATCTTCAAATAAAACTCCAAACGACCACCCGTCGCAAATAATATGGTGAGCGCTCACATTTAAAAAGCAACTCTTGTCATTTTGTTTAAACATCGACATTCGCAGCAGTGGGCCATTAGTCAAATCGAACGGGCTATACGCATCTTTTTTTAAAAATGCGTCAATTTGATTTTGTTGTTCAATAACGGAACCATTGCTAATGTCGAAATAGTCGATTACCGGTTCGGAGTACTCATAAATAATCATTTTTGTGCCATCTCCGCTAAAAGAAGAGCGCAATGACTCGTGCCTCGAAACAAGCATTTTCAACGCTTCGCGCATAATATTCAAATCTACATTACCATGAATTTGCAAAGCAAGTGATTCGTTGTACGCAAGGTTTCCTTCAACGCCGCCGATTACACAGGAAAGCCAAACCTCTTGCTGGGCTTCGGTGGAAGGAACAGTTTTTTCGATTGAAGGGCCGACAAAAGGATCATAATCTATTGAAATAATATTTGGTTCAGCGATCATTATTTTTTACAGAATGAGTTAGTAATTTTCTGTCTTCGAATACCGGTTTTCGAAAGAGCGTTTGCGGATAAAAGTACGAATTATTCTTTATCCTAATAACTTTGACGGCCCACAACAAAAGGGTTTCTCTAATTCTCACTGAGTTTTAAAAACCTTCCCTCATTTTCAGCGTCCTTTACAAACCAGGCAGGGTTCCCGTCTTTATCTCTTCCCAATTTCGCGCCGGCAACCGGTGGTTGGTTTGCCTCTACAATCAAATTAGGCTCTTTATTAGTTAATCCTTTTTGTTGTGTTACAAACCCTGCATCCAAAAGTTCCTGCAGGCTGGTTTTAAACGCTTCACAAATGCGTTCAATATCCTCATCGGTATGGGCTAAGGTTAAGAAGCATGGAAAGCCATCCCAGATGTGAATATTTTTTAGTCTCATCAGAGAAAACAATAATTCGTGATAAGGGTATTCTTCTTTGAATTTTATTTTCCACAGTGACGAAAAATGTGCGATGTAAATGGGAACGCCTAGTTGATCACATACTTCATTCATCCTTTTAGCAAGCTGAGTCGTTCTATTATTGATGCGACGTTGAAGCTCAGGGCCTTGTTCTTTTAAATAATCAAGTGTGGCTTTTGCTGTGGCAAGTGCCAGGGGATGCCGCACAAATGTGCCCGCAAAATAAGTTACACCCACTTCAGGAACTGACCGATCACCATATTGCCAGAAGCCTCCATCCAAAGCATCAAGGTATTTCCTGTCACCACCGATTACACCGAGAGACAAACCGCCGCCAACAATTTTGCCATAAGTGGCTAAGTCGGCCTTAACGCCAAATAGCGCCTGTGCGCCCGCAGGGTGGCTTCGAAAGCCGGTGATCACCTCATCAAAAATCAGGGCAATGTCTTTTTCCGTTGTGAGTTGCCTAAGCTGTTTCAAAAAATCAACGGGTTGAAATTCCGGTCGGCGGCTTTGAACCGGTTCTACTAAAATACCCGCGATGTCACTTGCGCGGTTTTTTATAATTTCCAATGTTTCGTCGGTTCCATAATCAAGTATGAGCATGTTTTGAACGTTGTCGGGCAAAATGCCTGAAGCAGCAGGAAATGTTTTGAGTTTTTTTGTACCGCGAACCAAAACCTCATCAACAATTCCATGATAAGACCCCGTGAAAGCAACAATTAAATTTCGGTTGTTAACGGTGCGGGCAATTCGCATGGCGCCCAAAACCGCTTCGGAACCGGTGTTGCAAAGACCAATTCGTTCCATGCCTGTCATTTCAGAAATCAATTTGCAAACCTCTCCGGCAAGTTCGTGTTGCGGCCCAATCTCGTAACCTTTTTCAATTTGCTCAATCATTGCTTTTTTCAAAACATCGGCCTGGTAACCTAAAAAGTTAGAGCCAAAACCGTTTAAAGCATCCACATATTCATTACCATCAATATCCCAAAGATGGCAGCCCTTTGATTTACTCACCACAATTGAATAAATCATTTCTTTGGTAGCAGGCTTAAAGCCGGAAACAACGCGCGGGTCAGCCATGTAGGGTCTGTGCCGTTGCGTGTAGGCCTTGCTTTTAGGCGTTTTTTTATTGTAACCCTCAATTAGTTTTGCAAGGAAAATTTTTTGTTCATCGGTGATCCCGTCTGTTTTGGTTTCGATTCTGGCAATGGCACCAAAAGGTTTCTTGATCTCGGTTTTTTCTTCTATTGTCAGGCCATCATCACCATTCACAGGCGCGGCTTTTGGCGAGCCGTTAAACTGAGCTGGTGGTGGATTTTGCACCGGCAAATTTTGCGGTAAAGTGTTTCCGTTTTGAAGCAACATGACCTGCTGTGAAAGAAGGTTTATTTGTTGAGCGATCAAACTCAAAGCATCATTTTCTGCCAAAGGATTGGCAAACTGCTGCGAATGCCGTTGTTGGGTATTTTGTGGAACAACCTGCGGTGGCTGCTGTGCTGGCACCTGCATGGCTGAGTTTTTATCGAGATAAGCGGCCAGTTTATCAATAGTGTCTAAATCTTCGTTCAACATTCTAAAGGTAATGGGTAGCTGAAATTCTTTTTTCAGGCCGGATGCAATTTGCGTAAGTATTAAGGAGTCCAGTCCTATTTCCATAAAATTATTAAGTGGGTTCGTTGCGCTCACATCAATGCCCGAGGTTTTTTCTAAAATTTCCTTCACTTTTTCAATGAAGAAATCTTTTCTGTCCGGATAGTTACTCATTTCGTTAAAACTTGCTTGATTATTCTCTGGAAGGGTTGTAATGTTGATAGGTATTGGTGTTACGAAAGCCGCCGGTTGTGTCAGAGGCGCTTCCAACCAGTATCTTTTTTTGTTATAAGCATAGGTTGGTACCTGGTGAATGATCTTTGGATTTGAATTTTTGAATAAGGCGCTCATGTCAATTTCAATACCATTTTGCCAAAGCCGCCCCAATAATTTTTTGATTGATGCAAATTCCTCATCTGTTTTAATTTTACTATCGATAGCGTTGAACGCTTTTGAAACAATCCGGGCCCCGTGGCGTTTCGCTAAAATAGTTGCGGTTGTTCCCGGCCCGGCTTCAACAAAAAGGGGATGCAAATCTTCTTCTATTTTCAAAATCGCCTCAGAAAAATTCACAGTTGCCCGCTCCTGATTTGCCTAGTATTTTGGTGACGTTGCTTCGTTGTCGCTTAGCCACACACCTGTTACTGTGCTTAAAATGGGAATGCGCGGTATCTGCAATTTTACATTTTCAACAACTGCCTGTAAAGGTTTCAAAATGGGATCCATCATTGAAGAATGGAATGCGTGGCTTGTAAGTAGTTTTTTGTGTTGGATTTCTTTTCGGGTTAGTTCAAAAGCAAATGCATCAATAGCTTCGTGCGTGCCGGAAATCACACAAAGGCCCGGTGCATTATTTGCGGCGATCGAAATATTTTCAGGAATGATTTTCTTAACTTCCTGTGCTGAAAGTTGAACAGAGAGCATACTGCCGGAAGGAAGTTCGCTTATTAACCTCGCGCGGTTGGCAACAATTGTCAATGCATCAGTTAAAGACATGATGCCCGACAGGTGCGCCGCCACAAACTCGCCCACACTATGACCTACCATTGCCGCCGGCGAGATGCCATAGCTCTTAAATAATTTGGCAATTGCATATGAAGTGACGAAGATGGCGGGTTGTGTGTAAAAAGTATTTTTTAACTTTTCTGCATCCACATCGGTCCCATGTTCTTTATAAATGATGTCCCTGATATCTTCGCCGATTAAAGATTTTAGAATCTCAGCACACTCATCAACGGCCATCTTAAAAGCTGCTTCGCTTTCATACAGGCCTTTTCCCATGTTTACATACTGGCTTCCCTGACCGGGAAACATGAATACGAGAGGTTGCCCAATTTCTGCTAATTCAACGGTTGCTGCATCAATTTGCTTGGAATCATTTAGCTGAGCCAGTAATCCATCCTTTGAATTTGCGACCAGAGAAACTCTGTTGTTAAACTCCTGACGGGTTTTAAGCAAAGTGTACGAAATATCGCTCAGCGATGCATTTGTACTCGTTAAAAAAGCGCGCAGTTTTTCAGCATACAAACTGATGCTTGTTCTATCGCGTGTAGACCATGCTATGATTTGAGGACCTGGCACCGAAACCGCTGCATCTGATTTTTTAGGAATATACTCTCCAACTATTAGGTGCACATTAGTTCCGCCAACTCCAAAAGAACTCACTCCTGCGATTCGTTTTTTTGCGGATTCCCAATTCTTAAAACTGTTGTTCACATAAAAAGGCGTTTCTTCCCAATTGATTTGGGGGTTGGGGCTATTGCAGTTTATTGAAGCGGGCAACTTTTTGTTATGCAACGACAAAGCAGCCTTGATCAATCCCGCCACGCCTGCGGCATGGGTAAGATGTCCGATATTGCTTTTCGCAGAGCCTATTGCGCAGTATTGTTTTTTACGCTGGTTGCCAAATGCTATTTCCAGCCCTTCTATTTCGATGGGGTCGCCCAATGGTGTAGCTGTACCGTGTGCTTCAATGTAAGAAATATCAGCAGGGTCTACTTTAGCATCGTTTATTGCCTGATCAATTGAAGCCGCCTGGCCCACCGCGCTTGGTGCAGAAAAGCTTGCCTTATTGCCACCGTCGTTATTGACACCAGTACCCTTAATTACGGCGTAGATAAAGTCGCCATCTTGTATGGCGGCTTGAAGCGGTTTCAGTAAAACAACTCCTGCACCATCACTGAATACTGTCCCTGACGATTCTGCATCAAAAGACCGTGTGTGGCCGTCTCTAGAGAAGATTGAGCCCTCATCATGCAAGTGGCCGCTATTTACAGGTACATGCACGGACGCGCCTCCCGCCAGAGCTAACTGGCACTGGCCTTTACGCAAACTTTCAACCGCTAACGACACAGCGAGTAAAGACGTGGAGCAAGCTGAATTCACGTTGACCGCAGGGCCTTTTAAATTAAGGTGGTATGAAATGCGGCTCGCGACATAATCCTTGTCTTTGACGGTGGAGAAAAGGAACTGCCCCAGCCGGTCGATCTTATCTTTATGCCAAATTACGTTATTTTCAAAATAGCTATTTGTATCACATCCTGCAAATACTCCGGTAGTCTTATCGCTGAACAAATAACCTGTCTTTTCAAGTACATTTCTTGATATTTCCAGAAAAATCCTTTGCTGCGGATCCATCAACTCGGCCAATTTAGGATTGATGCTAAAAACTTCAGCATCGAATAAATCAACATCTTTTACGACCCCTCTGGCTTTTATATAATTGCCACTACTTTTAATAGCCGCTGGCACGGAAGCATCAATTTGATCATCGGAGAAAAAGCTAATACCTTCTCTTCCGCCAATTAGCATGCCCCAAAATTCCTCTACGGTTGATGCACCCGGGAAATGGAGATCCATACCAATGATAGCAATATCCGCCCCGATTGAGTTAAGTAACAGATTCTCCTTTGTACTTTCTAAGACACCTTCATCACCCGCAAAGGACCTAATCGTGGGAAATTGATACAATTCGGTTACCCTTCTTTTTAAATTGAATTCAGTATTAAGCCTTGAAATTACCTCTTGCGCCAATAAGGAATTACCGCCCATATCGAAGAAATTATCGTCAGTGCCGATGCCTGATATTCCCAAAACGCCCGACCATACCTCCAGGATGATGTTTTCCATCGGGGTCAC
>ERZ778022.1849-NODE-1849-length-25147-cov-5.309820_pt1 | contig 25147 bp, 19 predicted proteins | sample MGYA00375752_ERZ778022 | MGnify/ENA primary metagenome ERZ778022 (study PRJEB29350, sample SAMN05389826) | bioreactor metagenome | isolation source: Thiocyanate bioreactor | place: South Africa: University of Cape Town | collected 2014-04-04 ...
GGCCGACCCGGCCCAGCTCGTGCTCAACACGATCCGCCACCCGGTCGTCATGATCGGGCCGGACAATGTCATCACCTACGCCAATGCCGAGGCCGAGGATTTCTTCCGCTCCAGCGCCGCTATCCTGACGAAGTCGAAGCTCGCCAGGTTCGTGCCTTTCGGCAGCCCGCTGCTGACGCTGGTCGAGCAGGTGCGCGAGCGCCGTTCGCCCTTCAACGAATACCGCGTCGACATCTCCTCGCCGCGCATCGGGGTCGAGAAGGTGGTGGACCTCTACGTGGCGCCGGTCTCGGAGCTGCCCGGCTCGGTCGTCGTGATGTTCCAGGAACGCTCGATGGCCGACAAGATCGACCGCCAGATGACGCATCGCGGCGCGGCCCGCTCCGTCAGCGGCCTTGCCGCCATGCTGGCGCACGAGATCAAGAATCCGCTCTCGGGCATCCGCGGCGCGGCGCAGCTTCTGGAGACGGTCGTCGGCGACGAGGACCGCGCGCTGACGCGCCTCATCACCGACGAGACCGACCGCATCGTCTCGCTGGTCGACCGCATGGAGGTGTTCTCCGACGAGCGGCCGATCAACCGCACGCCGGTCAACATCCACGTCGTGCTGGACCACGTGAAGGCGATCGCCCGCAACGGCTTCGCCAGCCGCATCAAGATCGTCGAGGAGTACGATCCCTCGCTGCCGCCGGTCTTCGCCAACCGCGACCAGCTCGTCCAGGTCTTCCTCAATCTCGTCAAGAACGCCGCCGAGGCGATCGGGCCGGACCAGAACGGCGAGATCAGGCTCTCGACCGCCTTCCGCCCCGGCATCCGGCTCGCCGTGCCCGGCACGCAGGACCGCGTCTCGCTGCCGCTGGAGTTCTGCGTCCATGACAGCGGCCCCGGCGTGGCGGAGGACCTGCTGCCGATCCTGTTCGACCCGTTCGTCACCACCAAGCCCAACGGCTCGGGCCTCGGCCTCGCCCTGGTCGCCAAGATCGTCGGCGAGCATGGCGGCGTCATCGAATGCGATTCGTCGGCGCGCGGCACCACCTTCCGCATCTTGATGCCGGCCTGGAAGGGCGAGGTCGAGGGCGACGACAATTCCGGAGAGGCGGTCCGATGAGCGTGCATGGCAACATCCTCGTGGCGGACGACGACGCCGCCATCCGCACGGTGCTCAACCAGGCGCTGTCGCGCGTCGGCCACGAGGTGCGCGTCACCTCCAACGCCTCGACGCTGTGGCGCTGGGTGTCGGGCGGCGAGGGCGATCTCGTCATCACCGACGTGGTGATGCCGGACGAGAACGCCTTCGACCTGCTGCCGCGCATCAAGAAGGTACGGCCGGACCTGCCGGTCATCGTCATGAGCGCGCAGAACACCTTCATGACGGCGATCCGCGCCTCCGAGACGGGCGCCTACGAATACCTGCCCAAGCCGTTCGACCTGACCGAACTGCTCAACATCGTCAACCGCGCCCTGTCGGAGCCGCGGCGCGGCGGCGGCGAGCTGCGCGCCGACGAGCAGCCGGACGCCATGCCGCTGGTCGGCCGCAGCCACGCCATGCAGGACATCTACCGCATGCTGGCGCGCATGATGCAGACCGACCTGACGGTGATGATCTCGGGCGAATCCGGCACCGGCAAGGAGCTGGTGGCGCGCGCGCTGCACGAATATGGCCGCCGCCGCAACGGCCCCTTCGTGGCGATCAACATGGCCGCCATCCCGCGCGACCTGATCGAGAGCGAGCTGTTCGGCCACGAGAAGGGCGCCTTCACCGGCGCGCAGAACCGCTCGTCTGGCCGCTTCGAGCAGGCCGAGGGCGGCACGCTCTTCCTCGACGAGATCGGCGACATGCCGATGGAGGCGCAGACGCGGCTCCTGCGCGTCCTCCAGCAGGGCGAGTACACCACCGTCGGCGGACGCACGCCGATCAAGACCGACGTGCGCATCGTCGCGGCCACCAACAAGGATCTGCGCACGGCGATCAACCAGGGCCTGTTCCGCGAGGACCTGTTCTACCGCTTGAACGTCGTGCCGCTGCGCCTGCCGCCGCTGCGCGAGCGGGCGGAGGACATCCCCGACCTCGTCCGCCACTTCTTCAAGCAGGCCGAGAAGGAAGGACTCCAGGTCAAGCGCATCTCGCCCGCCGCCTACGACGCGATGAAGCGCTATCCGTGGCCGGGCAACGTGCGCGAGCTGGAAAACCTCGTGCGGCGGCTGGCCGCGCTCTACCCGCAGGAGGAGATCGGCCACGAGATCATCGAGGCCGAGCTGCGCACCTCGGGCGCGACGGCGCCCGTCAGCGCGGCCGGCTCCGGCGGGCTGCCGGACGACCTCTCCATCGGCCAGGCGGTCGAGCATTATCTTCAGCGCCATTTCGCCAGCTTCGGCGCCGAGCTGCCGCCGCCCGGCCTCTACCAGCGCATCCTCGCCGAGGTCGAATATCCGCTGGTGCTGGCCTCGATGACGGCCACCCGCGGCAACCAGATCCGCGCGGCCGAGCTGCTCGGCGTCAACCGCAACACGCTGCGCAAGAAGATCCGCGAGCTCGGCGTCAACGTCTACCGGGCGTCGAAGGGGTAAGGCCCCCAATCCACTCCCCGAAGGGGAGGCGAAACGCGACCTTGTTGCAAAATAGCCACAATGCGTTGCATACAAGCAACGCAAACGAGGGCTAGGCTGTTCGGATGAGCGTCGCGACTCTCCCGGATCGGAAAGGGGACGATCTGGCCGCTGGCGAGGGCCGGCGCGCCCGCACCTTGCTGGGCGTCCTGATGATCGCCGCCTCGCTGGTGGCCGCCGCGATCTCCTTCGTCATCCTGCTCGGCCTGTCGCCGATCGTCCCGGACGAGCGCGTCACCCTGATCGTCATCGGCGTCAACCTCGTCTTCGTGCTCGGCCTCGCCGGCCTCATCGGCCGCGAGGCATGGCGCATCTGGTCGGCGCGGCGGCGCGGGCGCGCGGCCTCGCGGCTGCACGTGCGCATCGTCACGATGTTCTCGCTCGTCGCCGCGATCCCGCCCATCCTCATCGCCATCGTCGCCTCGGTGACGCTCGACATCGGTCTCGACCGCTGGTTCGAGCTGCGCACCAAGGTGATCGTCAACTCGTCGCTGTCGATCGCCGAGGCCTATGTCGAGGAGAACGCCCGCTCCCTGCAGGGCACGACGCTGTCGATGGCCTACGACATCGACCAGGTGCCGACGCTCTACAATCTCGACCGCAACGGCTTCCTCGCCTTCCTGACCGAGCAGACGGAAGGGCGCGGGCTGGCGCATGCCGCGCTCGTGCGCTCCGACGGCTCGCTCGTCATGGCAGCGCAGACAAAGACCAGCCTGCCCCTGCCGCCGCCGCTGCCGGAGGCGGTGAGCCAGGCCGCCGACGGTGAGCCGGTGCTGATCGCGCCGAAGGCGAGCAACATCGTCGGCGCGGTGATGAAGCTCAAGGAATACCAGGACCTCTACCTCTACACGATCCGCGAGATCGGCGCCGACGTCATCAAGGCGCGCCAGATCGTGCGCGCCAACACGGACGAATACCGCCAGCTCGAATCGAACCGGCTCACCACGCAGGTCGCCTTCGCGCTCGTCTATCTCGGCCTGACGCTGATCATCGTGCTGTCGGCGATCTGGACCGGCATCCGGGTGGCCGACCGCCTCGTGCGGCCGATCCGCCAGTTGATCGGCGCGGCCGGCGAGGTCTCGACCGGCAATCTCGACGTGGCGGTGCCGGTGCAGGCGGGCGACGGCGACATGGCCTCGCTCAGCGACACCTTCAACAAGATGACGCATCAGTTGAAGACGCAGCGCAACCAGTTGATCTCGGCGCGCGACGTCATGGACGAGCGCCGCCGCTTCACCGAGGCGGTGCTGTCGGGCGTCACCGCCGGCGTCATCGGCGTCGACCTCGACGGCACGATCACCATCGTCAACCGCTCGGCCCAGACCATGCTCGGCATCGCCGAGAGGACGGCCGTCGGCCAGAAGCTGGGCGGCGTGCTGCCGCGCATCGCGCAGGTGTTCGAGGCCGGCCGCGCCTCGGGCCGGCCGGTCTACCGCGACCAGGTGACGTTCTTCCGCAAGGGGGCGGAGCGCACCTTCAACGTGCAGATCACCGTCGAGCAGGGCGACACCGAGGGCTCGCGAAAATCCTACGTGGTGACAGTCGACGACATCACCGACCTCGTGCAGGCACAGCGCTCGACCGCCTGGGCCGACGTCGCCCGCCGCATCGCCCACGAGATCAAGAACCCGCTCACCCCGATCCAGCTTTCCGCCGAGCGCATCCGCCGCCGCTTCGGCAAGGTCATCACCGAGGACCGCGAGGTCTTCGACCAGTGCACCGACACCATCATCCGGCAGGTGGGCGACATCGGCCGCATGGTCGACGAGTTCTCCGCCTTCGCGCGCATGCCCAAGCCCGACATGCAGGCGCTCGACCTGCGCGAGCCGCTGCGCGAGGCCTCCTTCCTCGTCGAGATGGGCCAGCACGGCATCGCCTTCCAGCGCGACTTCGGCGACGAGCCGCTGATGGGCACCTTCGACAGCCGGCTGATCGGCCAGGCCTTCGGCAACGTCATCAAGAACGCCACCGAGGCGATCGAGGCGGCCGAGCGCGCCGACGGCACGCAGGGCGCGATCCTCATCCGCGCCCGCCGCCACAACGGCTCGCTCTACGTGGACGTCATCGACAACGGCAAGGGCCTGCCGCGCGAGAACAGGCAGCGCCTGCTCGAGCCCTACATGACCACGCGCGAGAAGGGCACCGGCCTGGGCCTCGCGATCGTCAAGAAGATCATCGAGGATCACGGCGGCAGGCTCGAGCTCCACGACGCGCCGAAGGCGTTCTACGGCGGGCGCGGCGCGCTCATCCGCATGGTTCTGCCGGCGGCGAAGGTACAGCCGGCGGCAGCGGGCAATGGCGGCAACGGGGCGGGGGAAAGGCAGAGCGAGAAGGTAGAAAATGGCGTCTGACATTTTGATCGTCGACGACGAGCAGGACATCCGCGAGCTCGTCGCCGGCATTCTGGAGGACGAGGGGCACGAGACGCGCATCGCGCACGACAGCGACAGCGCGCTCGCCGCGATCGCCGACCGCGTGCCGCGGCTGGTCTTCCTCGACATCTGGCTGCAGGGATCGAAGCTCGACGGCCTCGCGCTGCTCGACCAGATCAAGGCGATGCATCCCGACCTGCCGGTGGTGATGATCTCCGGCCACGGCACGATCGAGACGGCGGTCTCGGCGATCCGCCGCGGCGCCTACGACTTCATCGAGAAGCCGTTCAAGGCGGACCGGCTGGTGCTGATCTGCGAACGTGCGCTGGAGACCTCCAAGCTGCGCCGCGAGGTGAGCGACCTGAGGAAGCGCAGCGGCGATTCGGTCGAGCTGATCGGCACGTCCAACGCCATGAGCCACCTGCGCCAGACGATCGAGCGCGTGGCGCCGACCAACAGCCGCATCATGATCCTCGGCCCCTCCGGCTCCGGCAAGGAGATGGTCGCGCGCGCGATCCACGCGGCCTCTGCGCGCGCGGGCGGCCCGTTCGTCACGCTGAATGCCGCGACCATCACGCCCGAGCGCATGGAGGTCGAGCTGTTCGGCACCGAATCGAATGGCTCCGAGCGGAAGGTCGGCGCGCTGGAGGAAGCCCAGGGCGGCACCCTCTTCCTCGACGAGATCGGCGACATGCCGCGCGAGACGCAGAACAAGATCCTGCGCGTGCTGGTCGACCAGCAGTTCGAGCGCGTCGGCGGCACCAAGCGCGTCAAGGTCGACGTGCGCATCATCTCGTCGAGCTCGCTCAACCTGGAGAGCCTGATCCAACAGGGCCGCTTCCGCGAGGACCTCTACCACCGCCTCGCCGTGGTGCCGGTCGTCGTGCCCGGCCTGTCGGAGCGGCGCGAGGACATCCCCTTCCTCGTCGACCACTTCATGCGCCAGGTGGCCATGCAGGCCGGCATCAAGGTGCGCCGCATCGGCGACGACGCGATGGCCGTGCTGCAGGCGCACAACTGGCCGGCAGCAGGTCGGCGACGTCATGCCGCGCACGCCCAGCCAGTCCGACCAGCACATCATGGCGCTGCCGCTGCGCGAGGCGCGCGAGCTGTTCGAGAAGGAGTATCTGATCGCCCAGATCAACCGCTTCGGCGGCAACATCTCGCGCACCGCCGAATTCATCGGTATGGAACGCTCGGCGCTTCACCGGAAGCTGAAGTCACTGGGGGTCTAGGGCGGGATGCGCGTCATCATCTGCGGCGCGGGGCAGGTCGGCTACGGCATCGCCGAGCGGCTGGCGGCCGAGCAGAACGACGTGTCGGTGATCGACACCTCGGCCGATCTGATCCGCGGCGTGCGCGACAATCTCGACGTGCGCGGCTTCGTCGGCCACGGCTCGCACCCGGAGGTGCTGCAGAAGGCCGGCGCGCAGGAAGCCGACATGATCATCGCCGTGACGCTGCACGACGAGGTCAACATGGTGGCCTGCCAGGTGGCGCACTCGCTGTTCAACGTGCCGACCAAGATCGCCCGCATCCGCGCGCAGTCCTACCTGCAGCCGCACTACATGGACCTGTTCTCGCGCGACCACCTGCCGATCGACGTCATCATCTCGCCCGAGGTCGAGGTGGGCGACATGGTGCTGCGCCGCATCTCGCTGCCGGGCGCCACCGACGTCGTGCGCTTCGCCGATTCCAAGATCCTGCTTGTGGCGATCGAGTGCCTGGAGGACTGCCCGGTGGTGAATACGCCGCTGGCGCAGCTTTCCGAGCTGTTCCCGGACCTCACCTCGACGGTCGTCGGCGTGCTGCGCGGCGAGCGCCTGTTCGTGCCGCATTCGGCCGACCAGCTCGTCACCGGCGACATCGCCTACGTGGTCACCAGCAAGGACCAGGTGCGCCGCACGCTCGGCCTGTTCGGCCACGAAGAGCAGGAGGCGACCCGCATGGTGATCGCCGGCGGCGGCAATATCGGGCTCTACGTGGCGCGCGCTCTGGAGCAGCGGCAGAGCCGCACCCGCGTCAAGATCATCGAGAGCACGCGCGAGCGCGCCGTCGCCATCGCCGACGAATTGCGCCGCACGGTCGTCCTGCACGGCAGCGCGCTCGACCAGAAGGTATTGCTGGAGGCCGACGTCCAGAGCGCCGACCTGATGGTGGCGCTGACCAATGACGACCAGGTCAACATCCTGTCGAGCGTCATGGCCAAGCGGCTGGGCTGCAAGTCGAACCTCGTGCTGATCAACAACCCGACCTATCACGAGTTCACCAGGACGCTCGGCATCGACGCCCACGTCAACCCGCGCAACGTCACCATCTCGCGCGTGCTCCAGCACGTGCGCCGCGGCCGCATCCGCGCCGTCCACTCGGTCCACCGCGGCGCGGCGGAGGTGATCGAGGCGGAGGCGCTGGAGACATCGCCGCTGGTCGGCGCGCCGCTGCGCGAGCTGGAGCTGCCGGACGGCATGCGCATCGGTGCGGTCTACCGCGACGGCGAGATGATCACGCCCAGCGGCTCGCTGAGGATCAAGCCCAAGGACCGCGTGGTGATGTTCGCGCTCGAGAAGGCGGTCAAGCAGGTCGAGCAGATGTTCCGCGTCAGCCTCGAGTTTTTCTGACCGGCCGCGGGGCCGGCCGCATTCGCATTGATTGGGGGAATTTCGCAATGCCGCGCATTGCCTATGTCAACGGTCGCTACCTTCCACACGCCCATGCCGGCATCCACATCGAGGACCGCGGCTACCAGTTCGCCGACGGCGTCTACGAGGTCTGCGAGGTCGCGCGCGGCCACATCATGGACATGACGCGCCATCTCGACCGGCTCGACCGCTCCTTGCGCGAGCTCGCGATCGGCTGGCCGCTGCACCGCTCCGCGCTGCAGGTCGTCATGCGCGAGGTGGTGCGCCGCAACCATGTCCGCAACGGGCTGGTCTATCTCCAGGTGACGCGCGGCGTGGCGCCGCGCGACCATGTCTACCCGGCCGCCGACACGCCGCGCACGCTGGTGGTGACGGCCAAGAAGACGGACCCCGCGGCCGCCGCGAAGAGGGCAGAGAAGGGGATCAAGGTCATCACCGTGCCGGAGAACCGCTGGGAGCGCGTCGACATCAAGACGGTCGGCCTGCTGCCCAACGCGATGGCCAAGCAGAAGGCCAAGGAAGCCGGCGCCCAGGAGGCCTGGTTCGTCGATCCCGACGGCACGGTCAAGGAAGGGGCTTCGACCAACGCGTGGATCGTGACGCAGGATGGCCGGCTCGTCACCCGGCCGGCCGAGTTCGGCATCCTGCGCGGCGTCACCCGCGCGACCGTCATGGACGTCGCGAAGAAGCTGGGCGTGAAGGTCGAGGAACGCGCCTTCACGGTCGAGGAAGCCAGGAAGGCGCGCGAGGCCTTCATCACGGCCGCCACGACGATCGTCATGCCCGTGGTCGACATCGACGGCAGCGCGATCGCCAACGGACATCCCGGTTCCGTCGCCGTTTCGCTGCGTGCGGCCTTCTTTGACGTTGCGGAAAAGACGCAAGCCTGATACCCGCCTTGCGGAGGATCGGGCCGAGTGCCGGTTTTGCGGGACCGCAACGCCGGCCGTGAGCATGGAAGGTTGACATCGTCCCTTCGTTCGGGCGCTACTGTGCCCGACCGCATGGGATGGGCGAAAGAAAACAACAATGGCGGAACGTACGCAAAATCTTCAGGACCTGTTCCTCAACTCCGTTCGCAAGAGCAAGATCCCTCTCACCATCTTCCTCATCAACGGCGTCAAGCTGACCGGCGTGGTCACCTCGTTCGACAATTTCTGCGTCCTTCTGCGGCGCGACGGTCACTCCCAGCTTGTCTACAAGCACGCGATCTCGACCATCATGCCGAGCCAGCCTGTGCAGATGTTCGATGGCGAGGAAAACGGCCGGGACGCCTGATTGACTCAAACCGGGTCCGCACCCCGCAAGGGGCGCAGCGAAGAGGGCGGCGGTGGCGCGCATCGCGCCGGGGCGACGGCGCGCGCGCTGGTCATCGTGCCGGTCATCACGCGGCAGCCGCGCGGCGCGCGCCAGGCTGAGTCGGCCACGACGCGCACGCCCGCGGCCCGGCTCGAGGAAGCGCTGGGCCTCGCGGCCGCGATCGACCTCGACATCGTCCATTCCGAGATCGTCAACCTCTCCGACCCAAAGCCGGCGACGCTGATCGGCTCCGGCAAGCTCGACGAGCTGGCGGCGATCGTGAAGGAGAACGAGGCGGAGGTGGCCGTCGTCGACCATCCGCTGACGCCCGTCCAGCAGCGCAACCTCGAAAAGACGCTCAACGCCAAGGTGCTCGACCGCACCGGCCTGATCCTCGAGATTTTCGGCGAGCGGGCGCGGACGCGGGAGGGCACGCTGCAGGTCGAGCTCGCGCATCTCGAATACCAGCGCGGCCGCCTCGTCCGGAGCTGGACCCATCTGGAGCGCCAGCGCGGCGGCGCCGGCTTCCTCGGCGGCCCCGGCGAGACGCAGATCGAGGCCGACCGGCGGCTCCTGCAGGAAAAGATCGTCAAGCTGAAGCGCGAGCTGGAGCAGGTGCGCCGCACCCGCGAACTGCACCGCGCCAAGCGGCAGAAGGTGCCGTATCCGGTCGTCGCCATCGTCGGCTACACCAACGCCGGCAAGTCGACGCTGTTCAACCGGCTGACCGGCGCCAGCGTTCTGGCCGAGGACATGCTGTTCGCCACGCTCGACCCGACGCTGCGGCGCCTGCGCCTGCCGCTCGGCACCGACATCATCCTGTCCGACACGGTCGGCTTCATCTCCGACCTGCCGACGCACCTCGTGGCCGCCTTCCGGGCGACGCTTGAGGAGGTGGTCGAGGCCGACCTCGTCATCCACCTGCGCGACATCTCCGACCCCGACACGCTGGCGCAGGCCGAAGACGTCGAGCGCATCCTCGCCGACCTCGGCGTCGATGCCTCAGACGGGGAGCGCGTGATCGAGGTGTGGAACAAGATCGACCTGCTCGACGCCGACGGCCGGGCGCATCTGGCCGACATCGCCGGCCGCAATCCCGACCAGCCGCCGGTGGCGGTCTCGGCCGCGACGGGCGAGGGGATCGGCGAGCTGGTGGCGCTGATCGAGGCGCGGCTGGCCGGCAGCACGACCGTGGTCGACGTCGCCGTCCGGCCCGACCAGTTGCAGCTGACCGACTGGCTCTACCGCTCGGGCTCGGTGCTGTCGCGCACCGACCGCGAGGATGGCGGGCTCGACCTGAAGATCAGGACCACCGCCGCCCGCGCCGCCGAGATCGCGGCGCGGCTGGCGGGGCGAAAGTAGGGCGCTACATCGCCGCTGCCTCCTTCTCCCCGTGAACGGGGAGAAGGAAACGGCTCAGCCCTTCCGCTTCGCCTGCTGCCAGAGCGCTTCCATCTCCTCCAGCGTCGCCTCGGCCGGCGAACGGCCTTGTGCCTGAAGCGCCGTCTCGACCGCGTGGAAACGGCTGCGGAATTTCTCGTTGGTGCCGCGCAGGGCCGATTCCGGGTCGACGTCGAGATGGCGGCCGAGATTGACCAGCGCGAAAAGCAGGTCGCCATATTCGTCGGCGATCTCGGCCTTGCGGCCGGCGGCGATCGCCTCGCGCAGCTCGCCGGTCTCCTCCTCGATCTTGTCGAGCACCGGCGCGGCCTCCTTCCAGTCGAAGCCGACGGTCGCGGCCTTCTGCTGGAGCTTGAGCGCCCGCGTCAGCGCCGTGTGGGCGACCGGTACGCCGTCGAGCAGGCCCTTGCCGTGGTCTTCCGGGTCGAGACCCTGCGCGAGGCGGCGCGCGCGCCGCTCGGCCTTCTCCTCGCCCTTGATCTTCTCCCACATGCCCTTGGCCATGCCGGCGCCGCGCGCGGCCGCGTCGCCGAAGACGTGCGGATGGCGGCGGATCATCTTGGTGGTGATCGCCTCGACCACGTCGCCGAAGTCGAACGAACCCTGTTCCTCGCCCATGCGGGCATGGAAGACGACCTGCAGCAGAAGGTCGCCCAGCTCCTCGCGCAGGTCGTCGAGGTCGCCGCGCTGGATCGCGTCGGCCACCTCGTAGGCCTCCTCGATCGTGTAGGGCGCGATGGTGGAAAAGTCCTGCTCGAGATCCCACGGGCAGCCGGTGACCGGCGTGCGCAGCGCCGCCATGATCTCGATCAGGCGCGAAATGTCCTTGGAAGGGGTCATGGCCGCAACATAGGCGCGGGGCGCGGGCGCGGCCATCGCTCCGCGCGTGCCGGCGCGCCTATCCACAGGGCCTTTCGCCTATTCGGCGTCGGGCTGCGCGGCCGGCGCGGCGGCCTTGAAGGCCGGCAGCTCCGTGCAGGCGGCGTTGATGCGCGTGATCGTGGGATAGGGCGCCATGTCGACGGCGAAGCGCGTGTTGCTGGTCACCTGCGCGACGAGGCAGATGTCGGCCATGCCGGGCGCCTCGCCGTGGCAGAACGTGCCGGTCTGCGGGGCATCGCGCAGCATCGCCTCCAGCGGCTCGAAGCCCTCGCGCACCCAGTGGCGGAACCAGTCGGCGATCGCGGCGTCGTCGGCGCCGAAGCGCGACCTGAGCGCGTTGAGCACGCGCAGATTGTTCACCGGGTGGATGTCGCATGCGATCATCTGCGACAGCATGCGCACCCGCGCGCGGCCCTTGGCGTCGGCCGGCAGCAGCGGCGGCTCGGGCACCGCCTCGTCGAGATATTCGATGATCGCCAGCGATTGCGCGATCATCGTGCCGTCGCCGAGCACCAGAGCCGGCACGAGGCCCTGCGGATTGACGGAAAGATAGCCGGGCAGCCTGTGCCCGCCATGGCGCAGGTGATGCGGCACGTAGTCGTAGGCGAGGCCCTTCATGGCGAGCGCGATGCGCGCCCGGTGCGAGGTCGAGGAGCGGAAGTAGTTGTGCAGGACGAGCTCGCTCATGCCTTCTCCGGCGCGGGTCTTCGATTCGGGCCGTCGCGTCTCAATCCCCGTAGGGGACCCAGACGTTCTTGACCTCGACCGACCTGCGCAGCATGGGCGAAAGCGCGCCGTCGCCCGCCTGCCAGTCGGCGGCGAGGCCGTGGGTGGCCCAGACGCGCTTGAGATTGCCGATGGAGTCGGCCTCGGCGGCCTTGCAGATGTCGGCCTCGGCGACGAGCCACAGCCCGTCGACGTCGTCGTGGCGGCCGAGCACCTTTGCCAGCTCGGCGCGCTTGCCCGTGACGATGTTGACCGCGCCCGCCGGCACGTCTGAAGTCTCGATCACCTGGTAGAGGTCGGTGGCGAGCAGCGGGAAACGCTGTGAGGGCACGGCCACGACCGTGTTGCCCATGGCGAGCGCCGGCGCGAGCATCGCGACCAGCCCGAACAGCGGCTCGGCGTCAGGGGCGACAATGCCGATGACGCCGACCGGCTCGTTGAGCGCTAGCGTCCCGGCGCGCACGGGCGGGTTGTGCACGGCCCCGTCATATTTGTCGGCCATGCCGGCCGCCTCGAACAGCCGCTCGACCGAGGCGTCGACCTCGGCGCGGGCGGCCTTCGCCGACGCGCCGGTGAGGCTCACCAGGCGGGCGGCGAAGTCGTCGACGCGCAGCGACAGGTTCTCCGCCAGGAAGTAGAGCACCTGGCTGCGGTTGTAGGCGGTGGCGGACGGCCAGGCCTTGCAGGCGCGGGCGGCCGAGACAGCGTCGCGGATGTCCTTGCGGTTGCCCAGCCCGGCCTCTCCGGCGAGCCGGCCCTTCGCATCGGCGACCTGCCAGGCGTAGTTGCCGTCGGGGCGCACCTGCTTGCCGCCGATGAACAGCTTTGGCGTGCGGTCGATGAAGTCGGCCTCGACCGGCACGATCTCGGCCGGCGCGGCGATGGCCTTGAGCGGTGCGGCGGCCTTCACCTTCACCGGCGTGAGGTACTCGAACATGCCCTCGCGGCCACCCTCGCGGCCGTATCCGCTCTCGCGGTAGCCGCCGAAGCCGCAGGCGGCGTCGAACATGTTGGTGCCGTTGATCCAGACGACCCCGGCCTTGAGCTGCGGCGCGACGGCGAGCGCCACGTTGACGTTCTCGCTCCACACCGAGGCGGCCAGCCCGTAGCGTGTGTTGTTGGCGAGCTCGATTGCCTCCGAAATGTCGCGGAACGTCATCGCCGCCAGCACCGGGCCGAACACCTCCTCCTGCGCGAGGATATTGGCCGGCGCGACCTCGGTCGCCAGCGTCGGCAGGAAGTAATAGCCGGACGACGGCAGCTCCAGCCGCGGCTGCCAGCAGACCGCGCCCTGCTTTGCGCCTTCGCCCACCAGTCCCGCCACCCGCTCGAGCTGGGTCGTGTCGACCAGCGGGCCGATGTCGGTGTTCTTGTCGAGCGGGTCGCCGACCCGCAGTCGGCTCATGCGCTGCTTCACCTTGGCGTAGAAGGCTTCCGCGATGCCCTCCTGCACGATCAGGCGTGAGCCGGCGCAGCAGACCTGGCCCTGGTTGAACCAGATACCGTCGACGAGGCCCTCGACCGCCGAATCGAGGTCGGCGTCCTCGAACACGACGAAGGGTGATTTTCCCCCGAGCTCCAGCGACAGCTTCCGGCCGGTGCCGGCGGTCGCCTTGCGGATAATCTTGCCGACCTCGGAGGAGCCGGTGAAGGCGATCTTGTCGATGCCTTCGTGCTCCACGATCGCCGTCCCGGCTTCCGGCCCGCCATGGACGATGTTGACCACGCCCTTCGGCACGCCGGCCCGCTCGCACACCTGCGCGAACAGGATCGCCGTCAACGGCGTGAACTCGGCCGGCTTGAGCACCACCGTGCAGCCGGCGGCGAGCGCCGGCGCGATCTTCCAGGCCAGCATCAGCAGCGGGAAATTCCACGGGATGATCTGGCCGGCTACTCCGACGCCCCTGTAACCGGGGAACTCGGCGTCGAGCCGCTGCGCCCAGCCGGCATGGTGGAGGAAATGGCGCACCGCAAGCGGCACGTCGATGTCGCGGCTTTCGCGGATCGGCTTGCCGTTGTCGATCGCCTCCAGCACCGCGAACAGCCGCGCATTGCGCTGCATCGCCCGCCCGATCGCGTAGAGCACGCGCGCCCGCGCATAGCCGCCCGCCGCCTGCCATTTCGGCAAGGCTTTCCGCGCCGCCGCGACCGCCTCGTCGACGTCGGTCTTGCCGGCCTCGGCCACGTGGCACAGCACCTTGCCCGTCGAGGGCTCGCGCACGGCAAACGTCTTGCCGGAGGCGGCCTTGCGCCACTTGCCGTCGACGAACAGGGCCGACGCGAAGTCGGTCGCCTTCATCCAGGCGTCCGCCTCGCCGCGCCCCTCCGGGGCGGCCGCATAGTCCATCGCGTCGTAGCGTTGCAGGATGTTCATCGAAGTCTCCGGACGGAAAGCGGGCTGGAGCGCAGGTCGGGCCGACCGCTCACGCCATGGCGTGGCGGTAGGTCGCCGAATAGTGGTCGGTGAGGAAGTATTCGAGCTGGCGCTCGATGTCGGTCAGAAGGCTCGACGCGCCGAAGCGGAACAGGTCGGGCTGCAGCCAGCGCCGGCCTAGCTCCTCCTTCATCAGCACCAGCCAGTCGAGCGAGGATTTCGCCGTCGAGATGCCGCCCGCCGGCTTGAAGCCGATCAGGTATCCGGTGCGCTCGCGATAGGCGCGGATCGCCCGCACCATCGCGAGCCCGACCGGCAGTGTCGCGTTGACGCTCTCCTTGCCCGTCGAGGTCTTGACGAAGTCGGCGCCGGCCATCATCGCGACCATCGAGGCGAGCGTCACGTTCCTCAGCGTGGCGAGGTCGCCGGTGCCGAGGATCACCTTGAGATGCGCCTCGCCGCAGGCCTCGCGGAACGCCGCCACCTCGTCATAGAGCTCGCGCCAGCGCGCCTCGAACACCAGCCCGCGCGGGATCACCACGTCGATCTCGTCGGCGCCGTCGGCGACGGACGCCTTCACCTCTGCGATCCGCGTCGCCAGCGGCGCGAGTCCGTGCGGGAAGGCCGTCGAGACCGCCGCCACGTGCACGCCGGAGCCCTGCAATGCCTCGACCGCCGTCGCAACGAACGGATGGTAGACGCACACCGCAGCGGGACGGATGCCGCGCCCCGCGACCCCCAGCCCTTCCGCGATGTCGGGCCTGAGCGGATTGAGCGCCTTGGCGCACAGCCGCCGCACGCGCTCATGCGTGTCGTTCGAGTTCAGCGTCGTCAGGTCCATCACTGCGATCGACCGCAGCAGCCACGCCGCCTGGTTCTCGCCCTTGATCGAGCGCCGCTTGGTCAGGCTCGCCACCCGCCGCTCCAGCGCGGAGCGGTTCACCGCCCGCATCCCCTCGAGCCATCCGAGGTCCAGCTCCATCCCGGGATTGCGCACCACCGGCGCGTCGTCCGCGACCAAGGCCGGCACGCCGCCGGCAACCCCCGCCACCGGGTGCACCACGGCAAGCGGGCGGACGTTCGCGGAAGACGGGGCGGATTGCTGTGGGTTGGTACTCATCGCCGAAGATCCGGTTTCGCGTTGCAGCCGCAGCGTCGCTGCGGGACGGAGCGACGGGCCGGTCGGCCCGTGCAGGACCATTATCCCACCTTTTCGGGCCCCGATACAAGCAACGGCGACCCGGTGCCATGCTTGACAGGTTATGTTCTTTGGCCGACCACGCGCGTCAGGCATTGCGACGCGGGGGAGCGATGGAGGCCGGCGTGGAAAAGGTGGTGATAGTCGGCGCCGGCCATGCAGGGGTCGAATGCGCCGCGGCGCTGCGCCAGCGGGGGTTTGCCGGGTCGATCGAGCTCGTCTGCGACGAGCCGGACCTGCCTTACCAGAGGCCGCCGCTGTCGAAGGAATACATCAAGCGGCCGGGCGACGCGCTGGTGCTCAAGCCGGCGCAGTTCTACGCCGACAACCGCATCGGCCTGCGGCTCGGCGCGCGCGCGGCCGCGATCGACCGGGCGGCGCGGACCGTGCGGCTGTCGGACGGCGAGACGCTTGCCTACGACCATCTCGTGCTGGCGACCGGCGCGCGCAACCGCCGGCCGCCCGTGCCGGGCCTCGGCGATGCGGCCGTGGTCGAGCTGCGCACGCTGGCCGACGCGAGGCGGATCGTCTCCGTCATCGGCGGCTGGAAGCATGTCTGCGTCGTCGGCGGCGGCTTCATCGGGCTGGAGGCCGCCGGCCTGCTCGCCACGATGGGCGTCCATGTCGAGGTGGTCGAGATGGCGCCGCGGCTGATGCAGCGCGCCGTCTCGCCGACCGTCTCGCAATGGTTCCTCGACTTCCATCACAGCCAGGGCAACCGCGTGCATCTGTCGACGCAGGTGACGGCGGTGGAGCACGGCGAGGGCGGCGCGCGCGTGGCGCTGTCGTCGGGCGAGACGATCGCCTGCGACGCGGTGATCCTCGCCGCCGGCGTAGTGCCCAATGTCGAGCTGGCGGCGGCGGCCGGGCTGGAGGTCGGCAACGGCATCGTCGTCGACGAGCTGCTGGCGACGTCGGACCCGGCGATCTCGGCGATCGGCGACTGCGCCTGGTATCCGAGCCGGCACCTGCCGGGCATGGCGCGGCTGGAATCGGTGCAGAACGCCACCGACCAGGGCAGGGCGGTCGCCGCCCGGCTCACAGGTGAGGCGAAACCCTATGACGCGCTGCCGTGGTTCTGGTCGATCCAGGGCGAGGCGCGGCTGCAGATCGCCGGCCTGTCGAAGCCGGGGCTGGCCGAGGTGGTGCGCGGCGACCCGGCCGCCGGAAAGTTCTCGGTCTTCCTGTTCGAGGGCGAGCGGCTGGCCTGCGTCGAATCCGTCAACGCGCCGGCCGACCACATGGCCGCCCGCCGCATCATCGCGGCAGGCACGAAGCTCGATCCCGCGCGCGCGGCGGACGTTTCCGTGGACGTGAAGGCGCTGATGGCGGGATAGAGCAGCCCCTTCCTTCTCCCCTTGCGGGAGAAGGTGGATCGGCGCGCAGCGCCGAGACGGATGAGGGGTGCTGGACGGAGCGCTACGCTGGAACACCCCTCATCCGCCCTTTCGGGGCACCTTCTCCCACAAGGGGAGAAGGAGTCGTTGCCTACCCCATCGCCTTCTGGAGGTTCTCGTCGACCTTGTCGAGGAAGCCGGTGGTCGACAGCCAGGGCTGGTCGGGGCCGATCAGCAGCGACAGGTCCTTGGTCATGTAGCCGGACTCGACGGTCTCGATGCAGACCTTCTCCAGCGTCTCGGAGAAGTGCTTCAGCTTGGCGTTGTCGTCGAGCTTGGCGCGGTGGGCCAGCCCGCGCGTCCAGGCGAAGATCGAGGCGATCGAGTTGGTCGAGGTCTCCTCGCCCTTCTGGTGCTGGCGATAGTGGCGGGTGACGGTGCCGTGGGCGGCCTCGGCCTCCACCGTCTTGCCGTCCGGCGTCATCAGCACCGAGGTCATCAGGCCGAGCGACCCGAAGCCCTGCGCGACGATGTCGGACTGGACGTCGCCGTCATAGTTCTTGCAGGCCCAGACATAGCCGCCGGACCACTTCAGCGAGGCCGCCACCATGTCGTCGATCAGCCGATGCTCGTAGGTCAGCTTGCGCTTGTCGAACTCGGCCTTGAACTCGGCGTCGAACACCTCCTGGAAGATGTCCTTGAAGCGGCCGTCATAGGCCTTGAGGATGGTGTTCTTGGTCGACAGGTAGACCGGCATGTTGCGGATCAGGCCGTAATTGAAGGAGGCCCTCGCAAAGTCGCGGATCGAATCGTCCAGATTGTACATGGCCATGGCGACGCCCGAGGAGGGCGCGTCGAACACCTCGTGCTCGATCACCTTGCCGTCCTCGCCGACGAACTTGATCGTCAGCTTGCCCTTGCCGGGGAAGCGGAAGTCGGTGGCGCGGTACTGGTCGCCGAAGGCGTGGCGGCCGACCACGATCGGCTTCGTCCAGCCGGGAACCAGCCGCGGCACGTTGCGCATGATGATCGGCTCGCGGAAGATGACGCCGCCCAGGATGTTGCGGATCGTGCCGTTGGGCGACTTCCACATCTTCTTGAGGCCGAACTCCTTCACGCGCGCCTCGTCGGGCGTGATGGTGGCGCACTTCACGCCGACGCCGAACTCCTTGATGGCGTTGGCGGCGTCGATGGTCACCTGGTCGTTGGTCTGGTCGCGGTACTCGATCGAGAGGTCGTAATAGCGAAGGTCGACATCCAGGTAGGGATGGATCAGCTTGTCCTTGATGAGCTGCCAGATGATGCGGGTCATCTCGTCGCCGTCGAGTTCGACGACGGGATTGGCCACCTTGATTTTCGCCATTCGGAGAGCCTCTGCGCTGCCGGCGGGCACGCCCGCCCGAGAAATTGATAGGAAACGGGCCGCTCTATAGCATCGGCGCTGCAAAGCGCAAACACGGCCTAAGCAGCATTCCGGCCTCTCCGGGCGCGGCCATGCGTCGCCTCACATCCAGTTACCCATCAGCACGAAGGGCGACCAGAAATAGGGGTGGCTGCCGGCCGCCGGCTGTGCAGCCGCGCTCCTGGCCAGCGAGGCGGCGCCGCGCTCGCCGCCTGCGCCGGCCCTGCCGCCGCGGATCGCCTCGACCTGCGCGGCGCGCAGCGCGTCGGCCTTGCTCATCCTGTCCTCCACCATGTGGTGGTAGAAGGACTTCATCAGCGCGGCGGTGGCCTCGTCGGCGACCGGCCACAGCGTCGCCATGACCGACGAGGCGCCGTTCATCTGCGCCAGCGCGCCGAAGCTTTCCACCTCGTCGCCGTCCCCGTCGCCGCCGCGCGCCGTCTCGCAGGCCGACAGCGTCAGCAGGTCGACGCCGCCGAAGCGGAAGCCGCGGCCCTTGCGGATGTCGGAGAGCGACAGCGGCGAGCCGTCGCCGAGCAGCAGGAAGGAATCGGTCTCGCGTCCCGGCACCAGCTTGAAATGGCTGGCGATGTGGACGATCTCCGGCCGCTTCTGCAGCGCGGCGCGGAACGCCTCGCGGGTGAAGCCCGCGTCGAGGCTGGCGGCACCCGCGAGCGCGCCCGGCTTGCCGGGATCGCCGAAGATCGCCTCCAGCTCGCGTGCCACGCCGGGCAGGGGCGCGAAGCCGGGATGGCTGGCCGTCACGCCGAAGCCCGCGCTCCTGTGCGGATCGCGGTCTGCCGCCGCGAACTCGGTGCGCGCGGCCGGCGTGTAGAGCGACAGCGCGTAGTCCTCGACCAGATAGTGCTTGCCGTCGTAGAGCGCGGCAAAGGGCACGTAGCGCAGGAAGCCCTGCAAATTGAGCATCAGCGTCTCGGCGCCGCTCGCCTTGAGGTCGGCCGCGACCGGCTCGATCAGCACGCGGTAGAGCGCCTGCATCCTGTCGTCGACGGCCGGGTCGCGCCGCTCGATCGCGTCGAGCGCCTCGAACACCAGCCGCGACAGCTCGGCCCTAGCGATCTTCACCTCGCGGTGCACCGAGGCGTCGGGCACGGTGAAGAACAGGTGGGTGGCCTCGCCGAGGCTGGCGATCTGGAGCATGGCGGCCTTGCCGTCGAAGGCGCGCAGCTCCTCCTGCGTGTCGGCGACGTAGTCGAGATTGATGGCCTCGACCTCCTTCTGCACGCCGACATCCTCCGCCCCGGCCGTCTTCAGGAAGGCGTCGACCTCGTCCATGAAGCCGGAATAGGCGTCGTCCAGCGAGGCTTGCAGCCTGTCGAACTGCTCCTGCTCCTGCGCCGACAGCGCACCCGCGTCCTTCCTGGCGGTAAGCTGCGACAGCGCGGCCGCCGCCGCGATCGGCTGCGCCAGCAGCTTGTCGAGGCCTGCGAGCTCGGTGTCCTCCTTCGGCGTCAGCGGCGCCTGGCTGTCGCGCAGGTCGGCGGAGGCGTCGCGCTGGACGAAGTCGCTCAGCTCCTCCTCCTTCTCCATGTTGAGCACGGCCTGCGCCTCGGCGAGCCGGCCCTGGCCGATCAGCAGGTCGGCGAGGTCCTGGTAGAGGAAGCGCCACTCCTGCTTGAATTCCTTGAGGTCGTCGGCCTTGAAGCCCTTGTTGTTGGCGCGGATCTTCTGCTGCGCGTTGATGGCGAGCTTGGCGAACAGGATCGCCCGCTTCGGGTCGTCGCGGCCCTTGAAGGCCTTGGACAGCGTGTCGTAGGTCCAGCGCTGGTCCTCCAGCGTGGCGGCTTCGGCGCGGTTGAGGTTGGCCAGCGCCTTCATCGACCAGCGGATCGCGTCGTCGTTCTTGCCCTGGAGCTGCGAGACGATGCCGATGTTGATCAGCACCTTGGTCGTGGTCAGGTTGGCCGGGCCGAGCTTCTCTTCCAGCACCGGCAGCGCCTCGCGGAACATCGCCTCCGATTTCGCGAAATCGCCCATGCGCCGGTAGACCCAGGCCTTGTTGTTGATGGCATAGGCGGCCGGCAGCCGGCCCCGCTCGCCGAGCGCGTCGTAACGTGCCTTGGCCCTGTCGTAATCGGCGAGCGCGGTCTCGTATTCCTTCATGCCTTCGTGGCTGATGCCCTCGTTCAGCCAGGTGTCGCCCACGGCTTCCGACATGTCGCCCTGGTTGGCGAGATAGATAGCCCGCGCCTTCGCCAGCGGCTCGAGCGCGTCGCGGTAGCGCGACAGGCCTTGCAGGATAGACGCCTGCTGCTGGTAGGCGCCGGCCACGTAGTCCGAGCCGGGCAGCTCCGCGTCGTAGAGGGAGACGGCCTTCCTGATCTCGGTGTCCGCCTCGGCGAAACGGGCGAGCTGCGTCAGCGCCTGCGCGACGTTGCTGTGGGCGATGGCGAGGTTCGCCCGCTGCCCCTGGCCCATCGCGGCGTAGCGGTCCACGGCCTGCCGGTAGAGGTCGAGGGCGGTGTCGAACTGCTCCAGCCCCTGGCGGGCAACCGCCCGCGTCATCAGGATGTCGACGTCGGTCGAGGCGGGGTTTTCCGGCAACCCGTCATAGAGCCGCTGCGCCTCGTCGAGCAGGGGCAGCGCGGCCGCGTAGTCCATCACGCCGTTGCGCGCCTGGGCGAGCGAGTAGGCGGCGACGGCGAGCGATTCCGACGCCGGAGCCGCCACCCTGAGCAGGTCCACCTGACGCTGCCGCTCGTCGGCCGCCACGCGATAATCCCGTGCGGCGAAGTGGATGTCGGCCATGCGGCCGAGCACGTCCGCCTTGCTCACGTCGACCGGCGCGGTCGTCCCGTCATAGGCGTCGAGGGAACGAGTGAAGGCCGCCAGCGCCTCGTCCGGGCGGCCGAGGACCTGCAGCGCATAGCCGCGGTCGAGCTCGACGCCGCCGATCCACTGCCTCTGGTCGTCCGGCAGGGCCGCGTAGAGCCGGGCGGCCTCCGCCAGCGGCTCCAGCGATTCGTCCAGCCGCTCCGCGTTCTGGAGGGAGCGGCCGAGATCCCATTGCGCCGTCGCGAGGTCCGCCGACGCCGGATCGGCCGCCGCGAGCGCGCGCACGCGTTCGCGCGCCGCCCTGACTGCGTCGTCGTGGCGGCCGAGCGCCGCGGCGGCGCCGGAGAGGTCGCGCAGCACGATCGCCGTGTTGGCGCTGCCTTCGCCCTCCTGCGTGCGGTAGCCGTCGGCCGACCTGCGGAACAGGTCCATGCTGCGCTGGGCGTCGCCGGCCGCGTTGCGCTTCCTGTAGAAATCGCCGAGCTGCCACAGCCCGTAGGGATCGGCGGCGTCCGCCGCCGCCTTCATCTCCGCCGGCGGCTCGCCGGTGGCCGCGCCGGTCTGGGCCTGCGCGTCCCACGCGACGGCGATGGCGCCCAGCGCGACGCCGCCGAGCAGACCCAGAAACGAGCTGCGCAATCCGATCATCCCTGTCCCGCCGCGCTCCCGCGCGGCGACCCCAATGCCTTGGCCCGTCGCAAGCACACCCGCAGGCTTTGGCCGTTTTGCGGCAGTGGATCTTTTTCGCCGCCGGGCCGGCGCGTTTGCTGTCGCTTCATTTTCCCGGCCGAATATGTCAGGGACGCGGAAATGCCGCAAATTACGTCTGATTGACCGCCATGCCCGACATCGACACGACGCCCGCCGGCGGACCGGCCATCATCCTGGTCGAGCCGCAGCTCGGCGAGAACATCGGCATGGTCGCGCGGGCGATGGCGAATTTCGGGCTGAGCGAGCTGCGGCTGGTGAACCCGCGCGACGGCTGGCCCAACGAGGCGGCGCGCGCGACCGCCAGCCGCGCCGACCACGTGATCGACGCCGCCACGGTCTACGCGACCGCGGCCGAAGCCGTCGCCGACCTGAACTTCTCGCTCGCCACAACCGCGCGCCAGCGCGACAATTTCAAGCCGGTGCGCGGGCCGGTTCCTGCGGGGCGGGAGCTGCGCACCCGCGTCCGCGCCGGCCAGAAAACCGGCATCCTGTTCGGCCGCGAGCGCTTCGGCCTCTACAATGACGAGGTGGCGCTCGCCGACGAGATCGTGACCTTCCCGGTCGACCCGTCCTTCGCCTCGCTCAACATCGCGCAGGCCGTGCTGCTGATGTCCTACGAGTGGATGAAGTCGGGGCTGGAAAGCGAGGAGCAGACCGTGTTCTCCGGCCCCGAGTTCGTCCCGGCGGAGAAGCATCATCTGCAGGGCCTTCTCAATCATCTGGAGGAGGCGCTGGAGGCGCGGGGCTATTTCCGGCCGAAGCCGAAGAAGCCGAAGATGCTCGACAACCTCGCCGCGGTGCTGACCCGGCCGGCCTTCACCGAGGCCGAGATCAAGGTGCTGCGCGGCGTCGTCGCCTCGCTCGACTATTTCTCGCCGAAGGAGCCGCGCGGCGCGACCTATCCCGAGCGCAAGGCGAGGGCGGACCGCGAGAACGGCTCGGCGCGCGGCAAGGCGCCGGCGGAGGGGGAGGGCGAGGCGTGAGCGCCCCGGTTCTCGTCTTCGATTCCGGCATCGGCGGGCTGACCGTGCTGCGCGAGGCGCGGGTGCTGATGCCGGCGCGCCGCTTCGTGTACGTCGCCGACGATGCGGGCTTTCCCTACGGCGACTGGGAGGAGCGGGCGCTGGCCCAGCGGATCGTCGGCCTGTTCGGCCGCCTGTTGGAACGGCACCGGCCGCAGCTCGTCGTGATCGCCTGCAACACGGCTTCCACCATCGTGCTCGGCGACCTGCGCGCGGCCTATCCCGACACGCCCTTCGTCGGCACCGTGCCGGCGATCAAGCCGGCGGCGGAGCGCACGCGCTCCGGCCTCGTCTCCGTGCTCGGCACGCCGGGCACGGTGGCGCGGCAGTATACGCGCGACCTGATCGCGAGCTGGGCGCAGAAATGCCATGTGCGCCTCGTCGGCAGCTCGCGGCTTGCCGCGCTCGCCGAGACCTACATGCGCGACGGCTTCGTCGACGAGGAGGCGGTGCGGGCCGAGATCGCGCCGTGCTTCGTGGAGAAGGACGGCCGGCGCACCGACATCGTCGTGCTCGCCTGCACGCACTATCCCTTCCTGGTCAACCGGATGCGCAAGACAGCGCCCTGGCCGGTCGACTGGATCGACCCGGCCGAGGCGATCGCCCGCCGCGCCCTGTCGCTGCTGCCCGGTGAGCGCGAGCAGCAGCCGGATGGCGGCGAGGACGTCGCCATCTTCACCTCCGGCCGGGCCGACGCCGCGGCGCGGCGGCTGGTGCGCGGCTTCGGTCTCGCCGTCGCCTGATTGTGATCGCAGGGAACAGCCGGGGCGGCTTCGTTGTTGAATCCCTTGCAGGATCGACGACAGGAGTGACCGAGATGCCCGCGAAGTCAGCAGCACAGCAGAAGGCCGCAGGTGCGGCGCTCTCCGCCAAGCGCGGGGACACCAGGAAATCCGAGCTCAAGGGTGCATCCAAGGGGATGTACGACTCGATGTCCGAGAAGGAGTTGGAGAAGATGGCCTCCACCAGCCGCAAGGACAAGCCGGAGCACAAGTCCAAGAAGGACTGAGCGACGCGGCGGCCGGCCAGCTTTCCCTAACGTCATCCTCGGGCTTGTCCCGAGGATCTGCCACATGGCGGCGTTGAGTCGGGAATAGCGGCGTTCCGGAAAGCCACGTGGCCGAAATCCAGCCAGCGGAAGCAGATCCTCGGGACAAGCCCGAGGATGACGGCCCGATTATGCGGTGTCGCAAGGTGATATACGATTGCAGGCCTCTTCTGCCCCGACCTTGAATCGCCCGTCGATTTGAGAGATGGTTTGAGAGCAAACTAAAAAGGGAGGAGCCGATGTCTACGATCCGTGTTGCCGCGCGCCCCGAGCCCGTGGATATCGATCCGCGCCGCGCGGCGCTGATCGTCGTCGACATGCAGAACGATTTCGGCGCCGAGGGCGGCATGTTCGACCGCGCCGGCATCGACCGCACCGCGATCCAGGCCATCGTGCCGCGCATCGCGGCCGTCGTGGCGGATGCGCGGGCGTCGGGCATCCCGGTCATCTTCCTGCGCCAGCAGCACGATCCCGACCTCGCCGACGCCGGCGGCCCGGGCGCGCCGCATTTCATCAAGCACGTGCCCAAGAAGATCGGCGAAGCCTTTCCGGCCCCGGACGGCACCGTCGGCCGGGTTCTGGTGCGCGGCACCTGGAATACCGACAACGTGCCGGAGCTGACGCCGCAGCCGGGCGACATCGTGGTGGGCAAGCATCGCTACAGTGGCTTCTTCGAGACCAGCCTCGACGCGCATCTGCGCCGGCTCGACGCGAAATACCTGATCGTCACCGGCGCGACGACCAGCATCTGCGTGGAATCGACGGTGCGCGACGCCATGTTCCGCGACTACTGGTGCCTCGTGCTGGAGGGCTGCACGGCCGAGCCGATCGCGGCCGATACCGGACGCAGCAACCAGGAGGCGAGCCTGCTGACCATCGAGACGCTGTTCGGCTGGGTCGGCAGTTCGGCCGACCTCCGGGTCGCGCTTTCGCCGCTGCGCCAGGCCGCGGAATAGCGCCGCCGGTTGACAAAGGGCGGCCGATGGCATAGCCAGCCGCCGATCGTCGGGCCGCAAGCCCGGCGGTTTCATTTGACGTGTCCCGTGGATTTTTCCGCAAAGCGTGCGTGGAAGATCCTGTCAGGCCTCGCAAAAGGGGGCCAGAGGAGGGCGCGTTTCCTTGATCCGTTGCGTGAGCATCGGGTCGCAACCGTTTGAAGGAAATGCGATGAGCAAGCGCGAATCCGCGAAATACAAGATCGATCGCCGCATGGGCGAGAACATCTGGGGCCGCCCGAAGTCCCCGGTCAACAAGCGTGAATACGGCCCCGGCCAGCACGGCCAGCGCCGCAAGGGCAAGATGTCCGACTTCGGCCTGCAGCTCCGCGCCAAGC
>ERZ778022.1855-NODE-1855-length-25018-cov-5.349958_pt1 | contig 25018 bp, 2 predicted proteins | sample MGYA00375752_ERZ778022 | MGnify/ENA primary metagenome ERZ778022 (study PRJEB29350, sample SAMN05389826) | bioreactor metagenome | isolation source: Thiocyanate bioreactor | place: South Africa: University of Cape Town | collected 2014-04-04 ...
CCCGCCCGCCACATCAGACAGCACCGCATGTGGAGATGAAAACGTTGCACTCGTGCCGGTGGCAGCATTGGCTGACCCCGACGCGCCAGTTGTACTGCCTGCCACCCAAACACCCGAAAGCATACGAATGGCGTGATTACTACAATCCGCCACATACACATTGCCTGTGCCATCCGACTCCACATCATTTGGCTGGTAGAACTTGGATTGCAGGGGTGTGACTCCCACTGTTAAACCACTGCTGCCTGCCACGCCTGCCACCGTCGCCACCGCCCGTGTCGCAATGTTCACCCATCGAATGATTTGATTAGCAAACTCAGTCACATATAGCCCGCCAGTACCATCCAAACAAATGCCAATGGGGTAGTTAAACCGTGCCGACGTGCCCACCCCATCTGCGTAGCTTGCTACCCCGTTGCCCGCCAACGTGGTGACGGCACCAGCAACGACACTCACACCTACATTTTGCGGTCCACCCCTGCCGGCTGCCACGACTACGGTTATCCCAACGCCGCTGGAAGTCGTTGCCACGCAGCCCCAGCCCGCGCACGCCACCTCGTAGCCAGCGGCCGCAATGGTGCCCGCCACAGCGCCCCAACATGTCACCGGCCCCGGCACGCTCCACCCGTTGATGGCACATGTCATACCGTCGCCCGCCGTCAGCCACCACACGCTGCCATTTGACATTTGCGCTGCCGGCGGTGCCGCGCCGCCACGGCTGTTGCTGCCCCAACAGGCCACACTGCCGTTCACCCGAATGTAGCACGCGTGGTCAGCCCCACATGCCACGTGCTCCGCGTCAGTGATTGACTGCCACACGGACGTGGCCGCGACCACCGGGTTGGCGCCGTCACCCCAGCACACCACGCTGTGGTTTCGCGCCACGCCGCACGTGTAGTTGGCACCGGACGTCACGCCCTGAAAAACAACATCTGGCGGCACGTTGATGGCACCACGCGACGACGCGTCGCAAAAACAATACACGTTGCCGTTGGGTACCAACCCGCACACATGGCGCGGCCCCGCGTGTGCGTCAACAAAGAAGGTGGACGCCGGCGGCAGCTGCGACGTGCCACCCGGCAGCGCACCCCAACAGCGCAGGCTGCTGTTCACCGCCGTGAGGCCGCAGCTAAAGTCGTCACCGACCGTCACGGCATGGAACGTCGCGTCCGACGGCGGCGCAAACTTGCTGATGGTGCTGGCATTGCCGCGGCACGCCACCAGCCCGCCGTCCTGCACCATACACACATGCCCCACCGCCGCCGCAATGTGCCGCTCTCCCGCAACCAAACGGGGCTGTTGGGACGCGATGCAGCAACCAACCAGTAGTGTCAGGGTGACGCTGCCACAACAACGCGCTGGTGGCGTGCTGGTGGCATGCTTCTGTCTGCCATGTGGCTCTGTCGTGGTGGCTCCCAGCCTCCAACCTGCAAAACTGTGGGCCCCGCGGCGCACACCGACACGGAAGCCAGACGACGGCCCCATGTTCACCAACCTATTACACGTGACTCAATGACGGCGCACCGCCGTGCAGTCACCGGCCCGCCACAGCGTTGCTGCCGTTGAGAGCGTCGACCGCATGCGCCGCCGCATTGACTCAAACCAGCGGCGCAACCCAAACACACAAACGACCCCACACACAACACACACCAGGTACTCGTGTCAAACATGCGCACCTGCAGGTTGTTGTATTGTTATCATGGCATAGTATGGCACGGTTCAACCAGATTGCAACGGCGACCAGGTGGCACATTGCGCAGCCGGCCAGCGCGCGAGCATCGGGTGCGGCCAACTTCGGTAAAACGCCTGCACGCCACAACGTCCGCGAGATAGCAGCGACAACCAATATAGTTCTCACAGCTGCAGTTACACGTTTATAAGTTGTGGATACCGGTGCCACCAAACTTTTGGCTGGCCGGCTGGCTGGCCGCTTGTGGCCACGTCTGTTGCCATGCGCATGGCCAGCTGGCAGCTGTGCCTGCTGCAGTGCAATTGTGACCACACTTACTCCCGCTGCACCAGTCGTAGGAAAACCACACCACACAAATATGTGTGTCTTTTGGGGACGCAGCGCTCAGCGACACACATAATTGTGCGCTGCGGCCGACGGGTTGGGCGGCGCAGTCTGCGTCGCGGTGGTCCGGACCCTTGCCCTCCGACGCCAGACTCCCCATGGCAACACCACAAATGACTGGAAAGCAAGTCGGGAAAACCAGAAAGCACGCGGAATGCAGCATGGTTTGACAGGTGCCACCGCCACCGTTGTACACACAAACGACACACATGATGACGGCAGCATTGTCCGCCGGGCTGCATGGGTGGGTGCCTGTTGCAATGCACGCCATGACCAAGCCCGTGCAGTTTCAACCGTCGTTGGCTGTGGCGTGGACGCTCTCAGCACGAGCCTGGTCAGAGACGGACCGAAGGCATGTCGTTGTCGACGTGTCGTGTCGTGGCAGTAGTTAAAGGACTGACTCTGGATCACCAGGGACTGGCCACGGCACAGTCACGGCCCAGGTCGCCCAGCCACGGCGCAGGCGTGCAGGTGCCACCACATGCTAGGAATCCAGCCAGGTCGTTGCCGCACTCGGCCAACTTTCAGTGGCACCAATACCCATTGGCTGCAACCTTGCGCTGTCATTGGAGCCAAGCTGCCAATTACAGCCGTGCCGGTTGTTGTGCAACCGGCTGGCAGCGCATGCTGCGCGTCACCATGACGGCCAGCGCTGCAAGTGCACAGGCACGCATGCAGCGCCTCGGCAGCCGCGACAGGCAGCGCGTCGTAATGGCCGTGGCATGTGCCGTGTCGCCGGCCATTGTCAGCAGATGCATTGCGTTGCATGTTGAATGCTGCCGGTACCGCCTTAAGGCACGCTTCGGACGCCGCCAGCGCCGCAGTGCTCCGTCCCGGTACGCCGCCACTACCAAACGCAATGCACGCACGGCTTACCGGTACCGGTAGTACTAAACCATCTTACGCACACTGTCGCATGCACCAACTCCGTCTGCCGGCCGTGCCCACACGCACGCCGCAATGCGCGCTAGCGCTATTGCAATACCGGTACCGGTACCGGTAGGATGACCGCCGCAAACACAACCGCGCTGTCAGTGACAGTGTCAGTCATGCTGAGTCATCATAATGGTACAGTCACTGCAGTGTCGTGGTTGCTTAATGTGGCTGTCGCTAGCACGACAGAGTGCGTCGGACTCGCTGCGGGGTGCCGCGCTGCAGCCCATGACGTCGCTGCATCTGGCCGTCATTTGATGGATGCGAACGTCACGACTCACGACACACGCCGCGACACGCGCATGCAGTCTGATGCAGAATTGGACGCTGCAACACGAAATGCGTCGCTGCCACCGCCGCACCAGCGCCCTACCGCCGTGACACCAGCAACGCCCTGCCGCCCTGCCTCCAACGCCCTGCCTCCAACGCCCTGCCGCCGCGACACGTGTTCAAACTTCAAAGTTCATCATTAGGGTTATGGCTGCTACGCCCTTCCCCGCCGCCAAGAAGTTCAAGTCCATACCGGCGTAACAGTTTAGCCGGTCCAGTAGGCGGCGAGAGAGCCCACTCCATAAACCCCACACACCACCCGCGTCGACGGGCCACGCCAATTACACCGTACCTCCCCTCCCCATCCCACCCTCCCCCTCCCCCACCCGCCCACCATGGCGTCGCCCGCCGCGTTCGCGCGTATTTTGCGCTCCCGCGGGCCCCTCTCGCCGCCTACTGGCGCGATTTTTTCCAATTCACTCCCCCTCTCAACGCCCACGCCCACGTGCGCCGCCGCTGCTGCGGCCGCCGCCACATTTGGTGCCCGCCGCACCCCGGGCAGCACCCATGCCATGTCTACTGACGCGCCCGCGGCGGCGGACAAGGGGAAGAAGGCAGCCCGGCGCGTGGAGGTGCCGGCAGACCTGTCCACCGTGTCACCCATCCGCGGCCTATTTTATGGCTCGCTGGCGTCGTACGAGCGCCACTGCCGGCCGTACCCGCTGTCGCTGTCGCCGGACGCGGCCACGACGCTGGCTGAGATGGTGGCGCCCGTGGAGGCGTGGTTCAAGACGGTGCCGTCGGCACGCATCGATGAGGAGCACGCCATCCCTGACGCGGTCATGGACGGCATGCGCGAGTTGGGCCTGTTTGGTCTGCAGATCCCCACCGAGTTGGGCGGGCTGGGCCTGTCCAACACGGCGTACGCGCGCATGGCGGAGGAGTTTGTGATGGACCCCTCCCTCGCCGTCACGCTCATGGCGCACCAGTCCATTGGCCTGAAGGGCATCATCATGTACGGCACGCCGGAGCAGAAGGCGCGCTACCTGCCCAAGCTGGCGTCCGGCGAGCAGCTGGCGGCGTTCGCGCTGACGGAGCCCACCACCGGCTCCGACGCCGCCTCCGTGCGCCTGCGCGCCGACCCCACGCCCGACGGCAAGGGCTTCGTGCTGAACGGCCAGAAGATGTGGATCTCCAACGGCGGCATCGCGCGCACCTACACCGTGTTTGCGCGCACGCCCACGGCCACGCCCGGCGAGACCAAGCTCACCGCCTTCATCGTCAACCGCGACGAGTCCACCGGCATCGTGCCCGGCGCGCCCGAGAAGAAGCTGGGCATCCGCGGCAGCAACACGTGCGTCGTCAACTTTGACAACTGCTTCGTGCCGCGCGAGAACGTGCTGGGCGAGGTGAACGGCGGCTTCAAGGTCGCCATGGGCATCCTCAACAACGGCCGCTTTGGCATGGGCGCCGCCTCCGCCGGCGGCCTGCGCAAGCTCATTGGTGCGTATTGCGTGGGGGGAGCCAGACTGTTGTGACGCCGCTTATGTTATGTCCCCCCCCCCCCCCCCCCCCCCCCCCCCCGCGTGCAGTTTGGCAAGCCGATCGCCGAGTTTGGGCTGATCCAGGAGAAGTTTGCGCGCATGGCGGTGGACGCGTATGCGGGCGAGGCGATGGCGTACATGACGACGGCGCTGATTGACGGGCCGGGCCTGGACATGTCGCTGGAGGCGGCCATCTGCAAGATCTACGGCTCGGAGGCCATGTTCCGCGGCATCAACGACTGCATCCAGATCCTGGGCGGCGTGGGGTTCGCGGCGGGCGGCACGTACCCGTTCGAGCGCCTCATGCGCGACTCGCGCATCCTGCTCATCTTTGAGGGCACCAACGAGATCCTGCGCCTGCTGGTGGGCCTCACCGGCCTGCAGGCGGCGGGCGGCGAGCTGAAGGGCCTGCAGGCCAAGCTGGCCAACCCGCTGGCCGCCCTGCCCGAGCTGCCCGCCCTCGCCGGCCGCTACCTGCGCACCACGTACGGCATCGGCACGACGCCCGTGCCGTGCGACGCGCCCGCGCTGGCGGGCGAGGCGGCCGCCGTCGGCGCCGCCGTCGCCGCGTTCCAGGGCTCCATCCAGACCGTGCTGATGAAGCACGGCAAGGACATTGTGGAGAAGCAGCTGACGGTGCAGCGCATCGCCAACTCCGCCATCGACCTGTACGGCTGCCTCGCCGTCCTGTCGCGCGCCAGCGCGTCCGTCAAGCGCGGCGCGCCGCACATCGAGCACGAGATGCTGCTCGCCAAGTCCTTCCTGTCGGGCGCGCTGGGCCGCCTGGCCACCAACGCGCGCGAGATCAAGGCGGGCGAGGCGCGCAACGGCGACGTCACCAACACCGCCATCGCCACCCAGATCCTGAAGGCCGGCCACTACCTCGCGGAGCACCCGCTGCGCCTCTCTGGCGTGTAACCGCAGCTGCCTTGTTCAGACCCCCATTGTTACCCCCCTTACAACCGTTCTCTTCAAACGCCAACATTGATACTAAATTTAATTAACCCGTTCATTCTGTTGCATCCGGCAGGAACAGGTGCACGGTGCCCGTGATGGGCGCGCGGTCAAAGGGGCAGGCACGCGTCTGCAAGCTGCCCAGGCAGGCGGAGCACAGCACGTGGCCGCACTGCAGCGCCGTGTCCACGCGGTTGGTAATACACAAGGTGCACAGCAGCACGGCGCGCTGCCGCTCCACCTCCGCCGCTGCCGCCTCCGCCGCCCGCCGCAGCTCCACCGCCTCCTCGGCCAGCCGTCTCACCTCGCGCTGCGCCCGCTCCAGCTGCCGCAGCTGCGCTTCCACGCTCGCTGCCGGCGGCAGCCCTGCGCGCGCCAGCAGGGTGGTGGCCGCCGCCACCAGGTCGACCGCCGCCTGCGCTGGCGGCACTGGCGCTGGTGCTGCTGGCGGCACAACGACGCCACTTGCACTTCGGCCGCCGCCGCCGCCAGCACCACCACCGGCGGCCAATGTAGCCGGGCTTGGCGGCGGGCGCGCAAGCGGTGAGAAGGTCCAGATGCGCGTGCTGGGCACCACCACTGGCGGCACAGCGGGGTCAGGCGACACCGTCAGCGTGACGGCGGGCACGGTGCCCCACTCAGCAGCCGCCACGGAGCGCACCACCGCATAGCGTGTGGGCCGCGCGTCGCGCTCGCCACCGCCACCGCCGCCCCCACCAACAGCAACCACCTCCCCGGTCATGAATGCGTGCCCCGCTGCCAGCGTTGCCATGGCGGCATCTGCCGCAACGAGCGGCGCGCCAGGCCGCCCGCGTGCGCTTTCTACCACACCGCCCGCCTCCTGCGCTGCACCGGCCAGGCGGAACATGCGTGTCACCGTCAACCCGGCGTCACTGCCGCCGGTGGCAGCGCTGCTGCCGGCAGCTGCGGTCGTGAACAGGGCCGCAATGTCAGGCGCAGCAGCCATCCAGGCACGGCGCCACGCAGGTGCGCTACGTAGCCACCCTGCCGCACCCAGCACCGGTCGAATCACGGACGCCACGCCGGCGTTGAGGCAGCCGGCACACGCACCGGCAGCTAGGGTGGCAACCGCCCATCCCACCGCTGCTGCTGCCGCCGCAGCGCCCACTCCGCCCGCCAAGCCACCCACCGCTACGCGCAGCTGCAACGGGGCGCCGTCGTGGCGACCACCGGCACACACCACCGCAGGCACATCGCGCGTCAACTCTGGCACGCCGGCAGCGGTGCATGACATGGCGACATGCAGAGTGCGGCTGGGGACCAGCTCCACGCTCACGACACGTGCCAACGCGGCAAGGCGGCCCGCCAGCCACCGCACCCGCCACGGCGTGTGAGGCGGCAGGCAGTCGGCGACCGCCCCACTGCCGGCTTCCAACACCGCGCTGCCGCCACTGCCGCCATCATCCTCGCCGCCCTCACTGCCTGCCACGTCATCCAGCGCGCCCGCCTCGTCGCCCTCGCCGCCGGCACCCGCGCTACACTCTGCTACCGCCGCCGCAATGGCGCATGCCAGGCCGGGCGTCGCCCACGTCGCAGCCACGGCCTCTTGCACCGCCAGCAGCGGCGGCGACAGTGGCGCATCGACGCCCCCACCGTCACCCTCAACCACGCGCTCCACCACGGCGGCTGACAGCGGCTCGCAACCAAGTGCGACGCCCACGCCGCCTGGCACGGCGCGGTGCAGCAGGGCGGGGCGCAGGGCGGCACCCCACGCTGCCACGGCAACCGCTGAGTCGGGGATGAGCAGAGTGGCAGCGGGGCGGAGGATGCCCGCGCCATCCGGTGCCACCACACCACCGGCACGTGCGTCTGCCTCCCCGCCTCCAGCCACCATTGCCGCCAGCGTCGCCACCGCCGCGCGCAGCTCGTTCACATGCAGCGGCGCGCCGCCCGCCTCGCCCGCCAGCGCCGCCAGCAGCGCGGTGTAGTCGGCTGCGCCGGGCGCATCCCGCACGCCCAGCGCCGACGCAACGCGCGGCGGCACGCGCAGGTCACGCGGCAGCTCCACCGCCAGCGGCGGCGTGGCATGCGCCAGATGCATGAACACGTTGGCGGCGGGGTACAGGGCGCCGCCGATGGGGAACAGCGGGGCACTCGCCAGCCAGCTGCGGTCCTCACCAGCGGTGGCAGCAAGCGCAGCGGCTGCGGCATCCGTGCCCAGGTACTCCAGCGCAGCCCCAAACACGTCGGTCGGCGACCACCGCGCCGCCCACGCATCCAGAGGCAGCACGGCGCCATGCGGCGGCGGCCGACCCCCAGCCAGACTGTCGACAAGCGCGCGCAGGTTGGCAACCACGGTTGCCAGCCGCGGCGGCGACGACAGGCGCAGTACTGCCGTCGCGCGCTGCCGCCGTCTGCCTGCCCCGCCGCCACCGCCACCACCACCGCCACCACCACCCGTGACTTCCAAGCCAACGGGCGGCACCACCTCCTCCGTCAACACCGGTGCCACGCACCATACCAGTCGCTCGTCTGCCGGCACCGCGGCATCCGCAAACCGCACCAGCGCCGGCAGCGGTGGCGTCGTGCCCGGCAGGAGGACGGGCACCGCTGCCACGTCGCTGATGCGCGTGAGGGCGTCGTGCGATGTCAGTAGAGGGCCGCCTGGCGCCGGCGCCCCAAGCACCACCGCGGCAGAGTCGCCATGCCACGCAGTGTCCCACATCCCTACCGCCAGATCTGCAATGTCCTGCGACACCGCGCCGTCGCGCGGGGCGCGGAACGCCGCCAGCGCGGCGGCAATCGCACACAGCACCGCCTCCGTCAGTGCCGTGTGGAGGCCACAGTCCGCCAGCAGTGCAAGCCAGGCAGGGCTGTGGAAGGCGGCAGCTGGGAACTGCACCACGGGTGCCAGGACTGCGGTGGCAGCGGTGGCAGCGGCGACAGCAGCAGCATCACCGCGGCGTGCGCTGTCAAGCGCCGTAAACACGCCCAACAGGAGGCGGTGCCGTGGGTGCCAACACGCGGTGGGCGACACCAGCGTGACAGCGGCAGCGGCGGCGGTAGCGGCGGCGTCAGGACCGTACGGCACACTGCTCACGGGCACCCACGCGCTGTCGCGCAGCAGGCGCACCGTCTCCTCGTTTTCGCGTAGCCGCGGCCAGCGCAGCAGCAGGGCTGCAAGGCAAGCGTCGCGCTCCGCAGGCGGCAGCGTTGGCAGCGCGGGCACCACGTACCGATTCAGCATGTCCCCTTCCCGCAGCGGCTGCACACCCAGCGAGGTGTACACTTCGGCAAGTGCCCGCCGCTGACGCAGGAACACGTCGCCCGCCGCCGCCGCGGCTGCCCCACCTGTTGCACCGCCGCCAGCACTTGCAGCAGTGCCCGCAGCGGCGCCCGCGGCGCCCCCGCGACCGCGACGGGCAATCCCAACGCGCCGCAGTACGGCGGCAACAGCCGGCGCTGCCGTGATGGGCGTTGCTGCGTCGCCGGCACCACCTCCGCTGTCGCTGCCGGTGCCGCCGCCGCCGCTGCCGCCACCGCTGCCGCAGCCGCCGCCGCCGCCGCCACCGCCGCCGCCGCCGCCGCTGCCACTGCCGCCACCAGCACCCCCACCACCACCATCGCCGTCGCCACCGCCGGCCGCTACCTCGTCGCCCTCCAGCACAAAGGCGGGTGCGTCGTGCAGTGCTGTATACACGCCCGCCTCCACCGTCTCAAACAGGGGCAAGGCGCGCACGGCGGCAGCGTCGCCCGGCGTCAGGGCGCCAAATTCGTGCACATGCGACGCCACCAGGCGCAACACCATGTCGCGGTCACTGCCACTGACCGTGGGGCCCCATGCATCCGCCACTGGGCCGCCGGCAGGCAAGCCGGAAAACAGCGCTCGCACGAGCGCGGGTGCGAGCCGCTCAGCCGCCAACCGGGGCGGGCAATCGGCAGGTGGCAGCAGGGTGGTGTCCAGCACCGGCGCCTGCAACCGCACCGCCAGGGCGGTCAACCGTGCCAGCCCAGAGACGCTGGCACCAGAGTCACCCCCACCGGGAGGAGGGGCAGACAGCACCATGGCGGACGCCAGATCCCGACACGCAAGCAGGCGGGGCAGGCTGGCGGCAGGCGCGCCGTCGGCAGCGGGCGTACGCAGGATGGGCACCAGCGGCCATGCACCAAATGGCTCGCCTCCATCGGCGGCAAGGGAGCCCAGCGGCACTACTGACCAAAACGCTGCCAGCCACTCCCGCGACAGCGGCGTCGGCGGGCTGCCGGGCGGCGCAGCGTTTGCCACGCCGTCCACCAAGCGCTGCCCATGCACTGCTGGCGGCAGGATGCGCGGCAGCAGACGGCCCAGCACCTGCGGCGTGACCGTCATAACACCCAACGCGCCCGCCAGGCCCTGCGACGCCCACACAGCTGCCAGACGCGGCAGCACCATCTCGCGCCCCACGCCACCGCCGCCACCGCCGCCGCCACCGCCGCCACCGCCGCCACTGTGCATGGCGGCTGCCAGCGCGGTGCGAAAGTAGGTGCCGCGCACCACCCCCACACTACCACCATCCACGGCGTCTACGGACGACGAGGTGGAAGGAGTACGGGAAAGCGGGACGCCACCAGGAGCAGGTGCGCCACCGGCACCACCCGCGGCGCCGCCACCATCGTCATCCCCACCACCCTCTGCCTCGCCACTCGCCACAATCATGGGCGTAAGTGGTCCCAGCACCAGGGCGGCAGCAGGGGAGGGCGGCAGCAGCCACGGCTCCCGTACGGACGCCGCCGACGCGCCACCACTGCCTGCCACAACGCGCCCGCCTACCGCGCCCAGCGTGCCGTTCGCCAGCGGGATGATGCGCGCACCCTGCAGCGGTGTGAGTGCCGCTGCCAGGTCGGTTGCGCTGCGGTGGCCGCCGCCGCGCAGGTCAGACACGCAGTAGCGTAGCAGGGCGGCCGCGTCGGCCAAGCTGCGAGTGGGTGCCGTGGCGGGTGCCGTGGCAGCCGCCACCGCCCGCCGTGCCGCCTCGGGCGTCGGCGTGCGGCCAACGGTCCGCAGGGTGGGCACGGACAGCATGTCAGCCGCTGCCGCGGGTGGCCCCGCCGCCAGCGGCAGGGTGGCCGCAAGCGCCGCCTGCGCCTCTGGCGGCGTGCCCGGCACCGCCACCCAGCAGTCACGCAGCGTGGTGGTGCGCGTGCTGCCGTCCGGCAGCGCAACGCGCCACATCGGCTGGTCCGTCAGCGCCACACTCGCCGCCCGCACGCCACCCGCCAGCCATGCCACCACGCCCGGCGCCACCGGCCACAGGTCACCCACAATGTGGTTCTCACGCGGCGGCAGGGCGGCGGCGGCAGCAGCGGCGGCCGCCGTCACCAACGGCACCATCAGATCCTCCACCGCCACGCCCACCAGCGCGGTGTTCCACGCCGGCAGCGCGTCACCGCCCTCGCCACGCGACACAAACAGGTCGGTGGGGTCCCACACGCCGTCCTGCGCACCCGCCGCTACCAGCCCCGCCACAGCCGGCGCCACGGCGGCGACATCGCGCGCGGCCGGACGCGGGATAATGAACGGGCCGCTTACATGGAACGGCAGGCCGGTAGGCACCGGCAGCGGCACGCCACCGACCAGCAGTAGGCCAGGCGTGGGTGGCGCACAGCGCACGGCAGCGCGTCGCGGCCCCCCGCCGCTGCCCGCCTGCCGTACCCACGTGCGGCTCACACGTGTGGCGCACACCACCACTGGCTGCAGCCCCGTGGCCTCCACCGTGCGCGACGCCAGGCCCACCTCGCGCAACCGCCCGCCAGCCAGCACCGCGGACGCCACCCACGATTCGGTGTAGTCTGCCGTCACCAGCGCCACCCAGCCAGCCGCTTCCCAGCACCGGTCATCCACTGGCGCCGCCAAGGGGGCTGCGGCAGCAACAGCAGATTCGACAAGTGCGACAGGCGCAATGGGCTCGGCGGGCGCAACTGGCGCAATCGGCGCACCCTCGTCGCCACCTGCACCATCGCCATCGCCGCGGTCCTCGTCGAGCGCCAGCGCTTCGAGCACGGGCGTGGCGGGGTAGGGGCAGGCGGCAAGGCCGACGATGCGTACCGAGTGCGGCAGGGTGGCGGTGATGGGGGTGTAGCCGCGGAAGAGGGCAGAAAAACGGAATTTGCGCCACTCGCAGTCGGTCGCGAGGGGTGCGCGCGCCGCCAGCACGGCAGGCGCGTCGCGGAGCTCGGCGGCGGCTAGCACCATGACGGTGCCCGCACCATCAGCGCCGACGGGCAGCACCACAGCCGTGGCGCCGCGCGTGCCGCTAGCGTGGTGTGCACACGACGTGGGACCCGCCACCACGCCGGCAGCGGCTGCTACCGTCGTTGGCACCAGCGCCAGCACGGCGGCTGACGACAGCGACAGCGTGGCGGTGAGCGCGTGCGGGATGGTGGCAGCGGCGGCAGCCAGGGTGCGGGCCAGTGGGGATGATGCCGCGCCCGGCGGCACCTCCAACGGCACGTGGCCAAGCAGGCCCACGCCGTCTACCTCGCGCGCCGCGGTCGGCGCCGACGCCCACGCCGCCACGTCAAACACGGAAGCGGGTGGCAGGCGGCTGAGCAGGCGCGCCGCCGGCGTGCCGCCGACGCCGCCACCGCCATGCAGCGCCACACGGATGGTGGTCCCCGCCGCGCCGCCGCCGCGGCACAGGCCGGCCGCCACCGCACCGCTAGCCACCGCCAGCGCGGCATGCGCGGCAGTGAAAGGCGCCAGCTGGTCTGGGAACATGACGGCGAGGCCGGTGCCGCCGGACCCCACATCGTAGCCGCGACACACGCCGGCGCCAGGGGTGGCGCCCTCCGGTGCGCGCCAATGGCGGGCCGCAAAGTCAACAAACCACAGCTTGCCGCCTGACAGCACCTGCACCACGTCGCCCAGCGCGGCAAGCGGCAGCAGCCCTGCGCCCGCCAGTGGGTGCCGCACGGCAGCACTGGACCCACCACCGCCATCGCCGGACGGCGTCCGTTCAACGCGGCGCGGCGGCGCGGGCGTGCGGGGATTGAACAAGGCCGCCAGGTCCGCCAGCGTGAGGACAAGAGAGGGGAAGTGCACCAACAGGGCAGGACCCTGGCATGGTGCCAGTGACGGCAGGAGAAGGGAGGCGGCGGGGTAGGAAGTGTCGTCATGCAGCAGGGTGACGGCAGTCGCACCCAGCAGCTCGCCCGCCTCCAGTACGCTGGCAAACAGCGCCTCGGGGGCGCCGACATAGCTGTTGAGGGCGTCCCGCACGACGGCGGCGGACGCCACCGCCACGGACGTCGCTGCCGCCTCATCTGCCGTGACGAGGCTGCGCAGCGACCGGGCGCCGGACGCCTCGGCGCGCGGTGGCGCAATGTTGGGGTGCACAAAGGACGGCCGGTACGGCGCGGCGGCGCCCTCCGACAGCCACGTGGCGTCATTCACAATGAGCTGGCTCGACGGGCGCAGCATGCCGCTGGTGTCCGGCAACACGGGTGACGCCCCATCCGCCGCGTTGATGATGCCCACCGCGTACTCCAGCAGCGGCGGCGGCAGGGGAGCGCCACCCGGCAGCGCCGCCAGCGTTGCCAGCTGCTCGCCCGCCGGCACGCTGGGGCGCACACCCAGCTCCACCAGCAGCGGCGCCACGTGGCCCAGCTCAGACGGCACGGCATAGAAGTGCGGGCGGGCACGTGGGTCCATCTCCGCCGCCACCCGCGCGCCCGGCGCAAACCCGTCACCAACCCACACCCACGGCTGGGCGCCCAGCACGCGCACCGCGCTAGATGCACGGCGGAGGGCGTCAGCGCCAGCAGGCGCCGCAGTCGCTGACCCTGGCTGTGACACAGGGATGCCCATGGCCTCCGCCAGCGCGGCGTACACGGCGGGCACGGCGGCGCCCACCGCCGCCAGGTGTGCAGACATGGCGGGCGCCATGCCACCCGCGGGGTACAACGCACCCAGCGCCAGCAGCTGCTGCACGAGGGCGGTGGCAGGTACCACGGCACCAGACGCCACAGCAGTGGCAGCCGCGACAGCGGCGGGGGCGGGACCGGTTGTGGTGGTACGGCGTGCCCACCCCAACGCGGTCACCAAGCCGCGGTCCACAATGTCGCCGTCCAGGAGGGGCAACGCGGCAGAGCACTGCCATTGCAGTGCCGCAGGGCGCACAACGGTGGGCGGCTGCAGCGGTGCGACGCGCAGCGGGTCGTCGCGCCGGCCGCACACAGTCACTCCTGACCCGCTGGTCACGGCGCCGGCAGCGGCTGGCGACCAGGGTGGCACTGCAGCGGACGGCGGCGCAGACAACACCGGCATCCATGCCGTCGTGCGCAGCGCGCGCAGGAATTCCGCCTCCGTCAGCCCGTCGTCATCCTCTGCACCACCACCACCGCCACCGCCGTCGTCGGCTGGGGCGTGCAGCGACAATGACGCCCAGCTGCTGTTCAGCGTACGAACTAGGTCACGGCCACGCGCCACCACGCGGTCCACCTCTTCTGCCGCGCCGCTTGCCGCCGAGCCAGCTGCCGCAATGCTGCGTGCCGCCGCCAAGATGGCGGCGCGCGACAACTGCGTTTGCAGCCCCAACGCGCGCAGCACCGTCAGCCACCGGCGTGATACAAGCACCAGCCCGTCATCGCCTGGGACCGTGCCGGCGGCAGCCGGCGCACTGCGCGCCAGGTCGCCGCAAGCAGCCGGGAAGTCGGCGCGCGCCAACAGCGCAACAAGCTCCGGCACCGATGGGTCAGCCAGGTCACGCGGGCGCGCCAGCCGGCGGTGTGCCGCCAAGAACGCGCCGTCTGCCAACTGCGCGGGCGTCGCGCGCCAGCCGTCGTCATCAAACGCCGGCACAAACGGCGTGCGCCGGATGGCACGCAGCAGCGCCCGCAAGCTGTCGTCGCCGCCACTACCATCGGCGCTACGCGATGCACCTGCGCCAGCAAGCTGTGCTGTCTCTACCGCGCGCTCTGCACATGCAAGCAGCGCAGCCACTGCGGCATCCAGCTCTAGGGGCGACACGGCTGCCAGCCGCGTGCCATCGTGCAGCGCAGCCCACGCCGCGGTGTCACCCAGGTCGGCGCACCCCAGCGCACGACACAGCGCCTGCTCCGTGTCTGCCGCAGCGCGCGCAGACCCCGCAGCAACAGCAGCTGCAGCAGTTGGAGCCACAACCACCACGCCGGGCGGCAACAGGTTGTGTGGGAACCCGGCGGGTGCCACACGCGCATCGCCATCAAGTGGCTGCAGGGGCAGGGTGGCGCCGGCGCCAGTGCTGGATGATGTCACGCTGAATAGCGGGCATGCTCGCAGCACCACCACGTCAGCCACATGCAGCGGCGCCGCGCCCGCGCCGCCGCTGCCACCGCCGCCAGAACTGCCGCCGCCGGCGGCGGCGCTGCTACTACGCCCGCGCCATGCCCATCCGGCGCTGCCGCCAGCCATGCTTACCAGGCTGGCGGCCAAGTGGTGGCGCAGGGCGGTGCGCGCGGCAGGCGGTAGGGCAGACAGCATGGCAGGCAGCGCGTGGCGTGCTTTGAGGGCGTACTCGCGCAGGGCGGCGGCGGCGACCTCCTTGCCACTGGTGCCCCACTCGTCATCCACCGCACCGTCGCGCGCACACACAGCTGCCGCTGCCGCAACCGCCGCCGTCACGGCGGCGTCATCGCCCGCAGACACAGCGACCCGGACGGCTGGCAGGCGCCGCACGACACGGCGCAGGAGGGCGGCAATGCCAGGTGCTGACGTTGGCAGAGCAACGGGTGGCAGCCGGCCAGCAGCCGCGTCGCTGCTGCTCCTGCTGTCACGGGCCGGCAGGGTAATAGGCGAGCCAATGCCAGCAGGAAGCGCGGGAATGGCACCCGCCACCGCTGCCGCCGCTGCCGCATCCAGCGCCGCCGTGCAGCTGGCAAACGTCCGCACGCCAGCAACCGCGCCTCCGCCACTCAATGGCAGGCCGGAGGTGTCCACCAGGTACAGCCCGGTGGCCGCGGCAAGCTGCAGCAGGGTGTCACGCTGCCCTGCGGCCAGCAGGTCGGTGGGTAGCGCCAGCGGCAGGCTGGCCGACAGCGGCGACAAGTAGCGCAGCAGCGATGGTGACGTGGCTGGCGGTGCGGCGGGGACAACGCGCAGTACGGGCAGCACCGCCCATGGTGACCAGCCGCCCGCGGGTGTCAGCAACGCGGCTGCGCTGCCAGCGCTGGCAAGGGTTGCCCACAGGGTGGCAAACCAGGTGGGCGGCGGCAGCGCGTCACCGGCGGACGTGCTCCACGTGGCGTCCACGCCCTCGCCGCTTACGGTCACGGGCAGCGGCGCAGCGGTGGCGGCGGAGGGCGGTAGGGCGCATGACAGGAGGGCATTCATATGGGCGGGCTCACGCCAGTTCGCCATCACCACATTCAGTGGCGCCGACGCAGACGACGGGCCGGCGGCGCGTACCGCGGCAACTATGCGACCCACTGCCGCGGCGCAAGACGGCGGCATGTCACTACCAGACCGCAGCGTGCGGTGAGGGGCGGCGCCCAGCAGGGCCGCGTCACTGCCGGCGCTAGCGGCGCTCTCGGGCGGCGGCACAAACACAGCATGGTGCACCAGCCACTCGCTGATGTCACTACTGCCGGACGGCGGTGCCACAAACACACCCAGGGTGCCGTCTGCCAGCGGCAGCAACGGGAGGCCATGCAGCGCGCGCAGGCCTGCGCCCGCCGCCGACGCGGCGGCATGCGTCGTCACAATGTCACTGGTGACCCAGTCCAGCAGCGCACCCACCGCGCCGGCGTCGGCCAAGCACGGCAGCGTGGCAAGCAGGGCGGCATGCCACGCGGCAGCAGGCGCGCTGCCGGGCGTGCGGTAGCCGCGCGCCTCCGCGCCGGCAGTAATGGCGGCGGCAGACAGGCGCAAGAAGGCGCGCACAAAGGCGGGGGAGGCAATGGATGCCGCCCGCGCGCCGCCTACCACCGGCACGGCCAGCGCGGCATGCACATGCGGCGGCACGGGCACCACGGGGACGCCGCATGCCATAAGAGCGTCCTGCACAGCAGCCGGCACGGCACGCGCACCAGCACCGTCGGCGGCGGGCGCAGCGGTGGCGGCGGTGGCAGCAGTACTTGCGGCGGGAGACGGCGACGCCGCCACCACTACACGGCCGTCCAGCCCCACGCCATGCGCGTCGTCGGCACGCGTGCTGATGCGGCGCCGCGCCTCGTCCGCCAACGCGCCCGACGTCAACGCTGTGGCGGCAGCCGTGAAGTCGGCATCCAGCGCCAACACGGCCGCCTCTGGCGACACCCACACGCCAGACCACATTGGTGCCGGTGGCGGTGACGGCGCGTCGGCTTCCGGCGACGACACGGTGCGCAGGGGCCGGCCCCGGCATGCCAGCACGTCACCAGCTTCAGCACTGGCGTCACCCTCCATGCGCGCCTTGTCTGCCACCCATGCCGCCAGTGCCGCCGGCGTGGTAGGCAAGTCGACGGACGCCGCGATGGGCGGCACAAACAGGACGGCGGCCCTGGCGATGAGCTCCAGCAGGCGGCGGGGGACGGTGCCCCAAGGCGGCGCGTCGCGCATGGATGGCGGCCACAGGCGGTAGTAGGCGGCGGCAGCGGCACGCGACAGCGGCTGCACCGGCAGCTGCGGGCACGCCAGGATGGCGACATCCTCGTCCGCCGCTGCCACCGCGCCGCCGCCGCCACTGCCGCCATCCACACTAACAAATCCCACGCCCGCCAGGCGGCCCGCCTCCAGCAGCAGGCGGCCGTACGCGGGCGCCACCACGTCGAGTAGCAGCCACTCGTTCCACACGGCGCGCGTGCGGCCCAGGCCGGACATGGTGTCGGCGCCCCACCACAGGTCGCGCCGGTTGCTGGTCAGCTCAAACAGCGCGTTGATCTGCAGCGGCAGGGTGGCGGGCGTCAGCGGCAGGGGCAGGGCGCAGTAGGCACGGCCGCCGCCGGCACGCGGCAGGCTGGCGCCGGCGCTGCGAGACAGGCCAACGCGCCAGGCAGCCTCTGCCGGCCCGCCGCCGCCGCCGCCCGCACCCGCGCGCGCCAAGCTGGCAGCGTCCACACCCGGTGCGGGTGGCACAGTGAGACTGCGCAGCGCCAGTGGGGCAGCGACGCCGCCCCAAGGCACCAGTTTCAACCCGGACGCCGCCTCATCCACCGCCAGCTTGCGTGCGCGCCCGCCGCCCAGCCGGCTGTGCAGCAACAGCGTCTGCACCACCACCGTCACATCACCGCCGCGGCCGCCATCGTCTGCGTCGCCGCTCCCCTGCCGCGCGGTGGCCACACGCACCAGCTCGCTGCGCTTGGGCAGCGCAGACTGCTGCGCGGCGCCAAGACGCGCATAAAACCCGCCATCGGCGGCGCCTGCTGGTGGTGGCGCCGCCAGCGACCGTAGGAACGCTGCAATCGCCGCGCCACCTGCGGTACCACCTGCCAGGCGGGAGACGGCACCGTGTCCGCTACCAGCGGCACCGCTGCTGCCCAGCTGCCATGCGGACGCAATATCGCCCTGCGCCGCCTCTGCCAGCGCGCCGCCGTCGGCGCCCGCCCGGCACACGGCAGCGGCAGCCAGCAGCGTGGTGACGGGCGCGTCGCTGGCGGCGCCAGCGGGCGGCGCGTCAATGCGGTACAGCTCCACCGCGGTGACGTTGCGCAGGAAGAGGACGGCAGCGGGAAGGTCGTTTACAAACGCCGCCAGGATGTCTGGCACACACTCACCCGCCACCGCGACACCGCCGCCGCCGGCTGCCCGCCCGCTCGTGGCAGCAGCTGCTGCCTCGCGCCGCGTCAGCGGGTGCCACACAGGCTTGATCTCGGACGCCGCCGCCGTGTCACGGGTGCGCAGCGGGAAGCGGAACAGGGTGCCGTGGAAGGGGTGCACCATGTCGCACCCAAAGGCGCACAGCGGCGCGCACTGGTCGCCAAACCGCGCTGCAAAGGCGCCAGGCACGACGCCGCGACCACTGCGACTAGCGGCGGCAGCGGCGGTACCATCGCTAGCAAATCGAATGCGGATGCCGGGCTGCGCAATGGTGGCGCCCGGCACGGCGGTGGCGTGCGGGTCAAACATGACGCAGTCGCCACCCGACACGATCTGTGGCAGGTCGCCAAAGTGGTAGCACGAGTTGAAACCCAGGCCAAACCGCCCCGTCGTCTCCATGCGGTTCAGCTTGCTGCCCTGCCCAATGCTGGCCAGGTTGTCCCAGTCGGCGGGCGTGAAGGTGGCGTCATTGTACACCAGGATGGCTGGCCCTTGCCACGCCGCCATGCCGGCAGCCAGCAGCGACTGCGTGCCGTGGTTGCGCGTGTCCAACGCGATGCGCACCACATGTGCGCCCGCGTCATCTGCATTCTGCAGCAGCTCAAACAGCGTGGATGGTCCCTCTGGGTACGCCTCCAGGATGGTGCGCAGCCGCCGTGTCAGGCTCTCCGCCTGCCCAAATGCAGTCACGCCCACCCCGCCACCGCCGGTAGCGCCGGCGCTTGCCGTGGTGGACACCGCCAGCAGGTCGGCGCTGGAGAACAGCAGGACGGCGCGCCGCGAGGTAGCGCCCAGCGTGGCCGCCACGGCATTACTAATGGAGGCGTGCACCAGGGGTGTCGTCGCATCGACACCACCACCGCCGCCACCGCTACCGTCCGAGGTCAGCCACTGTGCGTCGTCATATGCCAAGGACGCGGCAGGCGCCAAGCGACCATCCGCAGTTGGCAGAAAGAATGACGGTAGGATTGCCGGTGCAGCTGCAACAGCCACAACCGCGCCGCCGCCGCTACCGCCGCTGCCACCGGCGGGTGTGGCTGCTGTCTCAGCGGCGCGCGCCACAAGCTGCAGCGATAGCCGCAGCTGCGCGTCGGTCAGCGGCGCGTCACCCGCCGTGGCTGCCAGCGCGGCAAGCGCGGTAGCAAAGTCGCGGACCGTGAATGCGGGCGGTACTCCCAGCGCCGCATACAACGCAGCGTAGCCGGTGGCCAGAGCCCTCGGCACGGTGTACAGCAGAGGTGCCAAGATAGAGTCGGCGGGCACGGTAGACAGGGAAGTCCCACGCACGGTCACAAACCCGGTGGCTGCGCCCGCCCACACGACACGCGCGCCACGTGGGCCTCGGGAGCCCAGCGTGCCCAACGCAGCTCGCAGCTCGCCGTCGCCTGATGCCAGGCCGGTGCAGATGGCTGCTGCCAGGCGGGGAGCCACCCGGTCAATCGCTGCAAGCAGCCCGGCGCTGGCGTCCTCAGCTGTCGTAGGTGCATCGCTGCGGCGCAGGTGCGGCCACGGGGTGGACGCACTCCCGCTGCCGTCGTCAAAACGTACCGCGCCACCACCCACCCACGCAGCAACCTGCGCCAGCGCCACCCACTGTGCCAACGCGGCGGCGGCGGGCACGCTCCGATCGCCGCCGTCTCCCGCGCCAAGCAGGGTGCTTGCCAGGAGGCCATGCAGTGCCGCATCGCCATCATCACCGCCAGCTGAGCCAACCAACGCAAGTGGGGGCGGCGCGCCACCAGCAGCGCATTCCGCACATCCCGCTACGGCGGGGCGGGTGCCAGCGACGGACAGCGCCAGGGTGGAAAGAAGACCAACGCAGCCCTCCAGCGACGCTGCCACAAAGCGCGCTGCTGCCGGGACGGCGCTAACAACCCAGGCGTCCCGCGCCTGCCACACAAGCCGCGGCGCGGCCAGCACACCCTGCGCTGCCAGCGCAGTCAACGCAGCACCTGGTGCCAGCGGGGTCACGGCGGCGGTCGCAGCATCTGTGCCCCACGCAGCAGGGCACAGGGCGTGCGGTGCGCCGGCAGCAATCGCAGCGCGTGGCGGCAGCGGCGCCACCGGTACCCACGCGATGCCCCGCAGCGCATCCACAAATGCAGCGGCAGGCATGGGATCGCCCCCACCACCTCCAGTTCCACCACCACCACTACCGCCGCCGCCAGTTCCACCACCACCGCCGCCGGCGCTGCCGCTGCCGGAGACTAGCGAGGCCACGCGGCGGAAGAAGTCGCCTGACGACGTCGGTGGCGGCTGTGGTGGCGCTAGAGCGCCGGGGGCAGGTGGCGGTGGCGAATCTGACAATGCGGTTGCCGCATTGGCCTGCAGGTAGTGCAGCAGCGCAAAGGCGCGGCGTGCAGCGTCATGGAGTGCTGTCACGCGTGGTGCCAGTGCATGAACACATGACCGCGTGGCAGCAGCTGCCAGCGCAGTGGTGGTGGCAGCGCCATCAGCAGCCACCCCGCGTGCCGCATCCAGCAGCGTGGCGCGCGAGAGGGAGGTGCGCAACCCCAATCGCTGCAGCACCGCGCGGCAGGCCGGCGCGCCAAACAGGGACGGCGAGGGGAAGGCGGTGGGTGGGAACAGCGCCACGAGGTCGGGGAGGGAGGGGTCGTAAAGCTGTGACGGCTGCACCACAGCAGGCACGGCGCCGCCGGTCAGCACCCACGGCGCCTCAGCAAGCGACTCCCACACGGTGGCAACGGGCGTGTAGGCGGTGCAGCCCGCGATGGCGCCGCCGCCCGTGTTGCCGGCGCGCTCACTCACGCTTGCTGCTTCACTGACGCCCACCCACGCCGCCAGCGCCGCGTGCTGCTCCAAGCCCGCCGCCCCGGTAGCAGCCAGCGGCAGCAACCACAACGACACCACCGTCGTGTGCGCCAGCCGCGGCACCTGTAGAAGGCCCGCCAGGCGTGCCAACGCGCCGCCGTCGCCACCCGTGTTGGCCGGTGACAGGAAGCAGCATGCGGCAGCCACATCCGGCGCCGGCGGCGGCGGCGACAGTGACTGCTGGCTGGCGGCGTCGAAGAGCAGATCAGGCCAGGCCGGCATGAATGCTGCCCGGAAAGTGCCACCCAGGGCGGCAACAGCAGGCGGCGTGGCGGCACGGATGGCTGCATGCAGCGCCTCGTTGGTGTCGTCGCCGCCACCCGTCGCGCCGGAGCCGCCACCTAACGACACAAGTGGCGCAACGCCTGGCACGCCTTGCACGGCCCAAATGGGCAGGCACGCCGCCACAAAGGCGGCGGCAGGTGACGGTGGCGCACCCTCCAGCAGCAGAGATACCACCCACTCGCGCCACGTGGTGCGTACGCCGTCATCAAGGCTCGCCATGGTGGCGACCACATTCCGTAGCACAGCACTGGCGACGGGCGGTGGTGCGCCACCCTTGAGAGCCGCAGCCAGCGCTGCCAGCTCGGTGCCGGTGGCACCCGCAGCGATGCGGCGGTCTGACGCGTGCCAGCCCGCGGCACTCAGCAGCGCTGCCAGCAGCGACGCCAGGCTGGTGGCGGCATGCACGCACGCCGGTGCACCGGCGTGCACGGCGGCCAGCGTCGGCGCGTCGTCACCAGCAGGTGTGATCAGGGCATCGTATGCCAGCAGCGGGATGCCGACAGCGGCGCAGGCGCGGACGCGGGCTTCGGACAAGCCGCTGGAATCCAGCACCACACTCACGGCACCGCCCGACGCCGGCGACGGCGACGGCGGCAGGAGGAGCGGGTACAGGCTGCCACCACGGGCCGGCAGGAGGGGCAGCTTCACACTGGCATTCAGGGCGCCACGCCACGGCTGTGCCCACGGCGCCAGACTATCGCGGCTGGCGGCACGCGTGTATGCATTAGCGGCACGCAGCCAGGCGGCAGGCAGTGTCACGGTGCCTGGTGCAGTGGTGGTCGCGGCGGCGTCATCGGGCAGCCATGCCAGGCGCGTCGTGCGCAGCGCGGCATGCGATGGCAGCCACACCAGCGGCAAGACGGCGGCGGTCAGAGTTGGCGAGGCAGGCAGCAGGTTCAGGTGGGTGCGCAGCGCCGCCGTCAGCGGGCCAGTATCCCGCCGGCCAGCCAGCAACGCCGCCAGGTCGTCGTCCAGGCCGGTGACAGCCACGCCGGCGGGCGCCAGCAGGAAACGTGCCACGCCAGCCAGCAGCTCCGCTTGGCCATCCACCTGCGGCACCAGCAGGTAGCCGGCGGTGGTGTCGCGCTCCACCAGGGCGGTGGCTACAGCTGACTCGGCGTCTTCTCCGCCAGTGGGGCGGGCTGCAAAAGCGTGCCAGGTGCCATCCGCAGCGGGCAGGAGTGGCAGCCGATCCAGCGCCGTTGCCACGGTGGCGGGCGGCGTGGAAGACGGCAGGTTGAGCAGATCGGACAGCGCGTACTCCAGCAGCGCGGCTGCCAGGCGGGGGATGGGCGTAAGCGGCGGACTGCTGCCACTGCCTCGCCGCAGGCTGTCGCGGAATGACGCCGGCGAGGTGGCGACGGCAGCCACGCCAGACACGTGCAGCGCGCGCAGCACCGCCGCTGGGAGTATGATGGCAGCGCGGCGCTGCAGGCTGAGCCACAAGGCCACCGTCACGGCGCCGCGCAGTGTGCGGGTGGGCCCCAACCCGCTGGCGCCTGTGCTAGCCGCCGCCGCCGCCGCAGCCGTGCCGCGCCGGGCTGCCACCAGTGCCGCCACCGCATCTGTCCAGTCATCGCTGTCCAACGCCATCACCGCCGCCACATGTGGCGCGGCAAGGGGCGCCGCCGTCCACAGCGGCGCGTCGGCGGCGGTGGCGGAAGATGTGGCGGTGGGGTAGTGCGTGCGCACGCCCATGGTCAGTGCCGCGTCGGACGCCACAGCGCACAGCTGGTCGGGCGACAGCACCGGGAAGGCGGGCACTGCCGGCAGCGCCGCAAACGTGGCGCGTGCGCACTCCACCCAGGGTGATGCCCCTGCCAGCCTGTGCGCGCCGCCGCCAGCACCGCCGCCAGCACCAGCGGCGGGGGACAGGCCAGCCAGCGGCGCGACGGGCAGGTACGCCAGCACATCCAGTGGCGGCAGGCGGGAGCCGTCGGCGCCGGTGGCGGCGGCGAGCGCGGCAATGCCACGGACGTAGCAGGGTGCAATGAGATGCGTCAACAAAACCCGGTTCCATGCCACGCGCGCCTCTCCCACGCCATGCATGTCGTCGCCCCACCACAGCTCGCGGCGGTTGGAGGACACCTCAAAGTAGCCATTGACGTGCACAGGCATGCCGGACGCGATGGGCAACGGGAGGAAGCAGTAGGCGCGGCCGGCCAGTGGCGGGCTGGCGGCTGGCGAGAGCCGGAACGCCCCGCCCGCCCACGGCCCCAGCCGCAGGTGCGCCACCTTCGGCCGCGCCGCCAGCGCCGCCGAGTCACCGCCGCCGTACTGCTGGCACACGTACCACGCCGCCTCCCTGGCGGGTGGCGGCGCCCCGCCATCACCGCCAGCGGCTGCCACAACGGCAGCCAGCACGTCGGCGGCGGCGGCTTCGGGAAGGTCGCCTCGCGGCCCCGCACCCCCAGCCGCCGCGGCCACCGCCGCTGCAGCCGCAGCAGCGGCGGCAGAAAGGGCCGCGCCCAGCGGCGTGGGCGTCGTCACCACGCGCAGCGCGTAGTCAAAGGGCAGGGCAGCAGGGCGGCCCGCAGCGGCGGCAGCAGCGCCTGTTTGCATGCCCAGCCGGCCAGCGCGTGCGGCGGCTGACATGCCTTCCAGCGCCGCGGTGTACAGCGGCACCGGCGCGGGCGCGCCAGGCAGCCACAGGCCAATCTCCACGCGTTCCACCGTCTTGAGGAACAGCAGCATGTCGCCCGCAACGGCGGCAAACTCGGCGAGCAGCGCTGCCACGCCGCCTGGCGTCTGCGGCCGCGCTGACAGGCGGGAGGTCGCCGCCGCAGCGGGCGTGCGCAGCGGCAGGCGGAAGAGGGTGCCATCGAAGACGCCGGCGCAGGTGCAGCCAAATGCGCGGTACGGCGCAAACTGGTCAGGGTACGCCGCCACCACCTCTGCGCCACCTGCCCCGCTCCAGTCCACTGACTTGCCGGGCTCGGCGGGGTTGATGCCGGGCAGGTAGGCGGCCTGCGGGTCAAAGATGACCAGCCGGCTGCGCGACACGAAGGAGGGCGCGTCGGTGAAGTGGAACACGGAGTTGAAGCCCAGGCCAAAGCGGCCCGCCTTCTCGCCCTTGCTCTCCTCCCGCTTCAGACTGTCGCCGATGCGCGTGATGCCCACAAAGTCGTCGTCGGTGAAGGTGGCGTCGTTGAACGCCAGCAGCGCGGGCCCCGCCAGCGCCGCCATGCGCGCGTCCGGCAGGCTGACCGTGCCGTGCTGCCGCACGTCCAGCACCAGCGCCAGCCGCCGCGCGCGCGCGTCGTCCGCATTCTGCAGCAGCTCGCTCAGCGCGCCCACGCCCTCCGGGTACGCCGCCAGGATCTCGCGCAGCCGCACGCACAGGTCGATGCGCTGCCCAAAGTCGTCCCCAAATGATGGCTTTGCAGCCATTGTATTGGGGGCGGGGGGAGGGGG